>Ga0233425_10002287_pt1 | contig 38487 bp, 32 predicted proteins | sample Watercolumn_Towu_2_FD_181712 | JGI IMG/M metagenome (GOLD analysis project Ga0233425, IMG submission 181712) | Freshwater microbial communities from Lake Towuti, South Sulawesi, Indonesia - Watercolumn_Towuti2014_140_MG | ecosystem: Environmental > Aquatic > Freshwater > Lake | place... | reverse complement strand
CTCGACCTTCATCGTCGAATGCACCGAGGCGACCTGGCGCGGCCTGGGCTTCGACGCCATGGACCAGGACCAGACCTGCCGCGCGGCCGAAGCCCTGTTCGCGGACTGGCTGGGCGGCCATGCCCTGATGAGCAATGCCAGGCATCTTCGCGGCTCGGCCTGGCTGAACTTCCCGCGCGTCGCCTGTTCCAACTGGCGAGACGGCAAGGTGGTGCTTCTCGGCGATGCGGCCCACACGGCCCATTTCTCGATCGGGTCGGGCACCAAGCTGGCGTTCGAGGACGCCATCCGGCTGGCCGAGGCCCTGACCGAAGGCGGCGACCTCGACACGGCCCTGGCCGCCTACGAGACCGAGCGCCGGGTCGAGGTGCTGAAGCTGCAGAGCGCGGCCCGCAACTCCACCGAATGGTTCGAGACGGTCGACCGCTATGTCGGCCTCGACCCGCTGCAGTTCGCCTACAGCCTGCTGACCCGCAGCCAGCGCGTCAGCCATGAGAACCTGCGCCTGCGCGACCGCGAATTCCTGACCGGCGTCGAGCGCTGGTTCGCCGAAAGCGCTGGCGCTCCGCATACGGACGAACCGCGCGCGCCGATGTTCGCGCCGCTGCGCCTGCGCGGGCTGACCCTGCCCAACCGCGTCGTGGTCTCGCCCATGTGCATGTATTCGGCCGAGGACGGAACGGTGGGCGATTTCCACCTCGTCCACCTCGGCGGACGGGCGCTGGGCGGCGCCGGACTGGTGTTCACGGAGATGACGGATGTCTCGGCCGACGCCCGCATCACGCCCGGCTGCGCGGGCATGTACCGGCCGGAGCACCGCAACGCCTGGAAACGGATCGTCGACTTCGTCCACGGCCAGGGCTCGCGCATCGCCATCCAGCTGGCCCACGCCGGCCGCAAGGGCTCGGTCGAACGGCCGTGGGGTCCCCGCGCCGATCAGCCGCTCGAGGAAGGCTGGCCCCTGATCGCCCCCTCCCCCATTCCGTGGTCGGACGAAGATCAGATTCCGCGTGAAATGACCCGCGCCGACATGGATCGGGTCCGCGACGATTTCGTCCGGGCCACCCGCTGGGCCGACGAGGCCGGCTTCGACATGGTCGAACTGCACTGCGCCCACGGCTATCTGCTGTCCTCCTTCCTCACGCCGGTCTCGAACCACCGCGAGGACGACTACGGCGGCTCCGTCGGGAACCGGCTGCGCTTCCCGCTTGAGGTCTTCGCCGCCATGCGCGCCGTCTGGCCCGACGACAAACCCATGTCCGTCCGCCTGTCCGCCAGCGACTGGGTCGAGGAGGGCCTGACCCCCGAGGACTCCGTCGCCATCGCCCGCGCCTTCGCCGAGGCGGGATGCGACCTGATCGACGTCTCGGCGGGCCAGACCTCGGAGGCGTCGCGCCCCGTCTATGGCCGCATGTTCCAGACCCCGCTCAGCGACCGCATCCGCAACGAGGCGGGGGTGGTCACCATGGCCGTCGGCAACATCTATGAGACCGATCACGTGAACAGCATCCTCGCCGCCGGCCGCGCCGACCTGTGCGCCCTCGCCCGGCCGCATCTGGCCGATCCGAACTGGACCCTGCGCGCCGCCGCCGAACTGGGCTGGCGGGGCATCCAGCCGCCGGTCCAGTACCGCGCCGGCTTCGCCCAGCTGGCCCGCAACCTCGAACGTCAGCAGCAGGCGGGACCCGTATGAGCCTGAGCGGCCATCACGCCGTGGTCACCGGCGCGGGCTCGGGCATCGGCCGCGCCACGGCCGAACGGCTGGCCGAGGCAGGCTGTCAGGTGACCCTGATCGGCCGCCATGTCGCCCGCCTGAACGAGACCGCCGACCGCATCGGCGACCTGGCCTTCGCCGCCACCGCCGACGTCACCGATCCGGACGCCCTGGCCGCCGCCGTCGAGGCCGGCCGCGACCGGTTCGGCCCCGTCGACATCCTGATCAACAACGCCGGCGCCGCGACCTCGGCCCCCTTCCTCAAGACCGACGCCGACGCCCTTCGCGCCATGCTGGCGCTCAATCTGGAAGCGCCCGCCGAGGCCGCGCGTCTGGTCCTGCCCGGCATGCTGACCCGCCGCTGGGGCCGCATCGTCAACGTCGCCTCGACCGCCGGATTGAAGGGCTACGCCTATGTCTCGGCCTATGTCGCGGCCAAGCACGGGCTCGTCGGCCTGACACGCGCCCTGGCGCTGGAAGTCGCCAGCAAGGGGGTCACCGTCAACGCCGTCTGCCCCGGCTTCACCGACACCGATCTGGTGGCCCGCTCGATCGAAGCCATCACCGGCAAGACCGGCCGCACCGAGGAAGAGGCCCGCGCCGCCCTGGCCGCCTCCAACCCGCAGGGCCGGCTGATCACCCCGGACGAGGTGGCCATGACCATCGTCTGGCTGTGCGGCGAGGGCGCCTCGGGCGTCAACGGCGCGGCCGTTCCCGTCGCGGGCGGTGAACTGTGAGCCTCGCCGCCCTTCCCGACCGGCTCGGCGGCGCGCCCGACGGCAAGCGCGCCCTTCGGCTGTGGCTGCGGCTTCTGACCTGTTCGACGCGGATCGAGCAGACGGTGGCCCAGCGGCTGCGTGACGAGTTTGGCTCCACCCTGCCTCGCTTCGACATGCTGTCGGCGCTGGACCGCGCGGGCGAGGCGGGCCTGACCATGGGCGAAGCCGCCGGCATGCTGATGGTCTCCAACGGCAACGTGACCGGTCTGGCCGCGCGGCTGAAGGCCGACGGCCTGATCGAGGCCATGGCCGGCGCCGACCGGCGGGTGCAGCGCGTGCGCCTGACGCCGCTGGGCCAGACCCGGTTCGCGGCCATGGCCCGCGCCCACGAACGCTGGATCGAGGCCCTGTTCGCCGACCTGACAGAGACCGAGGCCGACGACCTGACCCGCCTGCTGGAGCGCGCCAAACGCTCGCTCCACGCCACTACGCATGAGGAGCTGAACGGATGAAGGCGCGCGACTACAAGGCAGCCCATTTCCTGTGGTCGGTCGACGGCGACGGCGTGGCTGTCCTGACCCTGAACCGACCCGAGCGGAAGAATCCGCTGACCTTCGAATCCTACGCCGAGATGCGCGACCTGTTCCGCGCCCTGGTCCACGCCGACGACTGCAAGGTCGTCATCGTCACCGGCGCCGGCGGCAACTTCTCCTCGGGCGGCGACGTCCACGAGATCATCGGCCCGCTGACCGAAATGGACATGCCGGCCCTGCTGACCTTCACGCGCATGACCGGCGATCTGGTCAAGGCGATGCGCGGCTGTCCGCAGCCGGTCATCGCGGCGCTGGACGGCGTCTGCGTCGGGGCCGGGGCGATCATGGCCATGGCCTCGGACCTGCGCATCGCCACGCCGCGGACGAAGACCGCCTTCCTTTTCACCCGCGTCGGCCTGGCCGGCTGCGACATGGGCGCCTGCGCCATCCTGCCCCGCCAGATCGGTCAGGGCCGTGCCTCGGAACTGCTGTTCACCGGTCGGGTCATGACCGCCGACGAGGGCGAGCGCTGGGGCTTCCACAACCGCGTCGTCGAGGGCGAGGCCCTGATGGAGACGGCGCTGGAACTCGCCCGGTCTCTGGCGAAGGGCCCGACCTTCGCCCACGGGATCACCAAGAACCAGCTCAACGTCGAATGGGACATGAGCCTGGACGCCGCCATCGAGTCCGAGGCCCAGGCCCAGGCCATCTGCATGCAGACCAACGACTTCCGCCGCGCCTACGAGGCCTTCGCGGCCAAGCGCGAGCCGGTGTTCGAGGGGAACTGAGCCATGTCGGACCGCACCTTCCTCGACTGGCCCTTCTTCGACGATCGCCACCGCGCCTTCGCAGGCGACATCGAGGCCTGGGCCGAGGCGAACGGAGACGTGCTGCACCTGCACGGCGACCACGACCTCGACGGCGACTGCCGCACGATCCTGAAGGCGCTGGCCGAGGGCGGCTGGCTGAAGAACGCCGTGCCCGACGTGGACGGGAGGCTGGACGTGCGCACCCTGTGCCTGACGCGCGAGACGCTCGCGCGCCGCTCCGGCCTCGCCGACTTCGTCTTCGCCATGCAGGGCCTCGGCTCCGGCCCGATCAGCCTGTTCGGCACGGACGAGCAGAAGGCCCGCTGGCTGCCCGGCGTGGCCTCGGGCGAGACCATCGCCGCCTTCGCCCTGTCCGAGCCCGAAGCCGGCTCCGACGTCGCCGCCATGTCGACCAGCGCCCGTCGCGACGGCGACAGCTGGGTCCTGGACGGGACCAAGACCTTCATCTCCAACGGCGGCCTCGCCGACCGCTACGCCGTCTTCGCCCGCACGGGCGAAGGAACGGGCGCGAAGGGCATCAGCGCCTTCGTCGTCGACGCGGATACGCCGGGTTTCGAGATCGTCGAACGCATCCCGCTGATGGCCGCCCATCCCCTGGCCACCATCCGGTTCAACGCCTGCCGCATCGACGGCGACCGGATCCTCGGCGCCCCCGGCGAGGGCTTCCGCGTCGCCATGGCGACCCTGGACGTGTTCCGCTCGACCGTCGCCGCCGCCGCCCTCGGCTTCTCGCGCCGCGCCTTCGACGAGGCCGCGAGCCGCACCGTCGCCCGCCAGCTGTTCGGCGCGCCGATGAGCGACCTGCAGCTGGTCCAGGCCTCGCTGGCCGACATGGCGCTGAAGATCGACGCCTCGGCCCTGCTGATCTATCGCGCCGCCTGGCTGAAGGATCAGGGCGCGCCCCGCGTCACCCGTGAGGCCGCCATGGCCAAGCTCTACGCCACCGACGAGGCGCAAGCGGTCATCGATCAGGCCGTCCAGCTGTTCGGGGGCCTCGGCGTCGTCTCGGGCCATCCGGTCGAGCGCCTGTACCGCGAGATCCGGGCCCTGCGCATCTACGAAGGCGCGTCCGAGGTGCAGAAGATCGTCATCGCAAGGCAGGTGCTGGCCGGGATGGGAGGCGTTTGATGGGGAGCAGCGCACACATCGACCGGTTCGTCCTCGACCATCTGCCTCCGGCGGACCAGCAGCCCGAACTCGTCTTCGACCTGCCCGAACTGAACTATCCCGAGCGGCTGAACGCCGGCGTCGAACTGCTGCGCCGGGCCATTGAGGCCGCAGGACCGGACGCCCGCGCCCTGATCGACCACGACCACGCGTTCTCGTGGGCCCGCGCCGACGCCATCTCCGGCCGGATGGCCCAGGTGCTGGTCGAGGAGCTGGGCCTGGTTCCCGGAAACCGGGTCCTGCTGCACGGGCCGAACGCGGCGTGGACCGTCCTGGCCTGGTTCGCGATCCTGAAGGCGGGGGGCGTGGTCGTCGCCACCATGCCGATGCTCCGCGCCGCCGAACTGGCCACGGTCATCGACAAGGCCCGGATCAGCCATGCGCTGGTCTATTCCTCCCTCGCCGACGCCGTGAGCGAGGCGCAGGCGGCGACCACCTCGCTGACGCAGGTCATGGACTCGGCCACGCTGCAGAAGGCGGCCCAGGCCCTGCCCACGGGCTTCCGCTTCGACGCCGTCGACACGGCCGCCGACGATCCCGCCCTGATCGCCTTCACTTCAGGCACGACCGGCAAGCCCAAGGGCTGCGTCCATTTCCATCGCGACATCCTCGCCATGGCGGACACCTTCGCGAAGCACATCGTCGGCCTGACGAAGGACGACATCGTCGTTGGCACCCCGCCCATCGCCTTCACCTTCGGCCTCGGAGGCCTGGTCGTCTTCCCGGCCGCCGTCGGCGCCGCGACCGCCTTCGCTCCCCGTCCCGGCTTCGAGGCCCTGGCCGAGACCATCGCCCGGCACAGGGCCACCGCCCTGTTCACCGCCCCCACCGGCTACCGCGCCCTGCTGAAGCTGGCCGGCGACCACGACCTGTCGAGCCTGCGCACCTGCGTTTCCGCCGGGGAGGCCCTGCCCGCCGCCACCTCGGACGCATGGCATGAGGCCACAGGCGTCCGCATCATCGACGGCATCGGCTCGACCGAGATGATCCACGTCTTCATCTCGGCCCGCGGCGACGACATCCGCCCCGGCAGCACCGGCAAGGCCGTGCCCGGCTATCAGGCCCGGATCATCGACGCGGACGGCAAGCCCCTGCCTCCCGGCGAGACCGGCCGCCTCGCCGTGCGCGGCCCGACCGGCTGCCGCTATCTCGATGACGACCGGCAGGCCGCCTATGTCCGGGACGGCTGGAACCTGACCGGCGACGTCTACCGGCTGGATGAGGACGGCTGGTTCTGGTTCGTGGCCCGGTCCGACGACATGATCATCTCGTCCGGCTACAACATCGGCGCGCCCGAGGTGGAGCACGCCCTGTTGCGCCACGCCGCTGTCGCCGAGGCCGCCGTCATCGGCGCGCCCGATCCCGAGCGCGGCCAGATCGTCCAGGCCTTCGTCGTGCTGAACGAGGGCCACGTCCCCTCCGACGCCCTGCGCGCCGAGCTCCAGACCTTCGTCAAGGGCGTCATCGCCCCCTACAAATACCCGCGCGGCCTCGATTTCGTGGACGCCCTGCCCAAGACCCAGACCGGCAAGCTGCAGCGCTTCCGGCTCAAGGAGCCGACATGACGGGCCAGGTTTTCACGACCCGACGCCGCGTCCGCTTCGCCGACTGCGACGCGGCGGGCATCGTCTTCTTCCCCCGCTATTTCGAAATGCTGAACGGCGTCGTTGAAGACTGGTTCGCCGGCCCGCTCGAGGCCTCGTTCCGCGAACTGCACGTGAACCGCCAGGTCAGCGTCCCCACCGCCGCCGTCGAGGCGCGGTTCATCGCACCGTCGCGTCTGGAAGACGAACTGACCTTTGAGCTGACGGTCACGAAGCTGGGCGGCGCCTCCTGCGGCCTGCGGCATCGCATCAGCGCGGGCGGCGACCTTCGCTTCGAGGCGACCCAGACCATCGTCTACGTCGGCGCCTCGCTGAAACCCGAGCCCTGGCCCGACGCCTTGCGCGCCCGCATCGCCCCCTTCGTGGAGACCGCCCCGTGAACCGCGTCCTGCTGCCGGAAGGCTGGCCCCGGCCCAAGGGTTATTCAAACGGAGTCGAAGCGACCGGCCGCACCGTCTACGTCGCCGGCCAGATCGGCTGGACGCCCGAGGGCGTGTTCGCCGAAACCGGTTTCGCCGGCCAGTTCCGCCAGACGATCCGGAACACCCTCGCCGTCCTGACCGAGGCCGGCGCCTGCCCCGAACACATCGTCCGCATGACCTGGTATGTGGTCGACAAGACCGAATATCTGTCCGCCCTGCGCGAGATCGGCGCGATCTGGCGCGAGCTTATCGGACCGCACTATCCAGCCATGGCCGTGGTCGAGGTCAAGGGACTGATCGAGGACGCCGCCCGGGTCGAGATCGAGACCACCGCCGTCGTCCCAGGGTGAGGCTTGGCGCCGCGCGATTCCGGGGCCAAAGCTGAACCATGCGGCTGCACGACGACGTCCTGGGCCGGCTTGAAGCCGAGGCCATTCACATCTTCCGGGAGGTCGCCGCCGAATGCGAGCGGCCCGTGCTGCTGTTCTCGGGCGGCAAGGACTCCGCAGTCCTGCTGTATCTGGCGCGCAAGGCCTTCTTCCCGGCCCCGCCGCCCTTCCCGCTGCTGCATGTCGATACGATGTGGAAATTCCGCGAGATGTACGCCTTCCGCGATCAGGCGGCGGCGGACGCCGGAATGGAGTTGCTGGTACATCGCAATCCGGAGGCTGAAGCCGAAGGGATCAATCCGTTCGACCACGGAGCCAGCGTCCACACCGACCTGTGGAAGACGCAGGGGCTGAAACAGGCGCTGGACCTGCACCGCTTCGATGCGGCCTTCGGTGGCGCCCGCCGCGACGAGGAGAAGAGCCGGGCCAAGGAGCGGATCGTCTCGGTCCGCAGTCCCGCCCACGGATGGGACCCCAAACGCCAGCGGCCCGAACTCTGGAGCCTGTACAACACCCGCCTGAGCGCCGGGGAAAGCCTGCGGGTCTTCCCCCTGTCGAACTGGACCGAGATCGACGTCTGGCGCTATGTCCAGCGCGAGGCGATCGCCCTGCCCTCCCTCTATTTCGCCGCCGAAAGGCCGGTCATCGAGCGCGACGGCGCCCTGCTGATGCTGGACGACGACCGCATGGCCCTGCGCCCGGGCGAACAGGCCCGGCCGCGCCGCGTGCGCTTCCGCACGCTCGGCTGCTGGCCCCTGACCGCCGCCGTCGACAGCGACGCCGACACGCTGGACGCTGTCATCCGCGAGGTGCGCGACTCCTTGATGTCCGAGCGTCAGGGCCGCGCCATAGACCACGACCCCGCCGCCTCGATGGAGCGGAAGAAGCGCGAGGGCTATTTCTGATGGCCCCCGACACCGCCCCCCGCGAGATCGTCCGCCTGATCACCTGCGGCTCCGTCGACGACGGCAAGTCCACCTTGATCGGTCGTCTGCTGTTCGAGGCCGGCGCCGTGCCCGCCGACCAGACCGCCGCCCTGCCCCAGATCGACGGCGAGGCGGATCTGTCCTTCCTCGTCGACGGCCTGGCCGCCGAACGCGAGCAGGGCATCACCATCGACGTGGCCTACCGCTTCTTCGACATCGGCGAGCGCCGCTTCATCCTGGCCGACACGCCCGGGCATGAGCAGTATACGCGCAACATGGTCACCGCCGCCTCTACGGCGGACCTGGCCATCGTCCTGGTGGACGCACGCAAGGGCGTCCTGACCCAGACCCGGCGGCACAGCCGTCTGCTGGCCCTGCTGGGCGTCCGGCGGGTCGTGCTGGCGGTGAACAAGATGGATCTGGTCGGGGGTTCGCGGGATCGGTTCGACGCCATCGTCGAGGACTACCGCGCCTTCGCCGCCGCCATCGGCCTGACTGACGTGACCGCCATCCCCGTCAGCGCCCGGCGCGGCGACAACGTCATGATCGCCGGAGCCATGCCCTGGTTCGCCGGCCCCACCCTGATGGCGCACCTTCAGACCGTACGGGTTTCAGAAGCCGCGCCCGGACCCCTGCGCATGGCGGTCCAGGGCGTCACCCGCCACGCCGACTTCCGGGGCGTCGCGGGCCGGATCGCGTCCGGGACCGTCCACCCCGGCGACGCCGTGCGCATCCTGCCCTCGGGCGTCCGTGCGGCGATCGCGCGGATCGTCACTGCCGACGGCGATCTGGAACAGGCCCACGCCGGCCAGTCCGTCACCCTGACCCTGACCCCCGACGTCGACGTCTCGCGCGGCGATCTGATCGCGGCCGACGCCCCGCCCGAGGTCGCCGACCAGCTGGACGCCCATGTCGTCTGGATGTCGGACCGCCCCCTGCTGTCCGGCCGGGCGTATTGGCTGAAGCTGGGCCCCGCCACCGTGTCCGCCCGGGTCAGCGACATCCGCCACAAGGTCAATGTCGACACCGGCGAGGAACTGGCCGCCGCCACCCTGTCGCTCAACGACATCGGACGCTGCACCCTGGCGCTCGACGCCCCGGTCGCCTTCGAGCCCTATGCCGTCAACCGCGATCTGGGCGGCTTCATCCTGATCGACCGGATGACCAATGAGACGGCCGGCGCGGGCATGATCCGCTTCGCCCTGCGCCGGTCGGCCAATGTGCGCCCCCAGGCGCTGAGCGTCAGCCGCGCGGACCGCGCCGCCCTGAAGCGCCAGTCGCCGCTGGTGCTGTGGTTCACCGGCCTGTCGGGAGCCGGCAAGTCCACGATCGCCAACCGCGTCGAGCAGCGCCTTAACGCCGGGGGCCTGCACACCGTCCTGCTGGACGGCGACAACGTCCGCCACGGCCTGAACCGCGACCTGGGCTTCACCGACGCCGACCGGGTCGAGAACATCCGCCGCGTGGCCGAAGTGGCCCGGCTGATGACCGATGCCGGCCTGATCGTGCTGGTGTCCTTCATCTCGCCCTTCCGCGACGAGCGCCGCATGGCGCGCGAACGGATGGAGCCGGGAGAGTTCGTGGAGATCTTCGTCGACGCCCCGCTCGAGGTCGCCGAGGCGCGCGACGTCAAGGGCCTGTACGCCAAGGCCCGGGCCGGCCAGCTGACCAATTTCACCGGCATCGACAGCGCCTATGAACCGCCGGAATCACCGGAACTGCATATCGACGCCGCGGCCGTCTCCCCCGACGAGGCCGCAGACCGGATCATGGCCCTGATCCGCGCCCGTCAGGCGGGCTGAAGCGGCTCAGGCCCGGACAGACCGTCGCCACGGCCCGGCGCACGTCAGGGCGACGCCCGCCACGACGGCCGCCGTGACCCCGACCACCCACGCCAGCGCCCACGCCAGCGTCTCGGGGCCGACGGCGCCGCGGTCGCTGACGATTCCGGTCAACAGCGGCCCGAACCCGACGCCGATCAGGGAGACGAAGGCCAGGTAGACGGCGCCCACCTGGGGTCTGAACCGGGTCTCCGTCACGGCCTGGATCTCGATCAGGACGAGCACCGCCGCAAAGCCGCCGCCCACCGTCAGCGCGGCCAGACCGGCCGCCGCCCCGGCCAGCGAACCGGACGCCGCCAGCAGCACGGCTCCCCCCGCCGCCAGCGCCACTCCGCCCGCGAGCAGGGGACCGGCCCCGACACGGCGTCCAAACGACGACCCCAGCGTCCAGCCGCCGCCCAGATGTCCGACAGGAGCGAACAACAGGGCGACCGCCCCGGCCAGCAGGGCCGCGTGCGGCGCCGCGAGGCCGAGGCTGCGGTTCAGGATCGACGCGCTCCAGGCCCCGCCCGCCTGGATCAGCAGGACGGAACCGGCGCCGACGATCAGCAGCGGGACGAAGGCCCGCCACCGGGCCCGCATCAGCATCAGCGCGCCGACAACGCCCTGTCCCCGCTCCCGGCCGGAAATCTGATGGCGCCGGGACGCCCGTGCGAAGACGGCGATCAGCATCAGGTTCGGAATGACCAGCGCCAGACTGGCCGCGCGCCACGGCTCCAGACCCGCGATGGACCGGCCGGCCACCATCGCCAGCGCCGCCCCGCCCAGCAGCAGGGCCGCGCTGCGGCCGCTCGCCGAGCCGGTCGTGAAGGTGGACAGGGCCCGGGCCCGACGATCGGGATCCGGCTGGGCGGTGAGGAGCATCAGCGCGGCGGGTGCAAAGGCGGCCTGGCCGAGTCCCATGAGAATTCGCGCCGCCACCATGCCGGGATAGTCGGGCGCGAGCGCGAACAGAACTGCGCCTCCGGTCCAGACCGTCAGGCATCCGGCCGCGAGGCGCCACGGATCGCGGCCGGCGACGTAGTGGCCCGCGACCAGCAGGCCGGCCGCATACAGGGTCGAAAAGGCCGGGCCCTGCAGCAGGCCGATCTGGGTGTCGGTCAGGCCGAACTGGGCCTTGATCAGCGGGGCCACGACCGCCGGCAGGCCGCGATCGACATAGGCCGCGAACTGGGCGGCGGCCAGCAGCAGGATCGACGACCACGCCAGCGGCGCGAGCCGGTCGGAGGACAGAGCCTGGGAGATGAGCCGTCCTCTCAGCCGGATGCTACAGGGCCGCGACACTGTGCGGCGCCGCGAGAACGGTCAAGCTTCTCGTGTCAGCGGAACCGCCATTTCATCGCCAGCACGCCCGACGCCATGACCAGGGCGCAGGCGTTGGCCGCGATGATCGGCCAGGCCGTCGTCAGCACCCCATAGGCGGTCCACAGCACGAAACAGGTCACCGTCAGGGAATAGGTCTTCAACGACACGGACGAGGCGTCGCGCTCCTTCCAGATCTTGATCATCTGCGGCGCGAAACTGGTGATCGAACAGAGGGCGGCGGCCGTTCCCACCACGTTTGCGGCCAGATCGCTCACGTCCGGGTCTTCCGCGCCGGAGAAGCGGCCCTGGCCTTGGGGGAGGCCTTGCCGGAGCTCGGCGTCCGGCGGCGGGTTCCGGCCGAGGTGTCTTCGGCCCGCGTCGCGACCACCGGCATGGCCACGGCGCCCTCGCCATGGATCCGGTCAGCGCGCCCCTCGACTTCGGCCAGAATCCTGTCGAGGTCCTTTTCCGTCATGTGCTCGATGCCGATGAACCGCTCGTCGGCCGCCTTGATCGCGTGAATCAGCTCATCCAGCTTGGCCTGCATCGCCGCGCCGTCGCGGTTCTGGGTGTTCTGGATCAGGAAGACCATCAGGAAGGTGATGATGGTCGTGCCTGTGTTGATGATCAGCTGCCAGGTCTCGCTGAATTTGAAGATCGGCCCCGTCGACGCCCAGATCAGCACGATCAGGACGCAGGCGAGAAAGGTCCAGGGCCTGCCCGCGATCCTGGCGGCGCCCGTGGCGAAGGAGACGAACAGCTTTTCCATGTGGTTCGAAACCGTCCTCTCCGGTGAAGGTTGCCGCCCTATCGCGCCGCCAGGTTCGGCGGCCTCCGTTCAAGCGTGCGCTGCTCATAGGCGTAGCCCAACGACAGGATGCGGGCGTCGTCCCATTTGCCGCCGATGAAGCTGATCCCCACCGGCATGCCGCGGTCGAAGCCCATCGGCGCGGTCAGGTGCGGATAGCCCGCCACGGCCGCCAGCCGGCTGGCCGAGCCCTGGGCGTTGTCGTCGTCCTCGCGGTCGTTGGTCCAGGCCCGTGAGGTCGTCGGCGCGATCAGGGCCGCGACGGCGTTGTCGGCCATCATCCTGTCGATGCCCTCGGGCCCGGCGGCGCGCATCGAATTGGCGCGCGCCTCCAGATAGACCGGATCCTCCAGCCCCGTGGTCGCCTCGGCGCGCAGGAACAGGTCCTGTCCGAACAAGACCGTCTCGCGCGGCTCGGCCTCGTTGAAGGCGATCAGGTCGGCCAGGGTCCGCGTCGGCACCTGCGCAGGATCGGTCGAGGCCAGATAGGCGTTCAGGTCATGCTTCAGCTCGCTCATCAGCACCTGGATTTCCCAGCCGCCGAGGGCGCGAAAATCCTTCGGCGGCTCGGTGATCTCGATCAGTTCGGCGCCGGCCTCGCGCAGGGCCTGCAGCGCCCGCTCGAACTCGGCCCGGGTCTCGGCGGAATAGTTGGCGACGAGGAAACGCATCACGCCCAGCCGCGTCCCGCGCAGCGAATTTGCGTCCAGCGCCGCGCGATAGTCGACCTTGCGCGCATCCGCCTCGACCGTCGCCGGATCGAGCGGATCGGAACCGGCGATGACCGACAGCACGATGGCCGCGTCCTCGACCGTGGTGGTGATCGGCCCGGCTGTATCCTGGGAATGGCTGATGGGCACGATGTGGGTGCGCGACACCAGACCCACGGTCGGCTTGAACCCGACCACGCCGTTGACCGAGGCCGGGCAGGTGATCGAGCCGTCCGTCTCGGTCCCGATCGCGGCCGGGACCAGGCCGACGGCGACCGCCACCGCGCTGCCCGAGGACGATCCGCAGGGCGTGCGCTCGGGATCATACGGGTTGCGCGTCTGTCCTCCCACCGCGCTCCAGCCGCTGATGGAATTCGACGAACGGATGTTGGCCCATTCGGACAGGTTCGCCTTGCCGAGGATGAAGGCGCCCGCGTCCCGCAGACGCGTGACCAGCGGCGCGTCCCGTCCGGGCGCGTTGGCGACCATCGCCAGCGACCCGGCCGTCGTCGGCATGTCGCGCGTCTCGATGTTGTCCTTCAGCAGGACGGGCAGGCCGTTCAGCCTGCCGCTTGGAACCCGCAGATCCTCCGCCATGGCGGCCGGCGCCAGCGCGATGACAGACGCCAGCGGCTGCGCCGCCGCGCTGTCCTCGCTCATGGCCAGCTGGATCGAGCCCTCGATCGCCCGGCGCGCGGGGAAGGTTCCGTCCACGACCGCGGCGGCGGCGGGCGGCTGGAAAATCCGGCCGCCGTTGTCCCCCGGCGTCGTCCAGCTGCCGTCGCCGTTGGGCGTGGCGCAGGCGCCAAGCGAAAGCGCCGCCCCCGCGATCAATCCTGCGCGGCGGGCGCCCTTGTACCGATCGTGCGGTCCAGGAAGTCGAGATAGGTGCGCCATTGCTGCAGCTGCCTTTCATTGCCCCGCACGCCGTGGCGCTGGCCGGGATAGAGCATCAGTTCGAACGCGACGGACGAGGCCTGCAGCGCGTCGATGACGCGGGTCGAGTTCTCGAGGATGACGTTGTCGTCGGCCATGCCGTGCATAAGCAGGAGCCGCCCGGTCATGTTCGGCAGACGCGGTATGGCGTCCGAGGCGGCATAGCCGTCGGGGTTCGCCTGCGGGGTCGACATATAGCGCTCGGTGTAGTGGGTGTCGTACAGGCTCCACTCGGTCGGCGGCGCCCCGGCGATGGCCGCGGCCAGTCCCATGTCCGGCTCGGTCAGGGCCATCAGGCTCATGAACCCGCCATAGGACCAGCCCATCATCGCGATCCGGTTGTCGTCGACATAGGGCAGCGATCTCAGATAGTTGGCCGCCAGCACCTGATCCTCGATCTCGGGCTGGCCCATCTTCAGATGGAGCGCCTGCTTGAACGCTGTCGACCGGTCGCCCTCGCCCCGGTTGTCCAGTCGGAAGACGATGTAGCCGGCCTCGGTCAGCAGCTGGTTGGTCGCGCTCTGCCAGCCGCGCTTGACGCCGCCGCCCGACGGGCCGCCATAGACCTGCATCACCACCGGATACGTCTTCGACGGATCGAAGCCCGGCGGGGTGGTCATCTGCCAGACCAGGCTCTCGCCGTGGCTCGGCAGGGTTCCGAAGGTCACGGTCCCGCGGCGCGAGATGTACGGATACATCGGATGATCGGCGTCCAGCCGGTTCTCCTCGATCCACCGCACGAAGGTCCCGTCGGCGCGATACAGGCCCGACTGCGACGGGGTGTTCAGGTCGGTGTAGTTGCCGACATAGGCCGTGCCCGTCTTGTTGACCGAGGCGCTCCACCAGCCGCCGCCCGGCGTCACCGCCACCGGCGTCACGGTCCGCCGCAGGGAGGCGCGGAACAGCTGCTGCTCGATCGGCAGTTCCCGACCGTCGCGCATCGAGGCGGTGAAGAAGACTTCGCCCGTCGCCTGGTTGACGCCGTTCAGCGACTTGACCGGATAGTCGCCCCGCGTGATCGCACGCAGGCGGCGACCTTCGCGGTTGTAGAGATAGAGGTGCTTCCAGCCGGTCTCCTCGGACGACCAGATGAAGTTGCCGTCATCCAAGGCCTTGAAGTCGTTGTTCAGCGACACCCAGGCGTTCGACCGCTGGGTCGAGATCACGCGCGACGCGCCCGTGGCGGGATCGACGCTCAGCAGATCGAGCGTCTTCTGGTCGCGGCTCTCGCGCTGCACGTACAGGGTCCGGCCGTCGGCCGACCAGTTCACGCGGGCCAGATAGATGTCGGTGTTCTCGCCCAGGTCGACCTTGACCCGACCGCCGCCGACGATGTCGCGCACATACAGTTCGACCACGGCGTTGGGCCGGCCCGCGCGCGGATAGCGCTGCTCGACCACGGTCGCCCCGCCGCCGGTGATGTCCAGCCGCGGCACGATGTCGACGGGCGACTCATCGGTGCGCTGCAGGGCGATGTAGCGTTCGTCCGGGCTCCACCAGTAGCCGGTGTCGCGGTCCATCTCCTCCTGGGCGATGAACTCGGCCGTGGCCCAGGTGATCAGCCCTTCGCCGTCGTCGGTGATCGGCGTCTCGGCGCCGCTGGCCAGATCGACCACGACCAGATCCTGATCGCGGACGAAGGAAACGTAATTGCCCCTGGGCGAGACCTTGGCGTCGATCTCGTCGGCCGGAGTCTCGGTCAGACGGCGCACCGCCCCGCCCTCCCTGCTGGCCAGGAAGATGTCGCCTTCCAGCGGGGCCAGGATGTAGCGGCCCTGTTCGTCCCATGAATATTCGACCACGCCGCGCGCGCTGATCCGCATCCGCTCGCGTCGCGCCTTCTCGGCCTCGGACAGCTCGCCCGCGTCGGGGACCAGGGCCCGGGCGTCGATCAGCTTGAACGGCTCGCCGGCGCCGATGGGGGCGGCCCACAGGTCCAGCACGTCCACGTCGTCCTCGCGCGAGCGCAGGAAGGCCACCAGCTCGCCGTCCGGCGACAGGCTGACCGACTTGGCCACCGGGCCGGACAGGGACGGGTTGGCGAACACCCGCTCGGGGGTCAGAATCGCCGGGTCCGGGGCCCCGTTCGAAGATTGCGCCATGGCGGCGGTGAACGGCGCCAACGCCGCGAGGAACAGGGTGGAGGCGAGGAGATTGTTGCGCATGTGCGAACGCTAGAGGGAGAATTGGTCGTCGTCATCCCCCTTGCGACGGTCGCGACATCCGAGCGGCTTCCCCCCTGCCGCCGCACCGCCTAATAAGCCCGCAGATGACCGACGCCGCCCTCTCCTCCCCGCCCGCCAAAGCCTCGCCCTTCCACGAGCTGAAGGTGCTGTGGGTGCGCCACTGGACTGACCAGCTGTTCAGCTTCGCCATCGCGCGGCCCGACGACTTCCGCTTCCGCTCCGGCGAATTCGTGATGATCGGCCTGCCCGGCGAGGATGGCGGCAAGCCGGTCCTGCGCGCCTATTCCATCGCCAGCCCCTGCTGGGACGAGCAGCTGGAGTTCCTGTCGATCAAGGTGCCCGACGGCCCCCTGACCTCGCGCCTGCAGAAGATCCAGCCCGGCGACACCGTGCTGATGGGCAAGAAGCCGACCGGGACGCTGGTTCTGGACGCCCTGACCGGCGGAGAGCGGCTGTGGCTGATCGGGACCGGCACCGGCCTGGCGCCCTGGCTCAGCGTGGCGCGCGATCCCGACACCTACAGCCGCTTCCAACACGTCGTCGTCTGTCACACGGTGCGCAATGTCGCCGACCTGACCTACCGCGACTTCCTCACCTCGGGCATCCATGACGACCCCCTGATCGGCGACGAGGCCAGGGCCCAGCTGACCTACTACCCCACCGTCACCCGCGAGCCCTTCGAAACGCCCGGCCGGATCACCGACCGCATCAAGTCCGGCGCCCTGTTCTCCGACCTGGGCCTGCCCCCCGGTTTCTCGCCCGAGCGCGACCGGGTCATGCTGTGCGGCTCCATGGCCATGATCAAGGAGACGGCCGAACTGCTCGAAGCCTTCGGCCTGAAGGAGGGCTCGAACGCCGAACCGGGCGACTATGTGCTGGAGCGCGCCTTTGTCGGATAGCGTCACGATCGACCCGCGCACCGCGCCGGAAGCCTGCGTCTCCATGGCCGAGGTCCGTCAGGGCGTCGACGCCCTCGACCGCGCCCTGGTCGTCCTGCTGGCCGAACGCCAGCGCTATATGGACGCCGCCGCCCGCATCAAGCCGGACCGCTCCGTCGTGCACGACGACGCCCGCATCGAGGACGTGGTGGCCAAGGTCCTGACCGCCGCCGGCCCGGCCGGCCTGTCGCCCGCCATCGCGGAACCGGTCTGGCGCACCCTGATCGACCGCTGCATCGCCCATGAGTTCGAGGCCTTCGACCGCACGCGCGGCTAGGACCTCAGCGACCTCAGCATGAGCTCATGGCGGTAGGCCGCGACGTCGGCCAACGCCATTTCCAGCGCATCATGCACCCGCTCCAGCAGCGGCGGGGCTGCGGCCTTGTCGGCCGCCTCCGCCGTCTGGCAGGCCTGGGCCAGCGATCCTGCGCCGATGCCGGCCGCCGCGCCGCGCAGCGTATGCACCGCGTCCTTCCAGCCCTCGTCCCGCGCGTCCAGCATCGGCGACCACAGGGCGGCCTGCTGGGCGAACAGGCCCAGCACCTCCTCGCTGATCCCGTCGTCGCCGCCGGTCGCCGCCTCCAGGACGGCGAAGTCGACAGCGCCCGACAGGTCGCGGAGCGCCATCAGCCTTCCTGCTCCTCGCCCCTGGCCAGACGGGAGTTCCGCGACGACCAGACGAAATAGATCAGCAGGCCGATCGCGTTCCAGATCACGAACCACATCTGCGTCCGGGCCGCGAGGCTGAAGAAGAAGACGATGCAGCCGACGATGGTGATCCCGCCGACCAGCCACCACAGCGGCGCCCGGAACAGGCGCGGCCGGTTCGGGTCGCGAACGCGCAGCACGATCAGGCAGACCCCCACCGCCGCGAACGCCGCCAGCGTCCCCGCATTGGCCAGCGAGGCCAGTTCGTCCAGACGCATGACGCCCGCAAGCGCCGCCACCACGATGGCGGTGAACACGGTCACCACGGCCGGCACGCCGCGCACCGACACCCGGGCCAGACGGCGCGGCAGCAGGCCGTCGCGCGCCATGCCGAGGAAGATGCGGCTCTGGCCGAACAGGAAGGCCAGCAGCACGGTCGGCAAGGCGATCACGGCGCTGGCCGCGATCCATTGGGCCGCCGTGCCCTGCCCCATTTCACGCAGGATGAGCGCCAACGGCTCGGGGCTGGCGGCGAAGCTTTCGACGGGCCGGGCGCCGATCGCGGCGGCGGCCACGACCAGATACAGGGCCGTGCAGACCACCATCGAGCCGACAATGCCGATGGCCAGATCGCGCTCGGGCCGTTTGGTCTCCTCGGCCGCCGTCGAGATGGCGTCGAAGCCGTAGAAGGCGAAGAAGATGATCGCCGCCGCCGCCATGACGCCGGTCTGGACCACAGGCTGTCCGGTGATCTGTTCGGCGAACGGAATCGCCGGCGAACCGAAGCCGTTGGGCATGAAGGGGGTGAAGTGGGCCGGGTCGAAGGTCGGCAGGGCGATGGCCACGAAGGCGATCAGGGCCGCGACCTTGATGACCACCAGCACGGCGTTGAGCGTGGCGCTCTCGCGCGTGCCCAGCAGCAGCAGGCCGGTGACGACTGCGATGATGAACACCGCCGGCAGGTTGACGATCCCGCCCGCCACATGCGGCCCGACCGTCAGCGCCGTCGGCAGGTCCAGACCCATGCCGCTCAGGAATCCGACCGCATACCCCGACCAGCCCACGGCCACCGCCGACACGACCAGCGAATATTCCAGGATCAGGCTCCAGCCGACGATCCAGGCGATCAGCTCGCCCAGCACCGCATAGGAATAGGTGTAGGCGCTGCCCGCCGCCGGCATCATCGTCGACAGTTCGGCATAGGCCAGGGCGGCGCAGGCGCAGACCAGGCCCGCCAGGGCGAAGCTGATCATCACCGCGGGCCCGGCCAGACCGGCGCCGACGCCGATCAGGGTCAGGATGCCGGTGCCGACGATGGCCCCGACCCCCAGCGCCATCAGATGCGGCCAGCTGAGCGTCTTCTTCAGCGCATGCCCGCTGTGCGGGGCCAGCATGGCGTCGATCGAGCGCCGGCGGTTCCAGAAGGCCATGATGTGCGTCTCCCCTCGCCGCTCCCCGGCGGCTGATTTGCGCGAAGCCTAGCCCGCCCGTCGGCAAACCGGAATGCCCCGCTTGCGCTGGTCCTGCTTCCTGCAATGATACCGGTGTCAAAGCCGCGGGAGATGTCCGATGCCGATCCAGTTTTCCCGTCGCGGCCTGATGACCGCGGCGGCCGGAGCCGCCCTGGCGGGGCCGGTGTTCGCGCAGACCGCGGTCGCCGGCCGCGCCGCCGTGCTGGAGACGATGAGGCGGGCGACCCGGTTCATGGTCGACGAGGCCTCTGTGGGCGGCGGCTATGTCTGGTCGGCCCTGCCCGACTTCTCGCGCCGCTGGGGCGAGCTGGAGGCGTCGCCGACCATGATCTGGGTCCAGCCTCCGGGCACGGCCACCATGGGCCATCTGTTCCTCGACGCGTACCACGCCACCCGCGACGAGGCCTATTACGACGCCGCCGTCAGCGCGGCCCGGGCCCTGGTGCGGGGCCAGCATCCCTCGGGCGGCTGGAACTACGTCATCGACACGGCGGGCGAGGACAGCCTGCGCCGCTGGTACGAGACCTACGGCAGGAACGCCTGGCGGATGGAGGAATTCCAGCACTACTACGGCAACGCCACCTTCGACGACGCGGGGACGTCCGAGGCGTCCCAATTCCTCCTGCGCATGTACCTCGAGAAGCGCGAGCGCGAGTGGCGGGCGCCGCTGCACAGGGCGATCCGCTTCGTTCTCGACAGCCAGTATCCCAACGGCGGCTGGCCCCAGCGCTGGCCGCTCAGCCAGGACGGCGGCCTGCACGGCCAGGCGGACTACACCGGCTACATCACCTTCAACGACGACGTGGCCGGCGAGAACATCAAATTCCTCATCTTCTGCCGCCAGACCCTGGGCGAGAGGGAAGGCGGGGGCGGACGCCTGCCGGCTTCCATCCGCCGCGCCATGGACTGTTTCCTCGCCTGCCAGCAGCCCGCGCCCCAGGCCGGTTGGGGCCTCCAGCACCATCCCGACACGCTCAGGCCCGCCGCCGCCCGCACCTATGAGCCCGAGGCCTACGCCACCCACACCACCGCCGCCAACATCGGCCAGCTGTTCAGCTTCTATCGCCTGACCGGCGACCGGCAATACATCGCCCGCGTGCCCGAGGCCCTGGACTGGCTGGAATCCGTCCGCCTGCCCCAACGTCTGCAGCGCGACGGCCGCACCCATCCGACCTTCATCCAGCCGGGCACGAACAAGCCGCTGTACGTCCACCGTCGGGGCTCCAACGTCGTCAACGGCGCCTACCATGTCGACGGCAATCCCGAGGACACGGTCATCCACTACAGCTCGTTCCGGGCGGTGGACGTGGCCGGCCTGCGCGCCGAATACGACCGGCTGGCCGCCATGACGCCCGAGGCCGTGCGCGAGGGCTCGCCCCTGCTGGCCCGTCCGGGCTCGGTCGCCCTGCCGGAATATTTCACCCTGCAGGACATCTCCGTCTCGGACATGACCAGCAACGGCGTCCGCCCGCCGGCCGAGCCCGCCGTGGTCGCCCGCCTGGTGGCCGGGCTGAACGCGCGCGGCTACTGGCCCACGCCGCTGAGGGCGGTCAGCAATCCCTACATCGGCGACGGCTCGCCCGAGGTCGCCCCCGGCGAATTCCGCATCACCCGCGTCGGCGACGCCAGCGACACCTCGCCTTACATCACCGACTTCCCCGTGATGGGCGTCTCGACCGGCGAGTACATCAGGAACATGGGGGTGCTGATCCAGGCGCTGGAGGGGGCCGCGCCCGCGGCCTGACGCCCGGGACTGCGGCAAACCGCCGGGCGGGCCGCAAACCCCTTGCACGGGTGGGCCATTGCCTTTATGTCCGCCCCCTCGCCGCGCCCGGTCCCTGACCGGCACAGGCGGGACGGCACGAGCCTTGCGAGGCTTGGCCTGACGATTGGTCCGGGTGATTAGCTCAGTTGGTAGAGCAGCTGACTCTTAATCAGCGGGTCGTAGGTTCGAACCCTACATCACCCACCATCGTCCCTCAATGAAAACAACAAGTTAGCGGCATCGCAGCTCATGCTTCCGTTCTAGCTTGGCTGTTTAGAACGGCGTTTAGAACGGTGTATTCGGCGGCGCTTTTGAGCCGCAAGCCGCCGGTGACTTCTTCGTGAACAAGTGAGCTGACCTGTCATTTTACGGTGTGAACCCGCCGGGTCGCCCCGGCGGTCGGCTGGGAGGATGATCGGGCTGAACGGAGACGGAGGTTCGCTGTGGGCGGACGTGTTGGTCAGCGGTTTCTACGGACCCCTCAAGCGGGGGAATATCTGGGCCTCTCAAGCCGGACCCTTGAGAAACACCGAACCTATGGGACAGGGCCTGTCTACCGGAAGCTCGGCGGGCGCGTCGTCTACGATCTGGACGATCTCTGCACCTGGGCGGACAGCGGGCTGCGCGCTTCGACGTCGGACCCACGGTCCGGCCCGCATCCGGCCTCGCCTCGGGACTGAACAGCTAGGCGGCGACCTGGAGGGCATCGTCCGGGCCCGGCGTCTGTCCAGGGCGGTCATGGGTAATATCCGCCAGGACCTCGTCTTCGCTTTCGGCTATAACGCGCTCGGCGTCCCGGTGGCGGCCGGCCTGCTGTACCCCGTGTTCGGCTGGCTCCTGTCGCCCGCCCTGGCGGCGCTGGCCATGGCGCTCTCCTCGGTCAGCGTCATCGGAAACGCGCTGAGGCTGCGCGCGGTGAAACTCTAGGGCCGGGCGTCCCTATGGTTTCTGAACATCAATCAGGCCGGGCGTTGGTTCTCCAGGTCGAGGCGGAAGGCGGCGCGCAGGGTGGCTGAATCATGTCCCCCGCTCACCAGAGAAAACGCCGCAGCAGAAATCCTCACGGCGACCCTCGCCTGGACGGGATGGACGGGTCTAGAGTGGCGGACGGCGGGTTCCGGGAACGATAGGCGCCGATCTTGAGCCAGGGGACGTGAGAACGTCGGCGGCGATCGGCGCCGAAACGCCGGGCTTCCTCACAGAAGTTCCTGGCCCGCCCCCTCCCCTAGCCGGGATCGATGAGCCCCTGCCGGACCGCGGCGGCCACCGCCTCGATGCGGGTCCGGACTCGGAATTTGGCGCAGACCTTCTCAAGGTAGCTGTCGACGGTGCGCGGCGACAGCGAGAGAATCGTCCCGATGTCCGCGGAGCTCTTTCCCAGGCTCGCCCAGTGGAGACATTCCCGTTCCCTTGGACTGAGGTTGACCCCGGGCTTCGCAGGATCGGGTTCGGTCGACAGCGCGTCCATACTCACACCGCAGGTTGTCAGACCTCCTTGCGTAGCCGCGGCCGCCGGACCTCGGCAACGTGGATGTTTTGCGGGCGGGCCGCAGATTTATTGCGGCTGGCGGCGCCGCCGGGAGGGTTGAACCGGGGCGGTGCGGCTCCTACAGGCGTAGGGTCGGGCGCCGTGAGACAGGCGCGCAGCCGGAGCCGGGGTTCGCCCCAGGGCGGAGGCGGCGCTGCGCGCTGAAGTAGCGGGCCTCGTTTTCGCAGAGGATTCCAACGCCCGACCCCTCCGCCTTGCGTCGCGATTCCGTTTGATTCATGGTGGGGCGTCGGCGCTTGCGCCGGCAGGGGCCTGGAATCCCCTGTGCGAAGTCAAACGCAACGACGCGCGCCCGGCGCGCCTGTCGCCAGCGGCGGTCCGATCCTGCGCGCGCCTGCGCATGGTCGACGCCGAGCCCTCGCGCCTGAGGATTCCGGTTCTGCCCCCGGACGGAGAGGCGTGTTGACCGACACCAGGCGGCTGGACCCGGAAGTGGCGGAGGGGCTGAACAGCCTCTATCGCCGCTATGCGGTCTGGCTCGATGGCCGTCTCAGGGCCCACGTCGATCCGGATCGCGCCGCCGATGTGGTGCAGGACACCTATCTGCGCGCCGCGCCCTACCGCATCGGCGACATCCGCCACCCCCGGGCGTTCCTGCTGCGGATCGCCATGAACCTCGTGCGGGATGAAAGCCGGCGCGCCAGGCGCCAATCCCTGGCGGCCGAGTCGCCGGCGCTCGCCGAGGCCGCGTCCCAGACGGACCAGCTGCTCCTGAAGCAGATCGTGCTGACCATGCCGCCCCTTTACCGGGACATCTTCGTCCTGAGCCGCTTTGGCGGTATGACCTATGCGGAGATCGCCGCCGCGCGCGGGCTCAACGTCAAGACCGTCGAATGGCGGATGTCGAAGGCGCTCGAGCACTGCGTGGCGCGACTGGACGATTAGGCGGGGTATGATGACGGTCGACGACGACCTCGACATCCGGCGGCGGGAAGCCGCCGCCTGGTTCGCCCGGCTGAGCCAGCGCCGGGTGTCGACGGACGACGTCAAGGCGTTCAGCGCCTGGCGGCGGGACCCCGGTAACGCCCGGGCTTACGAGCGCGTGGAATCCGTCTGGGACTCGAGCCGCGAGCTCGCCGGCGACGCCGACATCGCCGCGCTGACGACCGAGGCCCTGGGCCGGACGCGTCCGGCGCGGGCGAAGGTCTCCGCCTCGGGCCTGCTCAAGCCCTTCGCCGGTCTCGCCGCCGCCCTCATCGTCGTGGCCGCAGCGGGGACGTGGATGGTCAACCGTCCGCTCGCCTATGCGACGGACGTCGGCGAATTGCGGACCATCCAGCTTGAAGACGGGTCAAGGCTGACCCTGGACACGGACACCCGCGTCCAGGTCCGGCTGGGGGCCGGCCTGCGGTCGGTCACCCTGGTGCGGGGGCAGGCCCTGTTCGACGTCAAGGGAGACCCGGACCGGCCCTTCGTCGTCGCGGCGGGCGACACCCGGGTCACGGCGATCGGCACCCGCTTCGAGGTGCGGCGGGTCGGCGACGGCGCCCGCGTGGTCCTGGTCGAGGGACGCGTCAAGGTCGGCGATCAACGCGCGCCCCGCCGCGACTGGACCCTGAAGCCCGGCGAACAGGTCGTCACCACCGTCGACCGTCCCGAGGTCAAGCCGATCGACGCCGCGCGCGCGACCAGCTGGACCACCGGCCGGCTCGTCTTCGACGGCGTGCCCATCCGGACGGCCGTGGCGGAGGTCAACCGTTACAGCGCGCGCAAGGTGGAGCTCCAGGCGCCGGACATCGCCGACATCGCCGTCAGCGGCGCCTTCGACGCCGGCGACGTCGACGGCTTCGTCGCCGCCCTCGAGGATCTCTACCCGGTCGCCGCCGAACGTCGGCCGGACGGCACGGTGATCTTGTCGGGTTCGTCCCCGCCAAAATAATCCGCCCACCGACTTAGGGTCGCCCGGCCGTCACAGCGTCTCTTCCCCGGCCCGCGCTCTCGCGGGTAACCAGAGGGGGACATGATGCACAGAGGATTGGGTTCAACGGCGCTTTCGGCGCTGATGCTGGCTTCGGCCTCGCCGGTCATGGCGCAGACCGCCGAGCCGGTGCGGCGCTATGAGATTCCGGCCGGACCGCTCGACGCGGCCCTGACCGCCTTCGCCCGCCAGAGCGGCGTCCAGATCCTGTATCCCGCCGCCCTGGTCGCCGGTCGACGATCACCCGGGCTGAGCGGCGAGCACGCCCCGGACGGCGCCCTGGCGGCCCTGTTGCGCGAGACCGGACTCGCCCACCGGCGGTCGCGCCCCAACGTCTTCGTCCTCTACGATCCCGCCGCCCGGGCGGCGATTCCGGAGGAACCGGCCGAGCTGGACGACGTCGTGGTGACGGGCAGCCTGATCCGCGGCGTGGCCGACGGACCCTCGCCCGTGGTGATGATCAGCCGGGACGACATCGATCGGGCCGGCCACGCCACCGTCGCCCAGGCCCTCGCCGCCCTGCCGCAGAATTTCGGGGGCACGGCCAATGAAGGCGCGCTGCAGAACGGCGCGGATCGCACCGCGACCAACGGCAGCTTCGCCTCCGGCGTCAATCTGCGCGGTCTCGGCAGCGACGCCACCCTGGTGCTGATCAACGGGCGGCGGATGGCCGGGACCGGCGCCATGGGGGATTTCGCGGACGTCTCCACAATTCCCACGAGCGCCATCGCCCGTATCGACGTCCTGCTCGACGGGGCCTCGGCCCTGTATGGCGCCGACGCCGTCGGGGGCGTCGTCAACATCATCTTGCGCGACGACTACGACGGGGCGGAAACACGTCTGCGGCTCGGCGGGACCGCCGACGGGGCCAGCGACGAAGTCCAGCTCGGTCAGACCCTGGGCCGGCGCTGGTCGTCCGGCAGTCTGATGGGGACCTATGAATATTACGACCGCGGGGCCTTGCCGGTCTCGGCCCGGCGGCTTGCGGGCGACGCGGACCTGCGCTGGCGCGGCGGATCGGACCGCCGGCTCAACTACGCCGCGCCCGGCAATCTGGTGGTCTTCGACCCGGTCGCGGGCGGCTATGTCTCGACCCACGCCATTCCGCCCGGCCAGGACGGCACGGATCTGGACCCTGGCGACTTCCTCGCCGGCCAGACCAACCTCAGCAACCAACGGCGCGGGATGAACGTCCTGCCGCGCCAGACGCGCCACAGCCTGTTCACGGCCCTGCGCCAGGACCTGGGATCGCGCGTCGAACTCAGCGCCGACGCGCGCTACGGCCAGCGTCGCTACGAGACCGTCTCGGCGCCGACGGCCACCTTGCTCACCGTCAACGGCGGGCATCCGTATTTCGCCTCCCCCACCGGGGCCGCCTCCCACACCATCGCCTATTCGTTCGAGAACGACCTGCCCAATCCCGGCATCCGCGGCGAGGCCAAAAGCTTCGGCGCCTCTGTCGGCGCCCGGATCGACCTGTCGGACGAGTGGACCCTGGACGCCTATGTCGCCCATGCCTCCGAACGGACCGACAACGAGACATTCGGCGCCCTGAACTCGACCTTCCTGCGCGAAGCCCTGGGCGCGATCGCCGACAATCCCGCGACGCCCTACAGCGCCGCGCGCGACGGCTTCTTCAACCCGTTCGGCGGCGGCGGCGTCAGTTCGCCCGCCGTCCTGGCCTTCATCAGTTCCGGCTGGACGCACAGCCAGGCGGAAACCGGGGTCAGTTCGGCCAACCTGCAGCTCGACGGTCCGCTGTTCGCCCTGCCTGGCGGCGATATCCGGCTCGCCGCCGGCCTCGCGTACCGGGAGGAGACCTTCTGGCGGCGCAACGACAGCTTCAGCAGCGGCCTTACGCCGACGACGGGCGTGGCGACCGACACCAGCCGCCAGGTCTCGGCCGTATTCGGGGAACTGCGCGTGCCGTTGTTCGGCCGCGACAACCGCCGTCCCGGCTTCGAGCGGCTCGAGCTGTCGCTGGCGGCCCGGTTCGAAAATTATGAGGACATCGGCGAGACCACCAGTCCGAAGATCGGACTCGTCTGGGAGCCCACGACGGAACTCGTCGTGCGGGGCAACTACGGCGCCTCCTTCCGCGCTCCGGCGCTGCGCGAGCTGAACGACGCCGCGCGACAGAGCCCGACCTTCCTTCCGCGCGGCGCCCAGCAGGTCCTTTCGATGATCCTGTACGGCGGCAATCCCGACCTCAAGCCGGAAGAGGCCGACACCTGGACGGTGGGCGCCGACTATGCGCCACAGACCCTTCCCGGGCTCAAGCTCGGCTTTAACTGGTTCCGCACCGAGTTCGACAACCGGATCGGCCAGCCGACCTTCGAGAACATCCTGACGGCCCTGTCCGATCCCGCCCTGTCGGCCTTTGTCCGCATCGTCGATCCGCTCAACAACGCGGACGACCGCGCCGCCGTCCAGGCCATACTCGACCTGCCGACCACCAATTCGCGCGATGCCTTTCCGGCCACGTCCTACGGGGCGATCGTCGACGCCCGCTACGTCAACGCCGCCCGCGTCGAGGTGGAGGGAATCGACGCCAACGCCCGCTACGCCTTCGATCTCGGTCCCGACGCCTTCGACCTCGGACTGACGCTGTCGTATCTGGCGCGGTTCGACAGCTGGACGACCCCGGACGCCTCGCCCCAGTCGCTGCGCGATCGCCCCAACTATCCGGTCGGTCTGCGGGGCCGCGGCTCCCTGGGCTGGGCGCGGGGTCCGTGGAGCGCCTCGGCCTCGCTGCAGTATGTCGATTCCTATCGCGACCTCGCCGGGTCGCGGATCGGCTCCTGGACTACGGCCGACGCCCAGATCCGCTATGCGCCGGAGACCGGCCCCTTCCAGGGGTCTGCGGTCGCCCTGACGGTGCAGAACCTGTTCGATCGCGATCCGCCCTTCTACGACGCGCCCGAAGGCATCGGTTACGACGCGGCCAACACCAGCGTCATCGACCGCTTCATCGCCTTGCAGCTGACCCGGACCTGGTGATGCGTCCTATCTGTCTGCTGCTGGCCGCCGTCCTCGGGACGGCGGCCAGCCCGGCCATGGGCGAGACGCCGCGGCCGGTCACCATCGAGGCCGTGCTGGGTCAGGAAAGTCTCGGCCAGGTCCGGATCGGTCCGGGCGGCCGCTGGATCGTCGTCGAGCGCCGGGCTGGCTGGTCGTCCGCGGCCAGCTACCGCTTCGGGCTGATGACCACCCATCTGCTGAGCGGTCTGGAGATACACGACGCGACATCCGGCGCGCCGCCGCGGATCATTTCCGATCCTGGCCACGCGGCCGGCTATGTCTCCGGGCCCTTCTCCCCTGATGGCGAACGGATGCTGGTCTTCCGGCTGACCGAAACGAGTTGGCGGCTGGGGGTGCTGACCCTGGCGACCGGCGAGACCCGGTGGTTCGCCCTGACCCCGGAGTACACGGGCCTCGGCCGTACGGTCGCCTGGCGCTCGGCCACAGAGGTGGTCGTGATCGCGCGGGCGTCCGACGATCTTCCCCTGGTGTTCCGTCTCGGCGGCCAGACCCAGGCGCGCAAATCGGCCTTGTGGCGCCGGTTCGAGGCCGGTCACGCGCCCTCCGCGGTCTCGATTCCCAGCGGCGCGCGTCGCGGCGACCGCGAACCTGCCGCGCCGGCGCGCCTGGTCCGCCTCGATCTCGGCACGGGGGCCCGGACCGAGCTCGCCATCGGGGCGTTGTTCGACTTCGAACTATCCCCGGACGGCGCGGCGGTCGCCGTGCTCGCCGACGCTGAGGATCTGCAGGCGAGCGGCGACGCCCCGGTGCGGGTCGGGACGCCGGCGCGACGCAGGCGGCTGTTGCTGGTCGACATTGAAAGCCGGCAAGTGGACGAGCCCCTGCCCGATCAGGATTTCCTGTCGCATCTGCTGAGCTGGTCGCCGGACGGGCGATCCGTACTGGCCTTCGGCCGGACGCCCGGCGGGGCGTGGGACGACGGCCGATTCTGGCGCATCTCCCGCGCCGGTCCGGCCCGGCCCGTGCGACTCGGCGACGCCCGACCCTGGGTCGCCGAACAGGCCGACGGCATGCCCTTCGTGCGGGCGGGCTGGGACGGCGGAGCGCCCGTCGTCCAGGTCCGGACGACAGACGGGGCCCAGGCGTGGCTTCGGGCGGACCCGAACGCCCTGACCGTTCCGGTCCGAGAGCCCTCGGAACGCCTGCTGCAGGCCGGCGGTCACGCCTGGATCGAACGCGGTGACGGGCTGTATCGCCTCGACACCCCCTCCGAAGCTCCGGGTCTCCCCGGGCGTGTGCAGAGCCGCGAGCGCGCCGCCGACGGCGGCGGCCGGGCGCGAACCAACCCGACCGAGGTCGACCCAACGCCGGGCGTCCTGCTGCAGGCCGGATGTCTCACCCGCCTCGGCGCGTCGCGCTCCGGCGCCTGCCTGCCGCCGCTGGGCCCGGACGAGACCCTCCTCGCCGCCAGCCCGGACGCGCGGTTTGCGGTCGTGCAGCGCCTTTCGGCGATGGGATCGACCCGCCTGCTGCGCCGCGACCCGAACGGCGACCATCCGCTTGCGACGCTCAACCTCGCGCTCAACCTGCTGGCCTGGGGCCGGATTGAAGCCGTCACCCACCCCGGGCCGGACGGCCAGGTCCTGACCAGCTGGTTGCTGCTCCCGCCGCCGGACCCCGGCGGCGGGAGGGTCCCCGTGGCGGTGGTCCTCTACCCCGGCGCCGCCTACCCCGTTCCGCCATCCTGGCTCAGGCCAGGCGGAGAGCGGCGACACATCAATCCAGCCGTCATGGCCGCCCACGGCTATGCCGTGCTTGTGCCCGCCCTGCCTCGCCCCAGCGGCGCCGGTACGGGGCTGGACGATCTGGCCGCACGGATCGACGCTATCGTCGATCAGGCGGCCCGACAGGCGCCGATCGACCCGGCCCGCGTGGCCCTGATCGGCCACAGCTACGGCGGACACGCCGCTCTGCTGACTGCGGCGCGGAGCGAGCGCTTCCGGACCGTGATCGCCTCGGCCGGCTACGCCGACCTCTCACGGGTCTATGCTTTGACGCCGCATTTCCTGGTCTCCCCCGACGACGGGGTGCCGATCAACGCCCTGGCGGGCTGGGCCGAGAGCGGTCAGGGCGCGATCGGCGCCAGCCTGCCGGCGCGACCCGAGGCCTATGTCGAAAACAGTCCGATCTACCTCGCCGACCGGATCCGCACGCCCGTCCTGCTGATCGAGGGCGACCTCGACCCGGCCGGCGGCGATGTCCTGTTCGGGGCCCTGTACCGGCTGGGACGCGAGGCCGATCTCGTGACCTATGCAGGCGAAGGCCATGTGTTCGTCAGCCCCGCCAATCTGCGCGACCTTCACGCCCGTATCCTCGCCTGGCTGGACCGCTATCTGGGCCCCGCGGAGCTCGGCGACGCCCCCCGCGCGCCGGGGCCGGCCGCTCAGGTCCCCGGCTGTCGCCATCCTGGACACGCGTCGGGGCTCCAGTCCGCGAGCATTCCCTCGAGCTGAGCCGCCCGCTCGGCGATCGCCAAGCCGACGGACGATGGAACGCTTCGTCCGATGCGCCCGGCGAACGTCGGCGAGGCGACCCTCCCAGTGCCGCGCCCGGACTTCCAGCAAGACCCCGACCAGCAACCGGTTATCGCGGGACCGACGATTAGCCGGTCCTCCGCCAGATCGCGCTCCAGGGTCTTGCCGTCCAGCAGCCCCCGGTGGACCTGAAGGCCGTTTGGCAGCAGCGGCTCAGGGTCGCGAGACTGCGCGATGACACGGCCGGATCGGGAATCCCGAGCTGGAGGTCATGAAACGGCGGGCGGACATCAAAACGGTGCCAAACCCGTGCAAAGACGTCAAGCTTGGCGCAGTTTGCCTATGGAGGCGGTGTGTCCGGGCGTTGTCAACGAAACCCGCCGGGGGTTTGCCCATTGAGGATCGGGGGGCAGGCTTTGCCAGCGTCATTTTCTCGCGGGAGGCAAGTCATTCATGTTCAAGCGAGTTCGCCGACTTTTTTGCAGGCACAGCTTTTCCTGGTCGGAACGCCGTCAAATGGAGGTCTGCGGCAAGTGCGGGGCCACACGCCCCCCGCTTGCTCCCCGGTGAATCGGGACGAGGCCGGAGTCGCCGGTGATCGGGAGGCGTCTCGCCGGCCTTGATCGAGCGCGGCTCAATGCCGGGCCGGGGGCGGTCCGCGCAATGGCGCCGCCCTTGCCCTGAAGGAAATTGCGCCAGGCCGTGCGGCGCGGCTTCGGCGAACTTCCCTCCTGGACGCGAGGGTAGGTGGCCGCTCCCCATCGATGCTCGGCGACAGATCAACCCGGCGGCTACGGCCCCAGGTCAGGCCAAACCGGTGCGAGCCGCTCAGCGCCAGAGGCCCGGCCCCTTGCTCAAGAGTCCCGAGCACGCTAATAACCGACTGATCAGTTATTAGGATGATCCTCGATGTTGCCTCCTGGTGAACCCAAATGGCGCCGCCGCGCGGCTGACCGGCCCAAAGAGATCATCGCGGCCGCGCTTGAGGTCTTTTCCGAGCATGGCTTCACCCGAGCCCGGCTGGACGACATCGCCAGGGCGGCCGGGGTCTCGAAGGGCGCGCTCTACCTGTATTTCGAAACGAAACAGGATCTGTTCAAGGCCGTGGTGCAGGACGCCATCGAACCGAGACTGCTGAAGATTCGAACCGGCGCCGGAACCGAAATCCCCTTCGACGAAGCCGCGCGGCTGGGCGTCGGTGTTCTCGTCTCCGCGATCCAGTCGAATCCCCGCATCGGCGGAGTGTTGAAGCTGATTGTCGCGGAAAGCCGAAACCTGCCCGAACTGGCCCTGATCTGGCATCAAACCGTGATAACACCGCTGCTTTCGCTGATCTCAGACATCATCCGTCGCGGTCAAAGGTCCGGCGAAGTCCGGTCCGGCGATCCCGAATTGTTTGCGATGGGCCTGTTGGGCCCCTTAGTGCTGGGGCTGCTGTGGCGGGAAACCTTCGAACCCATCGGGGCCGAGTCATTGCCGCTTGAGGCGCTCGCATGCCAGCACCTGGACACGATCCTCAAGGGAATGAAGGCGTGAGGCGCCGGCTCATCTACAGGATCGCCGCCGTTATCGGTGTCGTCGCGACGGGCGCCGCGGTCTGGTCGTTTCTACAGACCGACCAGACGAACCGGCCCCTTTCCGGCTACGTCGAAGGCGAGTCGGTCTATCTCGCGGCGCCCGCCTCCGGCGCGCTTGAAGCCCTGTATGTGCGGGAAGGCGACCGCGTCCAGGCCGGCGCGGTGACCTTCCAGATCGACCCCGGCGTGCAGGAGGCCCAGGAGCGCGGCGCGGCCGCGTCCGTCGAGGCCGCCCGAGCTCGCGCGGACGATCTTCGTACGGGACAGAGGGCGCAGGAACTCGAGGTGTTCGACACCGAACTCGCCGCCGCCCTGGCGCAGCTCCGCGAAGCCGAAGCCAGCTATGCCCGGATCGAACCCTTGGTGCGCCGGGGCATCTACGCGCCGGCCAGGCTCGACCAGGAGCGAGCGAACCGGGACACGGCAAGGGCGCAGGTCGAGGCCGTCCGCCGTCGCCGAGAGGTGGCCACGCTTGGCGCACGGGAAGATGCGTTGCGGGCCGCCGAACAACAGATCCGCCAGGCCGAAGGCGGACTGAACGAAGCCGAGGTTCGCCTGCGCACCCTCTCTCCCCGGGCGCCGGTGGAAGCCCGTGTCGAGGAAATTTTCTTCCGCCAGGGCGAATTCGTCCCCGCCAATCAACCCGTCCTCGCGCTGCTGCCCGACGCAGAGGTCAAGTTGCGGTTCTTCGTGCCGGAACGCGAGTTGATCCACTATCGACCGGGGGGCGTGGTCAGATTCAGCTGTGACGGCTGCGGTGCGCCGCGCAAGGCCCGGATCACCTGGATCAGCCCGCGACCCGAGTTCACCCCGCCTATTCTCTACAGCCAGGGCAGCCGGGATCGACTGGTCTTCATGATCGAGGCGGCCCCGGAAAACCCACGCGCGCTACAACCGGGCTTGCCCGTCGATGTCGAACGGTTGCGGGGCGCGAAATGACCGATGCAAAGCCAGTGATCGACGTTCGAGGCCTGAACAAGTCGTTCGGCGATCTCCATGCCGTTCAGGATTTTGGCATTACCGTCGAACGCGGCAGAATTTGTGGATTCCTCGGCCCAAACGGAGCGGGCAAAACGACCACGCTTCGCCTTCTGTGTGGTCTGCTGACGCCCGACAGCGGCGAGGGCGAGGTTCTGGGCTACAACGTCATGAGCCAGTCCGAACTCATCAAACGTCGGGTCGGCTACATGACGCAGAAATTCTCGCTCTATGACGACCTGTCCATCGAGCAGAACCTGATCTTCACGAGCCGGGTTCACGAACTGGACCGCCGCGCCGCCCGGGTCGAGGCCGCGCTCGAACGTCTGGGGCTGGTCAAGCGGCGCCGACAGCTGGCAGGCACGCTCTCCGGCGGCTGGAAGCAACGTCTGGCGCTCGCCGCCGCGACGCTGCACGAACCCGAGTTGCTCCTGCTCGACGAGCCGACCGCCGGCGTCGATCCCGAAGCCCGGCGGACCTTCTGGGACGAGATTCATGCGCTGTCCGACGAGGGCATGACCGTTCTGGTGTCCACGCATTACATGGACGAGGCGGAACGGTGTCACGAGATCGCCTATATCGCGGGCGGTCGAACGCTTGCCCGCGGTACGGCCGACCAGGTCATCGATGAGTCCGGCCTGACCACATTCCTGGCGGAAGGACCGAACGTCGGTCGGCTCATTCCGCGCCTTCGGAACCAGGCCGGCGTCGAAATGGCGACGGTGTTCGGAACGACGCTGCACGTCTCCGGACGAGATCGCGCCGCACTGGAAAAGGCGATTGCACCCCTCAGTCAAGCGCCGGTCGTCTGGACGGAAACCCGGCCGACCCTGGAGGACGTCTTCATCCAGTTGACGGCCGACCTTCAGCGAGACTCGGACTGATGCTCTCCGCGACCCGAATCTGGGCCGTGATGGCCAAGGAATTCATTCAGCTCACGCGCGATCACCTCGCCTACGCCATGATCCTCATCATGCCGATCCTCCAGCTGGTGTTATTCGGCTATGCGATCAACGACGATCCCCGAAATCTGCCGACCGCCGTCTATGTGCAGGACCACGGAAGCTTTTCGCGCTCGTTTCTGAGCGCCCTGACGAACAGCGGCTATTTTCGCATAACCCAGTCGGCGAACAGTCAGGCCGAACTGGACCGGGCGCTGGCCCGCGGAGAGGTGCAGTTCGCCGTGGTGATCCCCCAGGATTTCACGCGCCGGGTTGTCCGCGGGGAAAATCCCACGGTCCTGATCGAAGCCGACGCCGCGGATCCTTCGGCGACCGGCGGGGCCCTGGCCGCGCTCGCGGGCCTTCCGGGTCAAGCGCTGGCTCGCGACCTGACCGGCCCGCTGGTCCGGTCGACACAAGGCGCGCCATTCGAGGTCATCGTTCACAGGCGCTATAATCCGGAGGGCATAACGGCCTTCAACATCGTTCCGGGCCTGCTCGGGGTCATCCTGTCGATGACCCTGGTCATGATGACGTCGCTGGCCATGGCGCGCGAGCGGGAGCGCGGAACGCTGGAAAGCCTGCTGGCGACGCCCGTGCGGCCGCTCGAAGTCATGATCGGCAAGCTCGCCCCCTACGTCGGGGTGGGCGTTGTGCAGGTGACCCTCTTCCTGGTCATGGCGCGGCTCCTGTTCGACGTCCCCATGGCCGGCGGCTGGGACGCCCTTGTGGTCGGCGTCATGCTGTTCATCGTGGGATCGCTGGCCCTTGGCTTCTTCCTGTCCACCCTCGCCCAGACCCAGATGCAGGCCATGCAGATGTCCATCTTCTACATCCTGCCCTCGATGCTGCTCTCCGGCTTTCTGTTCCCCTTCCGCGGCATGCCGGACTGGGCCCAGGCCTTGGGCTCGTTGATTCCGGTCACCCATTTCCTGAGGATCGTCCGCGGCGCCCTGTTGAAGGGCGTCGGTCTGGCGGACGCCTGGCCAAGCGTGATGGCGCTGGCCGCCTTCGTCGTCGTAGTCACGGCCCTCGCGATCGTGCGCTACAGGACCACCCTCGACTGATATCGCGCGTCAAGCACTCCATTTGGCCGCTATGCGGCGATGCTTCTCGATTCCGCGGCCTCTGACGACCACCAGCGATGCATCGCCCCAAGGGCGGCCCGGCATTCTTCGAGGCCCGATTGGGTCAAGGCGTATCCGGACTTGGACCGTGTATGGATGGCGCCAGGATCGAGCGCCATGCGCAACTCAGAAACGTAAACATAAGCGCTACGGCGACTGAGACCGAAAGAGCCGGCGCTCACAATCTCGCCTTGGGCCCGCCAGAGCATGGAAAGCACCCGGGCGCGGCCTGCGGAAAGACCGAACCATTGCACGAATGCAAGGTCTTCGGCGACCAGAACATCGTTCGCAACGAACCCAAAATGCATGTCCACAATATGATTTGCCTGCTATTTATTTGCAACCTATATGGCGGGAATGACCACCACCGACATCCCGCTCGGCCGCGCGATCGGCCTGGCAAGCCGCAAATGGCGTTCGCGCCTGGACGAGCGCCTCAGGCACCTCGACCTGACGCAGGCGCGTTGGCATGTGCTGCTTGAACTCAAGAAAGCCGACAGGATGTTGAGCCAGAAAGATCTGGCGGCGCGCATCGGCATCGAGCCTCCCACGCTCGTCCGTCAGCTGGACGACCTGGAACGGCGCGGACTTGTTCGCCGCGCGGCGATCGAAGGAGACCGAAGGGCCAACGCTGTCTATCTGACAGAGGCCGCCGGGCCCGTGCTGGATGCGATTCTGGAGATCGCCGAACAGGTCCGGCGCGAGATCACCGGGGGATTGTCCAGGGACGACCTGGCCACCGCCACCCGGGTCATTGCGCACATCAACGAAAGACTAGACGACAAATGAGCGACGCTCCCTCGCCTCCCCCCTCCGCCCCGAAGGAAAAGTCCAAACCAGGGCGGCGCAGGCTGATCATCCTCGTCGGCGTCGTCGTGGCCGTCGTCGCACTCGTTTTCGGCTGGATGCACCTGCGGGCAGGAAAGGTGTCGACCAACGACGCGCGCATTGGCGCTCACGTCGTCGCCGTCAGCAGCGAGGTCTCGGGACGGGTGGTTGATCTTCAGGTCCGCGCGGGTCAACGGGTCCGCGCCGGGCAACTCCTGGCGCGAATTGATCCCGCGGACTCCCGCCTGGCCCTCGAACGGATCGATGCGGAGATCGTGCGGATCGAGGCCCAGCAGAGCCAGCTCCGGGCGCAACAGGCGGCGGTAGTGCGGCGGGTCGGAGAGCAGATGGGCGTGTCGGCGGCCGGAGTCTCAGCGGCCCAGGCGGATGCCCTGGCCCGCCAGGCGGAGGTCGCGGCGGCGCGCAGCGCCTTCGAGCGGTCCAGGACCCTGTTCGAGCGGGGCTTGGTGGCCCAAAGCCGTTTCGACGAAGATCAGGCTCGGCTTCGCGCGGCCGAGCAAAACGCGGCGCGGGCCGAGGCGCAGATCGCCGGGTCGCGGGCCCAGGTCGGCGTCACCCGCGAAGGCTCCAGCGAGGTCGAGGTGCTGGAGGCGCAGATCGCCGCCCTCGAGGCTCAGAAGCAAGGGTTGCGGGCTCAACGCGGCCAGCAGAACCTGGATCTCGGTCGTCGTGAGATCCGCGCCGCGTTCGACGGGATCGTCGATCAGACCTTCGTCGATCCGGGCGAGTTCGTCGCCGCCGGCACGCGGTTGCTGATGTATCACAATCCTTCCCAGGTCTGGATCGACGCAAACGTCAAGGAGACCGATGTCCGCAAGATTTCCATCGGCGCACCCGCCCGGATCGAGATCGACGCCTACCCGGGCGAAGTCTTCGAAGCCCGGGTGTCGTACGTGGGAGGGGCCGCGACGAGTCAGTTCGCCCTGTTGCCCAACCCGAATCCCAGCGGGAATTTCACCAAGGTCACGCAGCGCATCCCGGTCCGTCTCGAGATCGTCCAGCAGCAAGGCCGGCTGAGGCCCGGCATGATGGTCGAGGCGACGATCGATGTCGTCGACTGACGCCTTTTTCGCCCGCTTCGGCCCCGGATATCGCTGGCTGGCCACTCTGACGGCGATGGTCGCCGCCGTCGCGGTCGTGCTGTCTTCGACGATCGTCAATGTCGCGATTCCCGCCATCATGGGCCAGTTCGGCATCGACTCGGTCCAGGCCCAATGGCTCTCGACGGGCTTTCTCGCCGCCATGACGGTGACGATGCTGATGACGGCGTGGTGCGAACGCGCCTTCGGTCAGCGGATGACGATGATCGGCGCCCTGGCGCTGTTCCTGTTCGGATCGGTTGTCGGCGGCGTCGCGCCCGATCAGACGGTTCTGGTGATCTCCCGCATTCTTCAGGGCCTGGCCGCCGGCCTCGTCCAGCCGTTGGCCATGGTGGTGATGTTCCAGGTCTTCCCGCCGCAGCAGCGAGGAGCGGCGATGGGCATTTTCGGCATCGGCGTGGTGCTGGCGCCGGCCCTCGGTCCCTGGGTGGGCGGGGTGCTGATGGATAATTTCGATTGGCGCTTTCTCTTCTATCTGGGGATCCCGTTCGGGGTCGTCGGCATCGTCCTCGCCAACCTGTTCCTGCCGTCCCGGAACCCGGACCTTGAGCGGCAAAGGCTCGACTGGCCGGCGATCCTGTATCTCTCCGTGTTCCTGCTGTCGGTGCTTCAGGCGATTTCGAGCGGCCAGCGGCTGGGATGGGACTCCAACATCGTGATCGGTGAGATCGCTCTGGCGCTCGCAGCCGGTGGAGCCTTCCTCTGGCACGAACACCGAACCCCGCATCCGATGCTCGATCTGCGACTCTTCTCCAACGGGCCGTTCGCCGCAGCCTGTGTCGTCAGTTTCGTCCTGGGGGCGGGCCTGTTCGGCTCGACCTATCTGCTGCCCATTTTCGTCCAGCAGATTCAGAATCTTACGCCAACGCAGGCCGGACTTCTTCTCATGCCGGCGGGGTTCGCCCTTGTTTTCGTCTTCCCCCTTGCCGGAAAGCTCAGCGACATGGCGCCCCCGGGCGTGCTCATCGGTCTTGGCATGGCCATCTTCGCTTACGCATCGTGGCTCCTCTCGCATGTCAGCGTCGACACCGCCTTCTGGACGCTGGCCTGGTGGACCGTGATCAGCCGGGTCGGCATGGGGTTCGTCTTTCCTTCGCTCAGCGCTGGTTCGCTGACCGTCCTGCCGCCGCAGCTCCTGAGCCAAGGGTCAGGCGCGATGAACTTCACCCGACAGCTCGGCGGCGCCCTGGGCACCGGCCTGCTTGCAGTCATCGTGGAACGGCGCACCGCCTTCCATGGCGATCTCATCGCCGCAACCCAGACGTCGGACAATGTCGCGACCACTGCGTATGTTCAGGGGGCAGGACGGGCCATCGCCCAACTTGGCGTGGGCGGGCTGGACCAGGCCGCGGCCTCGGGCTGGCTACTGGGACAGACAGTCGTCTATCAGGCCGCCGCCGCCGCCTATCGCGACGGCTTTCTGATCACTGCGGTCGTTTTCGCCGGCGCACTCCTGCCCACCTACATTCTCCACCGCGCCCTGCAATCGAACCGAAAGCCTTCCGCGGCGCCTCCGACCGCCATGGAAGCCGAGGGGGATATCGAGGCCGGCTTCGCGCTCGAACCGGTTCTGCCGGACGATGCAGGGCCGCAGCGGAAGAGGGGCGCCGCCTGACGGTTTCAATCGGCCTTGGGAATCGCTCCGCCCCGAACCTCCACGAGGACGCGCACGACGGCCGTGAACCGTGGACCCCGCGCCCTGATCTCCTCGTGCGCGAGTTGGGGCTGCAGTGCGTTGAGCCGTGTCGCGAAGCCGATCATCACGTCGAGCACGGCGAGCGAAATGTCCTCCGCAAGCTCCGCCGACAGGCCGGGGGCCCTCTGCGCCAAAAGCGCCGTGAAGACCCCTATGCTTTGCCGGACGGCCGCGAAAACGGTATCGCGGATGGGTTGGAAGGTCTCATCTTCCGTGAGCAGAAATCCCATCAGGGCGCGCCCTTCCGAAGCGACCAGGATGCCAAGGCACCGTCGAACGAACTCTTCCAACCAATCTTCCGCGCCGGGGCCCGTCTCGATCAG
>Ga0233425_10002286_pt1 | contig 38489 bp, 38 predicted proteins | sample Watercolumn_Towu_2_FD_181712 | JGI IMG/M metagenome (GOLD analysis project Ga0233425, IMG submission 181712) | Freshwater microbial communities from Lake Towuti, South Sulawesi, Indonesia - Watercolumn_Towuti2014_140_MG | ecosystem: Environmental > Aquatic > Freshwater > Lake | place... | reverse complement strand
CTCAGGCGACCACCGAGAAGCCCGAGGTCACGCTGGTCGACTACTTCCTCGGCGGCAAGGAGAGCATCGGCGTCGCCGTCGCGAAGAAGATCCGCGCGGCCTCCCCCGGCACGCGGATCGTGATGGTCACCGTCCCGCAGAAGCCCGTGACGCCGCGTCCCGAGGAGGGCATCGACGCGGTGTTCGTCCTCCCGGGCGGCGCGAACGAGATCATGCAGGTGCTCGGCAGCGAGAAGAAGGCCGCCGGACCGAAGGGTGGATCCACGGCGGTGTACTCGCCGAAGGGCGGCTCCGGCAAGACATCATCACCGTGAACCTCGCCACCGTGCTCCGGCGCCAGGGATCCTCCGTCGCGGTCATGGACGGCGTGATGCAGTTCGGGTCCGTGCGCCACCTGGTGCAGGTGCCACCGGAGGCGAAGTCGATCGTCGACCTGCCGCCCGGCGGCGCGATGAAGGCGGCGATGGCGGAAGCGCTGTGGGAGGGACCGGCCGGCGTGCAGTACCTGCTCGCGCCGCCGCGGCCCGAGCAGGCCGACCTCGTCGCGGCGTCCGAGGTGCAGAACGCGGTGAACATCCTCGCCGCGACCCACGATCACGTGATCGTCGACACGCCGAGCCGCCTCGGTGACGACGCGCTCGCGATCCTCGACGCCGCGGGCATGATCCTCCTCGTCGTCACGTACGCGGGTCCGGCCATCGCGACCGCGCGCGCGGCCATCGAGACGTTCGACATGCTCGGCTACCGGAAGCAGAAGCCGATCCTCACCGTCATCTCGCAGTCCGACGAGACCGGCGGACTGACGCGCGGCGCGCTCGAGCACGCGCTCGGACTGCCGATCGCGGCCGAGATCCCGACGGACCGCAAGCTCGTCGCGGAGTCGCTCGCGCGCCAGGAGCCGTTCACCGCCGCTGCCCCCACCGCGCCGATCTCGCAGGCCTTCGCCGCGCTCGCGACCGCCCTCGTCGCCCAGCAGCGGAAGTAGGCCTACGGCCGGTCATCGCTCGTCCTCACGCGTCTGCCTGCGGGCCGCCGCTCTCGGCCTCGCTCGACCATAGGTGGCGAGCGCCGACAGGCCGATCGGGGTCTTCGACTCGGGCGTCGGCGGCCTCACGGTCCTGAAGGAGCTGCGGAAGCAGCTCCCGAACGAATCGACGATCTACCTCGGCGACGAAGCGCGCATGCCGTACGGCGAGCGGGACGCGAGCGAGGTGGTCGAGTTCACGAAGCAGGCGATGCGCTGGTTCGCCGAGCACGCCCAGCCGAAGCTCCTCGTCCTCGCGTGCAACACGGCGACGGCCACCGCGCTCGAGATCGCACGCGATGTCTCACCGATCCCGGTCATCGGCGTGATCCGCCCGGGCGCGGCGTCGGCGATCACCGCGACGTCACGGCGGGCGGTCGGCGTCCTCGCGACCCGGCTGACGGTCCGGTCGGGTGCGTACGTGCGGGCGATCCGGGATCTTGACCCACTGGTGGACATCTATCAGCAGGCGGCGCCCAAGCTCGTGCCGCTCATCGAGGCCGGTCGAGCGCGTTCGGACGAGGCGCGTGAGGCCGTGCGCGAGTACGTGACGCCGATGCTCAGCGAGGGCGCGGTCGTCTCTCCGGGTGTCGATACGCTGCTCCTCGGCTGCACGCACTATCCGCTCGTGCGCTGGGCGATCGAGGAGGTCGCCGGTCCGGGCGTGCGCGTCGTCGACTCCGCGACGACGACCGCCCTCGCCGTGCGCGAGGTCCTCGACTCACACGGGCTGCGTGCCACCTCGACGTCGCCGTCGCATCGCGTCCACGCGACGGGCGACGGCAGACGGTTCCAGGAGGTCGCGCGGGCTATGTTCAAGGAGGACGTCGACGTGCGGGAGGCGGTGCTCGCGTGAATCTCGTCACGACCATCACCGGCCTGCCGTTCGTCGGGAAGACGACGCTGTTCGACCTGCTGACGGGCCAGCACATCGCGACCGGGACGTTCGCCGGCGCCGAGGCGGAGACGAACGTCGGCGTCGCGAAGGTCCCCGATGAGCGGCTCGACAAGCTCGTCCCGCTGTTCAAGCCGAAGAAGGTCACGCACGTTGAGATCACGTACCGCGACCTCGGGCTCGCGAAAGGCGGGGGAGACGGGTCCCCCCGGGGGGATCAACGGATCTCGACGAAGAAGCTCGGCGACCTGCGGACGTCGGACGCGCTGCTGCACGTCGTGCGCGCGTTCCGCGACCCGACCGTCCCGCACCCCGAAGGCACCGTCGACCCGGTGCGCGACCTCGCGACGCTCGACCTTGAGCTCGTGATCTCGGACCACTCCGTGGTCGAGCGCCGCATCGAGCGCATCGAGCCCGAGATCCGCGGGGCGCGCGCCGGCGGCGAGCGCGAGGGAAAGGAGCGCGAGCGCGACCTCCTCCAGCGCTGCCTCGCCGCGCTCGACGGCGAGACGCCGCTGCGCGAGCTCGACCTCGATCCGGACGAGCAGAAGGTCCTGCGTGGCTATCGGTTCCTCACGCTCATGCCGCAGCTCGTGGTCGTGAACCTCGATGAGACCGACGTCGCGCAGCCCGAGAAGATCCTCGCGCCCATCCGCGCGGCAGCGTCGAAGCACCGGTCGACCGGAGTGGTGCACGTGTGCGCGAAGCTCGAGGCGGAGATCGCCGAGCTCTCGGCGGACGAGGCGAAGGCCTTCCGCGAGGAGGCGGGCCTGCACGAGCCGGCGCTCGACCGCGTCGTGCGCGCGACGTACGACCTGCTCGGGCTCATCTCGTTCTTCACCGTCGGCCCGGATGAGTGCCGTGCGTGGACGGTCCAGGGGGGAGAGACGGCGCAGGAGGCCGCCGGTGAGATCCACTCCGACCTCGAACGCGGATTCATCCGGGCCGAGGTCATCACGTGGAGCGACCTGCTCCGCAGCGGGAGCGAGGCGGAGGCGAAGCGACACGGTCTGATGCGCCTCGAAGGCCGGGCCTATCCGGTGAAAGACGGCGAGGTCGTGCACGTCCTCCATAGCGGCTAGCTGCGCGATCTTGCCATCGCTCTGGCGGCATTCCGACTTCGTCAAGCTCTGGACCGGACAGACGATCTCTCAGCTCGGCTCCGTCGTCACGCGCACGGCGGTGCCGCTCGTCGCCATCCTCGTCCTCGGGGCGGGACCTCTGGAGCTCGCGGGGCTGGTCATCGTCGGCAGCGCGGGCCGCCTCGTGGTCGGCCTCGTGGCGGGCGCGTGGGTCGACCGGCTGCGCCGCCGTCCGCTGATGATCGCCGACGACGCGGCGCGGGCGGCGCTGCTCCTCTGGATCCCGCTCGCGCACGCGCTCGGCGTGCTCCGGATCGAACAGCTCTACCTCGTCGTGCTCCTCGAGGCCGCCCTCGCGGCGCTCTTCGATGCGGCCTACCCCGCCTACGTCCCGACCCTCATCGGGCGCGAACGGCTCGTCGAAGGGAACAGCAAGCTCGCCATCAGCTCGTCGATCGCGGAGGTCGGCGGTCCGGGCTTCGCCGGCGCGCTCGTCCAGATCGTCGGCGCGCCGCTCGCGATGCTCGTCGACGCGGTGTCGTTCATCGCGTCGGCGGCGTCCGTCGCGCTCATCGGCGCATCCGAGCCGACGCCCCCGCGGCGGACCACCGCGTCACGCATCACTCACGAGATCGCCGAGGGGCTGCGCGTCGTGCGCCGCCACCGGGTCGTCCTCCCGCTGGCCCTGCGGTCGATCCCCGACCACGTCTTCGGCGCGTTCTACGCCGTCCTGTACTCGCTCTACCTCCTGAACGAGCTGCACCTCGATCCGTTCCTGCTCGGCATCGTGATCTCTGCGGGAGGCGTCAGCTCGCTCGTCGGCTCGATCTTCGCGTCCCGCGTCATCGGGGCGCTCGGCATCGGACGCGCGATCGTCCTGATGGCGATCTCCGCGTCGGCGATCGGGATCCTGACGCCGCTCGCGCAGGGACCCGTCGCGGTCGCGACGATCATGGTGTTCCTTGCGCAGCTCATCGGCGACGGCCTCAAGACGATCGAGGGCGTCGCCGTACTCTCGCTCGTCCAGGGCGTGACGCCCGACCGCGTCCTCGGCCGCGTGAACGCGACGCTCGGCGTCCTGGCCCACGGCGTCGCGTATCCGATCGGTGCGATCGCCGCGGCGATCGTGGCCGAGCAGGTCGGCGTGCGCGGCGCGATCACCGTCGGGTGGGCCGGCATGGGCGCGTCGATCCTCTTCGTGGTCTTCTCGCCGATCCCGCGGCTGCGGACCGCGGCCGATCACGTACCGGCCGAGGCCGCGACCGCCTGATGTTCCTCTCGATCGGCCACGTCGCCCGCGACGAGTTCCCCGACGGGGCCCACCGCCTCGGCGGCACGGCGCTGTACGCGGCCGCGACCGCCGCGCGCCTCGGTGTCCCGACCGCCCTCGTCACGCGCGTCGGCCCGCACGAGAAGGCGGAGCTCGCGCGGGCGTGCGTCGGCCTCGGGATCGACCTGCGCGCGCTCGACGCCCTCGTCACCACGACCTTCGTCTTCCGCTGGGACGAGGCGGGGAAGCGGATCCTGCGCCTCAAAGCGCGCGCCAGGGGCATCGCGCTCCGCGACGTCCCGGACGACCTGCGCTCCGCGGACGCGCTCGTGTTCGGGTCGATCGCGCGCGAGCTCGCCGAGGACCTGCTGCTCGGCGAGACGGCGCGGGTCTCTGTGCTCGCGGCGCAGGGCCTGCTGCGGACGTGGGATGCCGACGGCACCGTCCGGCCGACGACGTGGGACCACGCCGAGCGCGACATCCGCGCCGTGACGGCGGTCGTGCTGAGCGAAGAGGACGTCGCCGGCGACACCGCGCTCGTGGAGCGCTGGTCCGCCGCTGCTCCCGTGGTCCTCACGCTGGCCGAGCGCGGCTGCCGCGTCTACGAGGGCGGTCATCCGGGAGCGGCCCTGCCCGCGTATCCCCCGGCACGCATGGTGGACACGACCGGGGCGGGCGACATCTTCGCCGCCGGGCTCGCGATCGCGCTCGGCGACGGCCGCTCCCTGCCGGATGCCTGTCGCTTCGCGAACGCCGTGGCGTCGTTCGGCCTCGAAGGGCCGGGCATCTCCGCGCTCGCGACCCGGGACGCCGTGGAGCGACGACTAGGCTAGTCACGCGATGCGCTGTCCCGTCTGCAACACCGAGAACCCTGACGCCGCCAAGTTCTGCAACGACTGCGGGAACCGCATGCCGGAGCGCAAGACCACCGGCACGTCAGAGCGCAAGGTCGTCACCGTCCTCTTCTGCGACGTGAAGGGCTCGACGACGCTGGCCGAGAAGATGGACCCCGAGGAGTGGACCGAGATCATCGACGGCGCGTTCAAGGTCCTCACGCCGCCGATCCAGCGCTACGGCGGCGCGGTCGCGCGTCTTCTCGGCGACGCGGTCCTCGCGTTCTTCGGCGCGCCGGTCGCGCACGAGGACGACCCCGAGCGCGCCGTCCGCGCCGGGCTCGACATGCTCCAGGCGACGCAGGCGTACCGGAAGCGGCTCGTGCGCGAGCGCGGCGCTGTCTTCGAGGCATTCGACATCCGCGTCGGGATCAACGCCGGCCTCGCCGTGGTCGGCGACGTCGGCGGCGGCCAGGCGGTCGAGTACACGGGCATGGGCGACGCGGTGAACGTCGCCGCCCGGCTCCAGTCGAGCGCCGACCCGGGCACGATCCTCGTGTCCGAGCAGACGCTGAAGTGGGTGCCACCGATCTTCGAGCAGGAGCCCGTGGGTGACCTCGAGGTCAAGGGCCGCGAAGCGAAGGTCGGCGCGTTCCGGGTCCGCGGGCTCAGCGGGTCCGCCGGCCGCGCTCGTCCGCGCGCGCTCGCGACGCCGCTCGTCGGGCGCGAGCGCGAGCTCGCCGCGCTGCGCGACGCGCTGGCCGAGGTGCGTCGCGGCGGCGGCCGGATCCTCTCGCTCGTCGGGGACGCCGGCCTCGGGAAGACGCGGCTCATCGAAGAGTTCCGGAAGGAATGGGATGCCTCGCCGGTCGCGGGGCAGCGCTGGACGGAGGCGCGCGGGCAGTCGTACGAGCAGACGCGCTCGTACGGCCTCGTGCGGCAGCACCTGCTGGGGCTCGCGGGCGTCACGGACGCCGACCCGCAGGAGACGCTGCGCGCGCGCATCACGGAGCTCCTGCCCGCCACCAGGCGCGCCGACCCCGCCGCGCTCGAGACGCTCGGCGTGTTCCTCGACGTCATGCCGGAGGGGTCGTCCGCGGGTCCGGAAGGCCAGGAGCTGCGCGACCGGGTCCACGCGCTCATGCGCGAGATCGCGTCGAGCCTCGCCGCCTGCCAGGCGGTGTTCGTGTTCGACGACGTGCAGTGGAGCGACCCCGCCTCCGCGGACCTCCTCACGGAGGTCTTCGACCTCGCCGACCAGGCCCCGGTGCTCTTCCTCCTCGCGTTCCGGCCGGACCGTCAGGCGCCATCGTGGCGCATCAGGCAGAAGCTCGAGACCGACTTCCCGCACCGCTACGTCGAGCTCGCCCTCCCGCCGCTCACGCCCGCGGAGAGCGCGCAGCTCCTCTCGAGCGCCCTCCCCGGCGAGGGCCTCCCGGCCGGCCTGCGGGCGCGCGTGCTCGAGAAGGCAGAGGGCAACCCGTTCTTCCTCGAGGAGATCGTGCGGTCGCTGCTCGACGACGGAGCGATCGCCCGCGGCGAGGGGGGCTGGCGGGTGACGCGCCCGGACGCCGAGATCCGCTTGCCCGAGTCGCTCCAGGCCTTGCTCGCGGCGCGCATCGACCGGCTCGAGGTCGACTCGCGCGAGACGCTGCAGGCGGCCGCGGTCATCGGCCGGTCATTCCTGTACCGCGTGCTCGCGGCCATCCGCGAGGCCTCCGACAAGCTCGATCGCCAGCTCCTCGCGCTGCAGCGGCTCGAGCTCGTCCGCGAGCAGCAGCGCGAGCCCGAGCGCGAGTACGCGTTCCGTCACGCGCTCACGCAGGAGGCGGCCTACGGGTCGATCCTCCAGCGCAAGCGTCGCGAGCTGCATCTGCGCGTGGGGGAGGCGCTCGAGGCGCTCTTCCCCGAGCGCACCGAGGAGTTCGCCGCCGTGCTCGGCCATCACTTCGCGGAGGCGACGGACCATCGCGCGTTCCGCTACCTGAAGACCGCAGGCGAACGCGCGCAGCGGCTGCACGCCCTCGACGAGGCCGAGGCGCACTTTCGCGGCGCGATCGCGTTCCTGAACGCGGACGACGAGGCGGCCGTCGTCGGCGATCTCTACCTGCGATACGGCCGCGTCTTCGAGCTGCGCGGCGACTTCGGCCGCGCGCTCGAGGTGTATCGCGAGCTCGAGCGCATCGCCAAGGAGCGCCGGGACGCCGCGCTCGAGGGCGCCGCGCTCTCGGCGCAGGCGGTGATCTTCTCGAACCCCACGCCATTCGTCGATCCGGAGAAGGCGTTCGAGATCCTGCGACGTCAGGTCGGGCTCGCGCGCGAGCGCGGCGAGAAGCGCGTCCTCGCGAAGCTCCTCTGGAACCTGGCGCAGAGCGAGTTCTGGCGCGGGAACGAGGAGGAGGGGATCGCGGCCGCGCGAGAGTCCGAGGTGCTGGCCCGTGACGCCGGCGACAAGGAGCAGCTCGCGTTCACGCTGAACTCGATCGGGCAGCTGACGACCCAGGCCGGGAGGACCGACGAGTCGGAGGCGCCGCTGCGCGAATCGATCGCCCTCTTCGAGGAGCTTGGGAACAAGCCGCTGGCGGGCCGACAGCTGGAGCACCCTTGGGTTCACGCACTTCTTCCGCGGCGACCTCGACGCGGGTGAAGCGGATGGGAGGCGAGCGTTCGAGATCGCCGACTCGATCGGCAACGACTGGGGACGGGCCTACGCCCTGTTCACGCCGGCGTTCGTGTCGGCGGAGCGTGGCGACTGGGGCCGCGCGATCGAGACGTGCGAGTCGGCGATCGAGTACGGCGCGAAGGGCGGGTTCGTCGCCGGCCGGATCGCCCTGGGTTCCCTGCTCGGGCTCATCTGCGCGATGGTGGGGGCGCACGACCGCGCGCGCGCCCGCCACGCCGCGGTCCTCGACCTCGCGCGCGGCGGGCTGCCCGCGTGGTACGCGTGGCCGGCCGCCGACGCAGCGCGCGCAGCGGTTCGGCGCGGCGACCTCGACGCGGCGGGCAGTCTGCTCGCCGAGGTCGCCGCGGAGACCGGCAAGTCCGGCCGCGCGTACCTGGGCGTGGAGCTCGCGATGGCCCGATCGGAGCACGCGCTGGCCACGGGCGACGCGCAGAGCGCCATCCGGCTCGCGCGCGCCGGCGCCGCGCAAGCGCGCGGGCGGGCGATCCTGCCGCTCTTGAAGGACTTCGACCTCGCCGAGGCGGCGGCGAGCCTGCGCCTGGGCGATCGAGGCGCCGCGCGCGCAGCCGCGGAGCGCGGGATCGCGGCCTCCCGGGAGCAGGGCTCAGTGCGTGTGCTCTGGGAGCTCCTCGGCGTGCTCGCGGCCGTCTCCGACGCGGAGGGCCGCGCCGACGAGGCACGGCGCGCGCGGGAGGAGGCAGCGGTGATCGTGGACCGCATCGCGGCGTCGCTCCGGTCCGCCGCCCTCGACGACTCGTTCCGCGCGACCGACGCGGTGCGCGTCGCGACCGGTCGGAAGGAGGCGCGCGCGTGACGCGCACGCTCCTCGTCGCGCTCGCGCACCCCGACGACGAGACGTTCGGCGTCGGCGGCGCGATGGCGCGCGCGGTCGACGAGGGCCACCGCGTGGTCATCGTCTGCGCGACGCGCGGCGAGGTAGGCGAGATCGCCGACCCGGCGCTCGCAACGCCCGAGACGCTCGGGCAGGTCCGCGAGCGCGAGCTGCGCAGCGCCGCCGGCGCGCTCGGCGTCACCGACGTGCGGTTCCTCGGCCATCGCGACTCCGGGATGGCGGGGACCACCGACAACGCGCACCCGGCGGCGCTGGTGAACGCCGACCCGGAGGTCGTCGTCGGCCAGCTCGTCGCGATCGTCCGCGACGTCCGACCCGACGTCGTCGTCACGTTCGAGCCAGGCGGTATCTACGGGCACCCCGACCACGTGACGATCAGCGAGCGGGTGACCGCGGCCGTCGAAGCGGCGCCGGACGTGGCGCGCTGGCCCGGGACGGGCGCGCCGTATCGGGTCCCCAGGCTGTACTACGTCGCGCTGCCGAAGAGCGTCCTGCGCCGGTTCCAGGCCGAGGCGCGCGAGGCCGGCGTCCAGTGGGGCCTTGCGGACGCGATGCAGATCGAGAAGGCGGTCGAAGACAGCGAGATCGACGCGGCGCTCGACGTCACGCCCTGGATCGCGCGCAAGAAGGCGGCGGTCGCGGCCCACGCGACGCAGCTCGGGACGGTGCAGAAGATGCCCGAGGGGTTCACCGACCGGATGTTCTCGCACGAGTGGTTCGTGCTCGCTCGCGGCGAGCGCGACGGGGAGCTGCTCGCGGGGCTCTAAGCGACTTGGTCGCGGAGCCGGACCTCTTCGATCTTCATCTTCATCTTCGCTTCGACGGGCGCGCGGATCTCGAGGCGGCGCGACGCCTGCGAGAGCGCGAAGCAGATGACGAAGTAGATGACGGCGATGTAGAGGAACACCTCGAGCGGGTTGAAGTACTGCGTGTAGATGACGCGGCCCTGGCGCACGAGCTCGAAGACGCCGATCGTCGCGACGAGGGAGGTGTCCTTGATCACGGTGGTGAGCTGACCCATCATCGCGGGGACCATGAGGCGGAGCGCCTGCGGCAGGATCACATAGCGCATCGCCTTCACGTAGTCGAGACCGAGCGCGAAGGCCGCCTCGGTCTGGCCCTTCGGCAGCGCGGCGATGCCCGCTCGGATGATCTCGGCGAGGACCGCCGAGGTATACAGCGACAACCCGAGCACGCCGGCCCAGAACCGCGAGAGCTCGAAGTCCTCACCGACGAACGGCTCGGCGATCGGCCGGAACAGCGCGGTGCCCTTGATCCCGAAGTACACGATGAGCAGAAGGACGGGCAGCGCGCGGATCGTCTCGATGTACAGCGTCGCGGGCCAGTGGATCCACGGTCTCCTGGAGAGCCGCCCCAGCGCGAACAGCAGTCCGACGACGAACGACAGCACCACCGAGGCGATCGAGAGCGTGATCGTCTCGCGGAGGCCCTCGCCGAAGAACCGGATGATGTTGGGGTCGGCGAAGAGATACCACGTGTCGCAGCGGATGCCCGGCGTGGCGCAGATCGCGGCGCGTAGGGCCTCGAACGGGTTCATCGGGCGATCAGCAGCTTCCGCTCGAGCCAGTTCACGCCGATGCTCGCGGGGATGGTGAGTGTGAGGTAGAGAAGAATGACCGCCCCGAATGCCTCCTCGGTGCGGAACGTGCGTGACTCGACGATCTCCGCCGCCTGGAGCAGCTCGGCGACGCCGATCGTCGATGCGAGCGAGGTGTTCTTGATGAGGGCGATCCCGATGTTCCCGAGCGGAGGGATGACGGTGCGGAACGTCTGCGGGAGCTGGACGTACCGCAGCGTTTGCACGTAGGAGAGGCCGAGCGAGCGTGCCGCCTCGACCTGCCCCCGGTCGATCCCGAGGAGGCCGCCGCGCACGACCTCGGCGACATACGCGCCGTGGTACAGCGCCATCCCGACCGCGGCGGCGCGGAAGATGGTCTCGAACGTGTTCGTCGACCAGAACCGGAAGCCGAGCGCACCGAGCCCCAGGAAGAGGAAGAAGAGCTGCACCAGGAGCGGCGTGTTGCGGAAGAACTCGACGAACGCGACGCCGATCCACCGGAGCGGGGCGACCGGGGAGATGCGGAGGAGCGCGACGAACGTCCCGATGAGCAGCGCTCCGATGGAACCGAGGAGCGAGACCTGGAGCGTGAGCGACAGGCCGTTCAGGTACAGGTCCGGGAACTCGAGGATGATCGCTCCCGGCATCTAATTCCGACCTCGCTCGCGGGAGACCCGCTCGCTCGGCCCCGGTGCTCGACCTCGTCTTCGCTCGGTCTGCGCGCCGGGGGGTACGCGACGACAGACAACGACGGGGGCCGGCGTCACGCCGGCCCCCGCCTCTGTTCGTGCGTGATCGGCGCTAGCCCGCGCGACCCTTGTCGTGCGGTCCTTCCTTGATGTCGCTCGAGACCGGCGTGATCCACTTCTTGTACAGAGCCGCCCAGCGGCCGTCGGCGATCATGTCGGCGATGACCCTATTGAGGAACGGGGCGAACCCCTCCCGCTTCTGCGCCATACCGATGCCGTACGGCTCGTCCGAGAAGTAGTCGCCGACGATCTTCGTGTTCGGGTCCTGCTTCACGAGCCCGAAGAGGATCGTCTCGTCCGTCGACACCGCGTCGGCCTGGCCCTGCTGGAGCGCGATGAGGCACGGGACGTACGTGTCGAGGAGCAGGAGCTTCGCGTCCTTGTTCTTGGCCGCGATGTTCTTCTCGCTCGTCGAGCCCTTCGCCGTGCAGACCGTCTTGTCCTTCAGGTCGGCGACGCTCTTGATCGTCGTGTCGGACTTCTTCACGAGGATCTTCTGCCCGGTGCGGAAGTACACGGTCGTGAAGTCGATCTCCTTGAGGCGCTCGTCGTTGACGGTGAAGGTCGCGGCGACGATGTCGGCCTTGTTGTCCTTGAGCGTCGGGATGCGGGTGGCGGAAACGACCGGGATCCACTCGATGAACTTGTCCGGGTCCGCCTTGGCCTCTGCGCCGAAGATCGCGATGGTGAACTCGCGGACGATGTCGACGTCGAACCCTTCGAACTTGCCGGTCGTGGGGTTCTTCAGCCCGAACGGCACGTTGTCCTCGCGCGTGCCGACGCGGAGCTTGCCCTTGGTCTGGATCGAATACATGTACGACGAGAGCTCGAACTTCGGTCTGGTCGCCGTCGCCGCCGTCGCGGCCGGTGCCGCGGTGGCGGGCGCCGTGGTCGGGGCGGTCGCCCCGCCGCCGCAGGCCGCCGCGAGGACGGCGAGCGCCGCACCCAGAGCGATGACCCGTACGGAGATGCTGCGCATGGACCCCTCCTTGCCCTTTCCTTCTGCCAGATCCTACGTCCGACCCTCGGTCGGGCGAAACCCTCCCTCGGGCCCGGGTGCTCGACCTCGTCGCTGCGGCGCCTCGGTCTGCGCGCCCGGGGGACCTAGTGGTGGATGACCTTGCTCAGGAATTGTCGTGCTCTCTCCTCGCGAGCACCTGCGAAGAACTCCCCGGTCGGCGAGTCCTCAATGATGCGCCCGCCGTCCATGAACACAACACGGTCGGACGCCTCGCGGGCGAAGCCGATCTCGTGCGTCACGACGAGCATCGTCATGCCCTCGCTGGCCAACTGGCGCATGACGTCGAGGACCTCGCGGATCATCTCGGCGTCGAGCGCGCTCGTCGGCTCGTCGAAGAGCATGATCTTCGGATCCATGGCGAGGGCCCGCGCGATCGCGACGCGCTGCTGCTGGCCGCCCGAGAGCCGGGCGGGGAGCTGCTCGGCCTTCTCCGGGATGCCGACCTTCGCGAGGAGCTCGTCGGCGAGCTTGCGGGCGTCGGCGCGTCCGGCACTCTTCACCTTCGTAGGGGCGAGCATGATGTTCTCGGCGGCCGTGAGATGGGGGAAGAGGTTGAATTGCTGGAAGACCATCCCGACGCGCCGCCGGAGCGCGTTCACGTCGACCTTCGGGTCGTTCACCGAGACGCCGTCGACGACGAGCGTGCCGCGTTGGATCGGCTCGAGCCGGTCGATCGTCCGGATCAGCGTGCTCTTGCCCGACCCCGACGGGCCGATGATCACGACGACCTCACCCTCGTCGACCTTCAGGTCGATCCCATTCAGGACGTGCAGCGGCCCGAACCACTTGTGGACGTCCGTGAACTCGATGATCGGCCGCCCGGGGGACGACACCGCCCTAGCGTAAGACCGTGACCAGCCTGCTCGATCGGTTCGTCGACCGGGCGAAGGGCGTCGGCGGCACCGTCGGCGCGATCGTGGTCGGCCCCGATGGCACCGAGGTCCTCGCGCTCGACGCGGACGGTTCGGACCTCGCGGGCGCGACGGTCGATGCCCTTCCGCTCGAGCTGGCCGGCGGCGCATGATGCGTCGCGTGCCACGACGGCGGGGACGCGCTTCCCTCACGGGGTCGATCAGACCGCTCGTGTCGGTCGGCGTCCTCGCGGCCGGCCTCGTGCTGAGCGGCGCTTTCGTGGGGATCGCGGTGCGTCAGAACGCGGTGCAGCAGGAGGGGCGCGCGGCGCAGCGGCAGATCGACGCGGAGGTCGCGCGCAACGCGCAGCTGCAGGCGGAGATCGCGCAGCGGAAGACGGACGCATACGTGATCGAGAAGGCGCGCGAGCTCGGGTACGTGCGGCCGGGGGAGGGCCTGATCGCGGTCGAACGCGGCCCGTCGGGCGAGCCGGTGGTGCGGATCAACCGTGACGACGGGGGCCGGCTCGGTCGGTGGCTGGCGGTGTTGTTCGGGAGGAGGTAGCGATCGCGCGCAGCCGGACCGCGGATCGACGATGCGGTCGGGATCGGGTAGGATGATCCCGCGGGGTAGTGGAGCGGTACCACGACGGGCTCATAACCCGTAGGACCTGGGTTCGAATCCCAGCCCCGCAACAGCGATCCGAAGTCCTCAGGGGAGCGCGGTGAGGAACTGACGCACTCGGAGGGCTTTGCATTTGCCACATCGGGATCCCGAACGGCGACGGGCGTACGGGCGCGACTGGATCAAGCGCAATCCCGAGAAGGCGCGTGAAGCCATGCGCCGCTGGCGCGCACATCACCCCGATGAACACCGAGCCGAGGGTCGTCTCTTCTACTCGCGCCACAGCGACCGCTTGATCGCAAAGGCCGTCGCATATCACCGGGCGAACCCGCATGTCCAACAGGCCGCCGGCCAGCGTCGGCGCGCCCGGAAGCTACAAGCGGGAGGAGCCTACACGTCGCGCGAGTGGCTTGAGCTGCTCGACGTCTACGGGTATCGGTGCGCGTATTGCGGGGCTGCTAGCTCGATGCACGCTGATCACGCTACGCCTCTGAGTCGCGGCGGCGACAACCACATCGAGAACGTCCGTCCGGCGTGCCCTCCCTGCAACCAGCGGAAACACAAGCTCACGGAGGACGAGTACCGGGCACGCCGCGAGGCGGAGGGCCTCTACGTCCGCCCGCGCCTCTTGCGTGTTCCTGGGTTCGAGGAGTCCTCCGGCTCCTTCTCCGCGTCGCTGAGCAGCCTCGAGGGGTAGACCCCGAGCGCCTCCGCGATCTGCGAGAGCGCGTCCACGGAGATGTTCCGGTGGCCGCGCTCCACGAGCGAGATGTAGGTCCGGTGCAGGCCCGCCTCCTCCGCGAGGGCTTCCTGCGACAGGCCAGCGCCTTCGCGGTACTTCCGGATCACGCGGCCGACGCGCGGAGCCAGCGCCACGACGGCAGGGTGGCTGCCGCCGTTACACCCGGTCTACAGACCATAGTGTGCAAGCCCATGCCGATCAGTGGCGCGTGTATCGGATCACGAGCACGGGGGCGTGGGGCGACGTGGCGGACGTGCGTCACGACGCGACGGAGCGGCTCGGGTTCGCGCTCGCCATCTTCGGCGCGGAGGCGACGTTGCGCTGTGTGGCGCGGGTGGGGACCGTGACGCTGTACGACCGGAGCGGTCGCGAGCTGCTCGCGTACGAGGGGGAGCGGCTGTCGATCCTCGGTGGGCCGTTCTTCGAGAGGTGACGCTCGACCGTGGTGCGGTCGAGCGACGATCTCGATCTAGAATGGCTCCGTAGCTGCGCGGCTGGGTAGCTCAGGGGTAGAGCAGAGGACTCATAAACCTCCGGCCGTGGGTTCAAATCCCACCCCAGCCACTCGATGACCTCTTCGGCGACCCTCGAGCAGATCCGCGACGCCGTACGCCGCTTCGCCCTCGAGCACGACCTCCTCAAGCCCGGCGGCATCGTCGTCGCCGTCTCAGGCGGCGTCGACTCCACCGCGCTCCTGCTCCTCCTCGCCGACCTCGCCCCCGACCTCGGGCTCGTCCTCCACGTCGCGCACTTCGACCACCGGGTGCGGCGCACCGGTGCGGCCGACGCGCAGTTCGTGAGCGACCTCGCCGCGAAGGCGGGGGCCACCATACGGCTCGGCCGCGCCGACACGCCGCCGCAGAGCGAGGATGACGCGCGCCGGGCGAGGTACGCGTTCCTCGAGCGGGTCGCGGCCGAGCGCCGCGCGAACGCGATCGCGACGGGGCACACCCGCGACGACCAGGCAGAGACCGTCCTCCTCCATCTCGCCCGCGGCGCCGGTATCGCCGGCCTCGCGGGCATGCGACCCGCGCGCGCGGGCATCGCGCGGCCGCTCCTCTGTATCGGGCGTGCCGAGACCGCGGCGGTCTGCGCGGCTGCCGGCATCACGCCCCGTGAGGACCCGACGAACCGCTCCCTCCGCTACGCCCGGAACCGCATCCGCCGCCGCGTGCTGCCGGAGCTCGCCCGGATCAACCCGCAGGTGACGAGCGCGCTCGCGCGCGTGGCCGAGGCCGCCGCGGACATCGCGGGATCGCGGCGCGACCGGGCGACGGCGCTGCTCGACGCATCGATGAGGGACGGTACGATCGACCTCGACGCGCTCGGCGCGGACGACGCGCTGCGCGAGGAGGCGCTCGCCGTCGCCTGGGAGCGGGCGACCGGCCACGTGCTCACGGCGCGCCACCGGGACGCCGTCGCCGCCCAGGCGGCGCGTGGCGATGGCGCGGCGGCGCTCGACCTCCCGGGGGGCCGGTTCATCCGCGAGCGCCGCTCAGCGCGTATCCAGGTCGAGCGAGTGCTCTGACGAGCGGACCTGTGCCGCCATGACGTGAGCCTCGTTCCCGGCCGCTCGAGCGGGCATCCGCCGTGCCGAGGGTCGATACGGCATCAGAACGCCACGCGGTCCCGCATTGCGCGTGAGCGCATCAAAAGGGCGGTTAGCATCTTCGAGTAGGTAGGTAACACAGGGAGAGCCGAGCTGGATCTGAACAACCGGATCTTCAAGAACGGGATTTTCACCCTCCTCCTCGTGGTGATGGGGGTGGCGCTCCTCTACGCCTACCGCGCCCAGTCGCCGCAGTCGAGGGACATGGACTACAGCGACGCCTTGGCCAAGATCAAGGCCGGCGAGGTGGCGAGGGTCAGCGTGACCGGCAACGGGGCGACTGTCGAGCTCCGGGATGGCCAGCAGCGCTACCAGGTCAATCTGCCCGACCGCGACGACCAGCTCGCGAAGACGGTCGGGGACTACAACGATGCGAACCCGACGAGGAAGGTCGTCCTGAAGTACGAGAAGGAGAGCGCGACGCTCGGCCTCGTCGGCTCGGTGCTGCTCAGCCTGCTGCCCGTCCTGCTGATCGGCGGCTTCTTCATCTACATGATGAGACAGGCCCAGGGCACGAATAACCAGGCGCTGTCCTTCGGGAAGAGCCGCGCCCGCATGTTCATCGGCAACAAGCCGACGGTGACGTTCGACGACGTCGCCGGCGTGGACGAGTCGAAGCAGGAGCTCCAGGAGGTCGTCGAGTTCCTCAAGTACCCGGAGAAGTTCTCGACGGTCGGCGCGCGCATCCCGCGCGGCGTCCTGCTCGTCGGTCCGCCCGGGACGGGCAAGACGCTCCTCGCGCGCGCGGTCGCCGGCGAGGCCGGCGTGCCGTTCTTCTCGATCTCGGGCTCGGAGTTCGTCGAGATGTTCGTCGGCGTCGGCGCCTCGCGCGTGCGCGACCTGTTCGACCAGGCGAAGCGCAACGCGCCCTGCATCGTGTTCATCGACGAGATCGACGCCGTCGGCCGCCAGCGCGGCGCCGGCCTCGGCGGCTCGCACGACGAGCGCGAGCAGACGCTGAACCAGATCCTCGTCGAGATGGACGGCTTCGACACCGGGACGAACGTGATCGTCCTCGCGTCGACCAACCGGCCGGACGTCCTCGACCCGGCGCTCCTGCGCCCGGGTCGATTCGACCGGCAGGTGGTGCTCGACCGTCCCGACATCCGCGGCCGCAAAGCGATCCTCGACGTGCACGTCCGCGGCAAGCCGCTCGACAAGGGCGTCGAGCTTATGAGGATCGCGAAGATCTCGCCCGGCTTCTCGGGCGCGGACCTGGCGAACGTCGTGAACGAGGCCGCCATCCTCGCCGCGCGTCGCAACAAGAAGGCGATCGGTCAGCCGGAGTTCGAGGAGGCGCTCGAGAAGGTCGCCCTCGGCCCCGAGCGGCGGTCCCGGGTCATCACGGAGAAGGAGAAGATGATCGTGGCCTACCACGAGGCGGGCCACGCGCTTTGCTTCAAGCTCCTCAAGCACACGAACCCGGTCCACAAGATCACGATCGTGTCGCGCGGCATGGCGATGGGTGTCACCTGGTCGCTCCCCGAGGAGGACCGCTACTTCCGCACGAAGCGGGAGTTCGAGGACGACATCGCCGCGGCGCTGGGCGGCTGGGTCGCGGAGCAGATCCACCTCGGTGGTGATATGACCACCGGCGCGTCGAACGACATCGAGAAGGCGTCGCAGATGGCGCGCCAGATGGTCACGAAGTACGGCATGAGCGAGAAGCTCGGCCCGCTCCAGTACGGCAAGACCGATGAGCTCATCTTCCTCGGCCGCCAGATCCAGGAGGAGCGGAACTACTCGGAGGACGTCGCCAAGCTGATCGACAGCGAGGTGAAGGAGATCGTCGACGCCGCGCGCCAGCGCGCGTACGAGGTCCTCGCCGCGCACAGGGACAGGCTCGACGCCGTCGTCCGCCGGCTCATCACCGATGAAACGCTCTCGAGCGAGGAGTTCGACAAGCTCTTCGAGGGCGAGGACGAGGTCCTCCCCGTGGCCGCGGCGACCGGCCAGCCCACCGGGACGCCCAGCGGCACCACCGGCGGGGAGGAGCGTCGCACCGGGAAGGGTCCGGCGCCCGCGCCCAGCCCCGCGTAGTCCGACCCTCTCCGACTCTCCCCCGGGGGGACGGGCTAGCCTCATCGGTCATTGCCGAGGATCTTCGTCGCCATCCCGCTCTCCCCCGACGCCGCCGCGGCCCTCGAACGCGCGCTCCCGGACCTCCCGGCGCTGCGGCGGGTGTCGCCGGACCTGATGCACGTCACGCTCGCGTTCGTCGGCCAGGTCGCGGACGACCGCGTTCCCGCCATCGCCGACGCGACGACCGTCGCCGCGGCGTCGCACGGCCCGTTCGACCTCGCCCTGGACCGCATCGGCCGCTTCCCCGGCCACGGGCCGCCGCGCACCATCTGGGCGGGCATGGGCCCCGCGGCGGCGGACGCGGTCATCCGTCTCGGCGCATCCGTGCGCGCCGAGCTCCTGCGGCACCGCGTGCAGTTCGACGCGAAGCCGCTCCGCGCGCACGTGACCCTCGCTCGCGTCCGCGACGGGACGTCGACGGACGAGGCGCGCGTGGTCGCCGCGGCGGTGAACGCCGCCCGGCTGCCCCACGCGCTCACCTTCCGCGCGGCGAGCGTCCACGTCATGGAGAGCGTGCTATCGAGCAAGGGCCCGCGGTACTCTTCGCGTGGCGAGATCCCGCTGGCCGGTCCACCCGGCGCGATCGCGGGAGGGTAGGAAAGGTGTCGGCCGAGCAGGTCAGGGCGGTCCTCGACCGCGCGATCGACGACGCGACGTTCCGCGAGCTGCTCGCGCGCGACCCCGCGACCGCTCTCGCCGACTACGACCTGACACCCGAGGAGCGCTCGGCGTTCGCCAGCGGGACAGCACGGGCCGAGCACCTCGAGCCGCGCGTCTCGCGCAACGACCTCTCGGCCGCCATCGGCGTGAAGACCGGCACCGTCGACATCCGGCCGCCGTCCGAGACGCTCCGCCCCCGCGGCTAGACGACCCCCGTCAGCGGCTGCCGGCGCGCCTCGATGGCCTCGTGCACGAATGGGCCGACGAGCGTCACCGCGAGGATGAGCCCCGCCGCGAGGGCGATGGTCGCGCTGGTCTCGGTGTCGATGGCCGACGGCAGGAGGGTCCGCAGCAGCGTCGGGACGCCGGCCACGGCGATGACCGACATCGCGAACACGTAGACGATCGACGCCGTCACGTACGCGAGCGCGCCGGCCTCGCGTCTCGTCGCCGGCCGGCGCGGCCTGCCGAGGTCGCGGAAGACCTGCCGCATCGCCTTGCGGCGCAGGCCGTTCGTGTCGGTGAGGTCCGAGAGCACGTAGTAGCCGTCGAATTCGAGCAGCGGCGACAGATTGAAGACGACCAGGACGACGTTGGTCAGCGCGAGCCACGCGAGCACGTCCTGCGTCGTGCCGCTCGCCACCCGCGCGAGAAGGCCGAACCCTCCCGCGAGCACGAGGTTGAAGAGCGGCCCCGCGCCATTGACGCGGATCCGTCCCCAGCGCGGGATCGACCAGGTCGCCGACGTGTCGACGTACACGACGGGGGTGAACCAGAAGAGGCCGATGCCGGCGCGTCCGAGCCGCGCTCCCTCCGCCTTCGCCGCGAGCGCGTGCGCGACCTCGTGCCCGATCCCGGAGAGCAGCAGCGCCAGGAAGGCGACGACGATGCCGCCGAGGCCGAAGTCGGCCGGCGAGGCCGTGCGCAGGGCAGGGACGGCGACGATCAGGCCACCGACCCCGAGGACGAGCGCCGCGGCCGCGGCCGGCACCGTGAACAGCGGCGCGACGACACGCTGAAGCGCCCCGAAGATGCCGTCGGCGTCGCCGATCTCCATCCGCGGCGCGAGGACGGCGTCGAGCGCACGCAGGACGCGGCCGTCCGGCGCGTCCGTCGCCACGCGCGGCGCCGTCGCGAACCCGGCCACCTGCAGCGCGGCGACCGTCGAGAACACGCCGTGCGGGTCGAGCGCTCCGGTCCGTGCGAAGTGGCGGAGCGCGAGGTCGCGCATGCTGTGCTCGCCGTCCAGGTCCAGATAGATCGCGAGCGCCTGCTGGTCGAGGCGGAGGTACGCGCCACGCTCGCGGTCCTCGAGGATGAAGGCGCTCGGATCGTCGGGGGCGGTCTCGATGTGGTGCTCGCCGATGCGCCTCGGCGCGTGCCGCGCTTGCATCACGGACGTCATGCGCTCGAGCAGGTCGCGGTGCCGCTTCACGACGTCACGCACGTCGTCCCCGCTGACGACGAGCGCGTCGATGTCGGTGACGGCCCGCACCGTCGCGGTCCGCGGCGAGCCCGTGAGCACGGCGATCTCGCCGATGAGGGTCCCCGGGCCGAGCCGCGCGAGCGGCCGGACGGCATGCGCGTCCTCGCGGACGGCCTCGACCTCGCCCTGGCGGATGATCAGCGCGTCATCACCGGGCTCGCCCTGACGGACGAGCACCGTTCCCGCGCCGAACCGCGCCGGACGGAGGCGTGCGGCCAGCCGCTCGATCTCGGCGGAGGGGAGATCGGAGAAGGGACCCTGCCGGCGCAGGAACTGGCTCGCGCGCCGGGAGTCGGCGAACGCGTCGAGGGTCCGCGCGAATTCCGGGTGCGACACCGCGACCCCGCGCAGGTCGTCGGCGGCGATCCGCAGCGCTCGCACGGGCTCGATCGCCGTGACGTCCGCGCCGCGCGCGCGGCCCTCGAGGACGGCGAGCTCGCCCACGAGCGCGGGCGCGCTCATCGTCGCCATGACGGTGCCGTCCGCCCCGCTGACGCGGATCCGGCCGCGCAGGATCACGTATGCCGCGTCCGGCTCGTCCCCGGCACGGAGGACCGTCCCGCCCCGTCCGAGGCGCACGGCGAGCGCCCGCTCGGCAAGGGTCTCGCGGGCATCCTCCGGCAGCTCGAGGAAGGGGCCGAAATCGAGGGCGCCCGTCATCGGTGGCAGCGTACCGACCGCCGCGAAAGCGAAGGAAATGGGCACTGTGGACATTGCCAGGGCAATTCCGACCGATACACTCGGGAATGCCCATGAGCACGGCAGCCTTGCCGCGGCGCCGGACGCGCACGGCGGACCCCTACCGCGACACCGACGTGATCGACGCGTACGCGCCGCGCGCGAACCAGACGGTCGTCGGCCTCGTGTCGCTGCTCGCGGTCACGACCGGGTGGTGGCCGCTCCTGTGGCTCCTCGCCGCGCAGCTCGCGATCGGGCTGCGGTTCGGGCGGCGCTACTGCGTCGCGTGCGTCCTGTACTTCGAGGTGATCCAGCCGCGGATCGGCGAGGGACCGATCGAGGACTCGCGTCCGCCGCGCTTCGCGAACATGGTCGGCACGGTGTTCCTCGGGGCGGCGAGCCTCGCGTACGGGCTCGACGCGCCCGTCGTGGGCGCCGCGCTCGGGCTCGCCGTCGCGGCCCTCGCGCTGCTCGCGGCGACGACCGGCCTCTGCGTCGGATGCGAGATGTACAAGATCGGCGCGCGGCTGCGCGGGGTGGGCCACCGCGTGTTCGACCGCGTCGACCTCGCGCAGCTCGGCGTGCGCGACGCGTCGAGCGACCTCGTCGTCGAGTTCACGCATCCGCTCTGCACCGACTGCCGCCAGCTCGAGCGCGACCTGCGCGAGGCGGGACGGCGCGTCGTGACGGTGGACGTCTCCCGCCGCCCCGAGCTCGCTCGCCGCTACGGCATCGCCTACGTCCCGACGGCCGTCGCCGTCGACGCCACCGGGGCCGTCACTGCTCGCATCGCCGGATGACCGACGGTGGGTCAGCAGGCCGAGCGCGCTAGGCCGAGGCGCGACCCCGGGCGCTCAGCGCGAGTCGCGCGGCCGCGACGCGCTGTCCGCGTCGGCGGATGCTCGGCGGCCGGACGAGCCCGCGCCGCCGGTAGTTCGCGAACGCGTAGCGGTCGCACTGCACCTCCGCGGCGGTGCCCCAGCCGTGCACGAGGTACAGCCAGTAGTGGCAGTACTCGTGGAGGTAGAGGAACCGGATGACCTCGCGGCGCGTCCGGAACCGCACGAGCGGACGGCCCCACGAGCCGAGGTCGACGACCTCGGCGAACGGCACGAACGGCTCGGGCACCTGGAGGACCATCTCCGGGCGGTCCCAGAACGTGAACGCCTGGAGGTGCGGCCGGGTCCGGTACCGGAGCGGCTTCACCGTCAGCTGGTAGCCCGTCGCCATCGGCAGTCCCCGGAGGACGTCGCGGACCCTCTCGGCGTCGTGGCTGTCCAGCGTCGAGCGCACGGCCATCGGGCCGAGCGGGCGACCGGGGCCTTGGCGGGCCGGGGCGATAGCCACAGAGCCACTGTACGGACGGGGCTGGCGCGTCCGTTCCTGGTGGCCAAGGTTTGCTCGGCCCACGCGGCCGGATCGGCGGAAAATAGCCGGAAAACGGCATGTCCGGGCTTGCTCGGCCCGTGGGATCGGTCATACCATGCCGGCAACGTCGCTCGAGCGGGAGCGAGTAGCGCGTCCGAGCCGGTCAGAGAGCCCCGGTCGGTGAGAGGGGGTACGGCGAGGGCGGGCGAATGGGTCCCGCGAGACGCCGTCCCGAAAGGCGCGGGCGAGTAGGGACGGCCGGAGGCCCTCCGTTATCGAAGGGCGGCCCGTCACAGCGGGCGCTGAGGCCGGCGGCGCGAGCCGTCGGCGAGTTCGGGTGGCACCGCGAGCCCTCGTCCCGATCCGGGGCGAGGGTCTTTGTTTGGACGGAGGTGCCGCGTGGTGGCGGTCTTCGCGGAGCCGGGTCAGCGCTCGCTGCGCTACCGCACGCGTGGTGGCATCGAGGTGCAGCGCCTCACGACGCCGCTCCCGCCGGTCGGCGCGATCGAGCCGATCGTCGACGCGCTCGACGAGCGCCTCGGCGTTCTCCTCGCGTCGAGCTACGAGTACCCCGGCCGCTACACGCGGTGGGACGTCGGCTTCGTCGACCCGCCGCTCCAGCTCGTCACGCGCGACCGGACGTTCCGGGTGACCGCGCTGAACGGGCGCGGGGCGCTCCTGCTCCCGGCCGTCGACGCGGCGATCCGCGGCCTCGAGGCGGTCGACGGCGTCGAGATCTCCCGCGACACGGTCGCCGGCCGCGTCCGCGAGCCCGAGCGGCGGTTTCCCGAGGAGGAGCGCAGCAGGCAGCGCTCCGCCTTCTCGATCGTGCGCGGCATCGTCGATCTGTTCGCGTCGCCGGACGATCCGCACCTCGGCCTGTACGGCGCGTTCGGCTACGACCTCGCGTTCCAGTTCGAGCCGACCGCGTACCGGCTGCCGCGGCCGGCCGACAAGCGCGACCTCGTGCTGTTCGTCCCGGACGAGCTGGTCGTCGTGGACCACACGCGCGGCGTCGCGGTCCGGCACGAGTACGAATTCGTGGTCGAGGGCCGATCGACGCGCGGCCTGCCCCGGACGGGATCCCGCACGCCGTTCCACAGCGTTGCGAAGGTGGAGCGCGCGAGCGATCTGGCGCCCGGCGAGTACGCGGCGACCGTCCGCGTCGCGCATGAGGCTTTCCGGCGCGGCGACCTCTTCGAGGTCGTGCCCGGCCGCACGTTCTTCGAGCCCTGCTCGGCGCCGCCGTCGGAGCTCTTCCGCCGCCTGCGCGAGCGCAACCCCGCGCCCTATGGCGCCCTCATGCATCTCGGGGCAGGCGAGCATCTCGTCAGCGCATCGCCCGAGATGTACGTGCGCGTCGAGGGCTCGCGGGTGGAGACGTGCCCCATCTCGGGCACGATCGCGCGCGGCAGCGACGTCATGGGCGACGCGGAGGCGATCGTCGAGCTGTTGAACTCGGCGAAGGACGAGTCCGAGCTGACGATGTGCACGGACGTCGACCGCAACGACAAGTCGCGCATCTGTGTCCCGGGGAGCGTTCGCGTCATCGGCCGCCGCCAGATCGAGATGTACTCGCGCGTCATCCACACGGTCGACCACGTGGAGGGGATCCTCCGCGAGGGGTACGACGCGATCGACGCGTTCCTCACGCACGCGTGGGCGGTCACCGTGACCGGGGCGCCGAAGCTCTGGGCGATGCGCTTCATCGAGGAGCACGAGCGCTCCTGTCGCGGGTGGTACGGCGGCGCGATCGGCTTCGTCGGGTTCGACGGCAACATGAACACCGGCCTCACGCTGCGCACGATCCAGGTGAAGGACGGTGTCGCGCAGGTACGGGCCGGCGCGACGCTGCTCATCGACTCGGACCCCGCATCCGAGGAGCGGGAGATCGACCTCAAGGCGGCAGCCTTTCTGGACGTCCTGCGAAGGCCCCGCGAGGACGGGTCAGGCACGCTTCGCAAGCGCGCTGACGTACGTGGCGCCTTCGAGTCGGGGAGGCAGATCCGAGACAGCCGACGTGTTCTCTTGGTCGACCACGAGGACTCGTTCGTCCACACGCTCGCGAACTACATCCGCCAGACGGGGGCCGAGGTCCGCACCGTCCGCGCGACGACGCACGAGCGCCTCGATGAGGTCATCCGCTCGTATCGGCCCGACGGCATCGTGCTCTCGCCAGGGCCGGGGCGACCATCGGACTTCGACGTCGGCGGCGCGGTCGACGCGGCGCTCGCCGCGGACGTGCCGCTGTTCGGCGTGTGCCTCGGCCTGCAGGGGATCGTCGAGCGGTTCGGCGGCGAGCTCGGCGTCCTGGCGTACCCGATGCACGGCAAGGCCTCGGAGATCAGCGTTCTCGGCGGCGCGCTCTTTCGCGGCGTCCCGCGCACGTTCCGCGCGGGCCGCTACCACTCGCTGTACGCGGTGCGCGAGACGCTGCCGCGCGAGCTGCGCGTCACGGCGGTCGCGGACGATGGCGTCATCATGGCCATCGAGCACGACCGCCTGCCGATCGCGGCCGTGCAGTTCCATCCGGAGTCGATCCTCACGCTCAAGGAAGAGGTCGGCGCGCGCATCGTGCGCAACGTGGTCGACGGGCTCGTCGCCCCGCGGCCGGCGCTCGCGGGGGGAGGTCACTGACATGGACGCGACCTCGGCGCTCGCGGCGATCATCGGCGGCCGCACGCTGACGCGCGAGGAGGCGCGGGCGACCATGGCGTCGGTCATGGCGGGCGAGGCGACGGCGGCGCAGCTCGGCGCGCTCGTCGCGACGCTCCATCTCCGCGGCGAGACCGTCGACGAGATCGTCGGCTTCGCCGAGGCGATGCGCTCCGCCGCGGTCCCCGTCACGCTCGCGAACGGCGCGGTCGACATCGTCGGCACGGGCGGCTCCCGGGTCGACCCGTTCAACATCTCGACCGTCTCGAGCATCGTGGCCGCGGGGGCGGGCGGGAAGGTCGCGAAGCACGGCAACCGCGCAGCGACCGGAAAGTGCGGCAGCGCGGACGTCCTCGAGGCGCTCGGCGTGAAGATCGACCTCGGTCCGGACGAGGTGGCACGCTGCGTCGAGGAGGTCGGCGTCGCGTTCCTGTTCGCGCCGCGCTACCACCCGGCGATGCGCCACGCGAGCCCGGTCCGGCGGGAGATCCGCATCCGGACCGTGTTCAACCTCCTCGGCCCGATCTCGAACCCCGCACGCGTGCGACGCATGGTCCTCGGCGTGGCGACGCCGCAGGTCGGCGAGAACATCGCGCGCGCGCTCGGCGAGCTCGGGGCGGATCATGTCCTCGTCGTGCACGGCGAGGATGGCCTCGACGACATCAGCCCGACCGGGTCGACGCGGACGTGGGAGTTGCGCGGCGGAACGGTCACGACCGGGTCGATCGACCCGGCCGCGCTCGGGCTGCCGCTCGGGACGGTGCTCGACATCCAGAGCGGCGATCCGCAGGCGAACGCCGCGACCGCGCGGTCGATCGTCGCGGGCGAGCAGGGCGCGCGTCGCACCGCGGTGCTCCTGAACGCTGGAGCGGCGCTCCTCGTCGGCGCTGTGGCGGAGAGCCTTCGTGAGGGCACGCTCCTCGCCGCGGCCGCGATCGACACCGGCGCCGCGGCGTCGACGCTCGAGCGGTTCGTCGCGACGAGCCAGCGCCTTGGCGCGGGGGCGAGCGGGCCGGCATGACCGACTTCCTCGAGCAGGTCGTCGCCGAGCGGCGCGCCGACGTCGAGCGCGTCAAGCGCGAGACGCCGGAGCGCGTCCTGCTCGAGCGGGCGGCGGCGCGCGGCATCAGGCCGGTCCGGCAGTACGGCGCGCGCGATCGATTCACGCACGCGCTGTGGATGCGGCAGACGGAGGGTCGCCTCGCCGTCATCGGCGAGGTGAAGCGCGCGTCGCCGGCGCTCGGGACGCTGAAGGTCGACGTCGACGTCCGGACCACCGCCAGGCTGTACGAGGCCGCGGGCGCGGCCGCGATCTCGGTCCTGTGCGAGCCACGGCACTGGGGTGGCACGCTGGACGACCTCCGCGCGGTCGCCGAGGTCGTGGACATCCCGGTGCTCTGCAAGGACGTCATCGTCGACGAGCACCAGATCGTCGCCGCGTGGGCCGGCGGCGCGGCTGCCGTCCTCCTGATCGCGGAGGCGCTCGATGACAGGACGCTCCGTCGCTTCATCCAGCGGGCGGACGCGCTCGGGATGGGCGTCCTCGTCGAGGCGCACGAGACCACGGCATTCGAGCGCGCCGTGCGCGTGGCCCCGTCGGTGGTGGGCGTGAACGCAAGGGACCTGCGTGCCCCGAAGGAGATCCGGCCGGAGCGCATCCGCCTGCTGCACCACGTCGCGCGCGTGCATCAGATCCTCGTCGCGGAGTCCGGCATCGCGACGCTCGACGACGCGCGGATGCTGCCGGCGCGAGTGGACGCGGTGCTCGTCGGCACGGCGCTCATGCGCGCCGCCGATCCGGCCGTGCTCATCCGGCAGCTCGCCTCGGTCCGCCGCGCGACCACGGTCGCGGTGCCGTGAGACGCAACGTACCCCGGAGCGCGCAGACCGAGGGGAGGGACCCATTGCCGAGCGTCAGCTCGGCGTGGGAGGGACCACGAGGTCGAGCACCCGGGCCCGAGGGAGGGGTCCCCCCGACCGAGCGTCGGACCAAGGGCCGGTTCGGCACCTACGGCGGGCAGTACGTCCCCGAGACGCTCATGCCCGCGGTCATCGAGCTCGAGGCCGCGTTCGAGGAGGCGTGGAACGACACCGCCTTCCGCGACGAGCTCGACCGCCTCCTCCGGACGTACGTCGGCCGTCCGACGCCGCTCACGGACGCGCCGAAGCTCGCCGCGGCGGTCGGCCTGCGCCGCGTGCTCCTGAAGCGCGAGGACCTCACGCACACTGGCGCGCACAAGATCAACAACGCCATCGGCCAGGCGCTCCTCGCGCGGCGGATGGGGAAGGGGCGCGTCATCGCGGAGACGGGTGCCGGCCAGCACGGGGTCGCCACCGCGACGGCGTGCGCGCTCCTCGGCATCGAGTGCGTCGTGTACATGGGGACGCTCGATATGGAGCGCCAGAAGCCGAACGTGTTCCGTATGCGTCTCCTCGGCGCCGACGTGCGCGCCGTGGAGGCGGGGTCGCGCACGCTGAAGGACGCGGTGAACGAGGCGATCCGCGACTGGGCCACGAATGTCCGTGGCACGTACTACCTCCTCGGGTCCGCGATCGGCATGCACCCGTACCCGACGATCGTGCGCGAGCTGCAGTCGGTGATCGGGCGCGAGGCGCGCGCGCAGTCGCGCGAGCTCCTCGGGCGGCTGCCGGACGTCGTCACCGCGTGCGTCGGCGGCGGGTCGAACGCGATCGGGATGTTCGGGGCGTTCCTCGACGACACCGAGGTCGCGCTCCGCGGCGTCGAGGCCGGCGGCAAGGGCCTGTCGACGGGCGAGCACGCCGCGTCGATCACCGGCGGCAGCGTCGGCGTGCTGCACGGCACACGGACGTATGTGCTGCAGGACGACGCCGGACAGATCCGCGAGACGCACTCGATCTCCGCCGGTCTCGATTACCCGGGGGTCGGCCCGGAGCACGCGGCGCTGCACGACAGCGGCAGGGTCGGCTACGTCGCGCGGACCGACGCCGAGGCGCTCGAGGGATTCCGCCTCCTGTGCCGGACCGAAGGGATCATCCCGGCGCTCGAGCCGGCGCACGCGATCGCGGACCTGCGCGACATCGCGCGGGAACGGGGTCACGACATCGACGTCGTCGTGTGCCTCTCCGGCCGGGGCGACAAGGACCTCGAGACCGTGATGGCCTATGAGGGGGGCAGGCCCCCCTCAGAGCGTATGAAGGGGGCTTCGCCCCCCTCAGACCCCCCGAGATGACCGTTACGGCGCCCACCGGCCTCGACCGGATCGCGCGCGCGTTCGACCGCGCGCGCGGAGAGCGCCGCATGGCCCTCGCGATCTACCTCACTGTGGGCCATCCCGACCGGGCGTCGACCGCCGTGCTGGTGCGCGCCGCGCTCGACGGCGGGGCCGATTTCATCGAGCTCGGCGTGCCGTTCAGCGACCCGATGGCGGACGGGACGACGATCCAGCGGGCGAGCGAGACGGCGCTCCGGCAGGGCATCCGGCTCGAGGACTGCATCGCCGCGGGCGCGGCCGCGGTCGCCGAGCGCGACGCGGCCGTCCTGCTCATGGGGTACCTGAACCCGTTCCTGCGCTACGGCCCGGAGCGCCTCGCCGCGGACTGCGTCCGCGCGGGCATCGCGGGCGTCATCGTCCCCGACCTGCCCGCGGAGGAGAGCGGCGACCTCGACACGGTCCTCGCGCCCGCCGACGTCGCGCGGATCGACCTGTACGCGCCGACGACGCCCGACGATCGCCTGGCGCGACTGCTGCCGTCGTCTCGCGGCTTCGTCTACTGCGTCTCGCTCACCGGCGTCACCGGTGCGCGCGCGGGCCTGTCCGAGGAGGTGCGTCCGTTCGTGCGGCGCGTGCGCGCGCACACGTCCCTGCCGGCCGCCGTCGGCTTCGGGATCAGCCGGCCCGAGCACGTGCGCGCGCTGCGCGGGATCGCCGACGGCGTCGTGGTCGGCAGCGCGGCGATCGACGCCGTCACGCGAAGCGGCGCGGCCGCCCTTCGGGATCTCGTGCGGTCGCTGCGCGACGCGGGGACGTCGTCGTGAGCGTGGTGCGTGGCATCCGCGGCGCGACGACGGTCGCGGCGAACGAGCCGAGCGCGATCGTCGCGGCGACGCGCGAGCTGCTCGAGACGGTCGTGCGGATGAACGGCGTCGCGCCGGCGGATATCGCGAGCGTCACCTTCACCGTCACGGACGACCTCGATGCCGCGTTCCCGGCACGGGCGGCGCGCGACATGGGCTGGACCGACGTCCCGCTGGTCTGCGCCCGCGAGATCCCCGTCCCGGGGGCGCTCGGGCGATGCGTTCGCGTGCTCGTGCAGTGGAACACCGACCGCGCGCAGAGCGATATCCGCCACGCGTACCTGCACGGCGCCCGGTCGCTGCGTCCCGAGTGGGGCCTGTGATGGAGCGCCACTGATGCTCGTCGTCATGGCGCGAGACGCCACGAAGGAGCAGATCGATGCGGTCGTCGCGCGCGTCACGGAGCTCGGGCTCAGGGCGGTGCCGCTGCCGGGCGCGGAGCGGACGGCCATCGGGACGTTCGGCACCGCGGCGCGCGAGGCGGAGGAGCAGCTCGAGTCGATGCCCGGCGTCCAGGAGATCGTGTACGTCTCGCGGCCATTCAAGCTGAGCTCGCGCGAGGTCCGGCCGCAGGACACGGTCGTGCGGATCGGCAGCGTGGAGATCGGGGCGGGGCGGCCGCTCGTGGTGGCGGCGGGTCCGTGCTCGGTCGAGACGAAGGAGCAGACCACGGCGACGGCGCTCGCCGTGCGCGATGCGGGGGCGACGCTGCTGCGTGGCGGCGCGTACAAGCCGAGCACGTCGCCGTACCACTTCCGCGGCCTCGGCGAGAGCGGGCTGCGCATCCTCGCCGAGGCCGCGCACGCCGCGGGCCTGCCGGTCGTCACCGAGGTCCTCACGCCCTCGGACGTCGACCTCGTCGCGCACTTCGCCGACTGCCTCCAGATCGGCACGCGCAACATGCAGAACTTCAGCCTCCTCGACGCGGTCGGAGAGCAGACCAAGCCCGTGCTGCTGAAGCGTGGGATGTCGGCGACGATCGAGGAGGTGCTCCTCTCGGCGGAGTACGTCCTCGCGAAGGGGAACCCGAACGTCATCCTCTGCGAGCGCGGGATCCGCACCTTCGAGAAGTACACGCGCAACACGTTCGACGTGAGCGCGATCCCGCTCCTGAAGCGCCTCTCGCACCTGCCGGTGATGGCGGACCCCTCGCACGGGACGGGGAAGTGGTACCTCGTATCGCCCGTCGCTCTCGCCGCCGTGGCGGCCGGCGCGGACGGCCTGATCGTCGAGGTCCACCCGAGCCCCGACCACGCGCTGAAGGACGGCTTCGAGTCGCTGACGTTCGAGAACTTCGCCTCGCTCATGCGGACGGTGCCCGCCGTCGCCGCCGCGGTCGGCCGCGAGGTGGCCTTTCCGACCCTCGGTCGGGCATAGCCCTCCCTCGGGCCCACGTGCTCGACCTCGTCGCTTCGGCGTCCGCCTCAGCGCCTCGGTCTGCGCGCGCGGGGGACGGTAGGGTCTCCGTGTGAAGACAACCGCCGTCGTCGGGCTCGGCCTCATCGGCGGCTCGATCGCGCTCGGACTGAAGGACGCGCGCACGGTGCGGGCGTACGACGTCGACGGCGCGACGCGAGCCGCCGCCCGGAACCGGGGTCTCGACGTCGCCGAACGCCTCGAGGACGTGCTCCCCGCGGACGAGGTCGTCGTCGCGACACCGCTGCCGGGCATCATCGCGACGCTCGACCGGGTCGTCCCGCTCGCCGGGCGCGCCGTCGTGATGGAGGTCGGCTCGCTCAAGGCGGCGGTCGCGGCGTTCGCCGAGCGCGCGCCGGCGGAGGCGCGCGTCGTCGGACTGCACCCGATGGCCGGCAGCACCGCGTCGGGGTTCACGGCCGCCGATCCCGCGATCTTCCGCGGGCGGCCGTTCCTCGTCGTGCCGACCGCGCGCTCCGACGCGCGGGCCATGGCCGCCGCGGGCGATCTCGCGCGCGCTCTCGGCGGGGAGGTCACGGTCTGCTCCCCAGGGGCGCACGACCGCGCCGTCGCGATGCTCTCGGGCGTGCCGCTCGCCATCGCGATCGCCCTGGCACGCGCCGGCGCCGACGTCGCGCACCTTGCGGGCCCGGGATTCGAGGGGGCCACCCGTCTCGCCGGGACGCCGCCCGAGCTCGCGCGCGCCCTCCTCGGCGGCGACGTGAAGGACGCGCTGGCGCGGTTCCGCGCCGCGCTCGACGAGGTCGAGCGCGAGCTCGGGTGAGCGGACGGCTCGCGGCGGAGGCGCGGCGCTACGCGGCGATCAGCCGATGAAGTTGCCGACCACGAACTCGTTCGCGAGCGCGCCGAGCAGGAGCAGCGAGAGGAGCACGTAGGACCAGCGCGCGCGGCGATCCTCCAGCAGCAGGGCGAGCACGATGAACATCGGGAAGATGACGAGGAGCTGCCGCGCCACCGAGGTGAGCGGCGTCGGCAGGATCCGCGCCCACGCGAGGTACAGGAGGGGCGCGGCGAAGAGCGTGAGCTCGAACGGCAGCCGCCGCACGCCGGCGACGAAGAGCGCGGCGAAGACGAATAGCAGCGCGAGCTGGAGGACCTGGAGCGGATCGCCGGTGCGGCCGATGAACTCGAGCGCCGCGCCGACGATGTCCCACGGCGGGTGGAACGCCGAGCCGCTCCACTGCGCCTGCGAGTCGAACATCGACCGGCCGATGACGCGGATCGAGTAGACGACGTAGAGGGCGCCGCTGGCCGGCGCGGCCAACGTCGCGACGATCGGCCACACGCGCTCCCGCACGGGCGGTCGCGCGAATACCGCCTTCCAGGAGAGCCACGCGAGCGGGAGCGCGATCATGCCGCCGACCGGGCGTGAGAGGCCCACGAGCGTCGCGAGGAGCGCCGCCGCCGTCCAGTCGCCGCGGCGCGCGCGCTCAAGCGTCCACACCGCGAGCGCGAGGAACACGGCCTCGGAGAACGGCGCGAGGAGGAAGAGCGCGCTCGGGAAGACGGCGAGGAGGAGCATCGCGCGGCGCGCGACCACGTCGCCGAACGCGGGGGCCGCGATGCGGTGGATCCCCCAGAGGGCGAGGGCGGTCGCGATGACGTTGATGACCATCCCGGCGATGACGACGTGCGGCCCCGCGAGGGCGACGATGCGCTCGAGGGCGGGGAAGAGCGGGAAGAACGCCGTGCCGCCGTCCGGCGAGTAGCCGTAGCTCGCGATCCGCGCGTACCAGCACGCGTCCCACCGCTCCCACACGCCGATGAGCTTGAACGCGAGGTCGTCCCTGTACTGCAGCGGCATGGCCGGCCATCCGTTGCGCGCCTCCTCGAAGTGACATGGCTGGGGGATGCCGCGCTCGCTCGCGACGTACGCGCCGAAGATCCAGAGCGCGATGCGCATCGTCGCCGTCAGCCACATCGCTTCGCCGAGGCCGGGCGGCAGCGATGCGACGAGGCGTCTCAGTGGCCGAGTCCCCGCACCATGTCGTAGAAGCCGGGCCAGGTCTTCGAGACCGAGCCCGCGCCCTCGATCGCGACGCCGGGCACGAACAGACCGAGGACCGAGAACGCCATCGCGATCCGGTGGTCGCCCGCGGCGTCGACGACGCCGCCGTGCAACGGGACCGGGTCGATGGCGAGCCCGTCGGCGTACTCGGTCACGCTCCCGCCGAGCGAGCGCAGCCCGTTCACGACGGCCGCGACGCGGTCGCTCTCCTGGCGGCGCGTGTGGCCGATGCCGAGGATCTCGCTGCGGCCCTCGGCGCACGCGGCGACGACGGCGAGCGACGGGAACGTGTCCGAGATGTCGCGGACGTTCTGGCGGATGCCTGTGAGCGTGCCCTCGCGTCGGACCGTGATCCCGCCGAAGAGCGTCGAGACCGTGCAGCCCATCTCCCTGAGGACGTCCATGAAGCGGACGTCGCCTTGCCCGCCGCGCCGCTGCCGCTCCACGTTCTCGATCGAGACGCGACCGCCGAGGATCGCCGCCGCGGCCGCGGGGTAGCTCGCCTGGGTCGCGTCACCCGGGACCGTGACGCTGCGCGCGCGGACGCGCTGCGCGGCGATGCGGAACGCGTTCGCCGTCGGGCGCTCGACCCGCACCCCGCGCGCTTCGAGCGCCGCGACCGTGAGGTCGAGGAAGGGCGCCGAGACGACCGAGCCTGGGATGTGGAGCTCGAGGCCCTCGGGCATACGCGGTCCGACGAGCAGGAGCGCCGACGCGAACTGGCTCGACTCGTGTCCGGGCACCTCGACCGCGCCGCCGCGCAGCGGGCCGCTCACCGCGATCGGGAAGCGATCGCCCTCGACGCGCGTGCCGAGCGCGCGAAGCGCCTGCGCCAGGGCGCCGATCGGCCGCTCGCGCATGCGCGCGCTTCCGTCGATCGTCGTGCGGCCGGGCCGCAGCGCGGCGAGCGCGGTGACGAAGCGCGCGACCGTACCGGCCTCACGCGCGTCGAGGGAGACCTCACCGTCGCGCGCACCGTCGCCGCTGATGCGGACAGAGGCGGGCGAGCGAGCGTCGACCTGGTAGCCGAGCGCGCGGAGCGCCTCGCGCATCGCCCGCACGTCGTCGCCCGGGTCGATATCCCCGAGGTGGACCTCCGAGCGGCCCTCCGCGATCGCGGAAAGGACGAGCTCGCGGTTCGCGACGCTCTTCGAGGGGGGAACGCGGACGCGGGCATCGATGCGGTGTCGGATGGGCGAGACCGACCGGGGGGCCACGAACTGTGCGTCAGGATAGAGGGAGATGACGGGACGGAGCGACGCGCGCCCGATGACGATCATGGTCGGCGTCGCCATGCTCTTCGCGGGCGCGATCTACGGCTGGGTCCTCGGGATCCTCCCGGTCGGGCCGAGCGCGCCGGCGCCAGCGGTCGTCGCGACGGCCTCGCCGACGGCGTCGCCGACGGCGCGGCCGCCCGAGGTGAAGATCGCCCACGAGACCTGCTGCAAGCAGGCCGCGCGCTTCCTCAACGCCACGTGGACGTCGTCCGAGAGGGTGAGCGCCGCGGCGTTCGCCCTCGAGCCCGCGCCCCCGTTCGACTGCGCCGCGACGGTCGATCCGACCGGGCTGAAGGGGACGTTCGGCTGCGTGGGCCTGCTGCGTGGCGCGACCGACTTCGCGGGAAAGCTCGTCGTGACGACGGCCGCGGGAAGGTTCCCGGTCGACCACAAGTTCCGGACGATGGGCGACCGGCTCGAGGGCGTGCAGTGGTACACGGAGTTCGAGGATCCGAAGGGCGATCCGCTCGCGTGCGCCGCCGCGAGCGTCCGCATCATCCAGAACTACACGACCGGCCAGGACAAGATGACCGCGACGCAGATCCTCGAAGCGGCGCGCCCGTTCAACAAGAGCAACGACCCGGGGATCGACCCCGTGGCCATCGCGACGATCATCAGGCGGCTCGACGCGCGGAACAGCTACCACTACTACCGCTTCGCCACGCGCGACGAGGCGACCGCGGCGGCCGTGTACTGGCTGTTCCGCAGCGGCAAGCCGGTGATGGCCATCACGCTCGCCGGGCAGCACGGCCCGGTCGTGATCGGCTTCCAGGGCACGTACGGCACGTACGTCGACGACCCCAACAACAAGATCACCGGCGTGGTCGTCGAGGACCCGCAGCGCGGCGACATGCGCGCCGAGACGGCGAGCCGCCGTCCCGACAAGTACCGCGCGCCGACGTTCCAGACCGGACACCTGCTCCTCATGGACGAGTGGCTGCGCGACGAGTGGTGGTTCGGCTTCGCCTACGCGACGGCCATCAAGATGCCCGGCGGCTCGACCGTCAACATCGAGCGCAGCGACGGCGCGTACCCGACCCCGCACTGGGGCGGGAAGTTCGTGCTCATCGTCGACGATGCCGACGCCGAGTGGCCGTCCGACAGGGAAGGCCGGGTGCGGTTCCGCTGACGGTCGTGTGCTATCCTCGTGGCTGGCCGTAGAGCGGCCGTGCTAGGGGTGCGCCGAACGGGGCGCTGAGAGGTGGCGAGCGGCCACCGACCCTTCGAACCTGATCGGGGTCGATACCCGCGGAGGAAAGCAAGTGATCTCGAAGACGACGCGCCTCCCTCGTCAGGGCCGCTCTCCGGCCGATGACGAATAAGGGAGGGATCCGACAATGAGCGGATCTTGGCGTACGGTCGACATCGTCGTCGCAGCCGCGATCGCAGTGGCGTTCGGCGTTGTCTTCTGGGCGTGGAACGCGGTGTGGGCGGCGACGACGCCACTCTTCACGTTCCTGCCGGTGGCGCAGAACCTCTTCTACGGCGTGTGGCTCGTCCCCGCGGTCCTCGGCGCGCTCGTGGTCCGGAAGCCCGGCGCCGCGGTGTTCACCGAGCTCGTCGCCGCGAGCGTGTCGGCGCTGCTCGGCTCGCAGTGGGGCCTCGACACGCTCGTCTCCGGCGCGATCCAGGGCGCGGCGGCGGAGATCGTCTTCGCAGTCCTTCGCTACCGGTCGTGGAGCGTCGCGACGGCAGCGGTCGCCGGCGTGGCGACGGCGACCGGCGCGTGGATCCACGACATGCCGCTCTACTACCCCGAGCTCGGGATCGGCGGCTGGATCCCATTCCTGCTCTTCATGGCGCTGAGCGGCGCGGCCATCGCGGGGGTCGGGGCGTGGTACCTCACGCGCGCCCTCGCCGGCGCCGGCGAGCTCTCGGCGTTCCCTTCCGGGCAGGCTCACGCCTAGCGCCGTAGAGGCGCGCGGCTGGGGTCTGCGGTACCCCGGCCGCGCGTCGCCGGCGATCCGCAACGTGGAGCTTCGGATCGAACACGGCGAGCGGGTCCTCCTGCTCGGGCCGTCCGGCAGCGGGAAGAGCAGCCTGCTCCTCGCCATCGCCGGCCTGCACGAACGATCGACGGGCGCGGTCGAAGAGGGCACGCTGCTCGTGGACGGCCGCCCCGCGCGTGGGGCGGCGGATGGCATCGGCATGCTCTTCCAGGACCCCGAGACGCAGATCGTGATGGGCCGCGCCGGGGATGACGTGGCCTTCGGGCTCGAGGAGCACTGCGTCCCGACGCAGGAGATCGGCCCCCGGGTCGAGCGCGCCCTGCGCGAGGTCGGCTTCCCGTACGCCACCGACCGGCGGACGGACGCGCTCTCCGGAGGTGAGAAGCAGCGCCTCGCGCTCGCGGCGATGCTCGCGCTCCGGCCGCGCATCCTCCTGCTCGACGAGCCCACCGCCGACCTCGACGCGCAGGGGACGGCGCTGCTGTACGCGGCCCTTGAACGGCTGCCGGCCGACACGACGATCGTGCTGGTCGAGCACCGCCTCGCCGACGCGCTCCGCCTCGTCGACCGCGTGGTCGCCGTCGACGGCGAGCGCGGCGTCATCGCCGACGGTACGCCCCGCGACGTGTTCAGCGGCGCGGGGCCGGCGCTCGAGCGGGCGGGCATCTGGGTGCCCGACGCGGGCGTCCCGACCGTGGCGGATACGGCGAAGGGCCGCACGCTGGTCGCTGCGCGGGGCGCGGCGTTCCGCTATCCCGGCGCGACGAGCGAGGCGCTGCGGGCCATCTCGCTGGAGATCCGCGAGGCCGAGGCCGTCGCGGTGACCGGACCGAACGGCGCCGGGAAGTCGACGCTCCTGCTCGTCCTCGCCGGGCTGCTACGACCCACGAGCGGGTCGGTGAGCGCGGTGGTGCTCGATCCCGACCGTCCGGAGGTCGCGCGTTGGCCGGCGCACGCGCTGCCGTCACGCATCGCGATGCTCTTCCAGCACCCGGATCACCAATTCGTCGCGTCGCGTGCGCTCGACGACGTCATGGTCGGTCCGCTGCGCGCAGGGGTCCGGCCGGAGAACGCGCGCAGGCGCGCTGAGGAGCTCCTCGAGCGCCTCGGCCTCGCCGGACTGCGCGACGCCAACCCGTACACCCTGTCCGGCGGCGAGAAGCGCCGCCTCGGCCTCGCGGGCGCGCTCGCCGCGGCGCCGCGCGCTCTCGTGCTCGACGAGCCCACGTACGGTCAGGACCGGCGGACGTTCAACGAGATCGTGCGCGTGCTCGGCGAGCAGAAGGCGCAGGGCACGGCGGTCGCCTTCAGCACGCACGATCCGCCGCTCGTCGCCGCCGTGGCCGACCGGACGGTGGCGCTCGCATGAGGCTGGTCGCGCCGCTCGAACCGGATCCGTCGGCGCCGCTCGCCCAGGCGCACCCGCTCGTCAAGCTCGGGGCGGCGGCTGCGCTCATGCTCGCGTTGTTCGTCACGGTCGACGTCGTGACGGCCGGCATCGTCACCCTCGCCCTCGCGATGAGCTTCCCGGCCACGGGGCTCGCGCCCGCGGCGTTCGCGAGGCGCCTCGCGCCGCTCGCCGGCGCGGCCGTGGCGATCGCCATCCTCAACACACTCTTCGCCGCGGATGCCCGGGGCGTCGCGGGCGGGATCGCCGCCGCGCTCCGGCTGATCGGGATCTCGGCGGCCGGCGCGATGGCGGTGGCGACCATCGATCCGACCGACCTGGCCGACGCGCTCGTCCAGCACCTCCATGCGCCACCGCGCTTCGTCATCGGCGCGCTCGCGGCGTGGCGCCTCGCGCCGCTCTTCGGCCAGGAGTGGCAGATCCTCGGGCTCGCCCGGCGCGCCCGCGGGATCGAAGCGGAGCGCGGGATCGTCGATCGTCTGCGGTCCTTTCCGGCCCGGACGTTCGGCCTGCTGGTCGGTGCGATCCGGCGCGCGACGCGGCTCGCTCTCGCGATGGACGCCCGTGGGTTCGGGCGGCGACCGTGCCGGACGCTCGCGCGCCCGCGGCCGATCCGGCGGGCCGACTGGGCGATCCTGACGCTCGGGATCGGTGTTGCGCTGGTCGCGAGCCTCATCAGCGTTGCGCTGGGCACGTGGCGGCCCCTGTTGGTGCTCTGACGTACGCTCGGCGGGCGATGACGGCGCGTCACCTCCTCCGCGTCCTGTCCGCCGTCTGCGTCACGGCCGGCCTGGCCGGCGCGGCGGCGGCGCAGGTGACCGACGCGGAGCGCGTCGTCGTCGGGCGCATCGAGGGCGTCATCAATCCGATCACCGCGCGCTACGTCGACCGTCTCATCGCCGACGGCGAGGAGGGTCGCGCCCGCGCCGTGGTCTTCTCCATCGACACGCCGGGCGGGATGCTCGACGCGACGACGCGGATCACGCAGCGGATGCTCGCCGCGCGCGTCCCAGTGATCGTGTGGGTCTCGCCCGCGGGCGCGCGCGCCGCGTCGGCGGGCACGTTCGTCACGCTCGCAGCGCACGTCGCGCTCATGGCGCCGTCCACGAACATCGGCGCGGCGCATCCGGTCGGATCGACCGGTGAGGACATCCAGGGCGACCTCCGGGCGAAGGCGGAGAACGACGCGGTCGCTCAGATCCGCAACATCGCGAACGCCCGCGGTCGCAACGCCGACTGGGCCGAGGACGCCGTCCGCAAGAGCGTCAGCGTCACCGCCGACGAGGCGGTGCGCCTCAAGGTGGTCGACGCGATCGCGACCGATCTCGCCGACGCGCTGCGGAAGGCCGACGGCCGCGAGGTCCAGCTGCCCCAGGGCGCGACGCGGCTCGCGACCGCGGCGGCGGCGACCGAGGATCACCCGTTCAGCCCGATCGAGCGCCTCCTCCACGTCATCACCGACCCGACGATCGCGATCCTCCTCTTCACCCTCGGCAGCTATGGGCTCATCTTCGAACTGTCGAACCCGAGCCTGATCTTCCCGGGTGTCGTCGGCGTCATCGCCATCCTCCTGGCGTTGTTCGCGTTCGGGACGCTCGACGCGAACGG
>Ga0233425_10002285_pt1 | contig 38496 bp, 41 predicted proteins | sample Watercolumn_Towu_2_FD_181712 | JGI IMG/M metagenome (GOLD analysis project Ga0233425, IMG submission 181712) | Freshwater microbial communities from Lake Towuti, South Sulawesi, Indonesia - Watercolumn_Towuti2014_140_MG | ecosystem: Environmental > Aquatic > Freshwater > Lake | place... | reverse complement strand
GGATCGTTGAAGAAAAGCTGTTCCGCCTCGGCCATCGAAACGCCGTGCTTCTCGTTCTTGCGAGAATTCCCCTCGTCCCAATCAAACCCGGTGATTTTTGTCAGATCAATCATGGCTGTATATTATGAATCTATACGAGAATTGCAAGCGGATTCGATTGCGCAGGCTGGAATCACGTAGCCATTTTGTAACACTGCGGGGCTGTCGGTGCGTACAGCGTAGCTGTTTTGTGCTGCATATCGAGGTGGCGAGCGATGCAGGTTGTTGATTTATAAAGCCGCGTATTTTCTCATCCCTCTTGAAAATCCGCGTGTCGGTGGTTCGATTCCGCCCCGAGCCACCAAGATAATCAAGCACTTAGGCCACCCGTCGCGGTGGCTTTTTGCTTTCCAAAAGTCCGCATGCCATCGCAGTCCGCGTGCCACTCGCAATATCTTGATGAGAAAGGGCGAAATGGGCGAAAAAATCCGCATGCCACTTTGGGGGTGCCGGGCTGGACCTGCAGGTGAGAGGCTGGGGAACCTAGAAAACTGAAATTCTGGGGAAACTGATTGACACCCAACTGTTCTCAGTTGGGCGTTTTCATTTGTGCTTCCCGCATGACACGCGGGGTTCCCGCACATTCTGCGTGTGCGCCCGGGATCCTATGGCCTGGCAGGAACGTCCCCTGTTGCCCTCCGTTCCGCCCTCTCTTCTCTCGAAAGCGGCGCTAACTTCTTCGCCGTAGCACACGCACATGGCCTTTTGCGACCATGATTTGCGCGCGTGCCATTGCCATTCGTTGTCGGGTGGGCTTGGAGCAGCAATCCATCACGCCAACACTGCCGCCGCGCAAGGCATGGAATACAAGCCTGCGCGTTGCTGCGTGACCACGAGCGCATAGTAGGCTGCTAGTCGAGCCCGTGCTCCGGCTTGCCCTTGGCCGCCTGCGTGGACGCCGTCACGACCTTCCTATGGGAAGGATTTCGCTCACTACGCCGATTGCGCGCCGTATATTTGTCCAGCGCCACCATACGGACGATGCTGTCGAACTCGTTCAGCACGTCGGGATGATTTCTGGTCAGGTGGCGCAAGATGGCTTCGTCGGCCATCAACTTGGCAAGATAGGGTGCAGTCGAAGGCCGCCGTGAAGCGCGCCGTTACCGTCTGTAATTCGTCACCAAATTGCCGATTGACTAGAGCGCAGCCTATCCGTAGAATTCGCGCCTCTTTTGGGTCGTTAGCTCAGCCGGTAGAGCAGCGGACTTTTAATCCGTTGGTCGCGTGTTCGAATCACGCACGACCCACCAGCAAACAAAAGCCTGCTGAGATGCAGACTTTTTCATTGGACGATCTATGCGAATCCGGGGCGCATTTGCGTGCAATTCACAGCCGCAACGGCTCTGGGTTTCGCGGCATAATCCCCCCGTCTTCATCCGGATGGCTCGCCATGGTCGAACTGGTTGTGCTGCTGCTCGTCGTTGTCGCCGTTGTGTTGCTGATTCGCCCAAGGCTTGCGCCGCCGCTGGATCAGCCGCTGGTTGTAGTGCAGTCTGGCCGTTTCCATGCCACTCTGGCACCGCAGCTTGAAGCGGCCCTGCCGCTGCTTGAGGCAATCAGCCAGCAGGTGCAGGAAGCGCGACTACCAGCGGGGGACAGCGGGACGTTGTATTTTCGGGTGCAGGATAATGCAGTCGCAGCGCCCGGCCTGCCGTTCTATTTGTTGGCGCTGACCCGCAGAGAGAACATGCTGTACTTCCAGGCTATCCAGTCATCGCAGGCGGCGCGTGCACCGGATGCGGGGGGGTATCACGCTACCCTGACTAGTTTTTCTGCTGCCGTGATGGAGTCGGTGCCGCAGACCACAGTGGTCGCGGACGTGGGGGAGAAGCTGGGGCAACTGGCCGCCCGGATTGCAACGGAGCGCGGTGTGACGATGGCGCGGCTGCTGCCCGGCCAGTGATCCGGGCTACTGTTTCTGCACTGGAGGGAAACGATCCGGCGGCAGCATGAACACCCAGTCCGAATACTTGGTTGCGCCTTCAAAGTTTTGGTTGGCGCGGATGAATCCATATTTCTTCAGCGGTTCGTTTTCCGAGCGGCTATAGACGCCGATGATCTCGCCGTTAAGGTTTTTCATCAGCCCCCAGTCGGTCTTGCCGGTGATCGGGTCGGGGTACAGGCGGCGCAAGTAGCGTTGGGTATCCGGGTAGCGTGGATCTTTCAGCAAGTCTTTCAAGGTCTGCGGGAAACGGTCCGTCCCTGAACTGTGGCGGTAATAGAGCTCCAGCGCCGTGCGGTACTGGTTGCCGACGAACAGCAGCTCCTGCTCCTGCTCACGCTTGCTGATCTGGGAAGAAAACTGGCCGACGCCAGCCAGCGCCACGCCCATCAGGGCGATGAAGATCAGGATGCCGATGTAACTGAAGCCGTCCTGGCGTGACATGGTGTCACCACTCGCTGTAGGGCGTTCCGTCCAGGCCGTTGCCCGGCGCGGCGCTCTTGAGGTCGAACACCGCACCGCTCTCGCCGCCTTCCGGGGCGACGATCATCCAGGCGGAAGAGCTGTCGGTGACCGGGTCGTAAGGCAGGCTGCGCAGGTATTTTTTCTCCACCAGTTCGTTCAGCGAATCCGGGTAGCGGGCGTTGTCACCGAAGAACTTATCCAGCGCATTGCGGGTCTCGGCCAGGTTCTGGTGCAGCACAGCTTCCCTGGATTTATCCACGCTGTGGAAATAGCGCGGCAAGGCCAGGGTCAGCAGGGTGGCGATGATGGCCATCACCACCAGCAACTCGATCAGGGTGAAACCGCGTAGCCGTTGCATATCACCATTTCCGGTAAGGGGTGCCGTTCAGCCCCGACTGGGGGGACAGCGAATAAACGTCGAATACGTCGTCGCCCGCCACCGGGTTGTCCGGGCTGCTGGCGTAGCTGCGTTTGCCCCAGGTGGCGTCATTCGATTGGGCGGCATCCTGGGCGAACGGGTCGCGCGGGATGCGGCGCAGGAATTTGAGCTTGCTGCGTTTGTCCGGGCTTTGCATGTCGTTCACCCCATCGACCAGCACCTGCAGCGAGGACGGGTAGCCTGATTTGGTCAGGTTGACGTCGATGCGCTTGTCGTCTACAGCCTGCCGGTAGGCGTCCAGCGCGGTGCGCATCTCGCGCAGTGCCTGGCGCAATTCGCGCTCTTTCTCGCGCTTGACCGCCAACTGACCTACCGGAACGACCAAGCTGGCCAGCAGCGCCACGATGGCCACCGAGACGACCAGCTCGATCAGGGTGAAGCCCTTATGGCGCATTTTCGGTCGGGGCCTCCTGAGCAGAGAATGTCAGTGCGGGCGGTGGCAGGATAGCGCTGCCCGCAGGCGTCAAGGTCAGGCGAGAGGCCGTGGAACTGCCAATCACCTCAAACTCCAGAGTGGCGAGGCGTCCGCTGACGCCTGCTTCACCAGCATCGGAAAGGCCGATGGTGATGGCGCCGCTGGTTTCATTGGGCGTCTGGCTGAACTTGTTGGCGCTGACCAGGGTTCCGGGCTCTACGTTGAGCAGCCGCAGCATCGAGGTCTCATAGCCGATCTGGAATTCCAGCCCTGTTGCGGCTCCCGTCACCCGACCTTCCAATGGCACGGTCAATTTGTCGCCCACCCGCAGTTCTTTCGGTGCGCTCCAACTGAGCGAGAGCGCCGGGGCGGCGGGGGGCGATGTTTCGGTTGCAGGAGGTGTCAACTCGGTGCTCATCTGCATGCTGGCCGGAATAGGCGCGATCGCAGGAGCGGGCAACTTGCTGGCCAGAGTCGCCTGCTGTTTGGTCAGCACGGCAGCCACTTCTGGGGCGGAGGAAACGACGACCGGGGCGGGTACGCCGCCGGGGGCGGTCAACGTGCGCGCCTGTATAGGCCGAGCCCGCAAGGTGGCCTCGGTGCCCGACCAGTATTGCACGTCACGCGCTTCGGCATGGCGCGGCTTGCCCACGATATGCGGGGTGATCGACAGGATGATCTCGGTCTTGACGCCATTGTCGCCCTGAGTGGAGAACAGGCGACCGACGCCGGGCAGTTGGCCGAGGCCAGGCACCCGGTTGGCGGTGTTGCGCGACTCGTTGTCGATCAGTCCGCCCATGATCTGTGTCTCGCCATCCTTGAGCTGCAACAGGGTGGAGGCGTTGCGGGTGCCGATCTGATAGGCGCGCGTGCCGGAATTGGCGTCGGTGATGGTGTTGGTGATGGAGCTGACTTCCATGTTCACCTTGATGGCCACCTGGCTATCGAGGTGGATGTCCGGTTCCACCTCCAGCGTCAGGCCGACATCGATGTAGCGCACGTTGGCGTTCACCACTGGCGCTGCGCCACCCGTGACCGGCATTGCCGCCTGCGTGATGATGGGCACGCGCTCACCGATCATGATCTTGGCCTTTTCGCGGTTGCGGGCGCGGATGCGTGGGCTGGCGATGATGTTGGTGTCGGTGTCGGTCATCAGAGCGCGCAGGGTGAGACTGAGGTTGGGGCTGGCGAGAATGGTGTTGCCATTGATCTGGCGCAACTGATTGAGCGTTGGCACGGTCGCACCGACCGCCCCGGCGGCAGCACCCGGAAGGACGCCAGTGCCGATGGCCGTGAGCGTCAGGTTCGACGGCCACAGGATGCCGAGATCGGTCAACCGGGTGCGGCTGACTTCCAGCACCTCGACCTCCATCATCACCTCGGGTTCGGGAATGTCCTGATCGGCGATCAGCTTCTCGGCCAGCTGCACCGCCTCCGCCGTGTCGCGGATGACGATGGAGTTGGTCTTCTCATTAACGAAAATGGCATTGGTCTTGAGGATGGTTTTCAGTAGCGACTGGATGGCTTTCGGGTCGGCATTGGTAAGATGGAAGCTCCGCACCACCAGATCCTGATATTCCTTGGTCTTGGCCTGGGTGTTCGGATAGATGAACAGCATGTTGTCGCTCATCACTTTGCGTTCGAGCTGGCTCTGCATCAGGATCATGCCGATGGCGTCCTCGACCGAGACATCCTTCACGAACAGGGTGACCTTAATGTCGGGCTTGATCTCCTTGTCCAGCAGGATGTTGATCCCGCTCAGGCGGGACAGCGACTCCAGCACCGTTTTGATCGACGCATCGCGGAACTGCAGCGTTATTGGCTTCTTGAACTTCGCCTGTAGGGCGGTTTCCTGCACCGTCTCTTTGTTCATGTCCAGAATCTGGCGGTGCAGGCTCTCGGCCTCGGCATGCGACGGGTTTTCGATCAGGATGGTCTTCAGCAGGGCGTCTGCCGACTCATAGCCCCCTGCACCCATCTGCTGCCTGGCCTCGGCCAGGGTCTTGCCGTGGCGCTGATCCATCGCCAGCAGCTCCAGTCCGGCCAGCGCGCGACTGTTGAGCGGTTCGAGACGCAGGATGCGTTCGTAGAGCTGGCGCTCCTGTTCCTTCTGGTTGGCGGCGCGGGCAAGATTGGCTTCGACGACGAAGCGCGCCACGATCTGCTCGCGGTTGCGGCGCTCGTCAGTGCGGAATTTGGCATTGTTGGGGGCGGCGGCCACGGCCTGGTGCAACTTGCTCAGCCCGTCTTCATAGCGGCCGTTTTCCAGCAGTGAGAGACCTTCGCGATGCAGGTGGTCGGCAGTGCAGCCCGCCAGCAACAGGGCGCTTGCCAGCAATAGCAGGCCGTTACGGATGTCGTGGTTGCTCATGGTCATTCTTTCATGTTCCGCCGCCCACATTGAGCGACTGCTTGATGTTCAACGGAATATAGGTCAGTTCGAGCTGATTGCCAACAACCGCCCCGACGCGATACTGGTTGTCCAGCATATCCCCGCTGGAAACGGTGTAGAGGCGGTCGCCTTTCGACAGGATGAACACGGCGCGGGGCGCGTCGTGATATTGCCCGACATAAGTGTAGGGCAGCGGCGGCGCCGTCGGCTTGGGCGGCGGGGGCGGCGGCGGTGGGGGGGGCGGCGGCGGTGCGACATACCAGGAAGTGGCGGCGAATACGTCGACAACCTTGCTCTTTTCTGTGACATCGGAGCGAGTCGGCGCGATTGTCGCGTCGTTCCCGCCTTCAGCCACAGGCTGGCGTGCAACACCGACTACGCGTTCGCGCGGGGCGCTGACCGCTGAAGAATCACCCCCCTCTTCGGGCGTCATCACCCAGGCCAGCACGACGCCCAGCAGGGCGAGCCACAACATGAGGCGGGAGCGCATCATCAGCGTCCCCCCTCGGTGAAATACAGCTCCAGCTTGAGGTTGGCCTCGATCTCGCCATCGCCCACCTTGTCGCGCTGAAAGTTGATCTGGGCCAGTGCCAGGTTGGGAAGCTCGGTCTGGAGCACCGCCAGGTAGCTGCGCACCTGCGGGTAACTGGCCAGCACCGGCAAGGTCACCTGCACCCGGGTGAGGCGACCTTTCTTGCTGCGCACCGCCTGGTATTCGCCCTGATCGAGAGTCATGTCATGTTTCTCGGCAAGGGTGAATAGCTTTTCCAGCGCGCCGGGAATCTCTGTCTCGGCAGGCAGCGACTGGTAAAACTGCGCCAGCCGTGATTCGGGAGTTGTTTGTTGCGTGACCTGTGCCGATTGTTGGCTGGAGCGCAGATCGGCGATGGCCTTTTCGGTAGTGATAAGGGCAGCCTGGGTAGGAAGCACGGTGGTGATATAGGCCAGCAAGGCGGCTCCGGCCAGTCCCATGCCCAACATGCCCGGCCAACCCAGCCACAGTTTGGCGCGGCGCTGCAACCAGGCCGCGTTCCACTGGGGGCGGCTGGACAATGCGCCCAGTCGCGCCGTCAGTGAGCCGGGCAACAGGGAGCGCATCTTGTCGTTCAGGCCGCTCATGCGCCTACCTTCCACTGCACTACGAGGACGAAGCTGACCGGCTTGTCCCTATCCTCTGCCTCGATCTGGTGGCTTTGCAAATCCACATGACCGAACTCGGGCTGCGACTTGAGCCGACGCACGTAGTCCAGCATCGCGGTCGGATTGCGTGCTTCGCCGCTCAGTTTGATTTCGTTGCGCGACGGATCGGTCTCGATGCCGAGCAGCGCGACGTCGCGACCGTTGGTGTGTTCGATGGCCTGGAACAGTGCCGTCCACGGTAACGCCAGATGGCGGGTGGCTTCACGGGCTGCCTGCATTTCCTCGGTTGGCGTGGCGGTCGCAGCCGTGCGCGAGGGCTTGAGGGCGGCGCGTCCCAGTTTTTCCAGCACCGACTCTGCCTCCTCCTGTTGCTGCCTGGCGTCGAGGTATCGATCAACTGCCAGTGGCATAGCGATCAGCCCGACCAGCAACACCAGCAGCCCCAGTCGGGTGGATGGGCGGTTGCTGCCTTGATAATCGAGGTAGAGGCGCGGCATGGTCGATCAGCGGTTGATGTAGATGGCGAACTGGCGGTCGCGTTCGGCTTCCAGACCGGGCAAATAGCCAGGGCGCATTGGCTGGATATGCCAGCGCGCACTTTCCGCGAAAATCTTGTGTTCCGGGGTCGAAACGAACACGTCGCCGATGTCGGGCGAGGCATTGGCGAGGAAGGCTTCGCGATCGAGCATGGCCGACAGCGATTCGGCCCAGTCACTGCCCACGCGCAAGGTGCGCACCCAAGCCCACATTCCCTTGTGCAGCAGCATCACGCACAGGTAATTCTGCTCGGCGATGACCAGCCAGGCATCGCGCCCGGCCAGCAGCTCCTGGCATTGGTTGTATGCCTGCATCAGCAAGGGCTGGATCGAGTCCAGACGCAAGTGGAGGGGCGATCCGGTCTGGCGCAATGCAGCGAGCAACTGTTCTTCCACCGCGCTGGCGACCTGAGGCCTGCCGGGCTGGCCGGGGCTGATGCGCAGCTCCCAGCCGTCGGCACTTTCGCCATAGATCTCGCGGAACGTGTGTTCGGCGTAGGCGCGTTCTTCTTCCGCACTGTTCACCGCGTCGCTCCATGGCAGCATGGCGTAGCGCACGAAATGGTTGGAGAGGATCACGGTGGCGTACGCGGCAGGGCTGGCGAACCCGGGCAGGGCGTCATTCAGCGCCGCTACGGCGGCATGCCACGGTTCCGCATCATCGGGGCGCATGGCGCAGGGGACGATGCGCTTGTCCAGCACCGTCCGTTGCCAGCCGAACAGGCTGCGGCGCGCCCGCGCCTTGAGCAGGACGACCTGGTCGGGGCACAGCACCACCCGCAACTCCTCACGCGACCAGAGTGACACGATTGATCTCCTGTAGCGTAGTTTCGCCGTTGGCGACGAGTTCGAGCGCGCTCTCGCGCAGGAAGCGGGTGCCGTTGCGCCGCGCGGCCTCCTTGACCAGCCGCAACGGCTGGCGGGCGATGATGAGTTCGCGGATCTCTTCGTTCAGCGCAAGTATCTCGGCGATGGCCTTGCGCCCCTTGAAGCCGGTGCCGCGACAACGCCCGCAGCCGCGCCCGACGCGGAAGGTCATGCCTTGCGCCTGCTCGGGCGTGAGGCCGGATTCGGCGATCAATTCGGCGCTGGGATGGTCTTCGACCGCGCAGCCGGTGCAGTTCACCCGCACCAGCCGCTGCGCCAGGATGCCGTTCAGCGCCGAGACGAAACTGTAGGGATCGACGCCCATGTGCATGAAGCGGCCGATCACGTCGAACACGTTGTTGGCGTGGACGGTGGTGAACACCAAATGGCCGGTGAGCGCCGACTGCACCGCAATCTGCGCCGTTTCCGGGTCGCGGATCTCGCCCACCATGATCTTGTCCGGGTCGTGGCGCAGGATGGAGCGCAGGCCGCGCGCAAAGGTCAGCCCCTTTTTCTCGTTCACCGGAATCTGCAACACGCCAGGCAACTGGTATTCCACCGGGTCTTCGATGGTGATGATCTTATCCAGACCGTGGTTGATCTCGGTAAGGGCGGCGTACAGCGTGGTAGTCTTGCCGGAGCCGGTGGGGCCGGTGACCAGCACCATGCCATAGGGCTCCTTCGACAGTTTGCGCATCGCAGTCAGCGACTTCTCGTCGAAACCGAGGTAGTCCAGGCGCAGCGATTTCTTCTGGTCGGTGACGGTCTGCTTGTCCAGCACCCGCAGCACAGCGTCCTCGCCGAAGCTGCTGGGCATGATGGAGACGCGCAGATCCACCTCGTGGCCGCGCATCGACACCTTGAAGCGACCGTCCTGCGGGATGCGACGCTCGGCAATGTCCAGGCTGGACACCACCTTGATGCGCGAGATCACCTGGTCGGCCATGGCCAGACCGGACATCGAGGCCACAGTATTCAGCACACCGTCGATGCGGTACTTGATGACCAGCCCGGTCGGCGTGGTCTCCAGATGGATGTCGCTGGCCTCGGCCTTGAGCGCGTCATAGACGGTGGACTGCACCAGCTTGACCACCGGGCTGGCGGCCTCGCTGATGCTCTTGAACGACAGATCCTCGACCTCGTCCTCGCCGTCGGCGGCATGCTCCTCCACCGTTGCCAGATCGTCCATGGCATTGAGCGATTCCTCATGGTGAGACAGGTAAGCGAGGATATCGCTGCGGTGCGCCAGCGCCCAGTCGAACCCGGCGTTGATGTGCTGCTCGGCCCAGGCTTGCAGACGCACGTTGAACGGGTCACTGATGCACAGGTGCAGCCGCGCCTGTGCATCCCACAGCGCCAGACATTCGCGCTCCAGCGCCAGCGAGAACGGCAGCAGCTCGAAGGCGGGCTCCAGGCGGTTCAGGTCGGCCATGTGGAACACGGGGTAGTGCAGCAACCCGCTCAGGGCGCGCACGAAACTGTCCGCCGACAGCCCGGACTGCTCCTCCAGCACCTCGACCACGCTGCGGCGGGTGTGGGCGGCGGTCTGCCGCGCCTCCGCCACCTGACGGGGGGTGAAGAAGGGTTTGGTCTGGGAATCGAGGACTTCGGCCGGATTCATGGGTCGCGCGTCCGGTCGCCGCCTCACCAGTTGGTGATGTCGGCCCCCTCGCCTGCACCGCCGGGCTGACCATCCTTGCCCAGCGAGATCAGGTCGTACTCGCCGTGTTCACCGGGGATCTTGTAGACATAGGGATTGCCCCACGGATCGTTCGGCACCCCCTTGGTAAGGTAGGGGCCGTCCCAACGCGCCTCGTTGGCGGGCTTGGTCACCAGCGCCGCCAGCCCCTCTTCCCCGCCGGGATAGTGGCCGCTGTCCAGACGGTACTGATCCAGCGCCTTTTCCAGCGCATTGATCTGCGCCTTGGCGGCCTTGATCTCGGATTTGCCCACTTGCGAGAAATATTTCGGCCCGACATAGGCCGCCAGCAAGCCGATGATGACCATCACCACCAGCAATTCCAGCAGAGTGAAACCTAGAGCGCGATTCTTGATCTTGTTGTTCATAATGAATTCCATTGCTTGTCATTGTTCGGCAACACGCCGCTCATCCACGTCCTTAGCGGCAAATTTCGCCAGGGCTTGAGCCGACCAGCTCACCTCGATCATCATCCCCCCACTTTGACAGACGCAGATCTTGCAACGGGCGCCATACAGCAAGGCTCGCTCCCGGATGGAGAGCATTTCGAGACTTTCATGTTTCCTTTTACGCTCGACGTGGGGGTGACAACCGGTGCAGCAGGAGGAAACAGCCAAGTGCAGGGAGGCGTGCTTCTGATCCAGTTGAATGTGCAGTTCCTTGGTGTGCTCGCTCTTCAGCATCAGCGTTATGGATTCCTGCAGAATACGAAACAGGGTGATGCGCAAGGCGGCCGGAACATTGGCCTCGTCCACGGAGACGACGCGTTCCAGCTTGATCTCGGGGTGCGAGCTTTCCAGGCGACGGAAGAACCAGGTCAGGGTAGCCTTCAGCCCCAGGTCGTCCAGGATCGAAGGCCGCAATTCGGAGGAGATGCGCCGCAGGTCGGCCAGTGTGTCCACCACGATGGGGATGAGCCAGCGGATGGATTTTTCGGCCTTGTCGGCGGCGCCGGAATGAATCTGGTCAGCGGCGGCGTCCAGCGTGACCTTGACCAGACTCATGATCTGGCCGATGCCGCTGTGCAGCTCAACGGCAAAGCGCTGGCGATCGGTTTCCTGCATTTCGAGCAATTGTGCGAATGCGGCACGCAGCCGGTCATCGGAACGGCGTTCGCCCATCCTGCGGTCATCCTGCCTTTCGTGTTCGCGTGTCATCGTCCCGATTTCCTTCCAGCCCGGATGAAGTAGAACTCACCGGACAGGTTCAGTCAAGCCGCTCGAACTGGTTGCGACAGTAGGTTTCACGCACCAAGCAGGTTCCGGCGAAACCGATGGCGGCGAAGACGGCCATGGCGGCCAGCCCGAGCCGGTAGTTGTCCGCCGAATACACGCGCACCCCGTCAAGCATGCGCCCGTCCCAACCGTCCCACGGCGGCCATACCCAAGGTGTCGGCCAGAGCAAACGTCAGCGACCCGACGCCAGCCACCGAGGCGCCGGCGCTGACGAGGCGGCGCACCCCGAGTGTGTCGACCAGAACGCCGACGGGAATTTGCATGAGGAGGTAGATGTAGAAATACATCGCCGCCAATGCGCCCAATTCTGCTCCACTGGCGTGGAATTCATGTTGCAACTCGCTGGCGATGGAGGCTGGCGCCATAGGATGGAAGAACGCCAGCATGTAACAGGCGACGATCAGCGAGAAGGCGATCCAGCGGAAGCGGCGCAGGGATTTCAGGGGCATGAACGAAACAGGGGGCTTGCGCCCCCTGTTCCCGAGTCAGGTCGTATTAGATGTTTTGCGTGGCGGAACGAGGCAGAGAGCTTTCCATCCACCGTTTCACCCGGTTGGCGTCGCCGACGCGGGTCTGCTTGCCTTGAGAATCCAGCAGCACCATGATGACCGGGCGACCGCCGATCTTGGCTTCCATCACCAGGCAGCGACCGGCTTCGTTGATGTAGCCGGTCTTGCTGACGCCGATGTCCCAAGAAGCGCTCTTCACCAGCGGATTGGTGTTGTTGTACTGCAGGGGCCGATGTCCGATCGGCTGAACCTGATGCGAAGCCGAGGTGGTGTACTCGTGGATCAGCGGATAGTTGTCGGCGGCATCCACCATTTTGACCAGATCCTGCGCGGTCGAGACGTTGTTGCTGTTCAGGCCGGAAGGCTCCAGAAAGCGGGTCTGTGCCATGCCCAGTTGCTGAGCCTTCTCATTCATCTTGGCGACTGCCGCCGCCGTGCCGCCGGGATAAGTGCGCGCCAGGGCACAAGCCGCGCGGTTCTCGGAAGACATCAGCGCCAGTTTGAGCATCTCGGCACGGGTCAGGGTGGTGCCCGGACGCAGGCGCGAGCGGGTGCCCTTCAGGGTGTCGATTTCGGCTTCCGTGATGGTGATTTTTTCATCCATCGGCAGATTGGCGTCCAGCACCACCATCGCGGTCATCAGTTTGGTGATGGAGGCGATCGGGGTGACGGTGTCGGCGTTCTTGGAATAGAGCGGACGTTTTTCCTGTTCGTCGAAGATCAGCGCGATGTTCGAATACAAACGCGGGGCGTTGCCGGTCTTCTCCATGATCAGGCTGGACAGCTCGTCATCGTTGCGCGACGACACCCCGTGCCTGCGAACCTTGTGTGCCGCCTTGTGCATCGCCTTGTGGGAAGCCTTGTGCATCGCCTTGGGGGACTTGTGATGCTGAGATTTTGCTTGTGCGGGAAGACCTTGCGCAAGCAGGGCGCAACCTGCCAGCAGCGAAATGACCAGTTCCTTGCGCATGTTTTTCTCCTAGGGCGACACCAAGGCGTTTAGGATACCAAATTTACCCAAGCAATCAAGGGGAATTCTTCGATATTTGAGAATCTTCTTGCGGGTTGCATCCTAGGCGGCAATTTCGCGGAACGTGCTGGCCGGAAGCGGGCGGGCAAAGAAGAATCCCTGCGCCTGCTGGCAACCCATGCGCTCCAGCAATTCGGCCTGTTCGCGCGTCTCTATGCCTTCCGCCAGCACGGTGACATCCAGGCTGCGCCCCAGCCCGATCACCGCATCGCAGATGGATTTGTCGTCCAGATTCCCCGGCAGCTCATGCACGAAGCCACGGTCGATTTTCAGTTTAGCGATGGGGAAATGCTTGAGGTAGGACAGCGAGGAATATCCGGTGCCGAAATCATCCAGCACCAGCCTGACTCCCAGTTCGGCGATCCGCATCAACACTTGTACGGCTTGGCTGGACTGGTCGGCAAGAATGGATTCGGTAAGTTCCAGCTCCAGCCGCTCCGGCGCCAGGCCGGATTCGTCCAGAGCGGACTGGATGCGCGACAGGAGGTGAATGTCCGACAACTGGCGCGGAGACAGGTTGACCGACACAAAAAGCGGAGCCTGCCCATCCTGCTGTCGCCAACGGGCGGCCTCGTGACAGGCCGTGCGCAACGCCCACTCACCAATACGCACAATGAGACCGGTCTCCTCGGCCAGCGGGATGAACTCGCCCGGGGGAATCAGTCCCCGCTCGGGGTGTCGCCAACGGATCAGGGCTTCGGCGCCCAGCAGGACATGGTTGTCATTCAACTTGCTGATGGGCTGGAAATACATTTCCAGCGCTCCTTCATCCAGGGCGTGGCGCAGTTCGGCTTCCAGCACCAGCCGCTGCCCGTGCTCATCAAGCAGGGCCTGCTTGAACATCTGGTGATTGTTCTTGCCCAGATGTTTGGCGTGGTACATCGCCATGTCGGCATAACGCAATGCGCTGCTGAAATCGTCGGTATCCTCTGGCAACAAGACCGAGCCGATGGAGCAGCCGACGAAAATATCCCGTCCATCGATGTGTACAGGCTGCGCCAACGCTTTGAGGATCTTCTGGGCAGTCAATTCAACCTGCGGGGGGTCGCCTGCATGCGTCATGAGCAAGGCGAATTCGTCGCCCCCCAGGCGGCTGATTTCATCCTCGGCGCGCAGGGCGTTGCGCATGCGTTCGGCCACCGAGCGCAACAGGACGTCGCCGACATGGTGGCCGTAGGTGTCGTTCACATCCTTGAAATTGTCCAGATCAATGAACATCAGCGCCACTTTCCTGCCCTGCTGCCGGATGTCCAGCAACAGGCCGCGCAACCGATGCTCGAAATAATGCCGGTTGGTCAGCCGGGTGACATTGTCGTAGTGGGCCAGTTGATCGAGTTTGGACTCGACCTCGCGGCGTTGGCGCAGTTCGTCGGACAGCGCCTGGTTGTTGCACTCGATCTGGTCGAGCATGCGATTGAAACTCTGGGCCAGGTCGCCGACCTCGTCATGGGCGTGCGTTCGCGCACGGTAAGAATAATTCCCCTGCTGGGTCATCTGCTGCATCAGGCTCGTCAAATCGTTCAGGGGCCTGAGCACACGCGGCAGGACACGAAGAATGACCAGCCAGCCCATGACACCGGCCAGCAGCAACCCCAGCAGCACGACGCCCACCAGCGAGGCCACCCGCTGGTAGATGCCGCGCATGTCTTCGCGGACGATCAGGGCACCGAAATATTTCCGGTCGATGCGGATCGGCGCCCAGATGTCCAGATAGTCGCCGGAGCGTTGCACCCAATCTCCGGAGGCGACCTCACCAGGGACAGTGACGGGGTCAGCGTGGCCGATGGCGACAAAGGATTGCCCGCGCCCATCGAATACGGCGGCATAGCGCACCCGTTTGTCGATGCGCAGCACATTGAGGGTGTCGGCGACAGCATCGGCATCCCGGAACGCCAGTCCGGCAGCGGAATTCTCGGCGATGACGTGGGCGCGGGTCAGGGCGTCGATCTCGGCACGTTCCCGAACGCTGTTCCAGGCGCCCCAGGAAATGAAGGCTGCGCTGACCAGGGCGGCCAGACTGCCGATCAGCAAATAGGTCAACAGCAGCTTGTGGCGCAAGCGCATGTCGATCCATTTGTGGCGCATTGTGGAAAGCATTCGGGCTACTGCACCTGGCGCGCCAGCTTGAGCAGATGGGCGCTCAATTTGAGCCGCACCTGCTGGGCCAGGCTCTGGTTGATCTCGAATCCGACCCGGTTGTTGGCAGTGACCATCGTAATGGCTACGTTGCGGTGATCGAAACCGTTCGACTCGGCCACGGTCAGCACCGGGTTGTCGCGCAACTGGCTGGCGATCAGCGGCACGTTGCCGTGCTCCGAGGCGGCGATGAACAGTATCTGGCAACTGCGCGCTTCATCGACATGGCTGATGCGCTGCACCTTGATGGCCGCACCATGCACGGTCTTTTGGGCGAGCGGCTGCATGGCATTGCCGAAGGGGTCGTCGCCGATCACGCACAGCTTCAACGTGTTGGTCAGGTTGGGCCACTCGGTGAACACCGCAAAATTGTAGAGAAAGGCAGCCTTCAACTCATATTCGCCGGTAGCGCGCACCGGGCTGGCGAACAGCATTCCCAGAAGGAAGCAGACTGCGAAACGGTTAGTACGCATAGCTGACTCCTAGCCACAAAGTGCGACTAGCGCCGGGGATCAGCGGAGCCGAAGTTGTTATGCTGGCGGGCATAAAGTAGCGGTGGTTGAAAACGTTGGTCAGCCGAAACTGTCCCGACAACCCGTTTTTGGGTAGGGTCAGAACCAGATTTAACAAGGGAGTAGTAGGCAAGAGGCGTGTTGCGCCATCCGCCCACATGAAACTGCGCGATCCAGTCACATGACTCTCGGCGGAGAAAATCCAGTTTCCCGGCAGGTCATGGCTGCCTTTCAGACGACCGCTCCAGATCGGTGAGTTGTCGGCGCGCTGTCCCATACTGTCGGTGACTTGCTGCATGGCCAGAGCGGCATCCCACTGCCAACCGATCGCACCTCGCCGGGTCAGCAGCAATTCCATGCCACGGGCCGCCATGCTTCCCATGTTCTGGTGTTGCATTACCCCGCCGGGCAACATGAGATGGTTGATCGTGTTTTGCACGTCGTACCGGAACAGGGTTGCGCTGAACTGCGTATCGCTCCCCAGACGTTGCTCTCCCACCAGTTGGGTGGTGTGGATGGATTCCGGCAACAAAGCCGGGTTAGCCAGCCAGGCCCAGCCCGAGCGGTAGAACGCCTCATAGTCGGATGGATTGCGAAACGCCCGCCCATCCATGAGCTTGAGTGAACTCCCCGGCTGCGGTTGCCAGACCACGGCCAAGCGCGGACTGGCACGGTCGTAGCCCGGATTGTGGCGGTCATAACGCAGGCCGAGGTTGACCAGCCAGTTGTCAGCCACCGACCACTCATCCTGAAAGTACACCCCCTGACTGCGGCTCGGAGTGTTGATGTTCAGCGGCGGGGCGCCTGTCGCGGCAAGTGTATCCACGCTTTGCTGACGCGCCTGCATTTCCTGGAGAATTTCGATTCCTCCCACCAGCTTGTGACCGCTAAAGCCGGAATACACCAGATAGCCTTCCCCCGACCACCAGCGCGCCTCGGTCTGGTCATGGTTCACGTAATAGCCCACCACCGGATCGAGGTAGGGATAGTCGCCGGTGTAGCTCATGCGGTTGTAGGCGAGGTGCCCCTTGAATTCCAGATCAGGGATTATTGAGCGATGGCCGCTCAGGCTCAGTCGGCTACTGGCGTCTTCCAGGCGCAAGGCGGGATCGTTGAACACCGCCCCATAGACCGGAGAGGAAGGGTGGTGGATGCGCGTGCCATGCGTCAAAGTGAGATCGGTATCGTCGTTCTCCCAACGAGCGAACAGCCGTGCCAGACGAGTCTTGTCCAGTCCGGTGGCCACGCCGCTGGTCAACATTGCACCGTTCCCCAGAAGCAGGTATCCCGGCGGTGCGGCATAGGCGACATCTTGCCCGGCCTTGTCACCCGCCGTTGCGGCCAGTGTCAGTGCAGCACCCTCATCCAACTGGGTCGAGATGCGGCCATTGGCCATGCGCCAGCCATCGCTGGCGACGGTGAGCGCCGCACCCGACTCTACTTTGGCAGAACGTTTGGTGATGACGTTGATAACGCCGAACAGGGCATTCGAGCCGTAAATCGAAGAACCGGGGCCGGAAACGAACTCGACCCGTTCGATCAGGGAAAGGTCGAGCGGAAATTCATCGCCCACCATGGCCTGTTCGTAGATTGGGTCGTTGATGCGCTGGCCGTCGATCGCCAGCAGGAAGCTGTGGTTGAAATCGCGCGCCATCTGAAAACCGCGCACCCCGATGAAATCGTAGGCGCGATCGGAACCCATCAACATGCCAGGCAGGCTATTGAGCAGTTCGCCCAGGTTGCGCCAGCCATAACGCCGGATGGCCTCAGCATCGATGACTTGCACCGAAGTGGGCGCGCGCGAAGTTGTCTGGGTGAATTTGGAGGCGCTGCTGACTTCATACTCCACCAGAAGTAACGATTCCAGCGGCAAGCTCAACAAGTCGTCAGCACAGCTTGGCGGCGGGAATGCAAAGGCTACTGCTCCACCCAGCAGGGCAGCGCATATGACGCTGTTCTTGTTTCGACTGACTCCCAAGCGATCCTCCCACCGCTTCCTAGTCGTGGGCGATTCTATGCCTGTTACCCGGCGGCGTCACCGGATTTCTCGCTGTGATCCTGCTGTTGCAGCGCCCACATCCGGGCGTAGCGCCCTCCCGCCGCCAGCAATACAGGGTGGCTGCCACGCTCGACGATGCGACCGCCCTCCATCACCAGAATCACCTCGGCCTCGGCCACGGTGGACAGGCGGTGGGCGATGATCAGCGTGGTGCGGTCGCGCGCGAGGGTGCGCAGCTCTTCCTGGATGGCTTTCTCGGAATGGGTGTCCAGCGCCGAGGTCGCCTCGTCGAAGATCAGGATGGCCGGGTTCTTCAGCAGAGTGCGGGCGATGGCCACGCGCTGCTTCTCGCCGCCGGAGAGCTTGAGCCCGCGCTCGCCCACCACCGTGTCGTAGCCCTGCGGCAGCGAGGCGATGAAATCGTGGATGTGCGCCGAGCGCGCCGCCTGCTCGACCTCATCGCGACTGCAGCCGGGGCGGCCATAGGCGATGTTGTGGTAGATGCTGTCGTTGAACAGCACGGTGTCCTGCGGCACGATGCCGATGGCGGCGCGCAGGCTGGTTTGGGTGATCTGGCGGATGTCCTGGCCGTTGATGGCAATTCGCCCCGCAGTCACGTCATAGAAACGGAACAGCAGGCGCGAAAGCGTGGACTTGCCCGCCCCGCTGGCGCCAACCACCGCCACGGTGTGACCAGCGGGGATGTCGAAGCTGACATCGTGCAGGATCTGCCGTGCCGGGTCGTAGCCGAAATCGACGTGCTCGAAGCGCACCGTCGGGTTTTCCGACTGAAGCGGCGCAGCGTCCGGCACATCCTGAATCTCGCGGTGTTCGTCGAGCAGGCTGAACATCTTTTCCATGTCGGCCAGCGCATTCTTGATTTCGCGGTAGACGAAACCCAGGAAATGCAGCGGCATGTACAGTTGCAGCATGAACACGTTGACCAGCACCAGATCGCCCACCGTCATGCTGCCCTGCTGCACTTCGTTGGCTGCCATCAGCATCAGCAGGGTGACGCCGATGCCGATGATGAGGCTCTGCCCGGCATTCAGCGCAGCCAGCGACACCTTGTCGCGCACGGCGGCGGTCTCCCAGTTGGCCATCTGACGGTCGTAGCGCTCGGATTCGTAGCGCTCGTTGCCGAAATACTTCACCGTCTCGTAGTTGAGCAGGCTGTCGATGGCGCGGGTGTTGGCCTGCGAATCCAGCTCGTTCATGGTGCGGCGCAGATTCATGCGCCAGCCCGCCACCTTGACAGTGAACACGATGTAGACCACCAGCGTGACAAAGGTGACCACTGCGTACACCGGGGAATATTTCTTCAACAGAATGGCGGCCACCAGAAAGATTTCCAGAAAGGTGGGCAGGATGTTGAACAGCAGAAATGTCAGCAGAAAACTGATGCCGCGCGTGCCGCGCTCGATGTCGCGCGAAACGCCGCCGGTCTGCCGCTCCAGATGGAAGCGCAGGCTGAGCGCGTGCAAATGGCCGAACACCTCCAGCGCTACCCGGCGGATGGCGCGCTGCGTCACCTTGGCGAAAATGGCGTCGCGCAGCTCGCCGAACAGCGTACTCATCAGGCGCAGCGCGCCATAACCGAGGATCAGCGCCACCGGCACCGCGAGCACGGCCTTTTCCACGCTCATCGCATCGACGATTTCCTTCAGTGCCAGCGGCACCGATACGTTGGCCAGTTTGGAAAACACCAGCAACACAACCACCGCGATCAGCCGTCCCCTGAACTCCAGCAGGTAGGGAAACATGGCGCGGATGGTCTGCCAGTCGCCACGCAACGGCTGGACGGAAGGATGAGGACGAGAAGATTTCATGGAGCTGACGCCGGAAATTGGCGGGCATTATACGGGATGGGGGCAAAAAAGCGGGCGTCCTAGAGGGAGAGGACGCCCGAATACAGGAGGAGAAAACATGAAAGCAACAAAGGGGGATTTGCTACTCTCGCCCATGTATAAGCAATGGTCGTGCCAGACAAGATCCGGCCCTATCAAGCACGGACGAAATTCCAAATAGCAATTTGATTCTAAACATTAAATATCAATTCGATGAATGGCCAGCCAGGAAAGTGGGAGGGCCGACAGAGGTGGGTGAGTGCCCATAAATGTCAGGCGACTGCTCACGGCTGTCTAGCGCCCTTGTCAAGCGCACGACTTGGGTGCAAAGTAAACAAACAGCATGTGGGGAGTGGATCAGATCATGTCATCTGTCATGGAACTCAAACTGTCCGACATCATGAATCCGAGGGTTCAAGCCATTGCGCTGGACACCAAGCTGGAAGACGCGGCGCGGATCATGGCAGAGGCTCACATTTCTTGCCTGGTGATCGAAGTCGAACAGCGTGCGGTCGGCATCCTCACCGAGCGCGATCTGGTACGGCTGTTGCTTGCACACTGCTCCTGGCAGACCGAAGTTGTGGAGGTAATGAGCGCGCCAGTGTTCACCCTGCCGCCGAACACCCCCTTCACCGATGGACTGGCCGCCCTGGCCGAACATGGGGTGCGTCATCTTGTGGTGGCGAACGCCGATCAGGTGACGCTGGGCATCGTCAGCGAAACGGATTTCCGCACCCACCTCGGACGCGATGTGCTGAATCGCATCCACCACCTGGCCTCAGCCCTGGACCGTCGCTCTCCCAGTCTGCCGCCCGATACCCCGCTCGCCATCGCGCTCGAACGCATGGTGAGCGAGCGCTGGGACTACGTGGTGGTCACTTCGCGTCGGCAGCCGGTCGGCATCCTCACCGAGCGCGACATCCCGCATCTGATGTCCCGTCATGCCGATTGTGACCATCTCACCTTGCAGGAGGTGATGCACGCGCCTGTGCTCACCGTCCCGCTCACGGCTACCGTCATCGACGCCGTCGCCCTGATGGAAGCGCATCGCATCCGCCATATCGTGGTGGTGGATGATCAGGAACAATACATCGGTTCGGTCAGCCAGCATGGCCTACTGGAGCGCCTAGGCGTGGAACTCACCGCCGATGGCTGGCGGGCGCACTATCTGGTCAACGCCCAGAAGAGCGTGCTGGAGAACCTGTTGCGCCACATTCTGGACGCCACCTACGAAGGCATCCTGGTCACCGCCGAGGATGGCGTCATCATCGAAGTGAACCAGCGTCTGCTGGACATGTGGTGCATTGCGCAACCGCCCAAAATCGGCGACCCAAGCGCGGCATTGCTGGAGGCCATGTGTCCGCTCTTGCTGGAGCCTGGGGTGTGCGGTGCCTTGTTGGCCCGGATCAGCACGGACAATCAGGACATCAAGGGGATGTTGCTGAGCCTGGCCGATGGCCGGACATTCGAGTTCAACTCCCGGCTGATGCAACTGGAAGGCCGCAGCGCGCGCATGTGGGCGTTCCACGACATCTCCCTGCTGCGGCAGATGGAAACGGCGCTTCAGGAACGCGAATCCATCTACAGCGGCATCGTCGATCAGGCGGCTGACGGCATTCTCCTGATCGATTCCAAGACCTTGCGCCTGCTGGAATTCAACGATGCGGCGTGCAGCAGCCTGGGCTACACCCGGGAGGAATTCTCCACGCTGACCCTGCTCGATTTGCAAGGGACGTCCACCCCCGAACGGGTCAGAGAGCGAGTAGCAGGCATCCTGGACAAAGGTCAAGCCGTTTCCGAGGTGTTGCACCGCCGCCGCGACGGGAGTTTGCGCCACACCCGGGTCAGCAGCAAAGCCATCCAGCTCCAAGGCAAACGCTATCTGGCGGCGATCTGGTATGACATCACCGAGCAGAAGCGCAACGAGGAGAAGCTGCGCCTGGCCGCCAGCGTGTTCCAGGAAGCGGGCGAAGGCATCCTCATCACCGACAGCGAAGCGCGCATCCTGGATGCCAACCGCATGTTCAGCGTCATCACCGGCTATGCGCGCGAGGAAGTGAACGGGCGCAATCCCAGCATCCTGCAATCCGGCCTGCAGGGCGAGCCGTTCTACCGGGCGCTGTGGGCGGAATTGCTGGAAAAGGATTATTGGCATGGTGAGATCGTGGATCACCGCAAGAATGGCGAACAGTTTGTCGAGGAGATCAGCATCATCGCCGTGCGCAACGACGCCGGCCAGGTCAGCCACTACATCGGCATCTTTGCCGACATCACCGAGAAGAAACAGCAGCAGGAACGCATCGAGCGGCTGGCCTATTACGATCCGCTGACCGGCCTGGCCAACCGCGTAGTGCTGGCCGACCGCATGGCCCAGGCGCTGACGCGGGCGGATCGCAACCAGCAGCGGGTAGCGATCTGCTACATGGATCTCGACGGCTTCAAGCCGGTCAACGATCGTTACGGCCACAAGGCGGGCGACCGGGTGCTGGTGGAAATCGCCCGCCGCTTGCAGGAAACGATACGCGCCAACGACACCGTGGCCCGGCTGGGCGGCGACGAGTTCGTGCTGTTGCTCACCGATCTCGATTCCTCCGCCGAAGGCGAGCAAATCCTCGCCCGCGTGCTGGAACAGGTCGCCCAGCCCTGTGATGTCGCCCCGGACGCCTCGGTCAGCGTCTCCGCCAGCCTGGGCGTGGCGTATTACCCCGATCACGAAAACGACCCGGACATCCTGTTGCGTCATGCCGATCAGGCCATGTACCAGGCCAAGCAACACGGTCGCAGTTGCATCCACGTGTTCGATCCCGACTCACATGAGCATGTGCGCCAGCAGCGCAAGTTGCGCGACCATGCCAAACAGGCGCTGACCGAACACGAATTCGTTCTATGGTGGCAACCCAAGGTCAACATCCTGGAGAATCGGGTGGTGGGCGTCGAGGGGCTGCTGCGCTGGCCGCATCCCGACGGTCGCGTGACCTTGCCCAACCAGTTCCTGCCGTCGCTGGAACACGACGACCTGATCGTGCGCATCGGCGAATTCGTGCTGGATCAAGCGTTGTCCGCCTTGTCACGCTGGCGGGTGAGCGGCCTGGATCTTGCCATCAGCCTGAACATTCCCCCGCGCCAACTGCTTCAGCCGGACTTCCCGCGCAAACTGGCCCTGGCGCTGGAACGTCATGTCACGCCGCCGCACCGGGTCGAACTGGAAGTGCTGGAAACTGCCGCGCTGGGCGACCTGGAACGGGTGGCCCGCATCATGGATGAGTGCCGGAGACTGGGCGTGGGGTTCGCGCTCGACGACTTCGGCACCGGCTATTCCTCGATGACCTATTTCCGCCGCCTGCCGGTGGAAACGGTGAAAATCGACCAGTCTTTCGTGCGCGACATGCTCGCCGACCACGAGGATCGCGCCATCGTCGCGGGCATTCTCGGCCTGACCACGGCCTTCGACAAACAGGCTATCGCCGAAGGCGCGGAAACGGCGGAACATCTGGCGGTGCTGCGCGAAATGGGCTGCACCCTGGTGCAGGGCTACGCCATCGCCCAGCCGATGCCGGAGGCCGAACTGCTGGAGTGGTTACAACAATTCAACCCGAACGGGTGGCACGACGGCAGCGAGGAAAACTGGTCGATCTAGTCATGCGTCATTCCCGCTTCGCGGGAGCGACGGCCAAACGTGACAGCGTCTCTAAGGAAGCACTGAATAAGTCATCCGTTCGTGGTGAGCCTGTCGAACCATGAGCGGGTGACGCTTGCAAATCAGCAAGTTGAAACATTCGCCCTTCGACATAACCAGCGACTTGTCCGCTCGCGGACTTAGTCGAATGGCTAGTTGTTTCATCAAGCTCAGGGCGAACGGACTTATTCAATGTTTCTCTAACGGTGGACGGGCGCATCCAGCCCGTCCAGCACCATCTCGGCGGCGCGCAGCACGGCGCGGGCCTTGTTCTGGGTTTCCATCCATTCGCTGTCGGGCACGGAGTCGGCGACGATGCCCGCCCCCGCCTGCACGTAAAGCATGTCGTCCTTCACCACCGCCGTGCGCAGGGCGATGGCCACGTCCATGTCGCCGTTGAAGCCGAGATAGCCCACCGCCCCGGCGTAGATGCCGCGCTTGGAGGGCTCCAGTTCGTCGATGATCTCCATCGCCCGCACCTTGGCCGCGCCGGAGACGGTGCCTGCCGGGAAGGTGGCCTTGAGCACGTCCATCGCGGTGAGGCCGGGTTTCAGTTTGGCTTCGACGTTGGAGACGATGTGCATTACGTGCGAGTAGCGCTCGATCACCATCTTGTCGGTGAGCTTCACCGTGCCGTTCTGGGCGACGCGGCCCACGTCGTTGCGGCCGAGGTCGATCAGCATCAGGTGTTCGGCCAGCTCTTTGGGGTCAGCCAGCAACTCGGTTTCCAGCGCCTTGTCCTGCTGCGGCGTCTTGCCGCGCGGCCGCGTACCCGCGATGGGGCGCACGGTGACCAAATCCCCCTCCACGCGCGCGAGGATCTCCGGCGACGAGCCGACCACGTGGTGGTCGCCCATGTCGTAATAGAACAGATACGGCGAGGGGTTGATGCTGCGCAGGGCGCGGTACAGCGACAGCGGATGTGCCGGGAAGCGCTGCGACATGCGTTGCGCCAGCACCACCTGCATGATGTCGCCGTCGAAGATGTAGCGCTTGGCTTTTTCCACTGCGGCCTTGAACGCCGCCTCGCCGAATTCGGAAGTCGCCTCGTGGCGGCGCATCTGCGGCGCATGGGGAATCTGCACCGGCTGGCGCAGTTGCCGCTGGAGCTGGTCCAGCCGCTGGATGGCCAAATGGTAAGCGTCGGCGTGTTCCGGGTTGGCGTAGACGATGAAGGTGAGGCGGCCTGTGAGGTTGTCCACCACCGCCAGTTGCTCGGTCAGCATCAGCAGAATATCGGGCGTACCGATCACATCCGGCTTCTGCGTCGCGGCCAGCTTGCGCTCGATGTAGCGCACGGTGTCGTAGCCGAAATAGCCCGCCAGCCCGCCGGTGAAGCGCGGCAGGCCGGACAGCGGCGCGACGCGGAAGCGCGACTGGTATTCCTGGATGAAGTCGAGCGGGTTCTCTATCTCATGTTCGGTGACTGCGTCGCCGTGCGTCAGCGTAACGCGGTGGCCGCGTACCGACAGGCGCACTTCGGCGGGCAGGCCGATGAAGGAGTAGCGACCAAAGCGCTCGCCGCCCTGCACCGATTCCAGCAGGTAGGAGAACGGCTGGTTCGCCAGCTTGAGATAGAGCGACAGCGGGGTGTCGAGGTCGGCGAAAGTTTCGCAGACCAGCGGGATGCGGTTGTGGCCCTGCGCGGCGAGGGCGTTGAATTCGGCTTCGGTGATCGGGGTCAGCATGATGGTTCCTGAAAAAGTTGGATGATGGTCGAGCGGAAAACCCGGCTCACCATCGCCAACTCGTTTTGTTCAGGAAGCGGCGCATGTCAGACCTTGCGCACCAGCGGCAGCACGCCCAGCAGATCGGGGATTACGGCGTCGATGTCCAGCGTTTCCACCGGCTCGCCGTGGTTGTAGCCGTAGGGTACGCAGATGATGGGGCAACCGGCAGCGCGGGCGGCTTGCGCATCGCTCAGGGAGTCGCCCACCAGCAGCAGGTGCTCGATGGCACAGCCGAAGAACTTCGCCGCGTGCAGCAGCGGCAGCGGGTGCGGCTTCTTCTCCGGCAGGGTGTCGCCCGCCAGCACGATCTCGAAATAGGACGCAAGGCCGGAGGCCTTCAGGATCGGATCGGTGTAGCGCATCACCTTGTTGGTAATGCAGCCCAGACGGAACCCGGCGGCCTTCATCGCGTCCAGCCCGGCCACCACGTTGGCGAAGGGCTGGCTGACGCAGGCCAGTTCGGTGTAGTGCTTTTCAAAGATCGGCAGCGCTTCGTCGAATAGCGCGGCGTCCGGTTCGGCAACCATGTCGCCGGTCAGGGCGCGCTTCACCAGCCAGTGGATGCCGTTGCCGATGTAGCTCATCAGCAGATCCTGCGACACCGGCGCGCGCCCCATGTCGCGCAACATGCGGTTGGCGGATTCGGCGAGTTCGGGAGCGGTGTGGAGCAGCGTGCCGTCGAGGTCGATGACGATGGCGGCAACGTCAATGGGATTTTGCGGGCTTACTGGGTGCTTCATCGTGTTCGGTCTTCTTCGCGCCGGACTTGCCAGCTTTGTCGGTCTTCTCATCGGCAGCAGGTTTTTCGTGCTTGCCGGACTTATCGGCCTTTTCGTCGGCAGATTTTTCGCCCTTGGCGCTTTCCGCCTCGGCATCTGCTTCAGCTGCGACTGGCGCCGAGGCCGCCACCGGGACGACGTTGCTCATGGTCGGATCGATATGCCCCGCCTTGATGTCGCCATCGGCCTTCTTCCACCCGGCCAGCACCGACGAGGGGCTGTGGGCGTCGTTCTCTTTCATGCAATCCTCCGGTGCCTTCTGCGACACGCGGCAGGCGTAGCCCACCGCTTCCGCATCCAGCACCTTGGGATCAGTTCCGCCGCCGCCCGACATGGCCTTGATCTTGTCACATCCCGGCAAGGCCAGGAGAGACAGCAGCAACAGAGGCAGGAGGCGGGCGGACATGGTTACTTGCCGACTTTGGCCAGCTCGGCGCGCATCTCGCCGATGATGGTGTCGTAACGATTCTTGTCGTTGGCATTGCGTTTGCCGAACACGGCAGAACCGGCCACGAAGGTATCCACACCGGCTTCCGCCACTTCGCGGATGTTGGCCGGACCGACGCCGCCGTCGATCTCCAGCAGGCAGTTGTAGCCGCCAGCGTCGATCATCTGGCGCACCTTGCGCGCTTTGTCCAGCACGTAAGGGATGAACTTCTGGCCGCCGAAGCCGGGGTTCACCGACATCAGCAACACCATGTCCAGCTTGGGCAGGGTGTATTCGAGGATGTCCAGCGGGGTGGCCGGGTTGAACACCAGGCCAGCCTTGCAGCCGCTTTCCTTGATCAGACCGATGGTGCGGTCGATATGCTCGGAGGCTTCCGGATGGAAGGTGATGAAGGACGCGCCCGCCTTGGCGAAGTCGGGGATGATGCGATCGACCGGCTTGACCATCAGGTGCACGTCGATGGGGGCGGTCACACCATGCTTGCGCAGCGCTTCGCACACCAGCGGGCCGATGGTCAGGTTCGGCACGTAGTGGTTGTCCATCACGTCGAAATGGACGATGTCCGCGCCGGAAGCGATGACGTCATCGACTTCCTCACCGAGGCGGGCGAAGTTGGCGGAAAGAATGCTGGGGGCGATCTGGTACATGGAAGAGTCCTCGAACAATTAAAACAATGCCGGGCATTCTACCTCAAACTTGGCGGGGTGCGCGTGTTCGCACACGCGGCAAATCCCTCACGCAACAGCGTGTTTGCGCCCGACGGCACTTGCCAGTCCGAGTCGAATCCGCCGACAATGCCGCATGTCCCAGCCCCTGCAAACCAGCTACCGCTTCATTGCGCCGTTCTACGACGCATTCCTCGATCGCGCCACGCGGGCGGTGCGGCGGCGCAGCCTGGAACGCTTGCCGGATGAACCGGCGCGGGTGTTTCTCGGCGGCGTCGGCACCGGGCTGGATCTGCCGCTGCTGCCTGCCCACCACCACTACGTGGGACTGGACATCACCGCCGCCATGCTGGCCAAGGCGCGCCCGCGCTGCGCAGGGCTTGATGTGGCTCTGGTGCAGGGCGACAGCCTGGCGCTGCCCTTCGCCGACGCCAGTTTCGACTGCGCGGTGCTGCACCTGATCCTGGCCGTGGTGCCGCAGCCCGAGCGCTGTCTGGCGGAAACGGCGCGCATCCTCAAGCCGGGCGGTCGCATCCTGCTGTTCGACAAATTCCTGCGTCCTGGGCAACGCGCCCCCTTGCGTCGCTTGGCCAGCCCGCTCGTCGGTCGCATCGCCACCCGCACTGACGTGGTGTTCGAAGACGTGCTCGCCGCCGTCCCCGACCTCGCCCTGCGCACCGACCAGCCCGCCTTGGCGGGCGGCTGGTTCAGATTGATCGAATTGGAGAAATCGCCTTGAAGAAGTTTTTGCCCCTGCTGGCGCTGACCGCACTGCTCGCTGCCTGCCAGACCCCGCCACCCGCGCCTGCGCTGGTCTGTCCGCCTCCGCCGGAAACGGCTGCGCCCGCCAAGCCACTGCCGCCATCCTACGTCCCGGCCCGCTGGGAGCAACTGCCCGACTGGGGTGCGCAGGAGTTGGCGCCATCCTGGGCGGCGCTCCAACAAAGTTGTCGCGGCCTGAAGAACAAGCCGAACTGGAAGGACGTGTGCGACCGGGTCTGGCAGGCGGAAACCACAGACAACGCCGCGTTGCGCGCCTTCTTCGAGGCCAACTTCACCCCCTACCAGCTCATCAACCCGGACGGCAGTGAAACTGGCCTGATTACCGGCTATTACGAACCGCGTCTGGCGGGCAGCCGCACGCCCAGCGAGCGCTTCCGCTATCCGCTCTACGCCGTGCCGGATGATCTGCTCGATGTGGAACTGACCGAGCTGTATCCGCAACTCAAGGGCTTGCGGCTGCGGGGTCGCATCGAGGGTCGCAAGGTGGTGCCATACTACAACCGTGCCGACATCGACGCGGGCAAATCGCCGGTCAAGGGCCGCGAGCTGTTCTGGGTGGAGAACGCCGTCGAGCTGTTCTTTCTGCAGATCCAGGGATCCGGCCGCATCGAACAACCGGACGGTGCGCTGACCAAGGTGGGCTACGCCGACCAGAACGGCCATCCCTACATTTCCATCGGCAAGAAACTGATCGAGCTGGGCGAACTCAAGGCCGAGGAAGCCTCGATGCAGGGCATCAAGCAATGGGCCGTGCGCAACCCGGAAAAGCTGCCCGGCCTGCTGGCGCAGAACCCCAGCTACGTGTTCTTCCGCGAATTACCGGGCGACCTCCCCGCCCCGCTCGGTGCGCTGGGCGTGCCGCTCACCAACGAATACAGCCTGGCGATCGACCCGCGCGCCGTGCCGCTGGGCGCGCCAGTGTTCCTCGCCACCACCCGCCCCAATAGCGACGCTCCGCTCAACCGGCTGATGCTGGCGCAGGACACCGGCGGCGCAATCAAGGGCGCGGTGCGGGCGGATTTCTTCTGGGGCTACGGCGATCAGGCGGGCGCGTTGGCGGGCAAGATGAAGCAGAAGGGCCGAATGTGGATCTTCTACCCCAAGGGCAGCGAACCCAACCTGGCAGCGAATGGGACAAACGGGGCGAATTGAGTATAGCCGCCGAAGGTTAGAACCCGTGCTCCGGCGCGGGAAAGGTATCGGATTTCACTTCCCGGACGTAGTTGCCCACCGCCTCGGCAATCGAGCCTGCTTCGGCCATGAAGTTCTTCACGAACCGCGCCTTCTTGCCAGGGAATACGTCCAGCATGTCGTGCAAAACCAGCACTTGGCCGGAGCATTCCGCGCCCGCGCCGATGCCGATGGTAGGGATGGCAAGGTTGGCAGTGATTTCGGCGGCGAGCAGGGCGGGCACCAGTTCGAGCACCAACATCCCGGCTCCGGCCTGCTCCAGCTCGCGGGCGGCTTCGATCAGTTGCAGCGCCTGTTTCTGCTCGCGGCCCTGCACGCGGTAGCCGCCCATCTGGTGAACGGATTGCGGGGTGAGGCCGAGGTGGGCGCAGACAGGAATGCCACGCCGGGTGAGAAATTCGACGGTGGCGGCCATCTCACTACCGCCTTCCAGTTTGACCATCTGCGCGCCTGCGGCCATCAGTCGGGCGGCGTGCTCGAAGGTCTTTTCCGGGCTGACCTGCGAAGTTCCGAACGGCAGGTCGGCAACGATGAAGGCCTGCTTGGCGCCACGAGCGACGCAGGCCGTGTGGTAAACCATGTCGTCCAGCGTCACCGGCAGGGTGGTTTCATGGCCTTGAAGCACCATGCCCAGCGAATCGCCGACCAGCAGCACGTCCACGCCCTGCGCTTCCAGCAGCGCGGCAAAACTGGCGTCATAACAGGTCAGCACGGCGATCTTTTCACCGTTGCGGCGCAGGTCTTGCAACTGGGTCAGTGTGGTGCGCATATGGCAGCCTTTCAATCATCCAAATTCCGTTCGTGGTGAGCCTGTCGAACCATGAGCGGGTGACGCTTGCAAATCGGCAAGTTGAAACATTCGCCCTTCGACATAACCAGCAACTTGTCCGCTCGCGGACTTAGTCGAATGGCTAGTTGTTTCATCAAGCTCAGGGCGAACGGATTATTTTTTCGGTTTCTCAGCCTACGTTGAAATATTCCCGCGCGCCGCGCATGTGGGCGATGCGATCCAGCAGCAGCGCGAAATCGTCCGCCCGGTCGACGAAATTCAGGTTTTCGCTATTGACCACGAATACCGGCGCAGCGTCGTAATGGTAAAAGAAATCGCTGTAGGCTTGCGACAGGCGTTTCAGGTAATTCTCGCTGATCGGGCGCTCGTAGCTGTTGGCGCGGCGCTGGACGCGGCTGACCAGGGTGTCCACCGGGGCCTGGAGATAGATCACCAGATCGGGCGCAGGAACTTCGGTCGCCATCTGGCGGAACACGTTCTGGTACAGCAGGAACTCGTCGTCGTGCAGGTTCATGCGGGCAAACAGCTCATCCTTGGCGAACAGGTAATCCGATACGGTGTTGGCCTGGAACAGGCCGATCTGGCCGAGCTGACGCATCTCGCTCAGGCGCTGGAACAGGAAGGCAAGCTGCGTCGGCAACGCATAGCGCGCCGGGTCAAGGTAGAAGCGCTCCAGAAAAGGATTGGCTTCCGGTTTCTCGAACAGCGTGGTGGCGCCGCAATGCGCGGCCAGCTTGCGCGCCAGGCTGGTCTTGCCCACACCGATGGGGCCTTCGACCACGATGTAGCGGTATTTACCCAGCATCATGGCGCAGTCGCCTCTTCCAGGCGTTCCAGCGCCTGGTCGGCGCAAGCGCGCATCGCCTCCGCCGCGCGACCCACGCCGGGGATGACGCAGTCCGGCGCAATCTCCAGCAGCGGCAACAGCACGAAGGCGCGCCTGTGCATTTCGGGATGCGGCACGGTCAGGCCGTGCTCGTGGTGAATGAGGTCGTCATAGAGCAGCACGTCGAGATCCAGCGTGCGCGGGGCGTTGAGGAACTCGCGGGTACGACCCTTGTGCTGCTCCAATTCCAGCAGGGCGTCGAGAAGTTCGCGCGCGCCGAGGTCGGTTTCCACCTTGGCGACGGCGTTGATGAAGTCGGGCTGATCGCGGTAACCGACCGGCGCGCTACGGTAGAACGAGGACTGCGCCAGCAAGCGCGTGTGCGGCAGTGTATCCAGCGCGCGTAACGCGCCCTGCACCTGCACCACCGGATCGGCCAGATTGCTGCCCAGTCCGATGTAGGCGATGTGGCGGCTCATTCGGCGGCAGCTTCCGTAGCGGGTGCGCCGTTGGCCGGTTTCTTGCGGCGACGGCGGCGCTTCTTCTGTGCGCCGCCGGGGCTGTCCGGCACCAGCATCTCGGCGCGACGCACCTCGGATGCGTCCTGGAATTCCGTCCACCACTCGCCCAGCTCGACGTCGGCTTCGCCGCTCTCGCAGCGCAGCAGCAAAAAGTCGTAGGCGGCGCGGAAGCGCAGCTGCTCCAGCAGACGGAACGGACGCTGCCCGGCGCGCTGCTCGAAGCGCGGTTGCAACAGCCAGAGTTCCTTCATGGCAGCGTCGTGGCGGCGCGGAATGGCGAGCTGCTTGCGCTGGCGTTCCAGCACTTCGTCCATCGCCTCGTGCAAGGCCGGGATGGGTTTCTCTCCCGTTTCCTGACGACGGTTCCAGTCGGCCAGCACCTCATGCCACAACAGCGCGGCGAACAGGAAGGCGGGCGACGTTGGCCGGTCGTCGCGGATGCGGCGATCGGTGTTCTCCAGCGCCAGCATCACGAAACGTTTGCCCAGCGGCTGCTCCAGGATCACGTCCAGCATCGGCAGCAGGCCGTGGTGCAACTGCATGGCGCGCAAGTGCTTGACGCATTCCACGGCGTGGCCGGAGAACAGCAGCTTGATCATCTCGTCCACCAGTCGCGCCTCGGGCACATTGCCGAGCAAACCTTTCAACTCGCCGATGGGTTCAGCCGTGTGTGGGGCGATGGTCATGCCCAGCTTGGCCGACAGCCGCACCGCGCGCAGCATGCGCACCGGGTCTTCGCGGTAGCGCACTTCCGGATCGCCGATCATGCGCAGCACCTTGGCCTGGATGTCGTCCACGCCGTGGTGGTAATCGAAGATTTCCTGGCTGGAAGGATCGTAGAACAGCGCGTTGGCGGTGAAATCGCGCCGGGCGGCGTCCTGCTCCATGTTGCCGAATTCGTTGTCGCGCAGGATGCGGCCATGCTCGTCGGTCTGCGCCTCGTCGGCCTCCAGCGCGCGGCGGAAGGTGGATACTTCCACCTGCTCCTGACCGAACATCACATGCACCAGACGGAAACGGCGACCGATGATGTGGGCGCGGCGGAACACCTGTTTGACCTGCTCCGGCGTGGCGTCCGTGGCCACATCGAAATCCTTGGGCTCTCGACCCAGCAACAGGTCGCGCACCGCGCCGCCCACCACATAGGCCTGGTAGCCCGCCGCTTGCAGGCCGTCGGTGACGCGCCTCGCGCCGTGGCTGATGCCGTCGCGGCTGACGCCGTGCTCGGCATACGGGATGGCGTGGCCGAGCCGGGCCGTCGCCTTGCGGCGGCCACCGAACACACGCTTGAACAGTTTTGCGATCATGGACTTCGCTCAGAGGGCGAAAAAAGACGGGCGATTATACACCGGGCAGGAAACAGCGCCCCCCTTCCACCAGCGCCTCGCGCAGACGGCACTGGTACAGCGCCTCTAGCCGCTCGCGGGTGAGCAGGTCGGCGGCGGGGCCAGCTTCGGCGCGGCCATCGGGGTAGAGCAGCAGCAGATGATCGCAGCCGCGTTGCGCCCACAGCAGGTCGTGCAGCACCAGCAGCAGGCCGCAGCCCTGGCGCTGGCGTTCGGCGAATACCTGCATCGCCGCCGCCTGATGGCGCAGGTCGAGATTCTGCAAGGGCTCGTCCAGCAGCAGATAGCGCGCTTGCTGCGCCAACGTCTGAGCGATGGCGGCACGCTGGCGTTCGCCGCCGGAAAGCTGGTTCAGCGGGCGCTGCGCCAAATCAGCCAGCTCCATCGCCGCCAGCGCTGCCGTGACGGCGGATTCGTCCGTCGCAGAAAAACCGAACAGCCCGCGCCGGTGCGGGAAGCGCCCGAGCCGGACGAACTCTTCCACCGTCCCCCAGAATTCGCCCGAGTCCTGCTGCCCCAGCACGCCCAGTTCGCGCGCCAGCTCTCGGCGCGGGAGGCGTGAAATCGGGGCATCATGCCACACCACCTCGCCCGCTTCCGCCGGATGCAGCCCCGCCAGTGTGCGCAACAAGGTGGATTTGCCTGCGCCGTTCTGCCCCAGCACGCCCCAGCACTGACCGGGGGCGATGGCAAAATTCAACTCGCGGCAGACGGTCTTGCCAGCGATGCTCACCGTAAGATTGCGAACGGCCAGCATCAGCGCCCCCTCGCCAGCAGCCACAGCAGCACCGGCACACCGAGCAGCGCGGTGAAGATGCCCACCGGCAGTTGCAGCGGCGACCAGGCGGTGCGCGCCAAGGTGTCGGCCAGCAGCAAGAAAGCGCCTCCCAGCAACGCGGCGCCGGGAACCAGCCAGCGGTGCGCCGTCACGCCCAGCAGGCGCACGGCGTGCGGCATCATCAGCCCGACGAAACCGATGCTGCCGCCCAGTTGCAGCGCCGCCACGGTGAACAGCGCGGCGGCGAAATACAGCGCCGCCTGCCAGCGCCCGACCGCAAGACCAAGGGTGGCGGCCTTGTCCAGCCCGGCGGAAAGCACGTCCAGCCCGCCCGAGGCCAGTGTGGCGCACACCAAGCCCAGCGCCAGCAGCACGGTGGCGGCGGCCAGCCCTTGCGGATCGGCCAGATCGCCCATCAGCCAGAACAACATGCCTTTGACCTGCGCCTCCGGCGACAGGGTGAGCAACAGACTCACCAGCGCGCCACATCCGGCGGAGAACACCACGCCGGTCAGCAGCAAGCGGTGCGATTCGCCCCGGCGAAAGCCCAGCCCGAACACCGCGACGACAGCAACCAGCGCCCCGACCAGCGAAGCGCCCTGCTGCGCCAGCAGGCCCGCGCCCAGCAACATTGCCGCCAGCGCGCCCACCGCCGCGCCGCCGGAAACGCCGAGGATGTAGGGATCGGCCAGCGGGTTGCGCAACAGCGCCTGCAACAGTACGCCGGACAGCGCCAGCAGCCCGCCGCAGACGAAGGCGGCCAGCACGCGCGGCAGGCGCAGCTCCTGCACGATCTGCACCGTCGCCGGATCGCCCTGACCGAACAGGCCGCGCGCCACCTCGCCCGGCGATAGCGGCAATGCGCCCGCCAGCAGGCCGCCGCCCAGCGCCAGCACAGCAAGCAAGGTCAGCAAGGAAAGAAGCAGGCGCGAGTTCATGGGCGGAAAAAGAAAAGGGCGCACATTGTAGTGCGCCCTGACGCTTGCGGTGTGAGAAAGACCGCTCTACTTCTTTTTGCCACCCTCGGCATGGTTGCTGAGACAGCCTTTCATGAACTTCTTGCGCTCATCGCCCTTGAGCGACTTTTCCTTGGCTTCCTTGCTGCACGCCTTCATCTTTTCTTGCTGCGGACCCGCCAGCGCGGCGGGGGACGACAGCGTCAGGCATAGCACCGAAAATGCGATCAACAGTTTCATGTCCACCTCCTGTTCAACTCCGGTTTCCCCCACCCGGTCGGGCGAGGCAAAACCATTGTCGTTCATGGAGTTGTATTAAACCATCCATCTGAAGCACTAGACTGACTAGACTGATCGACCAGCCAGGATTAGGCGCCTAGACTTGGAGTGCGTTAACAGATGGCTCAACAGTTGAGCATGCAACCCGAAAACCTACCGACCTGACGGTTTCTAAAACCCGCGATTCCTGCAATAATCGCATGACCGTAACGAATTCTCAGGGACAAGAAATGAGCATGACGCAAGACGAACTGAAACTGGCCGTGGCCAAGGCGGCAATCGCCTATGTACCGAACGATTCCGTCGTGGGCGTGGGCACTGGCTCCACAGCCAATTTTTTCATCGATGAACTCGCCAAGATCAAGAGCAAGATCCGCGCTGCGGTCGCCAGCTCCGAAGCCTCTGCCAAGCGTCTGCAAGGCCACGGCATCGAGGTGATTTCGCTGAACGAAGCGGGCACCCTGCCAGTGTACGTGGACGGCGCCGACGAGATCACCCGCCACATGCACATGGTCAAGGGCGGCGGAGGCGCGCTGACACGCGAGAAGATCGTCGCGGCAGCCAGTCAGAAATTCATCTGTGTGTGCGACCAGAGCAAGCTGGTGGACGTGCTGGGCAAGTTCCCGCTACCGGTGGAAGTTATCCCCATGGCGCGCAGCTACATCGCCCGCGAAATGGTCAAGCTGGGCGGCCAGCCCAAGCTGCGTGAAGGTTTCACCACCGACAACGGTAACGTCATTCTCGACGTGCATGGTCTGTCCATCCTGAATCCGGTGGAACTGGAAGGCGTCATCAACCAGATGCCCGGCGTGGTCACCAATGGCCTGTTCGCACGCCGTGGCGCCGATGTGCTGTTGCTGGGCACCCCGGAAGGCGTCAAGACCATGACTGCAGCCTGAGCCGTCACGCAACCGCAACATAGACCTGCCAACATCGTAGCGCCCGCTCCAGAATCGAGGATATACATGCTCACCACCGAACACACCTCTAAACAATTCGACGCCGAACTCGAAGCCGTCCGCTCCCGCGTGCTGCAAATGGGCGGACTGGTCGAGAACCAGATCCGGCTGGCGGTGGAGGCGCTGGTGGGTGGCAACGAGGAGCTGATGAACCGCGTCATCGCCGACGACCACCGCGTCAACGCGATGGAAGTGGAAATCGACGAGACATGCAGCCAGATCATCGCTCGCCGCCAACCCGCCGCTGGCGACCTGCGCATGGTGATGACCGTCATCAAGACCATCACCGATCTGGAGCGCATCGGCGACGAAGCCGAGAAGATCGCCCGCATGGCGCAGTTGATGTCCCAGCGCGAGCGCATCAACCTGCCGCGCTCGAACGAAATCAAGCACGCCGCCGAACTGGCGCTGGACATGCTGCGCAAATCGCTGGACGCCTTCGCCCGCCTCGATCTGCACACCGCCGCCCAGGTGGTGCGCCAGGACGAACAGGTGGACGAGGAGTTCCGCGCCATCATGCGCTACCTCATCACCTTCATGATGGAAGACCCGCGCACCATCTCCGCCTCGCTGGAGATCCTGTTCGTGGCCAAGGCCATCGAACGCATCGGCGACCATGCCAAGAATATGTCCGAATACGTGGTCTACATGGTCAAGGGCCGCGACGTGCGTCACGTCACCGTGGAAGAAATCGAGCGCGAAGCCGCCGAAAATTGAGCGCCTCCAGCTTGACCCCGCCGCCTGTCCTGGCGGCGGTCGATCTCGGTTCCAACAGTTTTCGTTTGCAGTTCGGCCAGGTCGAGCACGGCCAACTCACCCTGCTCGACAGCCTGCGCATCCCGGTGCGGCTGGCCGCCGGGCTGGACGCCGACCACAATCTGGACGAAGCCGCCCGCCAGCGCGCGCTGGACTGCCTGCACCAATTCCGTGAACTCATCGCCGCCCGCCACCCGGAACGCATCCGCGTGGTCGGCACGCACACCTTGCGCGTCGCGGGCAACAGCGACGCCTTCCTGCACGAACTGGAAGCCGCGCTCGGCCAAACCATCGAGATCATTCCCGGCGAGGAAGAGGCACGGCTGATCTACCTCGGCGTGGCGCACGGCCTGCCGCCTTCGGATGAGCGTCGGCTGGTGGTGGACATCGGCGGCGGCTCCACCGAATTCATCCTCGGCCAAGGCGTGGAAGCCAGACGATTGGCCAGCCTGCCGCTGGGCGGAGTGACCTGGTCGCGGCGCTACTTCCCGGAAGGGCGCATCAGCGCCGAAAACCTGGCGCTGGCAGAAACCACTGCACGCGAACATCTTGGCCGCATCACCACCGACTTCGCCCACCCGCAGTGGGACGCCGCCTATGGCTCGGCGGGCACGGCTTTTGTGGTGAACGAGGTGCTACGCAACAACGGCTACAGCGAAGAAGGATTGACCCGTAACGCGCTGGAAGCGCTCCGCGAGCACCTGATCCGCGCAGGCAGCGTCGGCCAGCTCGACCTTTCCGGCCTCAAGCCCGACCGCGTCGCCGCCCTGCCGGGTGGTTTTGCCATCCTTTACACCGTATTCCAGGCGCTCGGCATCGAACGCATGCAGCCAGTGCACACCGCCCTGCGCGAGGGGCTGCTGCAGGACATGCTGCAGTTCTATCGCTGATGGGACTTATTTAACCTGGCCGCGCTGGATGTTGATGCCGACCTGCTTGCAGCCGGGCAGGGCCGACAGTTTGGCGACGCTGACCTTGACCCACGGCGCCTTGAAGTCGTTGAGGATGATCTGTGCGATGTGCTCGGCCAAGGCTTCGAGCAGATTGAAGTGACGGCTGGCCAGCACGGTCTGGATATGGCGCGCCACCTCGGAATAATCCAGCGCATCGGCGATGTCGTCGCTCAGGCAGGCGCGGGTGTTGGGCAGACCGATCTCCAGATCGAACTGCAAGGTCTGCGGCACGCGCTTTTCCCACTCGTACACGCCGATCAGCATGTCGACCTTGAGTTCGCGCAGAAAGATGATGTCCATGAATCAGTCGTTGGGTAGTCAGGGGCTTTGGCGTAAAATCCACCACCTGCGCATTTTAAGACATTCGTGATGTTGAACCTGGTTTTTGTTGTGGGAGCCTACCTGATCGGCTCGATTTCCTTCGCCGTCCTCACCAGCAAGGCTTTCGGCCTGCCCGACCCACGTAGCTACGGCTCCGGCAACCCCGGCGCGACCAACGTGCTGCGCACCGGCAAGAAAGCCGCCGCCGCCCTGACCCTGCTGGGCGACGCCGCCAAGGGCTGGCTGGCGGTGTACCTGACGCTGAAGTTCGGCCCGCAGGACGCGCAACTGGTGGGACTAGTCGCCTCTGTGTCCATCGCCGTGTTTCTCGGCCACCTGTTCCCGGTGTTCTTCCGCTTCCAGGGCGGCAAAGGCGTGGCCACCGCGCTGGGCATATTGCTGGCGCTGAACCCCTGGCTGGGGCTGGCCGCCTTCGGCACCTGGCTGGTGGTGGCGAAAGTGTTCAAGGTCTCGTCGCTGGCCGCGCTCATCGCCGCCGCCTGTGCGCCGATCTACACCTGGCTGTTCCACGAACCGCTGGAATACACCGCTGTCGCCTTCACCCTCGCCCTGCTGCTGATCTGGCGGCACAAGAAGAACATCCAGAATCTGCTCGCTGGCCGCGAAGGCAAGATCGGTGGCCAAACCTGACAGGCACTGAGGATATCAGTGACGACGTAAAGGAGTGCTCACATGCAACAACTCGAATTCCACCTGCGCGGCGAGTTCGTCGCCCTCAGCGACCTGCTCAAACTCACCGGCGTGTGCGATTCCGGCGGGGCGGGCAAGATGATGGTGGCGGAAGGCAGGGTCAGCGTGGACGGCCAGCCCGAATCGCGCAAGACCGCCAAGATTCGCGCCGGGCAGGTGGTGAGCGTGGCGGACACAGCGACCATCCGCGTACTGGCGTAATGGCTGCGCTCCTTTGTGCACGAGGCAGACCTCGGGCGGTAGTGGTGGGGCGGGGCAATACCGACGTCTAGTTCTTTGGATATAGTTTCTCTGTGAGCGTAGTTTGGTAGCATGTGATGCGTCACTGTGCTTGTGTAGTAGTGGGTATTGCGTTGATTTTTCGATGAACTTAAATCTGGAGGTGAATAATGACTACTCGTTTGAAACAGTTGTTGCCCACGCTGTTGTGAGCTTCCCTTTCCGTTGCCGCTCAAGTTGCCGAGGCCGGAGAGAAGCCGTTATTTTCCTTTCCCGACCTAAAAGATGCGGCGGGGAACGGCGGTGCTGTCGCCCCGGCAGTATCTCACCCTGTGCAGGGATCTATGATCATGTCGCCCTGGCATAACGACGAAGATGTGGTGTTGGGTCTGCGCGGAACAGCCACCACCCGTACTCACCTTACCCAGACTTCGTCGCAAGTCAGGTCGGTGCCCAATGCTCTGGGGCAAGTCAATTACACTATGTCTGAATCGCTCCCAAAATACTAGACACTTTTCAGCCTAAAATTCTTGGCTAAAAGGAGGTGTCATGAGTAACAAGCGTTATCCCGATGAATTCAAGATTGAGGCGGTGAAACAGATCACCG
>Ga0233425_10002284_pt1 | contig 38509 bp, 33 predicted proteins | sample Watercolumn_Towu_2_FD_181712 | JGI IMG/M metagenome (GOLD analysis project Ga0233425, IMG submission 181712) | Freshwater microbial communities from Lake Towuti, South Sulawesi, Indonesia - Watercolumn_Towuti2014_140_MG | ecosystem: Environmental > Aquatic > Freshwater > Lake | place... | reverse complement strand
AGGCATATTACAGTACAATATTTTTACTTTAAATTGTCAGTAGACGGAGTTGGCGGGATGTTGGAGCAGTTACAACAAGTTGAATTTGGTGAGATTTTGTGTAAAGCAAGGGCTGCGGTAACGGAATTGGGCGGGGCTGAGAATAGTCTGAATATTGACCATATAGGATTTCAGATGAAGAGTGATGCAGAGGCCGGAGCATTTGTAGATTTTCTTAGAGGTAGTAATGATGCTTCCGTTGTCAGAGAGCAAACGCATAATGGTAGAAAAATATTTGTTGTGCGGTTGGGAATCCCTATAAATGTAAAGGGCGTATTAATAAACGCGTTGGAAATACAATGTCCGAAACAGGGAGTTTCGTACGAGAGTAGTGTTTTGGAGCATATCGCCTTCTCTTATACTGGAGAAGGATTTGATGGTCTCTACGAACAAGCGTGCGAAGTGCAAAGCGGAAGTAGAACGATAACAAGTTTTACAATTTTAAAACCGCCTTTTACGGTAGGTGCTTCCCGGGGTTTTAAACCGGTTTTCTCCGAAATTTCTCAGATGATAGAAATAAGAAATGATACGCTGCTTATGCCGCAGGAAGCGGGATTGCGTAGCCCTATCGACGCGGCGTTGTAATTGGCAAGTACTCTTAGGGGACTTCAGATTTTTTGAAAACTTTCCTTGTAAAACTGCTTCACAATTACTTAATGCTTACGCTGATACGTTCAACTTCTACTAATATTTATCGTGCACTAATCGTGCATTAATCGTGCACTCGATATTTAGTACTTCTCCCCATTTCAAATTGGAACAGTAAAACTAAAAGTAGATCCTTTACCCAGTTCCGACTTGACCCAAACACTTCCGCCGAGGATTTGTATAATATGTTTTACTATAGAGAGGCCTAATCCTGTGCCGCCGAGTTCCCGCGAACGGGCTTTATCAACTCTGTAAAATCTCTCAAAGATTCTTGGGATATCTTTTTCCGGTATTCCTATCCCCGTATCGGAGATATCTATTTGGATGAGTTCTCCTTCTTTCCGCGAGTCTATCTTGACGGATCCTTTCTCGGGCGTGTATTTTACTGCGTTATCCAGAAGATTAAAAAGCACCTGCGACAGCAAAGTTTCATCCGCCAAGGCCGGCGGCAGATCATTTGGGGCGTTTGAGTCAATCGTGATGGATTTGACTTTTGCCCGATTGTTTACCACATTAACGGATTTTTTTATTATATCTGGGATATTAACCGGCAGAAACTCTGTTGCCATTTTCCCGGATTCAATTTTGGCTAAATCCAAAAGGTCGTCTATAAGTTTTGCCAAACGGTTACTGTCCTCGTGGATAATATTTACAAAGTCCTTCGCGTTCTTTTTATCCCCCAAGGCGCCGTCTAAAAGAGTTTCCGCGTACCCTTTGATGCTGGATATAGGCGTGCGTAATTCATGAGAAGCGTTAGCGACAAAATCCCGCCTTACATTTTCAAGGCGCTTTAATTCCGTAATGTCGTGAAAAACAAGGACAATTCCATCCATTTGATTGTCTCGCAGAATCGGAGCGGCGTTTACGTGTAATGTCTTTTCGCCAATGACGGTAATTTCTTCGCTAGTGAAATTCCCGCCTTTTAAAACAGTTTCTACTATATCCTGCACGGAAACATTACGTAATATCTCAATCGGTTTTTTCCCTGACGGATCTTTGTCTAATGAAAAAAGTTTCATGAGCGCGGGATTTATCAATAGAATCTTTCCTTTTTCGTCCGTAACAATAATTCCCTCAACCATACATGACAAAATAGCATTAGACTTAGCCGCATCTTGTTTTATTTTCTGGATGTTTTCTTGTATTTTATCAGACATGAGAGCAAGTGTTTTTGCGAGGTCACCCAATTCGTCTTTTGAACGGATAGAGGGTTTTTTTGAAAAATCTCCGCCTGCTATTGTTTGAGCTATTCCGGCCATTTCTACTAGTGGCTTGGAAATAAACACAGAAATAAAAAAAGTAAAACCTAGACTAAGCAAAAAAACTAAAAATAAAGCGGCGGCAACTATATTTTTCAATTTCGACAAAACTAGCTCGATATCTTTTAGCGGTATAGCGAGCCTCAAAAATCCCGCTGTCTGATTCTTTCCAAAAGGTACAGCCATATAAAACAAATATGTTTTAATAGTGCCGCTATAACGTTTACTTATTCCAAAACCATTTTCTAAGGCATCTCGAATCTCAGGCCTACTTAAATGGTTTTCGGCAAGTCTAATTTCATCCGCGCTTAAATCAGTATCTCCGGCCACGGTTCCGTTGCGGCCGATAATAGTTATTCTTACAGATAATTCTTTTCCAAACCTGTCTGCCAGAAGATCGGCGTCATGGAAGCCTGATTTTCCTTCCCAGTGTGTTTCTAAAAAATCTTTGACCAACATTGTCTGATTTTTTAGATTTGATTGGATATTGTTTTCAAGGTAGTTTTTGAGATGTGAAGACAAGAAAAAATAGCCTGTTAAAAGCCCTACAACAGCCGCTAGACAAAAAATAAAAGTTAATTTGAAGTGCAGCTTAATTCTCATTTAAATTTATAACCCACGCCTCTCACTGTCTCGATACTGTTTCCCAATTTTCCTAATTTTTCCCTTAATCTTTTTATGTGTGTGTCAATCGTGCGCGTCTCGATCTCCGAGTCAACATCCCAAATGTCTGACAGTAATTTTTCTCTGGTCTGTAAACGCCCCTGCCTTTCAACTAAAAGCGTCAAGAGTTTAAATTCCATCTTTGTCAGTATAATTTCCTTATCCTTTAAGGTGACTTTAAAATTTGGGATATCTATTGCAAGCTCTCCGACAGACAAAATATCTTTTTTTGCTTCCTGCGTTTTTCCTCTTTTTAATATCGCGTTTATCCTTAACACCAGCTCTCTAACGCTGAACGGCTTTACTATATAATCGTCTGCTCCAAGCTCAAATCCGACTATTCTGTCTACCTCTTCGCCTTTTGCGGTAAGCATTATTATCGGAATATTCTTTGTTTTCTCGTTCTGTTTTACTATGCGGCACACTTCAAGACCGTTCATCTCAGGAAGCATTATATCCAATATGATTAAATCGATTTGTTTCTTCTTCAACGCGTCTAAGGCTTCTTCGCCTGTTAGGGCCAATGCGCATTCGAAACCTTCTTTTTCTAAATTGTATTTTACGAGCTTTGAAATACTTTTATCGTCTTCGACAATTAATACTTTCCATTTCATATACAGCCTCGCAATTATACAAGTCCTTATTAATAACAAGACATGCGGAATTGACGGTATTTTATACATTAATATATTGCATATTGAATTTCACAGCAAGCATTAATTAGGGTACGCGAAGCGTGAAGGTATGGTCTATTATTTTCACGGAAGTTTCCCAGTATTTTGTCATGGCGAAAAAGATCTAGCTTCGTTTAGGATGTTTACAAGCCAATTGATAGTAGGCGGGCAATGTAAACCCAAAGAGATAATAGCGGCATTTGGCGTTAGCCCCATCAGTGTCAAACGCTATAAAAAGCATAGAGCAATTGAGGTATAATTCTGCCGGGGAACTGGGAAATCTTTTGGGATTAGACAGAATCCCGGAAGTACGGACACTCAGGAACAAAGTACAGCATTTATCAGAAAAGGGAGAAGTAGAACAATGGAGCCGCACGTTATCTAAGGACTGGATGGCAGGCGAACCTGAATCCGCTGGAGTATTGTATGTTGACGGACATGTCCGAGTTTATCACGGATCGCAAACTCCATTACCTAGAAGATATGTTTCAAGACAAAGATTATGCCTCAGGGGGATGATGGACACATGGGTAAATAACCGTGAAGGGCTTCCGTATTTTGTCGTCAGCACACCATTTAGCGCTCATCTGGGTCATTGAAAGAAAAAAAGAAATCTACGCCCAAATATATTTCGTTTATGGATCTTCCGCCAGATGAACAGTTTACTCAATTTTCTCCGACAAAAAAACAAATGATCGATACAATCAAAATGATCGCCTACAGGGCAGAAACAGCTATGGCAGATTTATTAAAAGATTCCATGTCAAAACCCGATGAAGCACGCGTTCTCTTGAGAGATCTTTTTACAATGGAAGCCGATATCTTACCTGACGAAACAGAACAGACTCTGACAGTACAACTTCATCGTTTCACAAACCCCGCATCGGATAAAATCGTTCAATCTCTTACAAATCATTTAAATCTTTCAAAAACTATTTATCCAGGTACAAATCTCAAAATGTTTTTCAAAATGGTGTCAAACGATAATCCCTGAGGTAAGGAAATCTGACTTTAGCAAAGAAACATTTAAATTACTACACTGCAAAACAAATTATCCCCCGCCAAAAAACGTGGCGTGGTCTTCGACAGAGTACTCAGAGTACACGGGGAAAACATGATGTTTTTGTTTTCAATATATCGAATTCCTGTCACAATATAGAAATATGAAAACCAATTCTTTTCTGCCTATTTCACGGGATGATATGCACAGGCACGGGTGGAGTGAGCTGGATGTTATTCTCGTTTCGGGCGACGCGTATGTGGACCACCCGAGTTTCGGCGCGGCAATGATAGGACGGGTTCTGGAGGCCGAGGGATTTCGCGTGGGAATTATCGCCCAGCCGGATTGGCGTAGCGTTGAGGATTTTAAAAAGCTGGGGAAACCGCGGCTTTTTTTTGGCGTTACAAGCGGGAATATCGACTCTATGCTAAACCACTACACCGCCAATAAAAAACTCCGACACGACGACGCGTACTCTCCCGGCAATAAATACGGCCTTCGACCAAATAGGGCGGTTATTGTTTACACAAACCGCCTGCGTGAAATCTACGGGAGCACACCAATAGTTTTGGGCGGTATGGAGGCGAGCTTAAGAAGGCTGGCACATTATGATTACTGGGATGACTCTGTGCGGCGTTCTATCCTCTTGGACAGCCGAGCGGATATGCTCGTTTACGGGATGGGAGAAAAACAGGTTGTCCAAATCGCTCGTAAACTAAAAGACGGAAAGAAGATTCACGAATTGGACAATATTAACGGCACAACTATCGTAAAAAAAGATATTTCCGGTTTGGATAATTATATTCTCCTACCTAGTTTTAGCGAGGTAAAAACAGAAAAAGAAAAGTTTAGTCTTGCTACAAAATTAATAATTGAAGAACAAGACCCAATCCGCGGGAAAATATTGGTCCAACCGCACGAGAATCAGTTTGTGGTACAAATGCCTCCCGCAATGCCGCTTTCGTCCCAGGAATTGGATAAATATTATGAACTCCCTTTTACGCGCAGGTGGCATCCTGTGTATGAAAAGGCAGGCGGCGTACCGGCTTTGGAGATAGTAAGATTTTCTGTCACGTGCCATAGGGGTTGTTTCGGGGAATGTTCGTTTTGTTCGCTGGCGTTTCATATGGGAAGGATTGTGCAGTCACGGAGTATTGAATCAATCGTGAGAGAGGTGAAGAAATTGGCGGAAGATAAGGATTTTAAGGGCATTATCTCTGATGTAGGCGGCCCGACGTCAAATATGTATATGAGCCAGTGCCCACAGTGGGAGAGAGGCGGCGCATGTAAAAATAAATGCTGTGCGATACCGAAGAAGTGCGCGAATTTGAGGCTAGGGTACGGCGGAATTTTAAAAATGTGGGATGAGGTTTTAAAAATTCCGAGAGTGAAGCGGGTTTTCGTATCGACGGGAATGCGGTATGATCTTTTGGATGGAAAGGACGGGGATAAATACTTGGAGGAACTGTGCGAGAATCATGTGAGCGGACTTTTGAAGGTTGCACCTGAACATGTCGACGACCACGTTTTAAAAATAATGAATAAGCCACCGTTTAAGGTTTATGATGATTTCTGTAGGAACTATTCCGCGATCAATAAACGGCTAGGAAAAAAACAATTTACCGTGCCATACCTTATCTCAAGCCATCCGGGGTCTACTCTGGAAAGTATGTTAAATCTAGCCCTCTATCTAAAAAAAATCGGCCATCACCCGGAGCAAGTACAGGATTTTATTCCAATGCCAATGACAAGGTCTACGGCAATGTATTATACGGGGAAGGACCCATTGACGAACGAAAGGGTGTATTGCACCAAGGATATACGGGGAAAGATGACGCAGAGGGCGTTGATACAATTTCAGGATAGGAGAAATCAGAAGTTGGTGATGGAAGCGCTGAAGAAATTAGGAAGGATGGATTTGGTAGCGGTTTTGTGTGGAAAAACAGGGCCACGGATTACACGGATGGAGAAAGAGCGAAAAAATACATGAATGGCATTTCTATTATTTTTGAGGACGATTATATTATTGTTTTGAATAAGCCTAGCGGGGCGCCGACACATATGTTGCGAGCGGATGAGACGGGGACGGTTGTGAATTTTTTGTTGGATCATTGTCCCGAAATACGCGGAGTGGGGACTAACGACCTGATGAGCGGACTGGCACATCGTCTTGATACAGATACAAGCGGAGTAGTCTTGGCTGTTAAGGATAATGAAAGTTTTAAAAATATCAGACAACAGTTTAGAGAACATAAGGTAATTAAAGAATATCTCGCCCTTGTCCACGGAAGATATGATGGACCAAAAGTCATTTCAAATTTCATAGGAAATGACCCAAAGAAAAAGAAGAAGGTGCGTGTCTACCCAAAAGAAGAGAAAGGCGCGAGACCGGCTGTGACGGAAATAAATGAAATAATGTATTACGGTAATTATGCTTTGCTCACTTTAAACATTAAAACAGGGGTGCGCCATCAGATACGCGCTCATTTGGCGTATTTGGGATATCCGATTGTCGGGGATAAGATATATCAAACAGCGAAAATGAGGGAGTCAAACCCGTTTGGGTTGAATCGCCATTTTCTTCATGCCTCGAAGATTGGGTTTTCTCATCCGGCGACAAACAAACACGTGGTATTCACAAGCCCTCTGCCAGAGGAACTGAATGGAATTCTTAAAAAATGTTCTGAAAGATAATTGCCTAAAATGCGATATTTGCTGTAGGTTCCCTGAAAAATACAGCCCGTTAATTCCATTTTTTTTGCACAGTGAAATGGTGGAGGCGAAATATTTTCCTTGCATTGGCAGTCATTACGGGTGCCGCATTGATACTGTGTCGTATAAAGATCATTATTCATGTCCGAATTTTTCAGAAAAAACAAATGGTTGCAATATTTACGAAAAAAGGCCCCTAGACTGCCGTTTGTACCCGTTTATGATTACCTATGACGAGGATTATAAAAATGTAATTCTTGTCATAGATCGAAATTGCCCTTACGCGGACGAATTGATACCATACTCAAAAGAAGTGATGCGCTTTGTAAACTCTCTAGAAATATTACCGCAGGATATCGGTTTTATAAATGATCCTCAGCCGGATGTTATTAATGTTGGTGTCCTGCCGTATTTAACCAAGTATTATTTTGGTGATTTCTGCAGATTCCAAAAAATATCTATTCATGACAAAGATATTCCCGTGCCGATCTATTTATGGAGGGATATTTTGAATATTGTCTGTAAAACTACCGAAATGGGTAGAGAAATCTTTTATGGAATGAACGATAATTTTGTCCGTTTAAAAAATGGCGGAAACGATTACTTATATCTAACAAAGGACTTGTCTGAGTTGAAAGGCGACAAATACAAGGGCAAGAGAAATCTTTGCAATTATTTCGAGAAGAACTATAAGTACGCCGTAGACAGATTATCACCGTCTGAAGATATAATCACGGAATGTCTGTCTCTTTATAAAAGCTGGGCAGAGAAAAAGGGCGCTAAGAACAAAGACACATATTTTAACCAGCTTATAGAGGATAGTTTCTTTTTTCATAAAAGGGCATTGTTGGATTTTGAGAGACTTGGATTGAATGGACTTTTAGTATGGATTGATGATAAAATCGCCGGATATACATTTGGAACAGAGACAGGCAAAGATACGTTCTGTATTTTGGGGGAAATTACTAATTCAAATTATAAAGGTATCGGCCCTTTTATCTTCAGAGAATTTTGCAGATCTCTGCCGGCAAGTTTTACTTGCGTAAATACTATGGATGATTCTGAGATTGCGGGAGTAAAAAACAATAAAGCGTCCTATCATCCTCTAAAAACAAAGTGAACCCTTTTTTTTACCATATTTTATTGGGCATCATTCAAGGGTTGACGGAATTTATTCCGGTCAGTAGTTCGGCCCATCTTGTGTTTGTCCAAAACATGTTTAACGTTAAAGAGCCACAAATTCTTTTTGACGTAATACTTCATCTTGGGACATTGTTTGCTGTGATGGCGTATTTTTATAAAGACATTCTGGAAATTTTAAAATCGCTTTTTTGCCCAAAAAGCAGCGGTTTTAAAATGGCTTTACTTGTAGTTGCCGGGACTATTCCGACGGGTGTCGTCGGATTTTTGTTTAAGAATTATTTTGAGTCTTTATTCGGTTCGCCCGCGTATACAGCCGCATTTTTGATTGTAACCGGATTTATCCTTTTTTCTACGAAATTCATAAAGGTTTCTGATAAACAAATAGACAGATTCTCATTTTTGGACGCGCTTATAATCGGATTCGCGCAGGCAGTTGCAATAGCCCCCGGGATATCAAGGAGCGGCATTACTATTTCTTCCGGCATATGGCGCGGAATAGACAGAAAATTGTGCGCTAAATATTCCCTACTATTGTCAATCCCGGCGATATTAGGCGCGGTAGCTTCACAGGTAAAAGATATTGCCTTCGGTACATGTTCTTATGCCGGCCCAATGTTTGCCGGATTGATTACGGCATTTATCGTCGGGTATGCGGCCATCGGAATTCTTGTAAAACTACTTATGAAAGCAAAGTTTTACGTGTTTTCTTATTATTGTTGGATTGTAGGAACCACCGCTTTTATATACTTCACTAAATTCTAATTTTTGGTATAATTAGCCGCAAATTTTCAAACCCGACATGTTCGAGGAGGATTTTATGTCAAAAATTGATTGCGTATGGGCAAGGGAAGTCTTGGATTCTCGCGGGAATCCTACGGTGGAAGCGGATGTGATTTTAAAGGACGGCACTTTAGGTAGAGCGATTGTTCCGTCAGGTGCGTCTACGGGAGAATTTGAGGCGCTGGAACTTCGTGACGGAGATAAAAAGAGGTATCAAGGAAAGGGCGTTTTAAAAGCGGTTAACAATGTAAACAAGATAATCGCCCCGAAGGTAAAAGGAATGGATGCGTCTCTTCAGAGAGAAATAGATCAAAAGATGCTGGATTTGGACGGCACTGAGAATAAAACAAATCTTGGCGCGAACGCGATACTTGCGGTGTCAATGGCCGTCGCGCACGCCGGAGCAAACTCACAAGATATTCCTTTATTTAGATACCTTGGCGGAAACAAGGCTCATGTACTGCCTGTTCCGATGATGAACATATTGAACGGGGGTATGCACGCGGACAACAATATGGATATACAAGAATTTATGATTTTCCCTAAAGGTGCTCCGAGTTTTAAGGAAGGACTAAGGATGGGTGCTGAGGTGTTTCATAATTTGAAATCCATTTTGCATAATAAGCACTGTGCCACTAGCGTCGGGGATGAGGGCGGTTTTGCTCCAAATCTCGAAAACAATGAAGAGGCGCTTGCTGTTATCATGGAGGCAATTGATAAAGCGGGATACAAAGCAGGGAAAGATATTTACATAGCACTTGACTGCGCCAGTAGTTCATTCTACAAAGACGGCACCTATGATTTTGAAGGACAAAAGATAGGAGCGGATCAATTAATAGAAGTCTACAAAAAATGGGTAGAGAAATATCCTATTGTTTCGATTGAAGACGGCGTCAGCGAAGAAGACTGGGATGGATGGAAGAAAATAACGGATGCCCTCGGGAAAAAAGTTCAGCTGGTTGGGGACGATCTATTCGTAACAAACGTAAAAAGGTTGAAGAGGGGTATTGACGCCGGTGTGGCGAATTCAATTCTAATCAAAGTTAATCAGATCGGGACAATAAGCGAGACTCTTGACACTATTCAGATGGCACAGAAGGCGAAGTATACATATATTATAAGCCATCGTTCCGGTGAATCTGAAGATACAACAATCGCGGATCTGGCGGTAGCAACATCCAGCGGACAAATAAAGACAGGCAGTTTAAGCAGAACAGACAGGATAGCGAAGTATAACCGTCTGCTAAGAATAGAAGAAATGCTGGGAAAAAAAGCAACTTACGGTAAATAGCTTTGTCGTTGATATCCTTAAAACCACAGAGGGTACAGGGATTCTGTAAACTCTGTGGTTATTTTTTGACATGAAAACTCACACACCCTTTTCCAAATTAGCCGCTATTCTTGTTATGTGCGGACTGGGATTTTTGATTATATCCGCGTTTAGACCAAACTTCTCAAAATTACTGGAATTGCAAACATTGCTTTCCGTGGCTAAGCAAAAATTGGTCTTAGAGGAAAAACGAAACGCTTGCCTAAAAGAAGAATTTGATGGATTATCGAGCGATCCTGTCTATATAGAGAAAGTGGCAAGGGAAAAGCTCGGATGGTGCCGACCCACGGAGACTGTGGTACGATTTTCTAAAAACTCTTCTATAAACAACACTCCCTTAGAAAAAAAGTAGGATTTGCTATTGCCTATCTGTAGGCAGAACACTACCGTGTTGGTAAAAAATTTGTTTTTAGAAAAAACTAAGAAGTATTTACCGCAGATAATGCTACACTTTTTTAACATTTGTTGCTTGTAGCCCTTTTGGAGAAGTAGTTACCTCAAATTCTACTTCTTCTCCCTCGGCAAGTGTTCTAAATCCTTCACTCTGGATAGCAGAATGATGAACAAAAACGTCTTTTCCGTCCTCTCCAGTAATGAAGCCGTAGCCCTTCTTATCGTTGAACCATTTGACCTTACCGCGCATCTCCTTTCCCACCTCCTAAGTCCGAAAATATCTATACATTTATTTTTTACAATATGATATATTACCACAGTTTTGGTGTCAACATTTTACTAGAACAGTCTTGGAGGTACTCTCATGGCGCGCGTAGTCCTTGAAAAAGTATGTAAAATTTTTCCAGGTAATGTAAACGCGGTTAAGGAAGTCAGTCTAGAAATCGCAGATAAGGAATTCCTTGTACTTGTAGGCCCTTCTGGTTGCGGAAAATCTACTCTTCTCCGTACTATTGCCGGGCTAGAGGAACCCTCCAGCGGAAGGGTTTATATTGACGATACGTTTGTAAACCATGTTCCTCCCAAAGACAGGGACATCGCTATGGTTTTTCAAAACTACGCGCTTTATCCGCATATGGATGTGTATAAGAATATGGCCTTTGCTCTTCAATTGCGTAAATTTCCCAAGGCGGAAATAGACAGAAGGGTTAAAGAAGCAGCGGAAATATTGGGTATAACATCACTTTTGGACAGAAAACCAAAGGCACTTTCCGGTGGACAGCGTCAAAGGGTCGCCGTCGGGAGAGCTATAGTCCGCAAACCAAAGGCTTTTCTTTTTGATGAGCCGCTCTCTAATCTTGATGCTAAAATGCGGGTACAGATGCGTACGGAAATCAGTAAACTCCATACGCGCCTTCAATCTACAATGATATACGTAACCCATGACCAGGTTGAAGCAATGACCATGGGGGACAGGATCGCGGTTATGAGAAACGGGGTTATCCAACAGATTGCCGATCCACTGACTCTTTACGAGAAACCCACGAATAAATTTGTAGCCGGGTTTATAGGAAGCCCGCCAATGAATTTTATGAAGGGCCGTGTCATTAAAAAGAATAATATCTGGATTTTTGATGAAGGTAGGGCGCAGGTCAAAATCGTAGAGGAGATGATTCCAAAAATAAGCGCTTATCTAGGGAAGGAAGTATCTTTCGGAATACGACCGGAAGACATATACGATAAATTATTTATAGGCAGTGCGGCTCCGGAAAATACTATTACGGCTACGGTGGAAGTAATAGAGCCTATGGGGTCAGAGGTATATTTATACCTGACAACCGGTATGCATTCGTTTGTCGCACGAGTTGACGCGCATGACCGCGCAGAAGTAAATCAGGATTTAGAGGTAGTATTTAATATGGCAAAGGCCCACTTTTTTGACTGCGACACGGAGGAAGTAATCGTTTAATACTTTCCCTTGAAACATAATTAAGCGGCTGGATTTTATGAGCTTTTTACAGATCGTCTTGCGCTGTTTATCAATTTACGTTTTTCCTCTATTGGTAATAAGTATTTTTGTGTCTCTTACCCTAATACAGGAACCCGCTTTGATTCACCTCTACTTTACGTGGCTTCTTCTTTTGTACATCATTATCAATTGGATGAGCTGGGGGATTTGGGGGGGCGTGGTGACTATTATGATCACATCCATTGTTATTGTGTACGCTTGGATGGTGACAGGCAGTAACACCTATCCATTGGAATTTCTGCCCATTATTATCTTGGCTATTTTTATGTACGGGGCAGAAGATCGAAAAAAAAACAACATAACGGTTAAGCAGCTGGAGACGGATGAAAAGGACCGGATATATAATCAACTTTTGCAGGAGCACAAGCGTCAGGAATCTCTACGTGACGCGTATTACAAAAAGGCAAAGCGTTTTAGCCGATTAAGTCAAATTGCGAAGGAACTCGGCTTCCTCCTGACTCTAGAGGACATTAATAGAAACATAATTTCTAACCTGATTAAAACTATTGAGATGGGGGATGCCTATATGCTCTGCGGAGTAGGTGAAGATTTGCAGAATTTGGTCCTCCAGGTGCTCGAGAGCCCATCAGGTATAATGCCGGGAGATATCCAGCCGGCGGATGAATTTAATATGTGGGTTATGCGGCATCGTCAGCCGCTTATTATCACGGATATAGCGAAAGATTATCGGTTTAATACTACGGAAATTTTATCAAAGACGCGTACAAGGTCTCTAATAATAGCTCCTCTCATAACCGGAAATAGGATGCTTGGTCTTATCAGAATAGACAGTTGTAAACAGGATGCGCTAACTATTGACGATCTTCGGCTGTTGACGATTATCTCAAACATCGGCGCTTTGACTATATATAACGCGCAGTTATACAGACAGACCGAATATCTGGCCATCCGTGACGATTTAACCGGACTTTTTGTGAAAAGATATTTTCAAGAAAAGATAGAGACCATATTAACCGAATCGCAGATTCAGAACGAGCGGTTCAGTTTGCTTTTTCTTGATCTTGATCGGTTTAAGGACCTAAATGATCATTTTGGCCATTCTGTGGGGGACAAGGTCCTGCAAGCCGTATCGCAATTGATACAAGACGCAAGCCCGATATCCGCGATTGTATCCAGATACGGCGGGGAAGAGTTTGCTATTATTTTGCCGCATACGCACCTTGACGAGGCGAGAGAAACGGCAAATAAAATTAGGAGTACAGTTGAAGATCAGATGTTGTCAATAAGACGAGAGGGTATTCACACTACCATAAGTATCGGTTTAGCGGAGTTCCCGAAGGATGGAAATTCCCCGGAGGCATTAATCGCGAGGGCGGATGAAAATCTGTATGAGGCAAAACGCGCGGGAAGGAATAGGGTCGTAGGATGATAAGCATAACTTTTTACATATATATAGTGTTGGTATTTTTATTGTCATTTTCAAATAGGGCTAAATCTGCCGTTTGCGCTGCATTTGTCGGCATTGTTCACATCTCTGTTGTGTGTGTACATACGTTTCCCCATACTCCCAAAGCTCTTACGACATTAGGTATGATTTTTCTCTTTGGTGCTTGCATATACCTCCTTCGCGTTTATGATTCTTCACAGAAAATAGAGATCAAAGGGGCACAGAGCGAGTTGGAAAGAAAAAATGAACAGCTATCTCTGCTCCAAGGAAAAAATAGTATGCTTGTAGACAGGAATAAATTGTTAGAGCGCAGTCTTAATGAAATCGTTAACATTTATGAGTATGTGAAAACCTTAAGCTCCACTATGGAATTTAATGAAGCCGTGTCCGCATTTGGAGCAAGCCTAAACTCTCTTACACGATTTACCAACAGTAAATTGATATTGTTGGAAGATGGTGTCGTCACCCTTATTCAGGATCTTAGTACGACAAAGGAATCTGCGGATAAAATAAGCTTAAAAGACTATGAGAATAACGTAATCCATGCCATTATAAAAAATCCGGTCCAAATTATCCACGAAAAAGGCAATTTGTCCCCTTTAGGGGTATTTCCAAAAGAAATAGAAACCTTTGCGGCTTTGCCCCTAATCGTGGAAAAGCAGATTTTGGGCGTTATTATTGTTGAAAATATTCCTCTTGTGGATATAGATAAAATAAATTTTATCGTTCTTCAGTTTGCCCTTGAGGTGAAGAAAACTCAATTGTATAAAAAAGTGAAAGAACTCTCTACCATTGACGGATTGACGCATCTATATTTACGTCGCCATTTCCTGATGCTTCTCTCGAATGAGTTAGACAGAGGGTATAGGCAGAATCAGTCTTTGAGTTTTCTTTTAATAGACGTTGACTATTTTAAACGATGTAACGACGAGTATGGTCATCTGATGGGGGACTTTATACTTAAGAAAACCGCCTCCATACTCAAGGACCACTCCAGAGAAATAGACATACTGTGCAGGTATGGAGGAGATGAATTCGCTTTCATTCTTCCTAGAACATCAGGTAATGACGCGCTTATAGTTGCTGAACGTTTACGGCGATCTGTTAATGATTATGTTTTTAATATCACTAGCGAACAATTGAAAATTACCGTTAGTATAGGAGTCGCCTCTTGCGCTCCCAATGACATGCGTTGCGACGGGACGGCGGAAAAGATAATAGACAAGGCGGATAAGGCCTTATATCAGGCCAAATCAGAGGGTAGAAATAAAGTAGTCTATGCCGCGTAGTGTTTGCATAAAATCCGCGGTTATGGTGTAAATTTATGTACAGTTTAATATCTTCTATGAAAACATATTGCAAAAGATGCATTTTGTCGTGTCTTGAGTTCTTTATCATTGTAGACTTCTTCTTAATGATCATGTATGTTTTTAACGGTGGCCTTTCTTATTATTACATAAAACTTTTTAATTCGTATTTAGAGGCCCACGGCATTTACAAACTGTTACTGATTCTTGTAGTGCTATTTGTAGCTGTGGAATTCTTGAAGAACAAGTGGGGGATGAGGGCGCGACCACTGGCGTTTGAGAAACATTCTTACTACCTAATATCCGTGATGCTTCTATACAACGCGTTTGTTCTGCCGTATATCCTGTTTAAATATTGCTCATTTCAGATATTATTTCCCGAAGATCTAGCATATTTCGCGCAAGGTCTTCACAATACTTTGCATGGACATCCGCTGATGGCGACTATTTTCGGTTATCCTCCTCAGAATTGGAACATTGCTCTTGTCGACCATTTTGTACCCTTTCTCATTTTCTTAACACCTTTTTACTACTTGTATCAAGATGCCGGAACATTGTTGGTAGTTCAAACCGTTTTTGTAAGCCTTGGCGCTGTTCCGATATATTTTATCGCTGTAAGCAAATTGAAAAATAAATGGATCGCTCTCTTAACCGCTATTATATATGTTTTATGCCCCTTATTTATTAAGGCCTTTGAATATGGATTTAGGCTGGATTATTTTGCTATGGTTTTATTACTTTTCGCTTTCTGGGGTCTAGAAACCGGTCGGCGTTGGTTATTGTTATTGTCACTTTTCTTGGCAATTCTCTGCAAAGAAAATGTTTTTATCTGTGTGTTTTTTCTCTCCATACATACATTCTTCAAAAAAGACTTTAAAGGGCATAAATCGTATGGGATTTCCATCGGCATTTTTTCTCTCATATTTGGTATACTTATATGGGCATTGTTGTTCTCCAATTCCGGTAAAAATGACCCCGCTGGCAACAGCACTTTTGCGATCCATCGGTTGGACTATATCATTAGTGGTTTTAATTTTGCCGGGTTATGGGACAGTATCTGCGTCGGAATTTCAAATTTATCCGTGCTTTTAAGAGATCTTGGATACGTCAGCATTTTTAGTTCTCTGTTTGTTTTGGCCATTGGCACTTTTCTCGAAAATGTCGTAGGATGTTTTCTAAAAGGTCCCGCGCAGATTACCCAATGGCATTGGCATAATATACTGTTTGTGCCTTTTATCTACGTTGCTTATATTTATGGAATAAGTAACTTACTTGTTTGGGGGAGAAAGTTTTTTGATAGATATAAATTCTTGCTTAATGTTTTTTGGGCTTGGGTTATCGGCATTCCCTTACTCATCGGGATACTGGATTTTAATGATCGCGTAGTTATTCCATTTAATGAAAATAATCTGGGACTCTCTTTTAAGCCCGCCATTTTCGATCCTTTTTTTGAAGTGGCTAAACGCATTCCAAAAGACGGCTGTTTATTTTCTAACTATCCTATGTGCCCAAATCTATCTAACAGAGATGAGATTTTTCTTTTAGCCATCGCGTATAATAAAGATATTGATTATTTTTTAACAGCCCCTCTCATACAGTCTCATAATGACAAAGATTTTTGTGATGGTCTAAAATCAAGCGGATTTTATGAACTATATTGTAACAAAGATCAGGTCGAATTATATGTTAAAAATGAGTTATTAAAAAAAGATACCGGGCCTATTTTTGACTTCCGCGCGAAAGAAACGCTATCAGATTGGTCATATGCCCTGGTTGATACAGTCTTTAAATCTTTTAAAGGAAGGGGCGGGCTGTGCCTTGATTTGTATTTTGACGGCAATCAATACCAGGACGAATATGTAAAATTTAAAAAACTTATTCCTGAAGGGGTTAATTTAAATATATATCCTTTTTTTGAAATATCTTATGGTCTGGAAGATTCTTCTGTTCAATTAATAGAAATGCTTTTTGGATTGGATTCAAATGGCGACAATACGGTTGATATTTACAAGTCAATGTTGTACAAAAAGCACCCATCGGGAAAACATTTTGAAACTTACAGGATTAATCTCTACGAAACGTTTAAAGAGATTTATCCTGATAAAAATGATTTCAACGTCCTAGAAATCGGTTTTTATCCTCATAAACGCTGGCACCATAATGCCAGTGACTCCAAGCGAAAATGGTACAGATTTTGGATTAGAAGTATGCGGTTTTTTAATCTTACTTTTAGAAATACAGGTACCTCCTCTTCCTAACATGAAAAATACAATGTCCATTAAAGAACAGTCCAGGCTTCGAGAAAGGATTAAGGAGCTTGAAAAATTGGAAATCATCCATAAACATGCTGAAGAAAGAATGCTTCGTTTTTCTGCCGTAGTACGTGACTCCACCGATGCTATTACCGTTCAAAAATTGGACGGTACAATCCTGGACTGGAATCACGGAGCGGAACTAGTTTATGGTTGGAGTTCCTCGGAAGCTATAGGAAAAATAATAACTATAATTATTCCCTACGAAAAACGTGATGAAAAAAATATGATGCGAAACAGAATTATAAACGGCGAAACCTCCGTGTCCTTTGAAACAAAACGTATCACGAAAGATGGACGTATCTTAGATATCTGGCTTACATTGGGCGCATTAACCGATGAAAATGGTATTGTAAACGCCATTTCAACCATAGAGCGTGATATTACAAAAAGAAAAAAGGCTGAGATGGCACTTGAACAAAAAAATGCTACACTAAAAGAATTGCTTGAACAAATTGAAATAGAAAAAAAAACCATTAAAGACCAGGTACACGCCAATGTACAAAATCTTCTTCTTCCTGTTTTGGCAAAAATCAAACTCCAAAAAAAACCTTCTATGAAATTCATCGAACTACTAGAGCAGAATTTGAAAGATTTAACTTCCGCCTTCGGTATACGAATTACGGAGACTCATTTAAAACTATCTCCAAGAGAAGTTGAAATATGTAACATGATACGCTCCGGTTTCACTAGTAAGGAAACATCCGAGGCGTTGCTCATCTCATATAAAACAATAGAACGACATAGAAACAATATTAGAAAAAAATTGGGCATTGTAAAAAAAGAAATAAATCTAACGACATTTCTTCAAGCACAAACCCATAATTCTACTCAAATAAATTAAACCTCTTGCCAGAATAAAATAAATTTTATAGAACTTGTTGGTATTTTTGCCAGGGTAGCTCAGTTGGTAGAGCAAAGGACTCATAATACCAATATCTTACTTTGCAATGGTTTATACATGAGCCACTTGCGAGCATTTCTAAAACACCTGCGGCTATAGGGTGACCAAAAAAATCTTCTTATCAATCAATTATAACGGATTATTTTCTGCTTAGATGCAAATTGACGGTTACTGTACGGAAGAGTAGAATAGGGCGAAATAAACGGATAGAATGCATAGGTTTTCAAAGGCTGTGGCTTCTCTTTTAACTATCCGTTTAAGAGGGGTTGCGGCCTCTTTGATTTATTGAGGAAAAGTGTTTGTTTAACGTTATTTTATGCTATGTTAAATAATGTTTTACATAATGTTAAATGTTATGTATAATGCATCTTACATAAAGCCATGGCTACCAATGTCATAATCAAGCGATATGTTAAATGTTGATTTCACATATTGTTAAGGATTGTTTTACTCGAAAGGAGATGTTATGAGTCCTGAATTTAAGTATTATGACTTACAACTTTGCCATCCATCGTTTAATTCGAATCTTACAGATTTAATCATTGAATTAGATTACCTTAGAAGAAAACCTTTAAAGGGAAGTACGCATCCTAAAATATTCTTTCAATTAAAAAAATTGTTTCATACGCTGGAAAGTATAGGATCGGCTAGAATTGAAGGAAATAGAACGACCATTGCAGAGTTTATCGAAACGAAACTCGATAAAATAGGGACAAATGATGAAAAGATTTTAGAAATTCAAAACATAGAGAAAGCAATGGATTTTATCGATGAACATGTTAGATCATATGCAATAAATAGAATTTTTGTAAGCGAATTGCATAAAATAGTAGTGGATGGATTGAGCCCAGAAAAGGAAGGCGATAAGACCGCGGGTATCTATAGAATGGTAAATGTTAAAATTTCGAGTTCAAATCATCTCCCACCTGATTATATGCGGGTTAATTTATATATGGATGAGCTATTCAATTTTATCAAAGAAAATTCTTCATCTAAATATGACCTTTTAAAGGCGGCTATTGCACATCATCGGTTTGTATGGATACATCCTTTTGCAAATGGGAACGGAAGAACAGTTAGACTGCTTACATATGCTATGTTGGTAAAATCAGGCTTTAATGTCCATGTTGGAAGAATTGTTAATCCTACTGCTATATTTTGTAGTGATAGAAACAAATATTATAATTTTTTGTCTATTGCTGATACTGGAAAGGAACAAGATACATTAACATGGTGTGAATATGTTTTAAGTGGATTAAAAAATGAAATAGAAAAAATAGATAAATTATTGAACTATGCGTATCTTGCAAAAAATATATTAATGCCAGCTTTGGGCATTTCTTTGGAACGCAAAGTTGTAACTGATATTGAGGCAAAAATATTACGAATTGCAATCAACAACCAAGTTTTTAAAGCCGCAGATGTTAAAGAGATCTTTCCCAATAAAATACCGGCTGAAATTTCAAGAATGTTACACAAATTAAGGGATAGGGGAATGATTATACCGGTAAAGGAAAACACAAGAGAATATGCCATTAGTTTTAATAATAATTATCTATTGCGGGGCGTTATTGCAATGCTAGATAAAGAAGGTTTTTTGCCGATTAGAATTGATGAGAAGTAAATATCTACGGGCTTACGCCCGTAGATATTTACTATAAACACGATGATAAAAAATTAAAAGAATTGCTTGCGTTAGTCTCGGAAAAGGCAAAGAACGGATATTAAAGTTGCAATAAATTTATTGCCAAAATTAGAAAATGTGTAGTAATATTTGTGACCATACAGTGACTAAAGTTTGCAGAAACATGTTCTTTGTGACCGTTTTGTGACCAAAAAAAGTACAAAACATATCAGTAAAAAAGTAAAACATCGTAAACTTTGCGGAACTGTAATTTTAAGTGATTCAAACAGTTATCCGCTTAATTAATTGATAGAAAATGCTTTTTGCCAGGGTAGCTCAGTTGGTAGAGCAAAGGACTCATAAGCCTTGGGTCAGCGGTTCGATCCCGCTCCCTGGCATTTTTTGATATTCGCGTATTTTATATTCAATATTCATTCTTATGTCCTTCCTGCTTTTCTGCGACAATTTGTCTCTTATGTAAAAAATGATAAATTTTTCCTTGTAGTAATTTTCTTATATCTGATATATTAACACCTGCAATATAGGGCAAAGAACGAATGTGTGGATAACTTGTGGATAATTGTTGATAATTCGGCGTTCTATTCTTCTTCATCCCTACTGCACTGGTAACTTATGAATACGATACCCGTTGATATTTGGCCGGATCTGATTTTGCGTTTTAAGGACGAATTGACTCCGGATATATACAACACCTGGTTTAGACCCATCAACTTAATATCTTCAACCGAAGACAGTATTACTCTGGAAGTTCCAAACCAACTATATTTTGACTGGCTGAATAAAAACTATGTCAAAAAAATCAGGGATTATCTTGAGCAATCTTTCTGTAAACCCATAGCTGTAAGTGTGGTCATCTCCAATAAGGATGTTCCAATTACCAATCTTAAAAATACCGAATCAACGATCCCTAACACTCCAAGATTCGCTACGATTCATGCACAAAACAGGGATCAAATGCTTAATCCCCGGTATTCTTTTGAAAATTTTGTTGTCGGTTCAAGTAACAGATTTGCACACGCTGCGTCAATAGCCGTAGCACAAGCGCCAGCTAAGGCGTATAACCCTCTTTTCTTATATGGTGGGGTAGGATTAGGAAAAACTCATTTAATGCAGGCTATTGCGCATTATATTCTAGCGCATAACGCTTTTGCAAAAATCTTCTACATTTCTTGTGAAAGTTTTACCAATGAACTCATTAACGCCATCCAAAATCGTACTACCCTAAAATTTAGGCAAAAATTTAGAGGAGTAGATGTGTTATTAATCGACGACATTCATTTCTTGAGCGGTAAAGAACACGCTCAGGATGAATTTTTTCATACGTTTAACACATTATATGATGCTCATAAACAGATAATTTTATCTAGTGACCGACCACCAAAAGAAATTCTGAATCTCGAAGAGAGACTTGTTTCCAGGTTTGAATGGGGATTAGTAACAGATATTCAACCGCCCGATTTCGAAACAAGGGTGGCAATATTGAGAAAAAAAGCCGTTTTAAGCGGGCTTATTGTTCCTGATGATGTAGTATTTTACATAGCTGAAAAAATAAAAACAAACATCAGAAAACTTGAAGGCGCCTTATTGAGGGTGGTTTCAAATACTACTCTTACAGGGGTTGAACTTTCCGTGGCTGTAGCTGAACAAGTTTTGCAGGATTTTATAATAAGCGAGGAAGCGAATATTATTAATATAGACACCATCCAAAAGGTTGTAGCTGAGTATTTTGACATAAGAGTAGCGGATATGAAAAGTGATAGAAGACCTAAAAGTATCGCTTATCCAAGGCAAATAGCTATGTATTTAACTAGAGCACTTACTAAGTTTTCATTACCTGAAATAGGTGAGGCCTTTGGTGGAAGAGATCATTCTACCGTCCTTCATGCCTGCAAACTGGTTGAAAATAAATTTAATGAAGATTTTAGCGTTAAAAAGGTTATCACAACAATCAGACAACGATTAAAAGCATAATTTGATAACTTTGTTAATAACTTGTTAATAACTTGGTGAGATTGTTTAAAGTTTTTGAGTCTGTTAATAAATGGATGTTTATTAACAGGTAATCCACAAAGAATATTATTGAATAATATTTCAAAATAGTGTATATTATTTTCAATACTGAAGCGGAAAGTGTAAATTTGCTCTGTTTTTTTCTGAGTTATCAACAGGCCTATTAATACTACGTTTTAGTAAAAGGAGAAAAAGATATTATGAATATCCCTAAATGTTGTTCAGAACTTACAAAAAACACCAACTCTAATGAATTCGAAACAGCAATACTACTTAATAAAAGAGTTGTTGAGTTGATGCATGGTTCAAAGGCACTGGTGGATACTAAAAACAAGAATTACATAGAAACGTCTGTATCAGAACTATTATCAGGAAAAATAAAGAGCGGTACTTCAAAATAGCCTAGTTCTTCTTTAAAGGAATATATGCCTACCACAATTCCTTTTTCCTGTAATGTAATTAATGTTTCTTAATAACATTCGTTTATCTGCATGAAAATATTATTCAGGTATATCTTAAAACAGGTCCTCATTGTTTTCTTCACTTGTACTTTAGTGTTTACTTTCGTCATATTCATAGGGAATATGTTGAGGATTATAGAAATGATGTCGAAAGGAATCTCTTCTTTAATAATACTAAAGTTCTTGTTCCTATTGGTGCCATTTATGCTTTCATACTCCATCCCAATAAGTATTTTAACATCAGTGTTGCTAGTTTTTTCAAGACTTTCAGCAGACAATGAAGTAACGGCAATTAGGGCAAGCGGTGTGCATTTAAAAAAAGTAATGGTTCCTGTTATAGTCTGTAGCTTGGTTTTATCCGGAATATGTTACTTTATAAATAGTTACTGGAGACCTAATTCCATTTTTAACGGCAGGAAACTTCTTCTAGAGGTTGGAATGCAAGAACCTTTAATGAAAATGGAAAGTGGAAGATTTAATGAAATATTTCCCGGGTATTTGGTATATATAGCTCAAAAGCACGGTAAAATTTTCAAACAGGTTGTAGTGTATAAATTTGAACAAGAAGATCTTAGAACAGTAATAACCGCCGAAAGCGGACAATTTGCTTTTGGTTCAAAAAAAGATCAAAATGTAGTGAATCTAAATTTATTTAACGGAGTAATAGAGGACATTCCAATAAATGGACAGGAAACTGGTAAATTGAATAGAATGCAATTTGGGACTTACACTATTGACTTTAATGTGACGGAACAGATTAAGGATTTATCAAAAATAACAAAAAAAGAAAGGGAGATGACAAACCCAGAACTTTCAAAACGGGTAAATGAATTACAGAAAAAAATCAAACAACAGGCGCAATATCCTTTAGTACAACAGTTAGAGCAGGAAATAAGCTCGATTAAAACAAGGATTCATAATAGAGTAGCATTAGCGGTTTCTTGTTTTATGTTTATTTTGGTTGGTATTCCGTTAGGTATAAGCGTGCATCGTTCGGAGACTTCAATTGGGGCCGGGATTAGTTTGATTTTAATGAGTGTTTACTATTTTTTGACTACTTTGGGTGAAGCGTTCCAATACAAAATTAATATGCATCCTTGGGTCCTAATGTGGATACCTAACATTTTTTTATTGGTCATAGGAACGAGATTAGTTTACAAGTTGTTTCAAAAATAGGTGATATATGATCAAGATAATGGACCGTTATATTTTGAAAGGCTTTTTAACTCCATTTATATATTGTTTTTCTGCTTTTGTTCTTATTTTTGTAGTAGGAGACCTTTTTGAGAACCTAGATGATTTTATTTCTCAGAAAGTACCTATTCTCCCGATTGTGCAATACTATCTATTTATGGTACCTTCAATTTTTGTTCTAACAACACCTTTGGCTGTACTTTTATCTATTCTTTACCAACTAGGATATATGTCACGGTATAATGAATTAACCGCTTTAAAATCCAGCGGAATACATTTTTTAAGAATAGCCATGTCTTTTTTTGTAATGGGCATAATAATTACAGTCGCCCTTATTTTTATGAACGAATTTATAATCCCAAGATGCTACAAACAAATAGATGTTATTAAGGAATCATACTCCAAAAAAAGTAAACAATCCGCCAAAGATGTAATCAATGTTAAAGAAGGTAAAAATATTACCTTCTTTAGCAGTGTGAGTAATCTGAGTGTCTATATGGACAGGATGGTCAACGAAAACGCGCAAGGTATGTCTATACGGGAGTATTTTGATGACGGTTCTCTAAAGAGAGAATGGTACGCAAAGAACGCTCAATGGGTAGATGCTAACTGGTGGTTGTTTGACGGTTATGTTAGGCGTTATTCTTCGCCAGGTGCAGTTAACGCGGACGTAGATTTTTTTGCTAAGCAAGAAATAGTGTTTTCTGTTTCTCCAGAGGAATTATTACAAAGTCAAAAAAATTATGAGGATGTTTCCAATTATATGAATAGCAGAGAACTTTACATGTATTTAAAACGCAATTTTACTCAAACTAATGTGCCGAAGGGTTTGGTAGTGGATTTATACAGAAAGTTAAGCGGTCCTTTTACCGTTATAATTGTTACTATATTTGGAGTAACTTTTGGAGCTAAAATTTCCCGTGGAGGAGCGTTAATAAGTGTTGGATATAGCCTAATGTTTTATATGTCGTATTACGGGATTAGTTCTTTATTGCTTGCTATGGGAAAAATGGGAAGACTTTTTCCTATTATCGCGGTATGGAGTCCAAACGCAATATTCGGTATTATTAGCATTTTTCTTCTACGAAAAGTAAGATGAACACTATTCGAGCGATTTTGATTGTTATAATACTTTTCTTATTCGCGGGCTGTTCACGCGGGAAAGAATATCCTTCAGATATTAAAGAGCTTAAGGAAAAAGTAAGAAAAGAAAGTAGTAACATATCCGCGTATACCGGGCTTGTAAAAGTCCTTTTTGAGAAGGGATATTATGAGGAAGCATCCAGTTATATAAAGGAGCTTCTACAAATCTCGCCAGATGATTTTGACGGATACCTTTATAGTGGTCTTATTTCTCTAAAACTTAAATTTTGGGATGAGGCGGAGAAATACTTTCAACAATTATGCGATAAATTTCCCAAATCCCTGGAAGGTCACTACTATATGGCATTAATGTGCTATGAGGAAGGGAGATATGAGGATAGCGTGAAAATTATTGAAAGAATGATTACCGATCAAATGATAGCGTCACCTTCTGCGGAGAATTCGAAGGATTATGTAACTTTGTTCGCTTTTTTCGCATGGGCATATTACTACAATGGTGACATGAAAAAGGCCTATTATATGCTGGACAAGGCCCTAGAATTGGACTCATCGGATACAAATGCGCTATATGACTATGGCAGGTGGCTTTTGTATGACAGAAAGTACAAGAAATGCGTTAAGTATTGTAAAGAAGTTATTAAACATGTCCCATCGGAAGTTTTTCCCTATGTGTTATTGGGTAAAGCGTATTATCACATGAATCAACTTCAACTGGCAGAACAAATGTTTTCGAACGCAAGCAGATTTGACGCAAAACTAAAGGTATTTGCTGATATAGCGCATATGCATGATATGTATGGAGGATATAAAAGTGTCAATGCCGCTTGGGTAGGTGTTCTGGAAAAATACGAATATAAATTGGGCGATGAATATTGTGTGAGAGGTATTGTGAGCAATTCCGGCATGGATGTGGCGGCGAAAGTGAGTGTTATTGTACGTTTATATGATGAAAAAGGTTCTATTTTAGAACAAAAAGCGATTGAAATACTTCCTAGAAATTTAAATCCAGAGCAATATGCCTTTTTTGTTGCGGATTTCAAGTATTCATGTACAATCAGTCGTTCCGAAATAGAAATCAACTGGAGTGAGAAATACTTACCGCAGTATATTTTAAACAAGGCGGAAGATCTTGAGGCATTTAGACTTAGATAATGCGGAGATTATGGAAAAAGGCATGAATATTAGCGCGAAAAATATATTAATTCTTGTAGTACTCTCATATCTATTTTTTGTGATGGGTAACAGTCTGCTATATCTGACAAATCCGGATGAGGTTTTCTACGCTCAGACCGCAAAGGAGATGCTTCAACGCGGTACATGGAATGTACCATACATATTCGGGGAACCGCAGTTTGAGAAACCAATTCTCACTTACTGGCTCATACGGGTAGGATTCTTATTGTTTGGAGTGACCGATTTCGGCGCTAGGTTTTTTTCTTCCATTTTCGGAATAATCGGCGTTGTCGCGGTTTACCTGTTGGCGCTGCTTGGGTATAAAAATGAGAAAAAGGCCTTTTTGTCTGCCATGGTGCTTATGTCATCGGGTATCTATATCGGCATGGCTAGGATTATACTCACGGACGTGATTTTTTCGGTACTTATCTTGTTATCCCTAACCTCATTCTATTGGGCCTACATACGGAGGGAAAGAAAAACTACAGGAGTAATATTGTTCTATGTATTCTCCTCGTTAGCCGTTCTAACAAAAGGGCCTCTCGGATTTATTATCCCTCTTTCTGTGATAATACTTTTTCTTTGGTCGGTGAAGGAAGTTAAATTTTTATTTTGTAAGAGCTCCTGTTTGGGTTTTCTTATATTTCTCCTAATAGCAGTTCCATGGTACGCCTTGGTTATCAAACAATACGGACACACCTTTACCCATGAATTTTTTTACAATGATCATATAAGACGGCTAATTGAGGCTGAGCACAAAAGAAGTGACACGTGGTATTTTTACCCGTTGTCAACAATGATTGGAATGTTACCATGGAGCGTGTTTGTACTCGCCGCATTAGTGGTGCACGTAAAGAATCTAAGAGTGCAAAATGTTTTCCCGATTGATAGGTTTTTGATCTGCTGGATTGTAGTTGTTTTCGGGATATTTCAGCCGGCACATTCGAAATTAATAAGCTATATCATGCCGATGTTTCCGGCTTTGGTTTTAATGACGGGAAATTACGTCCAAAAATTGTCAGAAGACACCAATAAAAAAACGGTTTCTATTTTTTCTTTGATTACTTGTGGGATTCTATTGATATTTCCGATAATCCTTATTTTTTGTCCAAGTGAATATTCGAGGTACTTGCCAAGTAAAACAGTGTTGTGGTTGTATGTGTTTATGTACATGGTTTCAATGCTTTTTTTAATCGGAACCGTTATTAAAGCGAAGTATGGGGTGTTTAATTATTTAATTGTTTTCCAGACGTTGCTTTTTTTGTCTTTTGTGCCTATCGCGTGTAAAAATATTAACAAGGAGATGTCCAGTGGCAACGTAGGGGCATTCTTAAAAGAAAACTACAAAATCGAAGGACGCGTACTTTGTACAAAGCACTTTGTAAGGGGTGTAAGGTATTACACCGATGCGGATGTCGCAGTCTGGGGCGGAGGATTTTTTAGCCCTCATCCTATTCCTATGCTAAATTCGGATGAAAAAGTAATCAAATTGCTTGAAGAACAACCGGTGACATATTGTGTTCTGTCAAGATCGTCCTTTAAAGACCTAGAGCGTATTACGAAAGACAGATTTAGTTTGGAAAAATTAGACGTTATAGGGGAGCAGTATATCGCGAAGGTAGAGGTGAAATAATTTGCTGATAAAAAGGGCGAGTTGTCTGCTAAGATTTGTCTTGACTAAAAGGTTGAATGTAGTAGTATTAAGGCATATTTTTTAGTGTTCAGTTCGAGAAAGGAGGAGGTGAACAGGTATGAAAAAGTTGATGTTTTTGGCGGTATTCGGCGTGATAGCGCTCATGGTTGTTTCACAGGCAATCGCGCAGGAAGAAGGCAGTGATGAAGAGATTTTGGATATTGTCAGTGGTAAAGTAGCGGCTGTGGATCTGACAGGCAACAAATTAACAGTAACGGACACAGAAGGCGCCACACAGGAATTTGTGTTGGATCCTAATCTGACGACAGTTTGGGATGACGCTGCTGATGAAGAAAAAGAGCTTAGTGATCTTGCGGCGGGCAAAGACGTTGTTGTTGAGTTCAGAGTAGATGAAGCGGGCAAGAAACAGGCCAGCTGGATTGATATAGTAGCCCCTGAAGCAGAAGAACCTGCTACAGAAACACCTGCGAAACCAGCGGTTCCTGCAGTGAAATAGTGTTAATAGAATAACTAACGGTATCGAAAGGGTGGCGGTTATTGACTAATTGCCGCCCTTTCTTTTTTAGCGGTAGAATGCGGGACGATAATCCGATATGTTGACTGTAGGATTTATTTATAACCTGAAAAACACAAATACATCCCTTCCTGACGCTTATCTTGAGCACGACGAGCCGGAAACAATAGAGGCGATTCACAAAGCACTTGCGACCCGATATAGGGTTGTTCCTCTTGAAGCGAATGATAAACTGCTGGGTTCTCTATACGAGCACAAAAATTCTTTGGATATAGTATTTAATATCGCCGAAGGAACAAGGGGTTCATGGCGTGAGGCCTTTGTCCCTATGGTGCTTGAAGAATTAGAAATTCCATATACCGGGTCGGATCCGTCGACTATGGTTTTGTGTCTTGATAAACAGCGTGCGAAGGAGGTTTTGTCTTTTCATAAAATACGAACACCCCTTTCAAAAGTATTTTATGAAATTCCAGAATTATCAAGGGATGATATACCACCTTTAGAATTTCCGTTAATAGTAAAGCCATTGTGGGAGGGATCAAGTAAAGGTATTAAAAATAGTTCTTTGGTGGCAGGTGTTAATGAATGCCAGTGTGAAATAGCGCGTATCATTCAAACATATAAACAACCGGCCTTAGTCGAAGAATTTATCCCGGGCCGGGAATTTACCATTGGTGTCATCGGAAACGGCGGCGATATAATGGTAATGCCTATAGTCGAGATTAATTTTTCAGCACTCCCACAAGGGGCCTCGCCGATATATTCGTACGAGGCGAAATGGGTCTGGGATGTTCCGGAAAAACCGCTAGATATTTTTCATTGTCCGGCACATTTGGAACCGCGTCTTGAAGAAAAAATAAAAGAAACAGCGAAAAAGGCATATAGGACATTATCTTGCAGAGACTGGTGTAGGATTGACATGCGGCTGGATAAAATCAATAATCCGTATATTCTAGAATTAAATCCTATTCCGGGAATTTTGCCTAATCCAGAGAGCAATTCCTGTTTCCCAAAGGCGGCATATAAACTTGGTTGGGACTACGCGCAATTAATAAACAAGGTTGTAAGTATCGCATGTAAAAGATACGGAATTCATGATTAGAAAACAACACATAGTTCTTATTTATAATTCTACTGTTGGACTCGGGAAAGATTATTCCAGAGATGTAACAGCCGTGAGTAAGGCGCTTAGTAGGCTTGGAGTTATTGTAGAACATCTGCCTATTTCTAAGTCTCTTCCTAAATTGATTTCTTCGTTAAACAAAACCTCTTCTAAATGTGTTTTTAATCTGTGTGAAGAATTTCATAACAAAAGCTGGGGCGAGGTGTATGTGGCGGGGCTTTTAGAGCTCATGAATATTCCCTACACGGGTTCAGGACCGATGGGCTTAACGTTTGGGTTAAATAAGGCGAAAAGTAAGGATATTTTAAAAAGTCACGGAATAAAGACTCCCAAATACCATGTAGTAGAGTTTTGCGATTCCTTCATAGCCAAAGATATAACAAGCTATTTGGAATTCCCCGTGATAGTGAAACCTCTTTATGAAGATGGAAGTTATGGGATTGACAGCGATTCTGTGGTTAATAATGAAAAAGATTTGACCAAGAAGATAGAATTGGTTTTTAAACGTTTTAAGGAACCGGCTATTTTGGAGGAATTTATCGACGGAAGGGAGCTAAACGTTTCTATCGTCGGCAACGGTGATAATCTAAATATTTTGCCGATTTCCGAGATATTGTTCACGGGTAAAACTAATAATATCTCCAAAATATGTAGTTACGAGGCGAAATGGGCTAAGAAATCGCGTCTGTATAAATCCGCCGTGCCCGTGTGCCCGGCTGAACTGCCGGATAGTGTTAAAAAACATGTTATGAGCGTATGTCGGCGCGTGTTTAAGATAATGGACTGCAGGGACTACGCTAGGATAGATATTAGGCTTGATAAAAACAAAATCCCATATATAATAGATGTGAATCCTAATCCTTGTCTTGGTCTGGACGGTGGTTTTGTTAGGTCCGCGAAAAGGGCCGGAATGAGTTATGAACAAATTATCGGAGAGATATTACGGCAATGTTTCAAACGGTACGGTATGTGAAGATATCTTGGTTAGAAAATCGGTACATCAAGACATGCCAAAAATTTTAAACCTGCTTAACAAAACCGTTCAATTTAGCGACGAGGAAAGACAGTGCGCGCTGGAACTTTTTAATATATACCTTACACAAGGCGAAAAGGGCGGATATGATTTTTTAACAGCTGAGACAAACGAAAAAGTGTTTATTGGCTACATTTGTTTTGGTAGAATACCCCTCACAGACGCTTGCTATGACATATATTGGATCGTCGTAGAACCGGAATTCCAAAATAAAGGCTCGGGTTCACGGTTGGTGGAATCGGCGGAAGCACAATTAAGAAATGAAGGTGCGCGTAAAATATTTATTGAAACATCCGGCCTTCCGCGTTATGCTTCAGCGCAGAATTTTTACAGGAAACAGGGTTTTGAATTGTTGGCTTCGGTGAATGATTTTTATCGCGTTGGCGACAGTAAACTTTTATTTGTTAAAGATCTCGCGAGGAGTTAATTGATATGGATAGCGACAGGCGCTTGTCTTTTAGAGACGTCCGTGAGGCGGCGGCTAAAGAAGACTGGAAAGATTGGCGCTGGCAGTTAAGGAATAGGATTACTACCCTGGAAGAATTAGAACAGTTCCTCACTCTTCATCCCGATGAAACAGCTGGGGTGAAAATGTCCCGCGGAAAATTCGCTATGTCTATCACCCCCTATTGGCTTAGTCTCATGGATAGAGAGGACCCCAGGTGCCCGATAAGAAGACAGGTAGTTCCTCACATTAAGGAAACTTATACGGCCAAATATGAACTCGTTGATCCGTGCGGCGAAGAGAAAGACATGCCTGTTCCTGGTTTGGTACATCGTTATCCCGATAGAGTGCTGTTTATCGTTACTGATAAATGCGCGTCTTACTGTAGGTTTTGCACAAGAAAAAGAATTGTTTCAGATTGCGAAGAGATTAGTATCAATGTGGAAAAACGCGTTGACCAGGCTGTTTTGTATATTAAGAAAAATAAACAGATTAGAGATGTTTTAATTTCCGGAGGGGATCCTCTCCTTCTTTCTGACAACAAGTTGGACTATATTTTAGGGGCTTTGAGGGAACTTCCGCAAATAGAAATACTACGAATCGGGACAAGAGTACCTATAACACTACCGCAGAGGATAACGGATAGTTTATTGAAGACGCTAGTTAAGTACCATCCCCTTTGGATGAGTCTGCATGTAAATCATCCTCTAGAATTGACTGCAGACGCGCGCGAGGCTTGCGGTAAACTGGCTGATAAAGGTATTCCGCTCGGAAGTCAAACGGTGTTACTTAGGGGTATTAATGATTCTGTGGAGGTTATGAAGAGACTTGTGCAAGTGCTGTTAATGGCGCGCGTAAGGCCGTATTATTTGTATCAGTGCGATCCCGTCATGGGGACAGAGCATTTTAGGACAACTGTTTCGAGGGGAGTAGAGATAATGAAAGGCCTGCGCGGCTGGACTACGGGATATGCTGTGCCGACATTTGTAATCGATGCCCCGGGTGGTGGCGGTAAGGTACCAGTTAGTTATGATTATGTTCTAAAGTCCGAGAAGATGTCGTCGGAGGGACAGAAAAAAATAACAGTCAGTAATTTTATGGGGAATAAATTTGAATATATAGAACCGTCAGTCGAAATATATGATAAAAAAACGCCTTCGGTCAAGAAGAACGGAATTTTAACGCCGTCAGATATCGAGTAATGATATTTTTTCAGTAAACCGTTAGCGCGTTAGCGCATACTTATATGGATCTCTTGGTTGCTTGGGAGTGGAAGTTTGACGCGGAGTTTATAAAGATTTTTGAATCAATGGCTGTAGGGGCAGGTCTAAATTGTTTATTTATTAATCCCGCGACTCTTAACGAAGCTTCGGAAAAAATACAGAAGGAAAAAATAGTATTTAAGGCGCTCTTAGACCGGGCGAGCGATGTGGATGCGTCTTTTGATTTCCTTATAGACAGAATTATACTGTCAGGGTCAAAAACCTTTAATGACGCAAGCAATGCCTTCCGCGCCATGGATAAAGCTACGATGCATTTGGAGTTTCTTACAAAAGGCCTCGATGTGCCCTACACGATTATTTTATCTCCTAAAGATGACGTAAATTCAATAAAAGAAAAAGATCTTAAACAGCTTGGAAGGCCGTTCATTATTAAACCGAGCAGAGGCGGTGGCGGAATCGGAGTAGTTGTGGGCGCTGAGACACTTGTTGATATAATGAACGCAAGAAAAGTATTTTCGGAAGATAAATACTTGCTTCAGGAAAAAGTAGTGCCTGCTATATTAGAAGGACGAAGGGCATATTTTAGAGTTTTTTACGCATGCGGAAAAGTTATTTCTTGTTGGTGGGATGATCACACGCACATTTTTTTTGTTTTGACAAAAGAAGAAGAATCAAAACACGACCTAAGCCGCTTGAAGGATATTACAAAAACCATAGCGGAAATATCAAGGCTGGACTTTTTTAGTACGGAGATATGCGTGACGGACAATAAAAGATTTGTTGTCGTGGATTATGTCAATGACCCTTGTGATATGCGGCCGAAGTCGATATATGTAGATGGCGTTCCCGATGAGGTGGTACGTGAGATTATTAGTGAATTAATCGTGCAGGTGAAAAAGACCCCCAGGGAACAATTAACTCCCGCGAAAAAAGAAATTTTGACTCGGAGAAGAGATTTTGAGCTGGCACTTTTAAGGAGATATAGGGTAGGCGCGCAGGTATAAAAAGCGAAAAATCATTTGACTGCGACGGTATTAAATAATATCATATAGCCGAAATAATTGGCGAGGTAGCTCAGTTGGTAGAGCAGCGGACTGAAAATCCGCGTGTGGTCAGTTCAATTCTGACCCTCGCCACGTAAATTAAAGAATTCTTGGATACTGGCAGGATAATCAAAATCCTGCCTTTTTTGCCGATAGGAAAAACGTTGGAGGGTGTATGAAGAAAGTTATAGTATTGTTGCTGGTGATTGTTTTGATAGCAGTAGCAGTATTTATAGGTGCAAGAAATATTATCGCCAAAAATATGATTGAAAAAGGCGTCAGGGATTCTGTTGGACAGGAGCTATCCATAGGGAGAATCAATATAGGTGTTGTTACTCCTGATTTGAGGATAAAGGATCTGCAGGTTCATAATCCTTCCGGATATACGGAAAAGTTGCTTGCGGAGGTGCCGGATCTATTCGTGAATTATGCTTTAATTGATATCATAAAGGGATTTATACATTTCCCGGAATTAAGGATAAACATAAAGCAGATTAATGTGGAAAAAGATAAAAATGGCGTGATGAATATAGATCGTTTCAAGCCGGAAACAAAAGAAGGAGATAAAAACGAAGAAAGTAGTGCAAAAGTGGATAAAAGCGATAAAAAGCAATTTTTAGTTAATAAATTTGTATTAGAGATAGGGACCGTTAGGTATAGGGATGCGAGTAAGACCCCATCTACAGAAAAAGAGTACCAGATAAATTTTTCAAAGGAATTCTCAAATGTTTCTGACGAAAGGGTCATAATAGATGCGATATTTTCCGCAGTGGCGAGTAAGCTTATTGCCGAGGGAATAGGGACGGCGATAGACACTCTCATGAAGGGCGGTATAAAAAATAAAGGTTCCACGCAAAATACCGCGACGACCAAAAGTTCAGCAAAAGGACAAACGTCACAATCTGAGGGTGTAAATTCACTAATAAAAGATCTAACAAGCAACAAGGAAGATAGCAACACAGGGAACAGCAAAAAACAAACAATCAAACTACCTTTCTAATTTTTTTCACTTTCACACTTGACAGCTGGGGAGTAGGTGCTACAATTACTACTAAACAGATAGTATAAGTAGGATATTAAAAAAAGAGAGGTCATTTTATGAAGATACCAACTAAAACCCGTTATGGAATGCGTTTAATGTTGGCCCTGGCTCTCAGATATGGAGAAGGAACGGTTTTTTTAAAAGACATAGCAAAACAGGAAGATATATCTGAGAAATATCTGAGCCTTATTATTATACCGCTAAAATCAGCCGGATTGGTTAAATCTACAAGAGGCGCTCATGGGGGATATATGCTTGGCAAAGATCCGATGAAAATAACATTGGATAATATTTTCATGGTTATGGAGGGGAATCAAGCCCTAGTTGATTGTATAAAAACACCCACTTTGTGTAATAGGGCATTGTCCTGTATTACTAAAATTGTATGGGAGAAAGTGGAAGACGCGTTGCATGGAGTATTAAATTCTATGACCCTGGCTGATTTAATTATGATGCATAGAACAAGGCAAGATGTTGTTTCGTATAATATATAGGGGGTGTAAAATGAAAATCGCGAAGGATATTACGGAATTAATAGGCAATACTCCGTTAGTAAAGTTAAATAAAGTATCAAAAGGGTCACTTGCGGATATTGTAGGGAAGCTGGAATTTTTTAATCCGCTTTCAAGCATTAAAGACAGGATAGGTAACGCGATGATAAAAGATGCCGAAGAAAAGGGTATATTAAAAAAAGGCGGTACAATAATAGAGCCGACCAGCGGAAATACCGGTATTGCCTTGGCGTTTGTGTGCGCGGTTAAAGGATATAGACTGATTCTTACGATGCCTGACACAATGAGTATGGAAAGGCGGCAACTTCTGAAAATCCTCGGTGCAGAACTGGTTTTGACTCCGGGAGCGGAAGGAATGAGCGGGGCAGTCAGAAAAGCCGAGCGGTTGAAGGATGAAATTACGGGGGCCATAATCTTACAGCAGTTTAATAATCCGGCTAATCCGGAAATACATAGACAAACAACGGCTGAGGAAATATGGAGAGACACGGACGGGAAATTAGATGTTTTTGTCGCAGGTGTGGGAACCGGAGGGACTATTACCGGGGTGGCCGAAGTGATAAAGAAGAAAAAACCGTCAGTAAAGATCATTGCGGTTGAACCGGCGGATTCCCCGGTATTATCCGGCGGAAAACCTGGTATGCATAAGATACAGGGGATTGGTGCCGGATTTGTGCCTGAGGTCTTTAAAAAAGATCTGATTGATGAAATAATGCCTGTATTAAATGAAAATGCCGGAATGATGGCCAGGCGGCTGGCCAAAGAAGAAGGAATATTCGCAGGGATATCAAGCGGCGCCGCTGTTTGGGCCGCGGTTGAAATTGGAAAAAGGGAAGAGAATAAAGGGAAAATGGTGGTGGTAATTTTACCTGACACCGGAGAAAGATATTTATCTTCGTGGGTGTTTCAGGAGTAAAAAATATAGGAGGAAATACTATGAATGAAAAAAAATTAAATTTGGAAACGATACTGCTTCACGGGGGTCAAGTTGCGGATCCTACGACAGGAGCGAGGGCTGTGCCGATTTACCAAACGACTTCGTATCAATTCAAGAGTACGGAACACGCGGCGAATCTTTTCGGTTTGAAAGAGTTTGGGAATATCTATACGCGCCTAATGAATCCAACAACGGATGTTTTAGAAAAAAGGATCTCCCTCTTAGATGGTGGCGTTGGCGCGCTTGCTGTGGCAAGTGGTTCATCCGCGATTACACTGGCGCTTTTAAATATAGCACAAGCGGGGGATGAGATAGTTTCCGCGGATAATTTATACGGCGGGACGTACAATCTTTTTCATTATACATTTCCGCGATTGGGCATAAAAGTTAACTTCGTGAAATCAAATGACCTTGACGCGATAAAAAAAGCGATCAATAAAAAAACAAAGGCCGTATATGCTGAATCCATAGGCAATCCTAAACTTGATGTAGCTGATATAGAAGCGATCGCGAAAATTGCTCATGATAACGGTTTGCCGTTAGTGTTGGATAATACGGTATCTCCATATTTATTAAGGCCTTTTGACCATGGTGTGGATATAACGGTATATTCCGCTACCAAATTTATCGGCGGGCACGGCACGTCTTTAGGCGGTGTCATAGTTGATTCAGGAAAGTTTAATTGGGAGAACGGGAAATTTCCTTTAATCGCCGATGCTGATCCTAGTTATCACGGGATAAAATTTGTAGACGCTTTAAGGCCTCTTGGAAATATAGCGTACATAATAAAGGCCAGAGTAACGCTGCTTAGAGATATCGGACCGGCCCTGTCACCTTTTAACGCGTTTTTACTTTTACAGGGTTTGGAGACCTTGCACCTGAGGATGGAGAGACATTCGGAAAACGCACTTGCGGTTGCGGAGCATTTGGAGAAGCATCCAAATGTTGCTTGGGTGAATTATCCGGGTTTGGATTCAAGCACGGAGAAGGATAGGGTAAAGAGATATTTAAAGAAGGGGGCCGGGGCAATAATAGGGTTTGGTATAAAAGGCGGTGCGGCGGCGGGGAAGAAGTTTATAGATTCATTGAAGCTTGTCTCGCATCTTGCTAATATAGGGGACGCTAAAACCTTGGCTATCCATCCGGCGACGACGACACATCAGCAATTGACGGCTGAAGAGCAATTGGCGACGGGTGTAAGCCCTGATTTTATAAGATTGTCTATCGGGCTTGAAAATGTTAATGATATAATAGAGGACATTGATCAGGCGTTGAAGGCAAATTAAACTTGATGAACAAAAATATTGTTGAAACTCAGTTTTTCACTTTTGGATCTCGCCCGCATGAATTAAAGCTTGAGTGCGGAGACAAATTAGGTCCCGTGACGATTGCGTATGAAACTTACGGGAAATTGAACGAAGATAGAACAAACGCTATCCTAATTTGTCACGCGCTTTCGGGCGATGCTCACGCGGCGGGATTCCATAAGGGCGATGAAAAACCCGGATGGTGGGACGAAATGATTGGGCCCGGCAAGGCATTTGATACGGATAAGTATTTTATTATTTGTTCTAATATTATTGGCGGGTGCAAAGGTTCCACCGGTCCTTCCTCTATTGATACTAGGACGGGGAAACCATATGGTTTGGCATTTCCGCTTGTAACTATCAAGGATATGGTGAACGCGGAAAAACATTTGATAGATCATTTAGGTATTAAAAAACTTTTATCTATTGCCGGCGGATCTATGGGCGGTATGCAGGTATTAGAGTGGATGGTCTCTTATCCGGAAATGGTTAGATCGGCTATTCCTATTGCAACTACCGTCAAACATTCTCCTCAGCAGATTGCCTTTAATGAAGTGGGAAGGCAGGCGGTTATGGCCGATCCCAATTGGAATGACGGCGATTATTACGGTAAACATCATCCGTCGCGAGGCCTGGCAGTCGCGAGGATGATCGGACACATAACATACATGAGTGAAACCTCCATGATGGAGAAATTCGGAAGGCGCATGAAGGACAAGGAAAAGCAGTTTACCTTTGATACGGAATTTGAGGTGGAGGGATACCTCCGTTACAGGGGGGATAGTTTTGTTAAAAGATTTGACGCAAATTCGTATTTGTACATAACTAGGGCAATTGATCATTTTGATCTGACGGAGGGAAAACCTCTGCAGAATATTTTTAAAGGGGTTAAGGCAAAGGTCTTGGTGATCGCGTTTACGTCGGACTGGCTCTATCCTCAGCATCAGTCTCGGGAGATTGTAAAGGCGTGTAAACTTTGCGGGATTGACGTGACGCATTGCGAGATACAGTCCGATTACGGGCATGACGCGTTTCTAGTGGAAAGCAAGCAAGAAGCACATCTAATCAGCCACTTTTTAAAGAAAGCGCAGAAAGATTAGAGAACGATATGAACTTAGAACAATTAGGATATGAGGCTATTGCAAATTTAGTGAAGGAAGGTTCATCTGTTTTGGATCTTGGATGCGGGAACGGAGATTTATTGAATCTTTTAGTACAGAAGAAAAATGTCCGCGCACAGGGCGTAGAGATAGATGAAAAATGTATTTATGATTGTGTAGCAAAAGGCCTAAGCGTTTGTCACGGAGATATTGATACCGGCCTCGCGGAGTACGGCGACAAGGCCTTTGATTACGTGATTTTAAATCAAACATTCCAGCAGATAAAAAGACCTGATTATGTTTTGAAGGAAGCCCTGAGAGTCGGGCAAAAAGTCGTTGTAGGTTTCCCTAATTTTGTTTTTTTAAAAGCGCGATTACAGCTGTTTTTTTGGGGAAGGGTACCGGTTACGCCGTCACTTCCTTATGAATGGTATAATACGCCAAACCTGCATTTTTTAAGTATTGCCGATTTTAGCGATTACTGCCGTAAAAATTCTATCCGGGTGGAACACACCCTGTTTTTAAACGGAAAAGGAACAGTGCATTTCCTTCCGAATCTTCTCGCGCAGGTAGGGATATTTCTGATTTCTTAGAATTATTGTTGTCCAGCTTGTTCTATCTCTTCTACATGAATTTCGAGTTCTGAGATTATTTTCTCTGTGTTATCTATCAATTTGGGCGGTAGAATTTTTAGTAATTCCGCTTCTTTTTTAAGATTTTTCAGGGTTCCTAAAATTCTTTTTATTGTGCCGATTCTTTTTTTCCTACGTTCTTCGTCCGGGTCCGCGGATTTTGCCGCCCACAACATACTGCGGAATTGTTTGCCTACTTCTTTTGGTTCCAAGGTCTTTTCAAGTACTGCCTCTTTAAGATTGTCATAATCGCCTTC
>Ga0233425_10002283_pt1 | contig 38545 bp, 37 predicted proteins | sample Watercolumn_Towu_2_FD_181712 | JGI IMG/M metagenome (GOLD analysis project Ga0233425, IMG submission 181712) | Freshwater microbial communities from Lake Towuti, South Sulawesi, Indonesia - Watercolumn_Towuti2014_140_MG | ecosystem: Environmental > Aquatic > Freshwater > Lake | place... | reverse complement strand
GCCCAGCCAGCCGAAGAGATAGGACCCGCCGACGTTGAACAAGCCGATGAGCGCGAGCGCGGCGGCGCCGACGCTCGGGTCGATGCCGCAAGTGTCGAGATAGGTCGGCAAATGCGTCGTCAGGAAGACGAGCTGCAGGCCGCAGACGAAAAAGGCGAGCGCCATGACGACGTAGCCGGGATGCGTCGCGGCTTCGCGCAGCGCCTCGCCGACCGACTGCGCGGGCCCGGCGACCGATTCGGGCGCGATGGCGTCCGATTTCCCGGCCATCAGTGCGGCGGGCAGCATCGCGGATGCGAGCGCGATGAAGGCGAAGAGCGCGACCTGCCAGCCTTCGCCCGAGATCAGCGTCTGGGCGAGGGGCGAAGCGACCATCAGGCCGAGCGAGCCGACGGCCGAGACCGCGCCCATGGCGAGCGAGCGCTTGGCCGGATCGACGGCGCGCGCCGTCACGCTCATGGCGATGCTCGAGGCCGTGCAGGAGAGCGCCATGCCGATCGCGATGCCCGCGCCCAGCACCAGGGTCGTCGTGCCCGAGCCGAAGGCCATGAGCAGCAAGCCGACGACGTAGATGCCGACGCCCGCCGGCGCGATGCGGCGCACGCCGAAGCGATCGGCGATCATGCCGGCGAAAGGCTGGGTCAGGCCCCAGACGATGTTTTGAATCGCGAGCGCGAAGGAAAAATCGGCGGTGGTGACGCCGAGGTCGCGCACCATGTGCGGCTGGAACAGGCCGAAGCTCTGGCGCATGCCCATGCTGAGGCTCAGCATCAGCGCGGCGCCCGCGAGGATCGACCACATTTGCAGGCGAGGGAGGTCTTCGCGGCTCATGGCTTCATTGTGCCGCGTTTCGGCGCGCCGCGCGCCTCACGATGTCGGATGGCAGGCCTCCGAAAACGTTGAAGACAATCGAGACAACATGCGACAAAGCCGGCCCGACAAGGAGATGCCATGAAAGCCATCATTTGCCGCGAACTCGGCGGTCCCGACGCGCTCGCCTTGGGCGACCTGCCCGTGCCCAAGCCCGGCCCGGGCGAGGTGCGCATCGCCGTCCACGCGGCGGGCGTCAATTTCGCCGACACCTTGATGATCCAAGGCAAGTATCAGGTGAAGCCGGCCTTGCCCTTCGCGCCGGGCATGGAAGCGGCGGGCGTCGTCAGCGAACTCGGCCCGGGAACCAAGCGCCTCAAGGTCGGCGACCGCGTGATGGCGCTGGTCGGGCATGGCGCCTTCGCCGAAGAAGCGGTCCTGCCCGAGGATTTGGCGATCCCGATGCCCGAGGGCATGAGCATGGAGGCGGCGGCCGGCTTCGCCGTGACCTACGGCACCAGCCACATCGCGCTCGCGCATCGCGGGCAGCTCAAGGCGGGCGAGACGCTCTTGGTGCACGGCGCGGCGGGCGGCGTCGGCCTGACGGCCGTCGAGATCGGCAAGAAAATGGGCGCGCGCGTGATCGCGACCGCCGGCGGCAAGGACAAGGTCGACATCGCTCTTCGTCACGGCGCCGACATCGGCATCGATTATTCGGTCGAGGATTTCAAGGAGCGGGTCAAGGCGGCGACCGGCGGGCGCGGCGCCGACGTGATCTACGATCCGGTCGGCGGCGACGTGTTCGACGCCTCGCTGCGCTCGATCGCCTGGGGCGGGCGCATCCTGGTCATCGGCTTCGCGGCCGGGCGCATTCCGCAAATCCCGGCCAACATCCTCCTGATGAAAAATATCGCGGCGGTCGGCGTGCACTGGGCGGCCTATCGGCTGAACGATCTTGCGACGCTCAGGGCGAGCTTCGAGCAGCTCTTTCGCTGGCAACGCGAGGGCGCGTTCAAGCCCCATGTCTCGAAAGTCTATGCCCTCGCCGAGACGCCCGAGGCCCTCAAGGCGATTGCCGCCAGGAAGACGACGGGCAAGGTGGTGATCGGCTTGCGTTAGGCCGAGACTTATCCCCAGGAAAATTTGACGAGCCATAGAGCTAGGGATATTGGCTCGCGAAGCCCTCTACATATAGAAGGGGCGGCAGCTTGCCGACATGATGTAGACATGATGCGGTCATAATGCCGAGATAAACTGCGCCGCTTCCCATGCTCCAGGAAATTGAAATCAAGCTCGGCATTCCTCCGAAGCTCGCCGGTCGATTCCGGCGCTTGAAGGCGATCCGCGATTTCGCGGTCGCGGGCCCGAAATCGCACCGTCTCGTTTCGGTCTATTACGACACCCCCGCGCTCGACTATCGCGCGCGCGCCGCCGAAATCCGCGTGCGCAAGACGGGCGAGCGTCACGTCATGACCTTGAAACGGGCCGAGGACCCGACGCTCGGGCCGCATGCCAGGCGCGAGTGGGAGACGCCGCTCGCCGACGCGACGCCCGCGCTCGCGAGCGTGAGCGACGCCGATTTCGGCAAGCTGATCGCCGAGATCGGTGCCGACGCGGCGCTCGAGCCGATTTTCGAATCCGAGATCGAGCGGCGAAGCTGGACGCTCAGGCGAGGCGAGGGCGAATTCGCGCTCGTCTTCGACACCGGCGAAATCCGCGCGGGCGGACGCAAGGTCCGCGTGAGCGAGGCCGAGATCGAGTTGATCGACGGCCCGCCGTCGGCGCTCTTCGAGGTCGCGCGGCTCCTGCGCCAGGAACTCGCGCTGCCGCTCGAGACGCGGACCAAGTCCGATCGCGGCTACGATCTCGCGGCCGGCACCGCGCCCAAACCCCATCGCGCCGACGTGCCGAAGCCCGATCCGCAAGCGAGCGCGGCCGAGGCCTTCCGCCTGCTCGCCCGCGCGTGTCTCTTGCAGATTCGCCGGAACGTCGCCTGCGCCGTCGAGGCGAGCGACGTCGAGGGCGTGCATCAAATGCGGGTCGGGGTCAGGCGGCTGCGCGCGCTTCTGTCGCTTTTTCGGAAATGCTTGGCGCCCGAGCCGCTCGCCGAGATCGTCGAGGATCTTCGCTGGCTGCAAGGCGCGCTCGGTCCGGCGCGCGAATGGGACGTCTTCATCGGCGAGACCCTGGATGCCCTGATCGAGCGCCGAGGCGGCGATGCGAGGTTGAGCGAATTCAGGAGCGCGGCCGACGCCACGCGCGCCCGCGCCTATCGCGCGCTTCGCGTCGCGCTTGCCTCGCCGCGCTTCGCCGATGTCGTGCTCCGGATCGAACAGCGGATCGAGGACGGCACCCTGATACCGAGCGCCAGCGCCGACGGGCATGAGGTGCTCGCGGGCCCGGTCCTGAACTTCGCACGCGAGGCGCTGCGCCGGCGCGATCGCAAGGTGCGCCGGCATACGGCCGCGCTCGAGGACATGCCGGAAGCGGAACTTCACGAGCTTCGCCTGGAGGCCAAGAAGGCGCGCTACGCGGCCGAATTCTTCCGCTCGCTCTTCCCGGCCAAGGCGGCGAAGCGCTACATCGCGGGGGTGACCGCGATCCAGGACCGGCTCGGCGCGCTGAACGACGCCTATGTCAGCCGCAGGCTGATGGAGCAGCTCCGCGGGCGCAGGGCGAGCCGAGCGGCGGCCCACGCGGAGGGTCTGGTCACGGGCTGGTTCGAGGCGCGGATCGAAAACGACCGCAAGCGCATGCAGGGCGACTGGGAGCGCTACCTCGACATTCCGCGTTTCTGGAAACGCGGCTGAGGTCTAGTCGAGTTCGCGCGGGCGGGCGCGGCAAATGAGCTCGCCCTTGGCGCGGCCGATCTCGCGCCAGGACGCAATCCGCAGGACAAAACCCGAAAGCGCGCCGGTCGGGAAGGCATCGCTTTCGTCGCCCCAGCGCGCCGCGAGTTCGCCCAGGCCCGGATTGTGCGCGACGATCATGATCGAGGCGACGTCGTCCGGGGCGCGCTGCAGGCGCTGCAGCAGCGCCTCGACGGAAGCGAGATAGAGGCCGCGCTCGATCTCGATTCGGCTCTCGCCAAGCGCCGGCAGGATGAGGGCGAGCGTCTCCTTGGCCCGCGTCGCGGCCGAGGCGAGCACGAGCTCCGGCGCCACGTCGTTCTCGGCGAGCCAGGCCGAAATCGCTGCCCCGGCGCGCCGACCGCGCGGCGCGAGCGGCCGGTCGAAATCGCCGCTCGGATGTTCCCGGCTCGACTTGAAGTGGCGAAGGAGATAGATGCGTTTCATGGGAGGATTGTGCCGAAACCGGGGAGCGCCCGTCAATCGAATGCGGCGGGCCCGCGCATGAGCGGGACCCCCGGCGCGGACGCCGTTGCGCGCGACGAACGCGCGCAGGCGGCGCTGGGATCGGGCGATCTCGATACGGCGATCGCCGAGTGGCGGCGCCTCGCCGCCGAATTTCCGGCGTACGCCGAGATCCGCTACCGGCTCGGCGTCGCGCTTCGCCAGTCGGGCGATTTGGCGGGCGCGCGCGAGGCCTATCGGGCGGCGGTCGCGGCGGAGCCCCGTCACGCCGATGCGCGCAACAATCTCGGCAATCTCCTGGTCGAGCTCGACGACGCGGCGGCGGGCGTGCGCCAGCTCGAGGCGGCCTGTCGGCTGAGGCCCGGCCATGTCCCGACGCTTTGCAATCTGGGCGGCGCGCGCCTCAAGGCGGGAGACGTCGCGGGGGCGATCCGCGATCTCGAACGCGCGACCAAGGAGGATCCCGCCTCGGCCGCGGCCGCCGGCAATCTCGGTTCGGCCTATCGCGAGGCGGGGCGAAACGCCGACGCGCTCGCGGCCTTTCGTCGCGCGGCCTTGCTCGGCCCCGGCTTGGTCGACGCCTGGTCCAATCTTGCCAACGCGCTGGCCGATGCCCGCGATTTCGACGCGGCGCTCGAGGCCTCGGCGCGGGCGCTCGCCCTCGATCCGACGGCGCCCAGCGCCCTGGTCGCACGCGCGAACGTGCTGGCCCAGCTCGACCGCTCGGAAGAAGCGGTGGCGCATGTCGCGGCCGCGCTCGCCTTGCGGCCCGGCATGGCCGAAGCGCGGAACGGTCTCGGCATCGCGCTGAGCCATCTCGATCGCCATGGCGAGGCGGTGCGCGCCTTCGCCGAAGCCGCGGCGGCCAAGCCGAACTACGTCGACGCCGAAGTCAACCGCGCCCTGGCGCTGCTCGCGCAGGGGGATTTCAAGGCCGGCTTCGCGGCCTACGAAGCGCGCTGGAAGCGCCCGAGTTCGCCGCCCCGTCCTTTCGGCCTGCCGCCTTGGCAAGGCGAGGCGCTCGGCGGCAAGGGCATCTTGCTTCACACCGAGCAAGGCTTGGGCGATGCCATACAGTTCCTGCGTTTCGTGCCCGAGGTCGCGGCACGCGGCGGGCGCGTCGCGATCGAGTGCCAGCCCGAGCTCCTGCGTCTGGTCGCCGGCATCAAGGGCGTTGCGGCGACGGTGCCGCGCTTCGGCGCCTTGCCGCCGGTCGCTTGCGAAGCGCCGCTGATGAGCCTGCCGCGCCTTCTCGGCGCGACGCGCGAGCGGATTTCGGGCGCGCCCTATCTCGCGCCCCATCCCGAGATCGTCCGGCGCTTCGCCGCGATGCTCGAGCCGCATGCGGCAGGGCGCCTCAAGGTCGGACTGGTCTGGGCCGGCAATCCCAAGAACGGCGTCGATCACCGACGCTCGATCCCGCCCGAGGTCTTCGCGCGCTTTTCCGCGCTCGAGGGCCTGCGGTTCTTTTCGCTGCAAAAGGGCGCTCGAGGGGTCTTGCCGGCCGAGCTTCGCGCGGTCGATCTCGCGCCCGAGCTCGACGACCTCGCCGATGCCGCGGCGGCCATCGCCGCGCTCGATCTTCTGATCGGCGTCGACACGGCGCTGGTCCATCTCGCCGGCGCCATCGGCCGGTCGGCGCTTCTCCTGCTGGCGCGCGCGGTCGATTGGCGCTGGGCCGGGACGGGCGAGACGTCGATCTGGTATCGCAGCCTTCGGCTTCTTCGCCAGGAGCCTGATCGGCCGGGCGATTGGGAGGGTCCGCTCGACCAGGTGGGCGAGGCGCTCCGCGGACTTGTCCGGTCGCGTCGGCGCTGACCGGCGGACCGGGCGAACCGGCCCGGATCGCCATCTAAATTATTGATATTGTTACCAATAATGTGGATTCCGGGGCCCGAAACTCGCGCCCCGCGCGAAATTCAGCCTTGGGTTTCGCAAGTTACGAATCGCTGTTATGTTGCGACCACTTGCGGTCCGCGTTTCGGCCTCGCCCGAAGAACCGGATCGTTTGCGGCGCGGGCGCCGGCGGGCGCCGCTCCGCGCGAGCGAGGGCCGACGACCCACGTGCTGACGGTCAGTTTTTCCAAGCCCCAACTCTCCGTGGTTTTGACCGGCGTGCTGTCGCTGCTCAAGCGCCATGAAGAAGCGCGCGCCGGGCTCGCGCCCAAGCGCGGCGATTGGCGCCTGCCGGCCGGTTTCGCCGACGGGCTCGGCGCGCTCTCGGCCGACATGCTCAACCAGATCCGGGTCGCGCGCGACGCTTATGCGCTGCAGATCGAGGCGCGCGACGCGCATCCGCTGGTCGATCGCCTGCACGAGCGCTTTCGCGAGCTCAGGGCGAGCGTCGCCGAGGCGCGCGCCGCGCCCGCGATCCGCCAGGCCGCGCGCGAGGAATGGGCGGCGCTCGGCGGCGCCACGGCCGAAATCGAGCGCGCGCTGGTCGCGCATTTTCCGGCCGGGCGCGTGAAGGCGCTGCGCGGCGTGCTCAAGCGGTGGCAACGCGAGCGCGAGGCGCCGGGCGGCGGCGCGGCCGAGCGCAAGGCCAAACCGACGCCGAAAAAGGCCAAGACCAAACCGAAGAAGAAGAAAAAATAGACGGATCGGCGCGCCGCGCGAGCGCGCGGGCTTGCAATCGACCGGCGCGCGACTATAGAGGGGCCATGTCGCAGATTCGCATCGCACCGTCGATCCTCTCCGCCGATTTCGCCGCGCTCGGCGCCGAGATCGAAGCCGTCGACCGCGCTGGCGCCGACTGGATCCACATCGACGTCATGGACGGGCATTTCGTGCCCAACATCACCATCGGCCCGACGGTCATCAAGGCGCTGCGCGGGCGGACGAAGAAGCCCTTCGACGTCCATTTGATGATCTCGCCGGTCGATCCCTTCATCGACGCCTTCGTCGAGGCGGGCGCCGACATCGTCACCGTCCATCCCGAGGCCGGGCCGCATCTGCACCGCACGGTCCAGCTCGTGAAGTCGCGCGGCAAGCGTGCCGGCGTCTCGCTCAATCCCGGCACGCCGGTCGAGGCGCTCGACAACGTCATCGGCGACATCGACCTGGTGCTGATCATGACCGTCAATCCCGGCTTCGGCGGGCAGAAATTCATCGACAGCCAACTCGCCAAGATCGGCGCCGTGCGCGAGAAGATTCGCGCCTCGGGCCGCCGGATCGATCTCGAGGTCGACGGCGGCATCACGACCGAGACCGCGCCCCGCGCGATCGCGGCCGGCGCCGACGTCCTGGTCGCGGGGACCGGCACCTTCGCCGGCGGGCCGACGCGCTACGCCGACAACATCCGTCTGCTCCGCGGCTAGTTCCGGAGGACGGCTTGGCTTCGCCGCTCGATCGCCTGCGCGCCGCCTGGTACGGCTCGCGGCTCTATGGCGCGACGCTGCGCGCCGGGCCGCCGGCGGCCTTTCGCCAAAGCGTCGATCTCGGCCATCCCGGCGACGGCGCGCTCGCCGATGCGCTCTTTCAGGGCCGCTTCGCCTTCGCGGGCGAGACGCCGGGACCGGGGCGCAAGCCCTGGGAAGGCGCGATGTCGGACGCGGCGCTCGCCGAGGCGCATGCCTTCGACTGGCTGCGTCACGTCGCGGCGGCCGGCGGGCCGACGGCGCAGCGTTTCGCGCGCGAGCTCGTCGCGGCCTGGATCAGGGAGCACGGCGCCTATGCGCCGCTCGCCTGGCGGGCCGACGTGCTCGGAGCGCGGATCGTCGTTTGGCTCGGTCATGCGCGGCTGCTCGCGAGCGACGATGCGGACGACGCCGAGTTCAAGGCGCGGCTGCTCGCCTCGCTCGGCGCCCAGGCGCGCCATCTCGCGCGCGTCGCGGCGAGCGCGCCCGACGGCGCGCCCCGGCTTCGCGCCGCGCTCGCGCTCGCGCTCTCGGGCGCGGTGCTCGAGGGCGGTGCCAAGCGGGTCGACCGCGGCCTCGCCTTGCTCGACCGCGAAATCGGCCGACAGATTCTGGCCGACGGCGGGCATGTCGAGCGATCGCCGGCGGTTCAGCTCGCGATCCTGCGGGAACTCTCCTTGTTGCGCCGCGCGCTGGTCGAGGCCGGGCGCGAGGTGCCGGTCGCGCTCGCCCACGCGATCGATCGCATGGCGCCCATGCTCCGGCTCTTTCGACTCGGCGACGGCGCGCTGGCGGTCTTCAATGGCGGCAATGCCGAGAGCCGCGAGGCGGTCGATCTCGCGCTCGCCCGGGCGGATGCGCGGGGCAAGCCGCTCGACGAGGCGCCGCTCGCCGGCTATCAGCGTCTCGCGCTCGGGCGCACGCAAATCGTGCTCGACGCCGGCGCGCCGCCCGCGGGCGCCTTCGGGCGCCTCGCCCATGCCGGGGCGCTCGCCTTCGAGATGAGCGTCGGGCGCGACCGCATGATCGTCAATTGCGGCACGATGCGGGGCGGCGGCAGCGAATGGCGCCGCGCGCTGCGGAGCACGGCGGCGCATTCGACGCTCGCGATCGGCGAGGTCGACTCTTCCGAACTCGCCGAGCCCGAGGGCTTCGGCCGGCGCCGTGCCGCGGTGATCGTCGCGCGACGCACCGGCGACGGCGCGATCTGGATCGACGCGAGCCACGACGGCTGGGCCGAGAGCCACGGCATGCGCCACGTTCGGCGGCTTTATCTCGGGCCCGAGGGCGGCGATTTTCGCGGCGAAGATCGGATCGAGGCCGCGACCGGGCGCAAGATCGACCGGACCCGGGGTTCGACCTTCGTCGTTCGCTTTCATCTGCATCCGGGGGTGCGCGCGTCGCTCCTCGGCGACGGCGCCCAGGCGCTGCTTCGGCTTCCCGCCGGCGGCGGCTGGAGCTTTCACGCGACCGGCGCGCTCAAGCTCAGGCTCGAGGAAAGCGTCTATTTCGGCGAAGCCGGCGAGCGCCGCCGCGCCGAGCAACTCGTGCTCGAAGGCGAAATCGGCGAGGCGGGCGCCGACATCCAATGGCGCTTCGCCTCGCTCGACGAGGGCTGAGCTAGCTCTTCTTGCGGCGCTCGACGATCGCCCAGGTTTCGCGGGCGATCGCGACGGCTTCCTTGCCCCGCTCGATCGCGGTCGCGTCCGAGGCGTTGCCCTGCAGGCCGCGCTTGTAGACGCCCTGCAGGATCGCGACGATCCGAAAGAGCGAAAAGACGATGTAGAACTCCCAGTCCGGGATGTCGGCGCGGCCGACATGGCGGCAATAGGTCGCGAGGTATTCGGACTCGCTCGGGATGCCGAGCGCGGCGAGATCGATGTTGCCGAAGCCCCGGAAATTCTGCTGGCCGAGATGGTAGTTCATGCAATTGTAGGCGAGATCGGAAAGGGGATGGCCGAGGGTCGCGAGCTCCCAGTCGAGCACGGCGACGATGCGCGGCTCGCTCGGATGCATGATGACGTTGCCGAGCCGATAGTCGCCGTGCACCACCGCGCTTTCGTCGCGCGGCGGGACGCGGTCGGGGATCCAGGCCATCAGGCGGTCCATCTCCGGGATGTCGTCGGTCTTCGAGGCTTCGTATTGCTTGGCCCAGCGCTGGAATTGGCGGCGGATGTAGTCGGTCGGCTTGCCGAAATCGCCGAGCCCTACGGCGGCGTAGTCGACCTTGTGGAGCTCGGCGAGCACGCGCGCGAGATCGTCGTAGATCGCGCGGCGGCTCGCCTTGGTCTCGCCGGGCAGGAGCGTGTCGGTCAGGATGCGCCCCGGGATGTACTCCATCACGTAGAACCATTGGCCGATGACGCCGTCGTCGACCGAAAGGCAGTAGGTTCGCGGCACCGGCACGCCCGTGCCGCGCAGCGCAGTGATGACTTTGTATTCCCGGTCGACCGCATGCGCCGAGGGCAGGAGCTGGCCCGGCGGCTTCTTGCGCATGACGTAGTCCTTGCCGCCGGCCGAGAGCAGGAAGGTCGGGTTCGATTGCCCGCCCTGGAACTGGCGGACCGTCAGCGCGCCCGAGAAGCCCTCGACATGGGCCGCGAGGTGGCGCGCGAGTGCCGCTTCGTCGAAGCGATGGTTTTCTCGGACGGGAATGGTGCCGGGGGCCGCCTGATCGGACATGGAACCTCGCGCGCTTGACGTGCCCGAGAGTGATACGACGCCTCGCGCCCAGAGGGCAACGGGGGCGCCTTTCGGCCTGCGGAATTCGCCCCCGAGCCTGTCGCAACCGAAACCTGGGCTGATTTGCCGCAGGGTTGGGCGCCTGGCGGGCATGAATTGCCCTTCAATTTTTGGCGCATTCGGCCTATCTTAGAATCGTTATGGATGCTCGCCCCTTCACCTCGACCATCGCCCGGCTCAAGACTGCCGGGCTTCGCCCGACGCGCCAGCGCATCGGGCTCGCGCGGCTTTTGTTCGATCATGGCGACCGCCATGTCACGGCCGAGATGCTGCACGACGAAGCGACCAAGGCGGGGCTGCGCGTCTCGCTCGCGACCGTCTACAACACCCTCAATCAATTCACCGGTGCCGGTCTCCTGCGCGAGGTCGTGGTCGACACCACGCGCTCCTATTTCGACACCAATGTGTCGGGGCATCATCATTTCTTCGTCGAGCAGGAGGCGACGCTGCACGACATTCCGGCCGATGCCGTGGCGATCGAGCGTCTGCCCGCGCCGCCCGCCGGCCTGAAGGTCGCCCGGGTCGATGTCGTGGTACGCTTGACCAAGAATTAATAAGCAATCACAACGTCGTACATTAATTTCTAGAATTTCTAAAAACTACTTGACAGCCTCTCGGCTGACGCCCATATTTCGGCCATCGATCGCCAGAATCAAAAAGCTGAGGAGGAGAAGACCATGGCAGCCCTGAAGGGATCCAAGACCGAAGGCAATCTCAAGGCAGCGTTCGCCGGCGAATCGCAGGCCAATCGTCGCTATCTCTATTTCGCCCAAAAGGCCGACGTCGAGGGCTACAACGACGTCGCCGCCGTCTTCCGCTCGACCGCCGAAGGCGAGACCGGCCACGCCCATGGGCATCTCGAATTCCTCGAAGTCGTCGGCGATCCGGCGACCGGCCTGCCGATCGGCGGCACGTCGCAGAACCTCAAGGCCGCCATCGCGGGCGAGACCCACGAATACACCGACATGTATCCGGGCATGGCCAAGACCGCGCGCGCCGAGGGCTTCGGCGAAATCGCCGACTGGTTCGAGACGCTCGCCAAGGCCGAGAAGAGCCACGCCGGCCGCTTCCAAAAAGCGCTCGATACCCTCTAGGCGACGCTAAGTCGAATTGACGACCGGGCGGGGAGAGGATTGCCTCTCCCCGAACGGGAGCGCTTACCTCCCGAGGACGACATGGCCGCCGCGAAAGACACGAGAGAAGGAAGCCTCGAGGCGCCGACGCGCCACGCGCTCGCCTGGCGCGACGCCGACTTCACCGACGAGGCCAAGCTCGACGCCGAGCTCCGTCGCGTCTTCGACATTTGTCACGGTTGCCGGCGCTGCTTCAATCTCTGCGACAGCTTTCCGCGCCTGTTCGACCTTTGCGACAACTCGCCCTCGGGCGAGCTCCACGACGTGAAGTCCGAGGACTTCAAGGGCGTGGTCGACGCCTGCACGCTTTGCGACATGTGCTACCTGACCAAGTGCCCCTACGTGCCGCCGCACGAATTCAATCTCGACTTCCCGCATCTGATGCTGCGCACCCGCGCGGTCGAACTGAAGAAGGGCCAGGTGCCGGGCGCGCGGCGCCAGCTTACCGAGACCGATCGGAACGGCGCGCTCGGCACGCTCTTCGCGCCGATCGCCAATTGGGCGAGCGCGGCGTCGAATGCGCCCGCGCGCGCGCTGATGGAACAGACGCTCGGCGTCGACCGGCGCGCGGCGCTGCCGCGTTTTGCCGGCAAGACGCTGGTGCTCCAGGCGCTCGAGACGCCGAAGGCGGTCAACCCGGACGCGCCGGCCTATGGCAGGAAGGCCGTGCTCTACGCGACCTGCTTTTGCAACTACAACACGCCCGAGATCGGCTTGGCCGCGCGCGCCGTGCTGGCCAAGAACGGCGTCGAGACGGAAATTCTCCATCCCGCGTGCTGCGGCATGCCGCAGCTCGAGCACGGCGACATCGCCAAGGTGGCGGCGCGCGCCAAGAAGGTCGCGGCCGAGCTCCTGCCCTGGGTCGACAAGGGCTACGACATCGTCGCGCTCGTGCCGTCCTGCGCGCTGATGCTGAAATCCGAGTGGCCGCTCATCTTGCCCGAGGACAGGGATGTGAAGCGTCTGGCACGCGCGAGTCGCGACATTTCCCAATACGTCATGGAAATCGCCAAGGGACCGGGACTCGCACCGGGGCTCCTGTCGTTGCCGGGCGGCGTCGCGCTTCATCTCGCCTGCCACGCGCGGGCGCAGAACATCGGCGCCAAGGCCGCCGAGATGCTCCGCCTCATTCCCGGCGCCAAGGTCCAGGTCATCGAGCGTTGCTCGGGCCACGGCGGTTCCTGGGGCGTCGCGAAGGAGAATTTCGAAATCGGCGTGCGAGTCGGTCGGCCGGTCGCGCGGACGGCGGCGAACGCGCTCAAGGACGGCCAAGCCGCCTTCGTCGCCTCGGAATGCCCGCTCGCCGGCGACCACATTCGCCAGGGCATCGAGCTCCTCGGCGAGACGCCGCCCGAGACGAGTTTTCACCCGATCCAGATTTTCGCCCGCGCCTACGGGGTCCTGCCATGACCGCCCGCAAGACGGCGATCGCCCGCGCCGATCTGCAGCTCGACATGAAAGCCTACGCCGCCGAGCGCAAGGCGCGCCGCGCCCAGGTGATCGCGCTCAAGGGCCGCCGCCAAATCGCGGTCGGGCCGCACGCGACCTTTTCCTTCGAGTGCTACGCCACCATGCTGCACCAGGTGCAGGAAATGCTGTTCATCGAAAAGGGCGGCGAGGCCCAGGTCGCAGGCGAGCTCGAGGCCTACAATCCGCTGATCCCCCAGGGTCGCGAACTGGTCGCGACCGTGATGTTCGAGATCGAGGATCCCGCGGCGCGGGCGCGCGAGCTCGCCAAGCTCGGCGGCATCGAGCGGACCATCATGCTTTCGTTCGACGGCAGGACGGTCGCGGGCGTGCCCGAGGAAGGCGACAAGACGACGGACGAGGGCAAGACCTCGGCCGTGCATTTCATCAAGTTCGCGTTCTCGCCGGAAGACATCGCGGCGTTTCGCAAGTCCGGCGCGCGCGTCGTGCTCGGCTTTGGCCATTCGAATTACGGCCACATGGCCGTGCTGCCCGAGGCGATGCGCGCCGAACTCGCCGGCGATTTCGCCTGAACGGAGCTTCTCCTAGCTCTTCTTGATCCCGAAGGCGCCGCGCATGCCGTCGAGCGCGGCGGTGAGCTGCGCCCAAGGCCTGCCGCCGGTCACGCCGCCGTCGACCACGAGGTCGTGACCGTTGATGAAGCTGCTCTCGTCGCTCGCGAGAAAGAGCGCGGCGCTCGCGATGTCGTCGACCAGGCCCGCGCGCGGGATCGGCTGCATCTGGGCGAGGCCCTGCTTGACCATGTCGGCGGTCTTTTCCGCCGCCTCGACGTCGAGGCCGAGCGCCTTGCCGAAAATCCCGGTGGCGACGCCGCCGGGCGAGACGGTGTTGACCCGGACATTGTGCGGGCCGAGTTCCATGGCGACGCAGCGCGTGAAGTGGATGACCGCCGCCTTGGCGGCGCTGTAGACCATCGAGGAGGAAAGCCCGGCGCGCAGGCCCGCGACCGAGCCGTTCGAGATGATGCTGCCCGAGCGTTGCTTGGTCATCACCGGGGCTGCGTGCTTCATGCCGAGCAGGACCGAGTTGAACAGCACCGCCATCGCGCGCTCGACGCCCTCGATCGGGATGCCGGCGATGCCGCCGATCGGCGCGGGCCCGCCCGCGTTGTTGAAGATGACGTCGAGCCGGCCGTATTTCGAGACCGCGAAATCGACCAGCGCCTTGACGTCGGCCTCCTTGGTCACGTCGGCGGGCAGGAAATGCGCGCGCGCGCCGAGCGCGGCCTCGAGCGCCCGACCCTCCTTTTCGCGCCGCGCGCCCATGATCACGACCGCGCCCTCGGCGTGAAACATTTCGGCCGTGCGCTTGCCGATGCCCGAGGTCGTGCCGGTGACGATCGCGATCTTGCCTTGTAGGCGGTTCATGCGGGAGCTCCTTTGTCGAAGCGTCGAAGCTACGGGCGGTTGAGCCCGGCACGCAAGCTTTCGGGAATGCGCCGGTAGGGGAGCGTCGACAGGTCGGCCGCGGCCGGTCCCGGCGTGTCGCAGTCGACGATGGTCCGGCAGAGGGGTCCCATCGCGGCGCGGAAATGGTTCTTGGCCTTGACCGCGAGCAGGCGCGTCCTTGCGAGATCGATGCCGTGGAGGCGATAGAAGGCGGGGTCGTCGGCGGCGTAGCAGGTCTTGGCGACGATGACCTGAAGGCCCGCGACGTCGAGCACGGCCGAGCCGCCAAGATCGATCGCGACGCCTCGGTCCATGGCGCCGAGATTGGCGAATTTGCCGTCGGTCAGGCGGAGGACCTTGGCGTCGACCTCGACCGGCGGACCGAAAGCCGGCGCGATGCGCCCGCCCAACCGGGCACGCAGCATCCCGCCGACGCCCACGCGCCGCGCCGCGTCGACGACCTCCGGATCGGCGAAGAATGCGAAGACGCTCGGGACCGGCGGCTTGAGGGCGAGGAGCGCGCGAAAGAGCCCGGTCGTGTCGCCGAGCCCGCCCGACATGGGATTGTCCGCGCTTTCGGTGACGGCGACGAGCCCGGGCGGCGCGCGGAGCGCGAGGTCGAGCGCGGCGGCGGGCGGCAAGAGCTGCGGGCGAAAGCGCCCGCGCCGCTCGTAAAGCGCGCGCGCGATGTCGGCCGCGCCCGCCTGGGCCGCCGTCTCGTCCTCCGCCCAGGCCAAGGCCGAGGCCCCGGCGTCGGGCGTGTCGGCATAGGCGAAGCCGCCGAAGACGCTGGCATCGACCAGATTGCGCTCGCGTTCGACATCGCTCGCGCGTTCCATCACCTCGGCCATCGGTCCGGCGTCGGTCCGCATGTTGTGGCTCGGCAGGATCGCGCCGGCCTTGGCGAGCGCGCCCTTGAGTTTCGCCCCGCCGCGGACCCGGCGCGCGAGCTTGCCGAGCACGCGGTGCGCGGTCTCGCGCATGTCGACATGCGGATAGGTCCGGTAGCCCGAGGCGAAGTCGAGATGGTGGACGATCTCGGGCGCGAGATTGGCGTGCAGATCGAAACTCGCGCCCAAGGGCGTGTCGCCGACGGCGGCCCGCACGGCGCGGACGAAATCGAGATCGGCGCGCGGACGCTCGGTCGTGACGAGCGCGCCGTGGAGCGAGAGGTAGACCGCGTCCCAGTCTCGCCCGGCGAGGCCGGCGACGGTTTCCTCGAGCGCCTGGGCGAACAGTCCTTCCGCCATCGGCCCGCCCGGGCCGGCCGCGGCGCAACGGAGCGTCACCACGCGCCAGATGCCGCGCGCCGCGAGGTCGGCCACCGCGCCGAGCTCGGTCGAGGTTCCGGAATGGCGCGCGAGCGCGTGTTCGCCCATGGCCCATTCGCGCCGACGGAAGGCGTCGAGCCCGGCAATCGCGGGCGAGAAGGAATTCGCTTCGTACCAAAGCCGAGCGACGGCGAGGAGCGGCATCGAAGCGGCGGAGCTATGGGCGGAACGACCGATCGGGGTTCAGCGACGAAGTAACGCGCGATCGATCGCTTGCGGCTCGGCCAAGATGACGGTGAGCAGAACGCGCGCCGCCCGGTCGGGCTGACGGCGTCCTTGTTCCCAATCTTGAACGGCCCTGACATCGAGGCCAAAACGCGCGGCGAAAGCCGGCCTCGTCATGCCGGTTCGTCGCCGAATCGCGCGAACATCAACCGAGTCGGGCACGTGCCGGCCCTGCAACGCGATCTTGCCTCGCATGTGATCGCGCATTTCAGCCAGTCCGCGCATGACGGCTCGGCCGATGGGGGAAAGCTTGGAACGGGTCCTAGGCATCGGGGCCTCTCAATTCAGCGAGAAAACGGCGAATCGCTTCGCGGTCATGGGTCGTCAGGTCGGTCTGTCGGCTCTTGGCGTAGGCGACGATGAAGTAGAGCGAGCGGGGCTCGGCTACATAGTAGTAGATGACGCGCAGGCCGCCGCTCTTTCCGGTGCCCGGTCGGCGGGCGCGGGCCTTTCGAACGCCGCCAGTACCAGGAACGACGGGCCAAGCAAAAGGATCGTCCGCGATGTCGTTTTCGATCCGCTCGACTTCGTCGTCGGCGAGCAATTTGCGCATGCTGCGGGCGTAAGTTTTGGTACGAAAGACCTGCATGACCGAGACTGCGGCATTGCCGCAGCCACGTCAAGGGGAATGGAGCGTCAGCGCGCGCAGCTCTTGAACCAACGCGACCATGCCGAGGCCAAGCGCGTAGTCGCGGATCTGAAGACAGGGCAGCGCGAGGCGATCGTACGCTAGAGCGTGATCGGATCGAATGGAATCGCCAAAGCGATCCCATTCGATGCGTGAATCACGCTCACCATGAACATATAGAGCAAGATTCACCGATCGAATGGCTGCTTCGCTTCCATTCGATCGGATCTTGCTCTAGCGCCCCGGCGTGACCGTCATCGCGAGGCGGCGGCAGAGATCGTCGAGCTGATCGAGCGTGGTGTAGACGATGCGGAGCTCGCCGCGCGTCGGCTCGTCTCCTTGGACGATCGCGACCTCGAGGCCGATCGCGGCGGTGAGATCGCGCTCGAGCGCCATGGTGTCGGGGTCCTTGGCGCGCGCGGCGTCGGCGGATTTGGCCTTGGCTTTCGCCTTGCCCTTGGCGCCCTTGGCCTTGGGTTCGCCGAAAGCGCCTTCGGCCATGCGCTTGGCGAGCTTTTCGGCCTGGCGGACGTTGAGACGCTTCCTGACGATGATGTCGGCGGCCGGAACCGGATTGTGGAGCGCCATGATCGCGCGCGCATGGCCGGCGGTGAGGTCGCCCGAATCGATCAGCTTTTTCACTTCCTCGGGGAGGAGCGAAAGGCGAAGCGTGTTGGCGATGTGGCTCCGGCTCTTGCCGACGATCTGCGCGACCTGTTCCTGGGTGTAGTCGAAATCGTCGATCAGGCGTTGATAGCCGTCGCATTCCTCGAGCGGGCCGAGATCCTGGCGCTGAACGTTTTCGATCAGCGCGATTTCGAGCGCGGCGGCATCGGTCAGGTCCTTGACGACCGCGGGGACCTGGTGGAGCTGCGCGCGCTGGGCCGCGCGCCAGCGCCTTTCGCCGGCGACGATCTCGTAGGCGTTGGCATCGTCAGGCATGCGCCGGACGATCAACGGCTCGATGATGCCCTTCTCGCGGATCGACTGGGCGAGCTGCTCGATCGCCTCGGCGTCGAAATGCCGGCGCGGCTGAAAGCGCCCGGGGCGAAGCGCTTCGACCGGAAGCTCGCGCAAGCCGCGATTGCGGTCGGCGCCCGGCGAATCGCTCGGGCCGTCGCCGAGCAGCGCGGAGAGACCGCGGCCGAGACCCTTGACCGGTTTGGCGTCCTCGGGGCCCGGGGGCGACATGGCGCGCCTAGGCCGCGATCGGCGCGTTGGCCGGCGGCGCGGGCGGCAGGAGTTCGCGGCGCAGGATCTCGCTCGCGAGCTTGATGTAGGCCTGGCTGCCCGGGCAGCGATAGTCGTAGATCAGCGCCGGCTTGCCGTGCGACGGCGCTTCGGAGATCCGCACGTTGCGTGGTACGATGGTGTTGTAGACCTTTTCGCCGAGATGGGCGCGCACGTCGCTCGCCACTTGGCCGGAGAGGTTGTTGCGCATGTCGAACATGGTCAGCACCACGCCCTGGAGCTCGAGCGTCGGATTGAGGTTGCGCCGGACCCGGTCGATGGTGCGCAGGAGCTGCGACAGGCCTTCGAGGGCGAAGAACTCGCATTGCAAGGGGATGAGGACCGACTGCGCCGCGACCATGGCATTGAGCGTCAGAAGCCCGAGCGCCGGCGGGCAGTCGATCAGGACATAGTCGTAGCTGTCGAGCCCGATGAGCGCGTCGCGCAAGCGCCGCTCGCGCCGCGGCATGTCGGCAAGCTCGAGCTCGGCGCCGGCCAGATCCTCGGTCGCGCAAATGATGTCGAGCCCGGGGATCGCCGTCGCATGGGTCGCCTGGGCGATGCTCGCCGAGCCGCAAAGGACCTCATAGGTCCCCGCGACGGCATGGCGACGGTTGCGGTCGAAGCCCAGGCCGGTCGAGGCATTGCCTTGTGGGTCGAAGTCGATAATCAATGTCCGGCGCTGGCAAGCCGCGAGGGCGGTCGCGAGATTGATGGCCGTGGTGGTCTTGCCCACGCCGCCTTTTTGATTCGCTACCGCAATGAGTCTTGGGGTCTTAGTCGGCGCCGCCGTGACCGGGCTGGCCGTCGCGTTGTTCTGCTGGTCCATGTCGTAACCCCCTGAGGCGCAAGACCACGCCGCGCGGATCGGATCGCGACGCGAAGCGCTCGACCTGCATACTCCAAGATTTTGAAGCCTCTGTCAATTCTGCCTCTACATCTTCGCCCTTCAACAATAGAAGGGTGGTCGATGGGGTTATGAACGCTCGGGCTAGATGGAGCAGCCGGGGAAGGGGCGCGAAGGCCCTTGCGGTAATGACGTCGACAGGCCAAGGCTCGAGGGCCTCGACCCGACGATTCACGATCTTGGCGTCAGAGCCCATCGCACGCGCAGCCTCGGCCAGGAACGCCGCCTTGCGGCTATCGCTTTCGACCAGGGTCAAGGGCTTGGCCCCCAACATATAGAGTACTAGCCCTGGGAACCCGGCGCCGGAACCAAGGTCGAGCCAGCCTTGGGGCGTCGGCGGCGTCAGGTCAAAAATCTGAGCAGAATCAAGAAAATGCCGCTTCCAAAGGTCTTTGAGAGTCGAGTCAGAGACCAAGTTTATCTTTTTCTGCCAACGAGTTAGGAGTTCGGCGTAAGTCTCGAATCGGATGAGTGTTTCACGTGAAACATTGGCCGCCGCCGCGAACTCCTCGGGGGTCACGCCGACTTCCGTTTGCCCTTGCGGACATGGCCCAAGAGGGCCGTCAGCGCCGCGGGGGTCACCCCGGAAATCCGCCCGGCCTGACCCAAGGTCGCCGGCCTGATCTTGGCAAGCTTGGTGCGGATTTCGGTCGACAGGCCACCGACCCGGTCATAGTCAAGATCAACTGGCAAATCGAGGGCTTCGTCTTTTTCGAAACCCTGAATGTCTGCTTCCTGGCGTGCCAGGTATCCGGCGTAGAGCGCATCAATTTCGATTTGCTCTCTAACGTCTGATCGGATTTCTCTCAGCTCAGGCCAAAGCAAAAATACAGAGTCCCATTTCTCACCCGGGAGCGCCAAGACATCAAGCGCGCTACGATAGCTGCCGTCTTGATTGACCACAACGCCGCGCTTTTGAATTTCAGAAGCCGACATCCGGAGTCGTGCCATCCGCTCAGTCGACTCGTGAATCTCACGACGCTTCTCTTGGAACTTCGTACGTCGCGATGGTCCGACGCAACCAGCATCAACGCCAATTTGGGTGAGCCGAAGGTCCGCGTTGTCAGCTCGTAACTTGAGCCTGTACTCGGCGCGAGAGGTGAACATGCGATAGGGCTCGGTCACACCGCGGGTCACCAGATCGTCGATCATCACGCCAATATAAGCCTGCGACCGGCTAAAGGCGAATGGCTCCTGACCGGCAGCTCGGCGCGCGGCCGATAGCCCAGCCACTAGGCCCTGCGCCGCCGCTTCCTCGTATCCGGTCGTGCCATTGATCTGGCCGGCCAAGTAAAGCCCCGCCACTCGCTTGGTTTCGAGCCAAGGGAGGAGCTCCCTCGGGTCGACAAAATCATACTCGACCGCATATCCCGGCCGCTTGATTTCGGCCTTTTCCAGGCCCGGAATCGAGCGCACCAAGTCTACCTGAATCTCCGCCGGCAACGAGGTCGAGATCCCGTTCGGGTAAATCGTATCGTCGTCAAGTCCTTCTGGCTCAAGGAAAATCTGGTGACGCTCGCGCTCGGCAAAGCGTACGACCTTGTCTTCGATCGAGGGGCAATAGCGTGGCCCGACGCCCTCGATCTGGCCCGAATAGAGAGGCGCCCGATGAATGTTCCGGCGAATGATCCTATGGGTTTCCGGGGTCGTCGCGGTAATGTGACAGACCGTCTGCGGTGTCGAAATTCGGTCCGTCAAAAAGGAAAATGGTACCGGCGGATCGTCGCCTTTCTGGACTTCGAGGGCGCCCCAGGCGATCGATCGGCCGTCGAGTCTGGGCGGTGTTCCGGTCTTGAGGCGCCCAAGATCGAACCCCAATCGGTTGAGGGCCAGCGATAGCCCCCGCGATGGTGCCTCGCCAGCCCGACCACCTTCGGTCTTGATTTCGCCGACATGCATCAAGCCGCGAAGAAAGGTCCCCGTCGTCATGACCACCGAAGCGGTCAACATGTCGGTTCCGTCAGTCAATTTGACACCGATAACCCTGCCATCTCGAACCAGGACGTCCTCTGCTGTGCCCTCGTGAATCATTAGATTCGGCTGCGCAACGAGTAGGTCCTGAATTGCGCGTCGATAGAGCTTCCGATCGGCCTGGGCCCGGGGGCCGCGGACCGCTGGGCCCTTGCTCCGATTGAGCATGCGGAATTGGATACCAGCCGCGTCGGCCGCCCGGCCCATGATCCCGTCGAGGGCATCGATCTCGCGAACCAGATGGCCCTTGCCCAGGCCGCCGATCGCGGGATTGCAAGACATCTCGCCAATGGTGTCGCGGCGTTGGGTAAGGAGCACGGTCTTGGCGCCGAAGCGCGCGGCCGCTGCCGCAGCCTCGCAGCCGGCATGGCCTCCGCCGATCACCAGGACATCAATGCGAGTCATATCAATATCTTAGCCTCGGCCTGTCAAAGCGTCAAAGATGTTGTTTCACGTGAAACAATCTAGGGCTATTTGCCAATGCAAAACTCGGAGAACAGACGGTCCAGCATGTCTTCGACGTCAACCCGGCCGGTAATCCGCCCTAAGGACCGGATTCCAAGCCGCAAGTCTTCTGCCAGCAATTCCAGAGACTTGGCCTCTGAGGCCCGACCCAACGCCAAGACCGTTTGCTCGAGCGCGTGGCGGTGTCGGGCGCGCGTCGGGACCAGGCCGTCCGGCATGTCCAGGCGCTCTCTTGCGGCCGCCGTCAGAGCTTCGATGAGCGCGTCCAAACCCTTGCCAGTCTTCACCGAAATCGGCCACACCGAATCGCCGGTCGGCCCTCGCCCCAACGGCTCGGACCGCAAGTCCATCCGACTGACGACCACCAAGCTGTCGGGTCCCAAATGCTTGACGGTCGCCGGATCCACGGTCGGCCAGGTCGGCGCGTCGACCAAGACCAGCCGCAAATCCGCCGACTCGGCGCGGCGCAAGGCTCGGCGAACGCCTTCGGCCTCGAGATTGTCCGCAGCCTCGCGCAAACCCGCCGTGTCGACCAGGGTCACCGGATAGCCGCCCAAATCCAGCGATACCTCGAGGACGTCCCGGGTTGTCCCCGGAATGTCCGAGACGATCGCGACATCCCGCCGGGCGAGCGCGTTGAGCAAAGTCGACTTGCCGACATTCGGCGGGCCCAAGATGACCACGCAGAGTCCGTCATGAAGCCGCTCGCCGCGCCTCTGATCCCCAATATGTTGCGATATTTCTTTCTGAACCCCCAAAATATAGGGCCGAATCGTGTTCGAAACGTCTTGCGGCCCGCCATCTTCGACAAAGTCGATCTCGCCTTCGACTCGCGCTTGAAGGCCTAGGAGCTCGGCGCGCCAGCGCTCATAGAGCCGACCCAGTTCGCCGTCGAGCTGGCGCAACGCCTGGCGTCGTTGGGCCTCGGTGACGGCCTCGACCAAATCCGCCAGGCCTTCGACCTCGGTCAAATCTTGCTTGGCATTGCGAAAGGCTTGGCGGGCGAAGGCCCCGGGCGCTGCCGGCTCGAGCCCGGGCAGCCGCGCGAGGGCCTCGAACAAGGCGGCGCGGACGGCCTCGCCGCCATGCACGTGAAACTCGACCAGGTCCTCGCCGGTCTCGCTCGCCGGCCCCGGGAACCAAAGCACCAGGGCGCGGTCGATCGGCGCGCCGGTCTTGGGGTCGGCCAGCGCCGCCAGGGTCGCCCGCCGCGCCGGCGGCAACCCTCGTCCGGTCAGGGCGCAAAGCGCGCCTCCGGCCTCGGGTCCCGAGACGCGGATGATCGCGATCGCGGCCCGGCCACGGCCGCTCGATTGGGCATAGATCGTCATGGCGAAAGGCGCGGGACTATAGCGGCGGACTTGGCCGCCCGCCAGTCCATGGCGCCGGCCCTCTCAACGCGCCAGCAACGCGCGCGCTTTTTTCACATGCTCGAGGCAGTCGCTCTCGCTCTTGATGCGCAGCGCCCTTTCGGCCCAGGCCAGGTGATTGGCCACGTCCTGCTTGAGCTTGGTCGAGACATAGGCGGGCAGGCTGTCGAGCTGATGGCGCGTCTTGGCGATGTCGGCCGCGCAATCGCCGAGCGCCGGACCCGACAGGACGAGACCGAAAGCGGCGAGCCCAAGGACAATGCGCTTGCTCATCCCGGCCTCCTCAATTCGAGATTGCACCGGCCGTCTTCGATTTCAAGGGCCCTGTGCTATGTTGCGCGTCCTTCGACCCTCCAGAGATCTCGATGTCGTCCCTGCTCGCGCCCTTTGCCGTCGAAAAGGCGGCCGCCCAGCCCGCGCCCGGGGTCGATCGCCGCGTCGAGGCCGAACTCGTCCGGCGCATGCTCGAAATCCATCGCGGCACGCGCTACGCGCCCCTCATCATCATCGGGCTGGTGGTCCTCTACAATTGGGACCTGGCGCCGCATTGGATCTCGCTGACGATCATCGGCGCCTATTTGGTCGCGACGGCGGGCTTCGATCTCGTCCGCTACGCGTATGTGCGGGCGAGCGATCGCGACACGAATTACCGCTTCTGGGGCAATGTCTACGCCGCGGTATCGGTCTGGGCGGGACTTTGTTGGGGCCTCTTGGGCGGCATCTATGCGCGCTACGATTCGACCTGGCCCAAGATGGCGGCCATCGTTTCCGCGCTGATCATGGTCGCGCTCGCGGTCATCGGCCGGGCCTATTATCGGCCGTCCTTCAACCTCTTCGCGCTCGCCGTCGCCGTGCCTTTGGTCGGCTCGATCGCCACGCTCGAGGATCCCAATTCGCTCGTCTTGGCGGGCAGTCTTGCCCTTTACTTCTGGACCCAATGGGCCTGGGCAAATTCGACCAATGCCATGTATCGCCGCTCGGTCGCGCTCGGCTACGAGAACGCGGCGCTGATCGAAAAGCTGAGCGCGGCCGTGGTCGATGCCGAGACCGCGAACCGCGCGAAAAGCCAGTTTCTCGCCAATATGAGCCACGAGATCCGCACGCCGATGAACGGCGTGGTCGGGACGCTCGAATTGCTCGACGCGCCCAATCTCGAGCCGGGCCAAAAGGAACTCCTGCGGGTCGCGCGCGATTCGGCCGACAGCCTGCTCTCGATCATCAACAACGTGCTCGATCTCTCGCGCATCGAGGCGGCGAAGCTCAGCCTCGACCGCTCGATCTTCTCGCCGGCCCGCACGCTCCAGGCCTCGGTCGCGACCTTCGCGGCGACGGCGGCGATGAAGGGGCTCGCGCTCGAGGTCGAGATCGATTCCTCGGTCCCGGCCGAGGCCTTCGGCGACGACATGCGGCTTCGTCAGATCGTCGCCAATCTGGTCGGCAATGCCGTCAAGTTCACCGAGCGCGGCCGGGTCGCGTTGCGCGCGCGCGCCGAGCAGGAGGCGGGACGCATCCGTCTCAAGGTCGCGGTCTCGGACACCGGGATCGGCATTCCGAAGGACATGCGCGCCAAGCTCTTCCGGCCCTTCGAGCAGGCGGACGCGACGACGACGCGTCGTTTCGGCGGCACCGGTCTCGGCCTCGCCATTTGCCGCGAGCTGGTCGAACTGATGGACGGCAGCATCGAGGTCGAGAGCGTCGAGGGTGAGGGCACGACCTTCGCCTTCGTCGTCACGCTCGACCCGCCGTCGGCCGCGCAGGGCGAGAGCGAGACCCTCGCGTCGGCCGATTGGCCGCGCGGCCACGGCCAGACGGTGCTGGTCGTCGACGACAGCCCGGTCAATGTCCGGATCGCCGCGTTGCAGCTCGAACGCCTCGGCTACCGAGCCGAGGTCGCGCATGGCGGCAGCGAGGCGCTCGCGCGCATCGCCAAGGGCTCCTTCGCCGCCGCCTTGCTCGACGTGCAGATGCCGGGTCTCGACGGCTACGCGGTCGCGCGCACGGTCCGCGAACGCGAAGCCGCGCGCGGCCAAATGCGCCTGCCGATCGTCGCGCTGACCGCCAACGCGGAGCCCAACGAAGCCGCGCGCTGCCGCGATGCGGGCATGGACGACTATTTGGCCAAGCCTTTGTCGATCGAGGCGCTCGGCCGCGCGCTCGCCAAATGGCTGGGCGACGGGACCTCGCCCCAAGACGCGGCGCCGGGACCGGCGGGCCAAACGCCCGCGCCGGGCGCGCGCGTCGTCGATTTCAGCGCCGACGACCTGAAGGCGATGCTCGGCGGCGCGGCCCATCTCGCCAAGCAGATGATCGATCTTTTCGTCGACACGGCGCGCGGCCGGATCGAGGACATCGCCAAGGCGGTGCAAGCGCGCGACGCCAAGGCGACCGCTGCCGCGGCCCACGCCCTCAAGGGCGAAAGCGCGAACGCCGCCGCGCACCGGTTGAACGCGCTCGCGCTCGAGCTCGAGACCGCGGCCAAGCGCGGCGACTGGCAGGCGGCCAAGCGCCTCGCCGAGGAGATCCGCGCCTCCTACGGGCGCGTCGAAGCCGACGCCAAGTCGCTCGGCACTTAGAGCGTGATCGGATCGAATGGAATCGCCAAAGCGATCCCGTTCTCGGAACCTTCAGCGCGTGAGCGCGAGCACGGTCGAAGGATCGCAGTCGCGCAAGAGATCGAGCAGATCGGCGAGGGCGAGCGCGACGCAGCCTTCGGTCGGCGAGTAGTTCGGGCTCGCGACATGCATGAAAATCGCGCTGCCTTTGCCGGGCACGACCGGGGCATCGTTCCAGCCGAGCACGACGACGAGGTCGTAGAGCCGGTCTTCGCGCCACAGGACTTCGTGCCGGCCGGGGTAGGGGCGGACCACCAGTCGGTTGTAGTTGGGATCGGCCGGATCGTCGCACCAGCCGTCGGCCCAGCGCAGCGCCTGAACCGGCAAGCGCGTCTCGGGCGGGCGGCGAAAGATGTCGGGGCGATAGAAGACGCGCCGCAGCGCCAGGCGCGCGAGCGGCGTCGCGCCGTCGCCTTCGCGCTTCGTGGCGCTCACGCCGCCGCGCCCGACGGCGCAACGGAAATAGCGCCCGCGCCAGATCAGGCGTCCGCGCGGCGTGACGACCATGCTCTCGCCGACACCCGCGTCGAGCGCGCTCATGCCAGGCCCTTATTGACGTAATTGAAGGGATCGTTCGCCCGGGCGAGGCGCGCCGCGTCGGCATAGTGTTGCACGCCTTGGGGCGGCAGGACGCGCGCGACTTCCGCGGCGGCGGGTGAGGTCGGCGCCTGAGGCGATCCGGGCGATAGCGCCGCGATCAGATGGCCGCCGATATCGGCGCCGCTTTCCGCCTCGACCGCCGTGTTGATCGCGGCGACCGCGAAACCGACCGGCCCGCCGTAAAGCGCGCCGCCGACCAGCCGCGCGCCCGGATTGATCGTCTGGTCGGTCGCGCTCCGAAACAGCGAGCCGATCACCGGGATGTGGTTGAGCGGGTTGATGATGTCGAGGAAATCCTTGAACGAAAAACCCTCGCGTCCGAAGGGCGCCTTCAAACGACGGTCGGTCTGGGTCGACGACGCGGCAAAAGCCGGATCGACGGCCGACGGATGATCGAGCCAAGACACGCTCATGAACCGGCACTCTGCTCGGGAGGTGGCATCCGATCGATGCAAGCCGGGGGCCAAGGGACGAAGACCGGCGAATCAAGGGCTTGAGATCGGGGCGTCGGCCGTCGGCTGGGCAAGAGCTGCCGAGCTAGCCCTTTCTGACGTACTTGTTCGGCAGGAGCTCGCGGATCGGCACGGCGACGGCTTCGCCGTTCTCGGGCACCACGACCTCGCAATCGGGCGCGAAATCGGCGAGCATTTCCCGGCAAATGCCGCAGGGCGAGACGACGTCGATCTCGCGGTTGAGCTCGCGCGGCCGCGGGTGGCGCACCGAGGCGATGGCGACGACCTCGCCGTCGCCCGCGGCGATCGCCTGACCGAGCGCGATCGCCTCGGCGCAGACCGAGGCGCGGCCGACATAGGTGTCGAGATGGACGGCGGCGTAGGTCCGGCCGCTCTTCGTGCGGACCGCCGCGCCGATGTGGTGGCGGTTTTCCTTGTAGAGCCGCTCGATCGCCGCGCGGGCGGCAGCGATCAGGGCGCGGTCCTTGTCGTCGAGCGCTCGGCCGGGCATGGGCCGTGGACCATGGCGGCGCGGACGGCGATCGTCAAGGCCGCGTCCTTGCGCGCCCGCGACCCATCGCCTAACTTGCGGCCATGAAAATCCGCCTCGATATCGACTGCACGCCCGAGGAGGCGCGCGCCTTTTTCGGCCTGCCTGACGTCCGCCCGATGCAGGCGCGGATGATGGAGATCATTCAGGAGCGCATCGAAAAAGGCCTCGCCGGCGACCCCGAGATCCTGCTCAAGACCTGGATGCCCGCCGGGGTTCAGGGTTGGGAAGCGCTCCAGAAGATGTTCTGGGCCCAAGCCGGCGCGAGCGACAGCGGCAAGAAGAAAGGCTGAGCGTGAGCGCGAGCGGCAGCGACGGGCGGGACGCGCCGCCCTATTTCGAGCGTCACGTCTTCGTCTGCGGCAACGAAAGACCCGAAGGCCATCCGCGCGGCTGCTGCAAGAGCAAGGGCTCGACGGTGTTGCGCGACTACATGAAAGCGCGCGCCAAGGAAGCGGGGCTCGGACGCGTGCGCGTCAACATGGCGGGTTGCCTCGACCGCTGCGAGTTCGGACCCTCGCTGGTCGTCTATCCCGAGGGCGTTTGGTACAGCCCGAAGACCAAGGCCGACATCGACGAAATCATCGAGACCCATCTCAAGGCGGATGGGCGCGTCGCGCGCCTGCTGATGCCGACGCGCTAGAGCGCGATCGGATCGAATCGAATCGCCAAAGCGATCCCATTCGATCGGATCTTGCTCTAGTTCTTGGCCGCGTTTTGGCGGCGGACTTGCTCGACGATCGCCAGCAAGGTCTCGGCGGTCGACCGCGCGCTCGCGATCGCTGCCTTCCACGTCGGTCCCTCGATTTCGCCCGAGCGATAGAGACACGTCTCGCGCCAAAAGCGCAGGCCGAGCGGGCGCACGCGGCTCATCGCGAAAAGCGCGAGCTCGGATAGGTCGAAAGGCCGTTCGCCGATCAAGGCACTGCCGAGTTCGAGATCGTCGTCGAGCGAGCACATGAAAAGTTCGTCGCTGTCGGCGACGACATGGATCGGATCGTCCGCCTTCAGGAGGTCGTCGAGAAACGCGCTGTCGAGGGTCTCGGCGAAAACCGTCGTGAAGATCGGGCGCTCGCCCATGACCCGGAGCGCGACGGGATGAAGATGGAAATTGTGGACGACGAGGCCCTCGTTCCCGACGCGCCAATTGACATGCGAGGGATAGCTCGTGAAGCGCGGCGCATCGACGAAGAAGGCGTCCTCGAAGGGATGGCGGTGGCGAAGAAAGAGCTGCACGAGCGCGCGCGGGGGAATGGCGGCGATGCCGCCCGCTCGGCGCGCGAGGATCTTGCCGGCGAAGCCCGATTCCGCGCCACGCGGACCCTGGGTGAAGACGCCCGCCGCTCCGGCGCCGATCCGCCCGAGCGCCGCGCGGAAGGACCCCGCGGCCCAGACCTGATCGGCGTAGGTCGGCACGAAAGCGCCGAAATCCCCGGCGACCGCGCGGATCATCGCGACGTTCTGGTACCGATTGAGGATCCGGTACTTGTGAAACGTTCGATCGATGTCCGTGACGTATTCGACGGGCATCAGCCGCGCGAGCATGCGCGTCGCGGGCGCCGCCGCGATCGCCCCGCGGTCTTCTTCCGTCGTGCCGATGAGATAGAGCCCGTCGGCGATCCCGGGCAGGTCGCCGAGATTGCCCGGGGCGAGTTGGCAGGGCAGCACCAGATCGACGAAGCGTCGGACGAAAGGCGCGCCCCAGACATTGCAATTGAAGAGCGCGCGCGGAAGCGTCACGGCTCCTCTGGCCTGAGCGCGAGCCGATAGCCGCCGGGTTCGGTCACGAGCAAGCGGCTCGCCGCCGGGTCCTTTTCGATCTTCTGGCGCAGGCGATAGACATGGGTCTCGAGCGTGTGGGTCGTGACCTCGGGGTTGTAGCCCCAGACCTCGGTCAGAAGCGTCTCGCGCGGCACGGCCTTCTCGCCCGCCCGATAGAGATATTTCAGGATCGCGGTTTCCTTTTCGGTCAGGCGGATCTTCTTTTTCTTGGTCTCGTCGAGCAGCAGCTTGGCCGCGGGGCGAAAGCGATAGGGGCCGAGGACGAAGACCGCGTCTTCGGTCTGCTCGTGCTGGCGAAGCTGGGCGCGGATGCGGGCGAGCAGCACCGAAAGCTTGAAGGGTTTGGCGACGTAGTCGTTGGCGCCCGAATCGAGCCCCAGAATCTGATCGGCATCGCCGCTCTGCGCCGTCAGCAAAATGACCGGCGTCTTGACGCCGGCGCGGCGCATCAGGCGAAGCGCCTCGCGCCCGTCCATGTCGGGCAGCCCGATGTCGAGCAAGATCAGATCCTGCCCGCCGGCCTTGGCCGCCTCGATCGCCGCGGCGGCGGTCTCGATCTGGAAGGTCTCGAATTCCTCGTGCAGCGCCAGCTGCTCGGCGAGCGTCGCGCGCAGATGCCTGTCGTCGTCGACCAGCAGGATGCGTTTCTTGTTCACGCGAGGCCCATGAGTTTGCGTTGCGCCAGGCCGAGCGGGCCTTCGGGATCGGCGAGCGCCGAGACGATGGTGAAATGGTCGTGGCCCGGCATCGGCACTTCGACGACCGACAGGCGCTTGGCGCGCCAAGCCGCGACATAGTCGGCCTGCTGGCGGTGATATTCCTCGCTCTCGTTGCCGCCGACGGCGATCACCAGCTTGGGCGCGCGCGGCGGCACATGGCGGACGGGAGAGAGCGCCTCGGCCTCGGCCGCGTCCATCCTGAGATCGGCGTTGAGAAAGGAAAGGCGGATGGGCGCGAGGTCGTAGAGCCCGGAAAGCGCGACGCCGCCCTTGATCGGATCGCGCGGCAGCCCGGCCTCGAAACCGACCCAATCGGTCGAGAGCAGCTCGCCGACGATGTGCCCGCCCGCCGAGTGACCGCAGACGTAAAGCCGCTCGCGGTCGATGCCGAAATCGCCGGCATGGCGATAGAGAAAGCCGACGGCCTTGCGGCATTGGCGGACGAGTTCGCTCATCGCGATGCGCGGGCAGAGCCCGTAATTCGCGAGCGCCAGCGCCGCGCCGGTCTCGCGCAAGCCGTCGAGCAAGTAGGCGAATTCCGACTTGTCGCGCGCGCGCCAATAGCCGCCATGAAAGAACATCATCGCCGGCGCCTTGGCGCCCGCGCCCGGAAAGACGTCGAGCGTCTCGCCCTGGTCCTCGCCATAGGCGACGTCGCGTCGCCAGCCGGGACGCGCATAGGCCGCGCGGCTCCCCTCGATCCAGCGTTTCACGTGGGCGGGCGCCTCGGGGACGCGCGCCATGTTGTCGTATTGGGCGTCGAGCGCCTTTTGGTCGTAGCCGCGAAAGACCGTCATGGCCGGGAGTTTCCGCAAACTCCGCATGACGGGCAAGGGGAGAAGCGCCTATCCTCGGGCGCATGACCGAAAGCTCGAAACTCGGCCGCGTGGCGATCGAGAGGGCGGCCGCGGAGTTGCGCGCCGGGCGCGCGGCGGTGCTGCGCGCGGGCGCCGAGCGGGCGCTGGTCGCGGCGGCGGAAGCCGCAAGCGACGCGCTCCTGGCCGAGCTGCGGGCGGCCGCCGGCGCGCGGCCGCTCCTGGTCGCGCTTACGCTCAAGCGCGCGGCCGTGCTCAAGATCCAGCCGAGTTTCGGCGACGAGGTCGTGCTGCCGTTGCCGGCCGATGCCGACGCGATCTTGGTCCGCAGTCTCGCCGATCCGGTCTTCGATCTCGCCCAGCCGATGCGCGGGCCGTTTCGGCGCATCAAGGCGCCGCAAGGCGAGGCGGTGCGCGCCGCGATCCCGCTTTGCCGCCATGCTCGGCTGCTGCCGGCCGCGCTGATCGCGCCGCTCGCCGGCGGCGTGCCCGCCGGTCCGGTCGCGGTCGATGCCGAGATCGTGCTGGGCGAGCCGCTCGAAAGCCCGCGCCTCGTCCGCGTCACCGAGGCGCGCGTGCCGCTCGCCGGGGCCGAGAACGCGCGCATCATCGCCTTTCGCCCCGAGGACGGCGGGCTCGAGCATCTCGCCATCGTCGTCGGCGATCCGCCGACCGAGAAGCCGGTGCTCGCGCGGCTGCATTCGGCCTGTCTGACCGGCGATTTGCTCGGCTCGCTCAAATGCGATTGCGGCGATCAGCTTCGCGGCGCGATCGCGGCGATCGGCGCGGCAGGCGGCGGCGTGCTGCTCTATCTTGCGCAGGAGGGTCGGGGCATCGGCATCGTCAACAAGCTCCGCGCCTACGCGCTTCAGGACCAGGGCTTCGACACGGTCGACGCCAACGAGCGTCTCGGCTTCGAGGCGGACGAGCGCGTCTTCGCGCCGGCCGCGCGCATGCTCGAAGCGCTCGGCTATCGCAAGCTCCGCCTGATGACCAACAATCCCGAGAAGGTCGAGGCGCTCGCGCGTTTCGGCCTCGAGGTCGTCGAGCGCGTGCCCCACGCCTTCCGGCCCAACGCCCACAACCGCGACTACCTCGCGACCAAGGCCAAGCGCAGCGGGCATTATCTGTAGCGGGCCGGGGGGCGCGCCTCACGCCGGCGCGAAGATCTCCTGGGGCTCGGCGATGCCCTTGAGCGCGTGGCGGCCGAGGCTGTCGAAGCCGCCGCCCGCCGCGCGGGCGAAATCGGCCGAGAGCAGGACCCGCCGGCCGAGCGGCGCGCTCAAGCTCTCGATCCGGCTCGCCAGATTGACGGCGCGGCCGATAACCGTGAAGTCGAGCCGGCGCGGCGCGCCGATATTGCCGTAGGTGACCTCGCCGACATGAAGCGCGATGCCGAAATCGAGCGCGCTCGCGCCCGCTTCGGCGCGCCGCGCGTTGAGCTGGGCCATCGCGCTCTCGGCCTCGATCGCCGCGGCAAGCGCGCCGCCGCAAATGCCCGAAATGTTGCCGCCCTCGCCGAGCGGAAAGATCGCGAGCATGGCATCGCCGATGAATTTCAGGATTTCGCCGCGATGGCGCTCGACCGGCGCGGCCATGGTGTCGAAGAAGTCGTTGAGCGCGCCGATCACCGTCTCGGGCGCGGCGCCCGCGCTCAGGGCGGTGAAGCCCCGGAGGTCGCACATCCAGACGACGGCGCGGATCGCCTCGCCCGAGCCCCGCGTGATCGCGCCGTCGAGCACGCGTCGTCCGGTGCGCGGTCCGAGATAGGTGTCGACGAGGTTGAGCGCGATGCTGCGCATGGTCTGAAGCTCGAAGATCGGCCCGAGCATGCGCGCGGCGTGGCGAAGTTCCTCGAGGCAGGTGGCGGAAAAACCGCCCGCCTCCTTGGTCGCGAAGGTGACGGCGTTGCGCGTGCCGTCGCCGTAGATCACCGGCAGGACGAAATAGTCGGTCGCGCCCTCGGCCTTGATGTCGGCGAGGATCGGAAAGTCGAGCGGCGCGTCGCCTTCGAGGCGGCGGCGGATTTCGCTTTCGCCCTCGAAGACGCGCTTGATCGGGCTGTTCTGATACTGCGTGCTGGTCTCGCTGCCGTGCTGCAGGCGGTACTCCTCGGTGCGGTCGGTGTCGGCGCGCCAGACCAGGACGGCCGCGCGCTCGAGCGGATGAAGCGTGCTCATCACCAAGGTCGAGCGCCAGAGCGGGATCCTTTGCTCGACCGCGCGCCGGCAAAAGCCGCCGAGCAGCGAGCGCGCGGTCTTGCGCGTGTGGCCCTTGCGCAGGAGCCAGTCGGCAAGCCGGTTGTGGAGATCCTCGAGGTGTTCCATGCGACCTTATGTGGGCGCTTTCGGGCCGAGGGGCAAGGCCGCGGGCGCATCGCCCTTGAGGCGCGCGACCTCGGCTTCGAGCTCGAGAACGCGCTCCTTGAGCTTGGCCATCGCCGCATCGATCACCTCGGCGGTGTAGCGGGGCGTGATGTGCTGCGGACAGTTGGACGACCAGAGTTCGACGTCGATGACGATGGCGCGCTCGGCCTTGGCCTTGATGCCCACCGGCATGAGGCGGGCGATCAGGGCGGCGTCCTCGACCGCGCGCGCCCGGCCCCAGACCTTGACGCGCTGGCGACTGGGATAGTCGATCAGGAACAGGCAGACGCGATCGTTCTCGGTCAGATTGCCGACGGTGATGAATTGCTTGTTGCCGCGGAAATCGGCGAAAGCGAGGGTCTTCGGTCCGAGCACCTTGAGAAATCCCGGCGGCCCGCCGCGATGCTGAATGCTCGGCACGCCGGCGGCGCTCGCCGTCGCCAGATAGAAGCTGTCGCGCTGCTCGATGAAGGCGGCGAAGTCCTCGGTGATGACGGTCGGCCATTCGCTGCCGGCATAGGCCTTGCGCGAGCCCTTTTGCTCTTGCTGCGCCTTGACGGCGGGGGTGAAAACCAAATCGATGGGTTCCATGGCCAAGCCTCTCCTCAGTCTTGGCAAGCTATATAGACTAACCGGTCTGTCTTGTCAATAAGCTATTGTTCAAAATTATTTTCCTTGAAATTCTTGTTCTCGAACCGTAATATAGACTGACTGTTCTGTTTCGGAGTGCCCCGTGGCCGAAAGCCCCCGAGATCGCCTGCTCGGCGCCGCGACCAAGCTGTTTTATCGCGACGGCTTTCACGCCGTCGGGATCGATCGCATTTTGCGCGAGGCAGGCGTCGCCAAAATGACTCTTTACAGCCACTTCGCGTCCAAGGACGCGCTGATTGCCGAGACGCTCCGCCGGCGGGCCCGGCAATTCGAAACGGATTTCGAGCGCGAGGTGATGGCGACGGCCTCGCCGCGCCGACGTCTGCTCGCGGTGTTCGAGGCGCTCGACGCCTGGATCGGCTCGGCGGAATTTCAAGGCTGCATGTTCGTCGCGGCCGCCGCGGAATTTCACGAGGCCGATCACCCGGCGCGCGTCGCCGCGGCGGAGCACAAGCGGGCGATGCGGGCGTTTCTCCTGCGCCTCGCCAAGGACGCCGAGGCGAAGGATGCCGAAACGCTCGCCGCGCGCCTCGCGCTCCTGGTCGAGGGCACGATCGCGCTTGCGCATGTCGCGGGGGATCGCGAGGCGGCGACGCGCGCCCAGGCGACCGCCGAATTGATCTTGCACGACGCCTTCGCGGCTTGACGCCGTCTATTCATGTTGCGGGCGATTCACGCATCGAAGGGAATAGACCAGGCGATTCCCTTCGACCCGATCGCGCCCTAAAGCGCCGATCCGGCCAAGAGCTTGGGCAGCGTGCCGAGCGTGCCCATGGCGTGGCGCATGAAGACGCGCTTGAGCGCGGGCATGCGCTCGACCAGGCCGAGGCCGAGGTCGCGGACGATCCGGATCGGCGCGAGGTCGTTGGAAAAGAGTTTGACGATGCCGTCGGTCGCGACCGCCATGGTCAAGACGTCGAAGCGCCGCGCGCGCTCGTAGGCCGCGAGCAACGCGCGTCCGCCGAGGTCCTCGCCCGCGCGCTTGGCCGCGACCAGTTTTTCGGCGAGCACGGCGACGTCGCGAAAGCCGACATTGATGCCTTGGCCCGCGACCGGATGCAGCCCGTGCGCCGCGTCGGCGACCAGCGCGAGGCGTTCGGCGACGTAGGTCTCGGCATGGGAATAGCGGAGCGGATAGGCGATCTTGGGCGAGACGCAACGCACGCGCCCGCGAAAATCGCCGAAGCGTTCCTGCAGGAGTTCGTCGAAGTCCTCGGCGGGCAAGGCGAGCAGCCCGGGCACGTCCGCGTCGCGCTCGGTCCAGACGATGGCCGAGCGATGACCCTTCATCGGCAGGATGGCGAAAGGCCCGGCCGGGCGAAAATGCTCGATCGCGACGAAATCCTGCGGCGCGTCGTGTTCGGCGACCAACACGATCGCGGTTTGGCCGTAGGACCAGGCGGTGCAACGAATGCCGGCGGCGGCGCGGGTCTCCGAATCCCGTCCGTCCGCCGCGACCGCCAAGCGCGCGCGCAAGCCAAGACCGCTCGCGAGCTCGGCCTCGACGCCGTCGGCGTCGCGCTCGAGCCGGACGACGCGATCGGGCGCGCGATAGCGAACGCCCCGGCCGCGCGCCGCCGCCCGGTGGAGCGCGCGGCGGAGCGCGCCGTTCTCGACCATCCAGCCCAGCGGATCCTTGCCGACCTCGCGGCGGTCGTAGTGAAGAAAGAGCGGCGAGCGGCCGTCGACGATCCGGATCTCCTCGATCGGCGCAGCGCGCGGCGCCATGTCTTGCCAAACGCCGATCGCCTCGAACATGCGCTTGGTCGCGAAGGCGATGGCCGTGACGCGCCCGTCGAGGCTTTGATCGGCGAGCCGCGCCGGATCCTCGCGATCGACCGCGATCGCCCCGACGCCGGTGCCGCCGAGCGCCGCCGCGAGCGCCGAGCCCGCGAGCCCGCCGCCGACGATCAGCACGTCGGTCTCCTGGATCGTCCGCCGCGCGGCGCGCCGGGTGGGCTTGGGTTTCGCCATGGCGCGACCATCCGATGTCGCGCGCGTCTTGTCCAGATCGCCGCGCGAAGCTGGACCGCGCGCGCGCCCCTGGTCTAACGTCGGCGCATGACCGAATGGCACGACATGAGCGCGCTCGCGCTGGGCACGGCGATCGGGGCGGGCAAGATCGATCCGGTCGAACTCGCCCGGCATTTTGACCGTCGCATCGCCGACGCGGACCCGAAAAAACACATTTATCTCGCGCGCACGCCCGAGCGCGCCGGCGCCGAGGCGTTGGCCGCGCGCGAACGGCAAAAGCGCGGGCTGCGCCGCGGGCCGCTCGACGGCGTGCCGCTCTCCTGGAAGGATCTCTACGACAGCGCCGGTACGGCGACGACTTTCGGTTCGGCGCTCTTGCGCGAGCGCGTACCGACCAAGGACGCCGTCGTTCTGCGCCGCGCGACCGAGGCCGGGCTGGTCTGCCTCGGCAAGACCAATCTCACCGAATTCGCGTTCTCGGGCCTCGGCATCAACGCGACTTTCGGCACGCCGGCGAACTCAAGCGATGCGAAGATCGAGCGTTGCCCGGGCGGCTCGTCCTCGGGCGCGGCGGCCTCGGTCGCCCGGCGCCTCGCGCCCGCGGCCATCGGCAGCGACACCGGCGGCTCGGCGCGCGTGCCGGCGTCGTGGCAGGGCCTGGTCGGGCTCAAGACCACCAACGGCCTGATCCCGACCGAAGGCGCGCTCGCGCTGTCGACGACCTACGACACCGTCGGGCCGCTGACCCAAGACGTCGCCGATGCCGCGGCGCTTTTCGGCATTCTGGCCGAGCGCGCGGCGCCCGATCTCCGGGGCGCCAGCCTTGCCGGCGCGGCGCTTTTGGTGCCCAAGGACTATATGTGGGACGGCGTCGAGCCCGGGGTCGCGCGCGCGGTCGAGGCGGCGATCGAGCGGCTCGGGCGCGCCGGCGCGCGGCTCGAGCGCGCGGCGATTCCCGAATTCGCCGAGGCCATCGGCATCGCGTCCTACGCCGCCAATCCGGTGAACGTCGAGGCCTATGCGCTCTGGGGCGAGGCGATCGAGCGACGGCCCAAGGACGTCTATCATCAGATCGTCGATCGCATGCGCATGGGCCGCGACGCCAAGGCGATCGATGCCTACAAGATCCACGCCGCGCTCGGCGACATCGCGCGGCGCTACCACGCGCGCGTCGCGGGCTACGCCGCCGTGTTGGCGCCGACCGTGATCGGCATCGCGCCGGCGATCGCGCCCTTGGTCGACGACAAGCCGGCCTACACCAAGGCGAACCTCGCCGCGCTTCACAACACCCGCGTCGGCAATTTGCTCGGCGTCACCGCCGTGACGCTCCCTTGCGGAACCAGCGAGGGCCTGCCCGTCGGGCTCATGATCATGGGACCGCCCTTGGGGGAAGGCCAAATCCTCCGGATCGCCAAAGCCGCGGAGACCGCGCTCGTCGCCTAAATTTGCGGCAGGCATTGACCAAAGCCCGGTCACTCGCGCGCGCCCGAACGCTCGGCCGCTGAAGCGTCGAGGTTTTTTTGCTCGGCACGGTTCTTGAACTGTCGTGGCCGATGGTGCGTCGACGACGATGCGCCCGGCCAGGAGGACGGCATGAAATTCGTGATGGCGGTGATCAAGCCGTCGAAGCTCGATCAGGTGCGCGACGCGCTGACGGCGCTCGGCATCGAGGGCATGACGGTGTCCGAAGTCAAAGGCTATGGCCGCCAGAAGGGCCATACCGAAATCTACCGGGGCGCCGAATATGTCGTGAGCTTCCTGCCCAAGGTGAAGATCGAGGTCGGGCTTCGCGACGAGCTGGTGCCCCGGGTGATCGAGGCGCTCCAGAACGCGGCGCGCACGGGCTCGATCGGCGACGGCAAGATCTTCGTCTACGACCTGGAAAAGGCCGTGCGCATCCGCACCGGCGAAACCGACAACGACGCCATTTGAGGATTTCGGAGGACCGATGACCAAGACCCTTGCCGGCGCGCTCGGCGCGCTGCTGCTCCTCGCGGCTCCCGCCTTGGCCGCCGAGAGCAAGATCGACGCGGGCGACACCGCCTGGATGCTGGTTTCGACCGCGCTCGTGCTCATGATGACGGTGCCGGGCCTTGCCATGTTCTATGGCGGCATGGTGCGACGAAAGAACATGCTGGCGACGGCGACCCAATCCTTCGCGACCTGCGCGCTGGTCACCATCGTCTGGATGGTCGCGGGCTACAGCCTCGCCTTCACCGAGGGCGGCAAGTACCTGGGCGATTTCTCGCGCGTCATGCTGCTCGGGCTCGGCGCGGATTCGATCCATAGCCTGGCCAAGACCATCCCCGAATCGGTCTACATGACCTATCAAATGACCTTTGCGATCATCACGCCCGCGCTGATCGCCGGCGCCTTCGCCGATCGCATGAAGTTCTCGGCCATGCTCTGGTTCATGGGGCTCTGGTCGCTCGTGGTCTACGCGCCGATCGCGCATTGGGTCTGGGGCGGCGGCTTCATGGTCGACATGGGCGTGCTCGACTTCGCGGGCGGCACCGTGGTTCACGTCAACGCCGGCATCGCCGGGTTGGTGGCGGCCCTCATGCTCGGCAAGCGCAAGGGCTACGGCACCGAGAATCTCGCGCCCCACAACCTGACGTTCTCGATCATCGGCGCGTCGCTGCTCTGGGTCGGCTGGATCGGCTTCAACGCCGGCTCGGCGGTCGCGGCCGACGGCCGCGCCGGCATGGCGCTCGCCGTGACCCAGATCGCCACCGCGGCGGCGGCGCTCGCCTGGATGGCCGCGGAATGGGTGGTCAACAAGAAGCCTTCGGTGCTCGGCGTGATTTCCGGCGCGGTCGCGGGCCTGGTCGCGATCACGCCGGCCTCGGGCTTCGTCCTGCCGTCGGGCGCGCTGGTCATCGGCGCGGTCGGCGGCGTCGTCTGCTTCTGGGCCTCGACCGCGCTCAAGCGCAAGTTCGGCTACGACGACAGCCTCGACGCCTTCGGCGTCCACGGCATCGGCGGGATCGTCGGCGCCGTGCTCACTGGCGTCTTCGCGACCGTCGCGGCCGCGGGCCTCAACGACAAGGGCGAGCCCAACGGCGCGGGCCTGATCGACGGCAATGCCGGCCAGATCTTGGTGCAGATCCAAGGCGTCGCGATCACCGTGGTCTATTGCGCGATCGCCAGTTACGTCGTGCTCAAGATCGTCGACCTCGCGATCGGTCTGCGGGTCAGCGAGGAGGAGGAACGCGAGGGGCTCGATCTGGCGCTGCACGGCGAATCGATCCACGGCTGAGGAAGCCGAAGGCTTGGGCCGGGGTCGAGAGACCCCGGCCGACCTTGTTTGTCCTAAAGCCATCCGGCGATTGACCAATTTTTCGGCAATCTCGGCGGTTTCGCCTATATTGTAGGCATTTAATCGTCATCGCCTTGATCTGAGCCCTGATTCATACGTCATTTGGCGCGGCACGGTTCTTGATACCTGCGCCCGTAACGTCGTCCTCGTCCCGAGGGCGAACCGCAGGGAGTCGTCCATGAAATTCGTGATGGCGGTGATCAAGCCGTCGAAGCTCGACCAGGTGCGCGACGCGCTGACGGCGCTCGGCATCGAGGGCATGACGGTGTCCGAAGTCAAAGGCTATGGCCGCCAGAAGGGCCATACCGAAATCTACCGGGGCGCCGAATATGTCGTGAGCTTCCTGC
>Ga0233425_10002282_pt1 | contig 38545 bp, 34 predicted proteins | sample Watercolumn_Towu_2_FD_181712 | JGI IMG/M metagenome (GOLD analysis project Ga0233425, IMG submission 181712) | Freshwater microbial communities from Lake Towuti, South Sulawesi, Indonesia - Watercolumn_Towuti2014_140_MG | ecosystem: Environmental > Aquatic > Freshwater > Lake | place... | reverse complement strand
GCGGTAATGGAAACGGTACGATGGGTTATTCCATTACCTCAAATACAGGACCTGCAAGGACAGGCACTGTTACGGTTGCAGGAGAAACATTCACAGTCAATCAGGCAAATGGCTGTTCTTACTCCATTAATCCAACGAGCGCCAACCATACTTCTGCTTCTGAAACAGGTACAGTCAATATCACCACCTCTGACTCTGCGTGTTCATGGACTTCATTGAGCAACGACTCGTGGATCACTGTTACATCAGGCAGCAGCGGGAATGGCAACGGAACGATTAGTTATTCCATTTCAGCGAATACATCACCGCCAAGATCGGGAACGTTAACTATAGCAGGAGAGACATTCACCATAAACCAGGAGGGTTTGTTTACCCTGACAGTCACAAAAACAGGGGCTGGGATTGGCTCTATAATATCCAATCCGTCCGGAATAACCTGTGACACAGGCAATATATGCAGCAGTTCATTTACTCCGAATAACAAAATAATTTTACGTATAAAACCATCTGCCGGCAACCGTGTCTCGGCAGTAAGAGTTGACGGAGTTTCAATAGGCAGGGCACATACCGTGACTTTTCGCGAACTGACAAGTGACCATACTGTTGAAGTAACCTTTGATCAGACCCAGACTTCACAGAAAACTAAACGGGCCAGCAGCCTTTGGCAAAGAATGTTTCGCAAATTCACGGGGAGCAAATCAGGGGAATAGCTATTTCTCCTTCATTACAACAACAGATTCATCCGCGCACTCAATAATTTCTGATAAGGCGCCGGAATCCTTTGTCAGAATTTCATAGATATAAACCGACTTGTCTTTCCCCTTCACTGCCACCCTCGCAATGGATTTTATTGATACATGCCCCAGCTTACCTGTCCGGATAAGCTCTCTGACCTTATCCAGGGTAAATCCGGTCAACAGTATGTGGACCTCAAACTTTCTGGTAAGCGCCTCTATCCTTGAACCAAGATTAACATGGTCTCCGATAACGGTATAATCCATCTTCATGCCCTCTGCGCCGATATTGCCGACAAGGACTTCTCCGGTATTGACGCCGATACCTATATCAAGAACTGGCTTACCCTCCGAGCGCCATTTCTTTTGCAGCTCTTCCAGCCTTCTCATCATGTCAAGCGCGCATCTGACAGCACGCTCCGCATGATCTTCCTGCCTGAGAGGAGCTCCCCAGAATGCCAGAATGGCATCGCCGATGAATTTATCAAGAGTGCCTTCCCATTTGAAGACAATCTCTGTCATCGCCTTGAGATATTCATTCAGGATGGCCACAACCTCCTCAGGGGCGTGCTTTTCTGAAAACGACGTAAAACCCCTCACGTCGGAAAAAATAATGCTGACTTCCCTTCTCTCCCCTCCGAGTCTTGCCATATCGGGGTTTCTGATCAGTTCATTGACAACCCTCTCCGTCACATAACTCGAAAACATCATCCTGATCCTGCGTGCATATCGTTCCTCAACGGCGTAGTTATAGGCGGTTATGTTGATAAATATCAGCGTGACATTGATAACCGGATATGCGGTATATATCCAGAGTCCGTTTATAAAAAACAGATAATACCCCAAGGCAAGAAAAAGCACATTAAGCATCGCTGTAATAACCGAGGCAGAAACCGCCCTGAATCTTGTAATAACAAGTGAAAATACAATGCCTGAAGCAAGCAGGGTGATGAGATTAACCGTAAGTGAGGCTTTTTTGAGAAAACGGTTCTGGAGTATGGCGCTGATTACATTGGCATGTTTTTCAACTCCCGGCATCGCCGGTGAAAACGGAGTCACACGCAGGTCGTAAATACCAACGGCAGTTGCCCCTATAAGGACTATTTTCCCCTGAAGCGCATCGGCAGAAACCGAACCGTCAATAATATCTGAAATCGCAATATGCCTGAAAGTCTGATTGGAGCCGTAGTAATAAATCAGCGTCCGCCCCCAGGTATCCGTTGGAATGTACCGTTTGCCAAGCTGAATACCTTGAGTAGCATCAACCATAACCTTTTCCTGAGGTATCCCAAGATAGGCGGCAGCGGCCTGAACCGTAACAGAAGGGAAAAGATAGCCGTTGTATTCAATCAATAAAGATTCCCACCGGATTGTGCCGTCACCGTCAGGAAACATATTGATATGTCCATGTGACATGGCTTCCCCGGCAATTTCCGGTATTGAAAAAAGAACCCCTTTTGCGGCAATAGGGGCATATTGAGCGAACAGGTTTTCACGGGCAATATGCCGGTATGCTCCAGGCAATAACACGGCATCGTTCCGTTTGTCTGCCTGCTTTTCAAAATCGAAAACAACCGGCAGAATAACATTCCCCGCATCCTTCATTGCTTTAGCCAGCATCGTGTCATTCTTCTCGGATTCGCTGAAAAAAATATCGGATACAATAATTTCAGCTCCGAAAGCGCTTAGCCGTTCAATCAACTGTGCTACCTTATCCCTGCTCCACGGCCATCTTCCGAGCTTTCCAATGCTTTTTTCATCTATGGCAGCAACCACAACTGTATCTGATGGATTTTCAGCTCCCCTGATTTTAAAACGGTAATCAAGAAGTTTATCCTCTAATGTCTCAAGGGGATAAAATTGCTTATACATGCAAAAGGCAATAAGAATTGTTATTAAACAACCGATATAGACACCGGTCTTATTCCTTTTTGATTTTTCCATTCCCGTGAAAGTTACTGCTCGGCGAGAGTAGTTGAGATGACCTCTTCAAGGGTGGTTATTCCAAGTAAAGCCTTTTCCACCGCATCCTGACGCAGCGTCAACATGCCAGATTCAATAGCGGCTTTCCGCAATTCATCTGTTGACGAACTTCTTATCAAAAGGTTTCTGAGTTTTCTTTTCACCGAAAGTATCTCATAAACCCCAATCCGTCCCTTGTATCCTGACCCTTCACAGGCATCGCAGCCCTCCCCTTTATACAGCGTTGTCCCGGGCTTGATATCGCCTTTCGATAACTCCACTTCCTCCGGGGTGACGGTGTACGTCTTCCTGCATTTCGGACATATCTTGCGAACAAGCCTCTGGGCACAGACAAGGAGCAAAGAATCAGCGACAAGATACGGTTCGATGCCCATTTCGGTAAGTCTCGTCACTGTTCCTATCGCGTCATTGGTATGCAGTGTGGAAAAAACGAGATGTCCGGTGAGGGATGCTTCTACCGCTGTCTTTGCTGTCTCAAGATCACGTATCTCACCGATAAGGATAATATCGGGGTCATGCCGCATAAACGCCCTGATCGCCTTCGCGAAGGTATATCCTGCTGTAGGATTTATGTTGCTCTGGATTATCTGCCCGCCGAGGGTATATTCCACAGGGTCCTCTGCAGTAAGTATCTTCACATCATTCGTATCAAGGGATTTCAGGGCAGCGTAGAGTGCCGTTGTCTTCCCGCTGCCTGTTGGACCGACATGAAGCAATATTCCGTATGGTGCAGTGATCGCATCCCGGTATAGTTGCATGTTATGTTCATTAAATCCAAGCATGTCGAGAGAGAGGATGGAACTCTTCTTGTCGAGTATCCTCATGACAACATCTTCACCATGAGGGGTCGGCACCGTTGAGACACGGAGGTCAATCGGAAGAAAAGGGTTGTATTTCGTGAAATCTATCCTTCCATCCTGCGGCTGCCTCCTTTCATCAATTCTCATATCGCACATTATCTTCAGCCGGGTTACGAGGGAATCCTGCGCGTATCGCGGGACAACCATTACCTCCGCCAGTTCACCGTCAATACGGTATCTGACCCTCATATGATCACCGGCTGGTTCCAGATGGATATCACTTGTCCTCTTCTTGAATGCCTCCTCAATAATCTTGTTCGCAAGCATTACAATAGGCCCGCTGTTTTCCGTAGCGTCCTCCCGTGTTACTTCGGCAATTTCAACCTGAGGGCGGAAACTTTCTGCCACCTGGCTCAGGATGTTTTTCATTTCCACTTCCTCTTTAGGTATCGCAAAGAAGCGGTCAATCGCGGAGAAAAGCTGTTTCGATGTAGTCATCACGACCTTTACTTCACGGATCCTGAATCTGGATTCGCGATAGAGCCGGACCAACTCCTCAAGCGCGATAAAATCCCTGGGTTCCACCATGGCAACCGTCAGGGTTTCAAGTTCATATTTTACCGGCAATACCTTGTAATTCTTCGCGTAAACGACTTTTAACGGTTTGAGAAGTTCAGGTGGGGGATTCGGGAAAGAAGTCAGTTCAAGGAAATCATACCCGAGGTATTCCGCCTTTAATGCGGCAATTTTCTCCTCGGAAAACCCTGCCTCAAAAAGAAATTGCTCGATGCCCTTTCTTTCACGGGCAACCCTTGAGAGCATTTCCTGGAGTTTGTCCCGTGTTAACAGCCCTCTCTCCACAAGCAATTCCTCAAAACTTTTGCCCGAAGGTTTTCTGGATGTCATTATGTCCTCGTAAAGATAAGCACCAGTCTTTTCACTCTGCCCTTATCATCAAGATAAGGGATAATCTTCACCTCAAGCACTTCAAGAAGAGCAGCTTTTCTGAACCCGTGGAGAATTGCTTCATCAACCTTCTCTTCAAGCTGCGTCTTTCTGAAGTTTTCAAAGAGTTCGAAGAAATATTCACCCGTCATTTCCTGAAGAGTGTATCTATGCCCGCTCATGACTTCAAGGAACTTATTCGCGGCAACGACCCTCTTTCGCATATCAAGGATGCAAACGCCTTCCCCGATATCGTCTATGATATATTCAAGAAGCTTTTTTTCATCCTCTATAATCTGATACAGAAGTGCATTTTGTACCGCAATACCGAGCAGGTAGGAAAGCTGTTCCATAATACCGACATCGGAAACCGTAAAACCGCCGGTTTTGTTGAATGCCTGGAAAACACCGATTATGTCCTTGCCAGCTTTAACCGGAATAGGAACAACCAGTACGCTCTCAGTCCTGAATCCACTCTTCTGATCCCATCTCCTGTCAAAACATAGGTCGGCGTCCAGCCGCCTCAGCGCTGAATCATCATAAGCATCGCGTATATTTACCACCTTTTTTGTAATAGTTGAATAGCCGGCAAGGCTTTTCTTCGTAACAGGAATTCTTACTTCTACAAGACCATCGGCCTGAAGGACCTTTGAATACAGTTCATTGTTCTCCCTGTCGATAAGGTACAGGGTACACCTGTCAGCCTGAATAATTGAACGGATATCTTCAACAACTTCGGTGAGGATTTGATTGATATCAAGAGTGGAGAGGATGGTATTCAGTATCTCGAAGAATCTGTCTGTCTCGAATAAACTCTTTTCCAAGAATACCTCCTGTCAGACCATCATTATACCAGAACCGCTGCGCTATATCTTCTCTTCATAGCTGGTGATTATAACTCCATACCCTTCCTCTGCAAGATCCTTTGCAAACCGGTAAGCCCTGTCCTTTGTTGAAAACTTACCTATCCTTACCCGGTAGTACCTGTCACCGTCAACCTTCGCCTCAAGTATCTGAACATTACCATACTTGAGTTCAAGCGACTTTTTAAGGCGGGAAGCATTCTCGGATTCCCTGAATGATCCGACCTGCACTGCAAACGGCCCTCGATCCGTCTGATATCGAACAGTCCTGATATAGCTCTGATCCCTCCCGGCGTACTCAATCCTAACCCTGCCTGTGCCCATCATGTTTATTTTTTTTGCTGTTCCATATGACAGATCAATATCCCTTCCGGAAACAAAGGGACCTCTGTCATTCACCAGGCAGACAACACTCGAGTTATTTGAGACATTAGTCACCTTCAGCCGTGTTCCGAAGGGATATTCCCTGTGGGCGCATGTCAATGCGTTCATATCGAAAATCTCTCCTGAAGCAGTAGGCCTGCCGTGAAATTCCGAACCATACCATGAGGCTGTCACAAAAGAGGTCTTCGGATATGATGAATAGCGGGAAGTTGAACAGGCAGTAAAAAAAACAACGGCAATAAGCAACAAAAAACATGAAATGCGGAACTTATCACTGTCTTTATTCACGCGTAACGTGTCACTTTAGAGAATATATCTGCTCAGGTCCTCATCTTTAACAATGTCAGAGAGTTTTTCCTTCACATATCCGCTGTCTATCTTGAGCTTTGCGTCTTTCTTTTCAGGCGCCTCAAAAGAAATATCTTCAAGGAGCTTTTCCAGAACAGTGTGGAGCCTCCGGGCCCCGATATTCTCTGTCTTTTCATTCACGTAAGCGGAAATATCAGCGATTTCATCAATAGCGTCGCCGGAAAAATCAATAATAACGTTTTCTGTCAGAAGCAAAGCGGTGTACTGCTTGATCAGGGCGTTATATGGCTCTGTCAGTATCCGAACAAATTCCTGCTTGCCGAGCGCTTCAAGCTCAACACGGATGGGGAACCTTCCCTGGAGTTCAGGAATCAGATCAGAAGGCTTAGACATATGAAAAGCCCCGGCAGCTATAAAAAGGATATGATCGGTCTTTACCGGGCCGTGCTTCGTAGTAACAGTGCATCCTTCAACAATTGGCAGCAGATCCCTCTGGACACCCTCTCGTGACACATCCGGGCCCTGAGAATACCCGCGGCTCGCTATTTTGTCGATTTCGTCAATAAAGATAATTCCTGCCTGTTCGACTTTTGTGATGGCCTCTTTTGTCACCTTGTCCATATCTATCAGCTTGTTGGATTCCTCCTGGACAAGGATATGAAATGCCTCTGATACCTTGACCTTTTTCCTCTTTGATTTCTCCGGCATAAAACTGCCGAGCATCTCTTTTAAATTAATTTCAAGGTCCTCAAGCCCGACATTTGATACAACGCCGAAGGGCACAACCTTCTCCCTTACTTCGATATCAACATACCGGTTATCAAGCCGCCCAGCCTTCAACTGCTCACGCAGTCTTTCCCGTGTTTCCCGGTATTTTTCTCGTTCCTCCTCTTCAGTGCCGGCACCCTTTGCCAGCCTCGGCTGAGGAAGAAGCAGATCCAGAAGACGATCCTCAGCAAGGGTCTTGGCCTTTTCCTGCACCTTCTCAACATGTTCAGACTTGACAATGTTTATGGATATTTCAGTCAGGTCACGTATCATTGATTCAACATCACGCCCCACATATCCGACCTCGGTAAATTTGGACGCTTCAACTTTGCTGAATGGCGCGTTCGCAAGACGAGACAGTCTTCGTGCTATCTCTGTCTTGCCGACTCCGGTAGGTCCGATCATGATGATATTCTTGGGTAATACCTCATCCTTGAGTTCAGGAGGAAGCTGCTGCCTTCTCCACCGGTTCCTCATTGCTATTGCAACAGCCTTCTTGGCCTTGTTCTGGCCTATAATATATTTATCAAGCTCCTCTACGATCTTTCTCGGGGTAAGATTGTCCATTCCTATTGCAACTCCTCTATCGTTATATTGTCATTGGTGTAAATACAGATGTCAGCGGTAATCTTCATTGCCCTTTCAGCTATGTCACGTGCAGGAAGAGATGTATTCTCATAGAGCGCCCGTGCGGCTGCCTGCGCGAACGGCCCTCCGGAACCTATTGCCGCAATCCCTTCACTGGGCTCAATGACATCACCGGTGCCTGAAATGATAAGAGTATGTTCCATATCCGCAATAAGCAGCAGCGCCTCAAGTCTCCGGAGTATTTTGTCCGTCCTCCAATCCTTCGCAAGCTCAACAGCTGCGCGGGTTATGTTCCCCCGGTAGGATTCAAGTTTTCCCTCGAATTTCTCAAACAGGGTAAGCGCGTCGGCAGTTGCTCCTGAAAACCCTGCGACCACCTTTTCGCTATACATCCTTCTGATTTTTTTAGCGTTGTGCTTGAGGATGGTGCTGCCGAGCGTAACCTGTCCGTCGCCTGACATCGCAACCTTTCCATTCTTTCTGACACATAGAATAGTAGTTCCTTTAAACATTAATTCTCCGTTTGCAGCAGCAAAATTATCATACATTATCGTGTTCTCCTTTTGCAAAAGGATGAGCCTTGTCATACACATCCATGAGATGTGTAATGTCAAGATGTGTATATTTCTGAGTTGTTGAAAGCGATGAGTGGCCAAGGAGTTCCTGCAATACCCTCAGGTCAGCGCCTCCCTGGAGCAGATGGGTAGCAAAGGTATGCCTCAATGTATGAGGGCCTATCCTTCTGTTGACTCCGGATATTTGAGCATATTTTATCACAATACGGCGCATGCCCCTGTCCGACAGCCGGGTGCCTCTTCGGTTAAGGAACAGTGCTTCACTCCCGCTTTTCATAAGCATCCTCTCCAGCATATAGGATTTGATGGAGTCAATTGCCTTGGAGCCGACAGGCACAATACGCTCTTTTTTGCCTTTCCCCCTCACCTTAACCAGACCTTCCTTTATATTCAAGTCATCTACGTTCAGCCCGGATATTTCACTAACCCTGAGCCCGCTTGAGTAGAGAAGTTCAAGAACCGACCTGTCCCGCGCAAGGAGAAATCCAATGCCATTTGGGTTTTCAACAAGGGCAAAGACTTCATCTATTGAAAGGAATCTCGGCAACAGCTTTGGAGGCTTGGGATTCGATACAAGCTTGGCCGGGTTTGCCTTGATATATCCCTCACGGTACAGGAACTTGAAAAATGACCGGACTGTGGCAAGACGCCTGCCAGCAGTGGTTTTTGAAAGACCGCTTTTAATCTGTTCCGCAATAAAACCCCTGATATCAATCATGTCTATGTCTTCAGGCGCTGCCTTTATCTTCAGGAAAAACGTATCAAGATCCTTCCTGTAGGCACGCAGGGTATGCTCAGAAACCGCCCGTTCAATCTCAAGATACCGGAGAAACTTATCAATATATTCATTCATGACAAATATTGTAGCATTTATTGACTTATAATCCTTTGCTTTCTGCAAATACAACCGCATTTTATAGTTGATTGACATATCATTCCTATCCTTATATAATGCTTGCAAATATGGAATACGTTTAAAAATGAAGACTCCCCGCTGCAGAGGCAGCGGGTTATCATTAGGTAAAATTTATTCCCCCCTTTTACAAAGTGGGCTCAAGGAAACCCCACAGCAGAGACTGTGGGGTATTGAAAATTCAATAAATGTTAGGGGGCAACGATGAACAAAAATATCCTCATTGTCAGCGGTGGTTTGCTCACGCTATTGATAACATGCATCTGTTCCGCGAATGAAATGATAGACGGATGCAAAAGAACCAAGAACTGTGACTTTATGGTCTTTGGTGCTGGGACTTCCGACCCAAAGATGAGTTTTATTGTATTAGAAAAAACATTCAAGAAGTTCACTGACAAAGATAAGAACAACCTAAGAGAAATACTCAAACGAAAAATACAAGACGCCAATAGCAATCCCAACAAATACGTCGATATCCCGGCGACTGCGCCCGCATACGATATGTTCCTGCGCAACGTAAGAAATATGAAATCGTATTCTGTTATTCTGTCTGAAAAGAAAGACAAAAAAGGCCTTTATATCGATAAAGAGATAATGGTTAATTACTGAAAAGCCCCCTAACACTTCGCTGGTGCGGACGCAAAAAACCGCGCTGCTCAGCGCTGCGTTCGGTGAGCAAACGGATGAAAGACGGTGCAGGATTCTGAGGAGGGATCGTTGAGCGAAGTTCCTGATACGAGTAGCTATGAGGCTTTCGGGTATCCCATCTTTATGTTCGCCGCGCAGGTGAGCTTTTCGTTGAAAGTATATAAAATGAAATAATGGAGGCAAAAGTGTCACAGGACGATGCAACCTCACAAAATAACTGGATATGTCCCAAATGTCTTGCTCAAAATCAGAAATCATCATTGGTCTGTAACTGTGGTCTCGCTGTTAACAATGATGATCTCTCAGAGTATAGTGGTACTATTACAGCGGAAGAATTATATAAAGAAATTGACAATTATTCTTTCATTGCAGCTGATCGAAAAGTTTTCATCTTGCGCTGTTACTTACTCAAGAGATTTCCCACTTCCTCTGAAGCACAAAAAATAAAGCAGAAAATTGATATTACATCTCAAGAAACTATCGAAAGATTTCATGAGGCACTGGACAGTTGCTTTTCAAAAAAGGAAGTCACTTGTGGGAAATGTGGCACAGTCAATGTTTATAAGAGTCAAACTCAACAGTGCTCTATTTGTGGGGATTGGTTATATCAATATATGTCTGCACAAAAAAAAGATATACCGTCGGATGATTATTCTTCAAATAACTACGATCCATCTGCTATTCGTTGTCCAAAATGTCATTCGACTCAGGTTACGGCTCAAAAGCAAGGTTTTGGCTTGGGCAAAGCAGTAGTTGGCAGTGTGTTGACCTGGAGCCCCGGCGGTTTGCTCGGCGGGTTTATCAGAAGCAGAAAGATATATTTAACTTGCCTTAAATGCGGCCATAGATTTAAACCTGGGGCATGAATTTAGGCAGCAAGATAATGGAATTCATAAAACTTCCTGATGGTACGTATTCAGCCCCTCCCGAGATTACAACAAAATTAATAAAGAACACGGATGGGACGTTTAGCCTTAAAGAGCGTTCCGGAGCGCAGATCGACTTTGACACAAACAAGCGGATTTCACAGCTGAGGGATGTTGACGGAAATTCCATGAATTTTACTTATGAAGGGAACAATATAAAGACAGTTAAAGATGCCTTTAATCGAACTCTTACTTTTAACTACACTGGAGACCTGCTTAAATCTGTTACTGATTCCACAGGCAGATCAGTATCCTACGACCATGATGTCAATAATAACCTGACTTCTTACACCGACCCTGAATCAAAAACATGGTCATATTCTTACAATGATACAAATCATCCTCACAGAATAACCAGCTTGAAAAATCCTCTTAACATTATCACTGCCACAAATACCTATGACAGTCTTGGAGGCGTTAAGAAACAGGTTGTTCCCAGACAGGGTGGAAGCGACGCTACCTATTATTTCTATTATTCAGTTTTCAGAAATGTGGAAAAAGACCCTGATGGGAAGATGGTTGTATATAAATTCGATGAAAAAAGCAGGCTCATGAGTAAAGAGAATCAACTCGGCAATAAAACAGTTTTTGAATACGATGGAGAGAATCATCGGACTAAAGTTGTTGACCCGCGTAATTTCGCAACTATCTTTACCTACGACGGCAATCACAATCTGACCAGAATTACGAATGCGCTGGGTCAAATGACTAACAACAAATATGATTCCCAGTTCAGGCTTACTGACACCATTGATCCTCTGTATCATGGAAGCCACATTGACTATGATACTGAACACCACCCAATTCTTTCAAAAATTGGGGTTTTATATAATGGTAGTTATGCGCCCCAGGATAGCGGACTGTTTCAAAACAGTGCCACCTATTATTCAAACGGAATGCTGCATACAGCCACAGACGGGCGCGGCACAACAACGGAACTGGCTTATGATGCCTTTGGCAATCCATATACATCAGAAGTCGGAAACCATCCTGCCGTAACCACTGTTTACAATTCAAAAGGCTGGCTGCAGAGCCTTGCAGATCAGGTTAACACAACAACGACGTTTAACCAGTATAACAATCGTGGACAGCTTAAACTCAAGACAGACCCGCTCGGCAAGACAACATCCTTTACCTACTATGATGATGGAAACCTCCGGACAAAGACTGACAGGAAAAATCAGACTATTACTTATACATACACCCCAACCAGCAAGGTTGATACCATCACCTATCCCGATACCTCAACAGTAAACTATATCTACAACCAGCTTGACAACCTCACACAGATGCAGGATGGTATCGGAACCAGCAGCTACACCTATGATGCCGCAAACCGGCTGATCTCCATGACCAATCCGCATGGTTTTGTTGTTGCTTATGACTATGATGCGGCAGGCAATCTTACGGAACTTGTCTATCCGGGCAGCAGGAAGGTTTTGTATACCTATGATGAGTTGAACAGGTTAAAGACGGTAAAGATAGACTGGTTAAATCCAAAGCCTGCGGCAACATATAATTATGACGACGCAGGGCGGCTGACAAGCCTTGTCAATTTCAACGGAACGGTAACAACTTATGGTTATGACAATGCCAATCGCCTGAATTTGCTTTCAAACAAGAAATCAGACGACTCAGTTTTATCGAGCTATAATTTTACCCTTGACGCCAATGGAAACCGGACACAGGTTGTTCAGAATGAACCGCTGACAATCATACCGGCCAGCAACACGATGTCATACACATATAACAACAAGAAAAACCGTTTGTTGACGGCAGGGACTAATGGTTTTGGATACGATGATGAAGGGCAGATGTCGAGCGGATACAGTTCGTCATATACCTTTGACTATGAACATCGGTTAAAAACAATTGGCAGTAATATTCAGTTCTTCTATGATGGCGCGGGCAACAGGTTACAGGCTGTCAGGAATGGTGCAACAACCCGATATATTTACGATGCTTCTGGGAATCTGCTTGCGGAGGCGGATGGTTCAAACAACATCACAAAATATTACATTCACGGAGCCGGATTGATGGCGATGGTAACACCGGCAGATCAAGTTTATTGCTATCACTTCAACGCCATCGGCTCAACCATTGCCACGACAGACCAGAGCCAGAATATCATGAATGCCTACAGCTATGATGCCTTCGGCAATGTGGTTGCACAAACAGAAGTTATCTCACAGCCCTTCAAGTTCGTCGGCCAGCATGGGGTTATGACTGAGCCCAATGGTTTCTACTACATGAGGGCCAGATATTACGACCCGCAGGTTGGCAGGTTCATTTCCGAAGACCCGATTGGATTTGATGGAGGTGATGTGAATCTCATGGCTTATGTTGGAAGTAATCCGGTGCTGGGTGTAGACCCTTGGGGGTATATTGTTTCAAAAGTATATAGACCATTAGCTATTGGTTACGGTATCGGAAAATTATTGGCATTTTTTGGCATCGAACATGTAGCTGTGCAAGTTAATAACGATCAGATAGGTAAGCATATATACGGTTTCGGCCCAGATGGTGTTATGAACGAATCGAAAAACACAAGCTTTCACCGCTCGGTTGTTATCCATCCGGGCAATGAATATGATCAGGCAACGCTTGATGTTCTTAAAAATGCTGCAGACAAAAATGATCCGAGATTCATTAAAGAGACTTACAGTGCTGCCTCAAACAATTGTTATAGTTTTGCGGACACAGCAATTAAAGAAGGGACAAATAATGCTATTTCAAAAATAAATTCCTCGCTGTCAAGAGGCATGAGTACAAGTAATCCAGGAAAATAATAGCAGGAAGAATTCGAGGTGTATAATATGTCATTAAAGACGGGTGCATTTGTTGTTATGTTTTTGTTTATTACAAGCGGAGTATCATCTTCAGAGACATCGTTTAATCTCCTGCAATTAGATCAAGATGGTGCAATGATTATTTCTTCATGGGGAGAGATAATAGAGATACCTATGAAACAACGCCATATTGGGGATGTTTCCTTTGGAATTCTTGTTGGTCACAAGTTTTATACAATATCAGATGATAAAGATTTGCGAATAACGGACTTGAAAGCTATGGAAACAAAAGTCCTTATCGATATTAAGAAAAGAATGGATGTAAGTTGCCGACCATTTAGTGTTCAATTTGTTGATGACAATAGAATTATTATCGAGGCATTAAAATATGACAAAACTAAATATTTTAGTAAGGATACCACATTCCCCTTGTTTCAATATGATCGACGAGTTGGAGATATAAATAGAATGCCAATCAATAAAGATAATGGGCCGGTTTCAGTTTATGAGGAACGAGTGTATTATACCGGCCAAGATGGTAATGTGTATTTTCATGAAGGCAGTACTGAGCAATCTCTTCGAATTAAAGGTACAAGCCCGACCATTTCTCCTGACGGTAGAAGGCTGGCGTACATTTTCTCTGGGCCAATTAAGAACAGTATTAACATATATGATATAGAAACGAAGAAAACTCAGTCAATCATAAGTTTTTTTAATTCTATCAATCCGAGAATTCGCTGGTCACACAATAGCCGCCTTCTTGCTATGAGTACAATCAATGATTTATATGTAACACCACTATATGTCATAGATGCCATGACAGGAGAAATTGTCCATAAATTTAAGAAAAGTTTTGCACGTAATTGGTTTTTTATCGAAGATAAATGGTGATGTGCCAAGTAAAAAAGAAGTAAAGGGGTCAAATCTTTACCATTGACAGAGCTACCAGCATAAATATGAAATGCAATAGCAAAATGAGCATTACGAAAAGAATACGAGACTGCAAGAAATAGTATGGAAAGTGGAGCTATATCAGCTTTCAGCGGACAGCAAACAGCTATCAGCGGAAAGTTTATGAAAAATCCATGAGGATTTCAGGAAGGTAAAAGCATAAAAAGGGCACAGCAGATTCATAAGAGATCAGGATTATGACCGACTGACGAGCGATGTAACGGAAGTCAAAAGATACTGCGGCGTTTATTCGGAAGCTGAGAGCTAAATAAAACATAAAACATCCGGAGGTGAAAGAACGAGATGCTGAATGATAAGAGATCTGCAGGATTGGTTATGTTCGCGGTTATTATATTTTCATTTATCCTCCTTTCATCCTCTTTTGCCGACACAATAAAGTACAGCTACGACAACCTGAACCGCCTTATCCGAATAGAATATGGAGATGGGACAATAACAGAATATAACTATGATGAGGTAGGGAACCGGACAGGGAATATTCAAAACTATACAATAACAGCAACCGCGGGAAGCAACGGCAGCATATCTCCTTCAGGTTCTGTGGTTGTTCAAAAGGGAAACAGCCAGTCCTTTTCAATAACTCCTGTTACCGGATACAGGATTGCGGATGTGAAGGTTAACGGAGCATCCATCGGTGCGGTTTCAACTTACACATTCAGCGATGTCTTAACAAACCATACGATAGACGCACAATTTGCCTGGGGCATGCTGCTGAACGTTTCACTGAATAATCCCGCCGGGGGTGTAGTAACAAGCTCGCCTGCCGGCATAAACTGCGGCTCAACCTGTTCAGCAGTTTTTGGGCAGAACACTTCGGTAACCCTTACTGCTGCTCCGAATATTGCATATAACTTTACAGGTTGGTCAGGCGCCTGTACGGGAACCGGCACCTGCGCCCTCACGATGGATTCGGGAAAGGATGTTACCGCGAATTTCTCAATAAAGCAGTTCACTATTACAGCGAGCGCTGAACCTATCGGCAGCATAACTCCTTCAGGGGCTGTTGTCCTTGACTATGGAAGCAGCCAGACATTTACTATTACACCATCCGCCGGGGCCAGCATAAATACCGTAACAGTAGACGGTTCATCGGTTGGAGCGGTCTCTACGTATACCTTTAACAACGTAACAGCAAACCATACGATCTCGGCTGCATTCAATTGCCCGAATTTGCCGGTCAGGATTTCCGGCTCTACCCCAACGTACTATTCAACCCTTCAGGCGGCGTACAATGCCGCAGCAAATGGAAGTATCATCCAGGTTCAGGCGAAGGGCTTTACCGAAAACCTTAACATCAACAGAAACATCCCGGTAAGCATTAATGGCGGCTACAGCTGCAATTATTCAACCATCACCGCCAACACAACACCGGTTAAAGGACAGCTCCGCACCTTTACAAACGGCGGGACACTGACAATAAAAAATATTAATCTGACTCAATAAAAGAGGAGGGCATTTATGAAAAGGAACATTTTGTGGCTGTTTATAGGTTTTTTGCTTATCGGAACGAATCTGTTCGCGGCAGACGGAGACCTTATTGTTAACGGTAAACTGGGAGTCGGGACAACGGCTCCTGCCGCGAAATTGGAACTTTCCGGGAACGATGTCGGTATGACCGTAATAAATACCAAAACAACAGCAGCATCATATGCGGATCTGTTTAAAGGTGTGCTCAACTATGGCTTACAAAATAAGAAAAAGATAGTTCTGGGTTTAAGGAATTGGAACGGTGTTGGTGCTGCTGAGTTAAGGATATTCACAAGGTTGGATGATGAAGCAATGGGGGTCACTATAGCGCAATTCACTGAAGGAATAACTGCTTTCACCGGCAATGTTGGTATAGGAACAACGACACCTCAAGGTAAATTAGACGTAAACGGCTCCATCTATCAGAGGGGAAGTGTATTGCACGCGGATTATGTATTCGGGACGGATTATAAATTAGCGTCTATTGAGGAAAATGCCAAAGATATGTGGAAGAATAAGCATCTCAAGGCGATTCCTCAAGCGACCGTGGATGAAAATGGACAGGAAGTTATTGAATTGGGCGCTCACCTTAAGGGCGTTGTAGAGGAACTGGAGAAGGCGCATATTTACATCGAGCAGTTACAGAAGAACATCAAGGTGCTGGAGGAGAGGATTGGCAAGCTGGAGAAATAATTTAAACTATAACAACACCTTAGCATATATATTATAATAATCATGCCTGTTCAAATTGTTTTTTCATAAAGCTTTTTTCAACTTGATACAAGGAGGTGTTTAATGCTGCCAATGGTCAGGATGTACACTCTGAGCACCTGTTATCACTGCAAGGCAACAAAAAAACTGCTGACTGATTCCGGAGTCAAATATGAATTCACTGATGTTGACCTGCTTGCCGGGAAAGAGCAGAATGACATACTTGAGGATGTCAGGAAAATCAATCCCCGCTGCACATTTCCTACAATTATCGTCGGGGACAGAATTATCGTAGGATTTCAGGAACAGGAAATCAGAAAGGCATTGGGTTTAAAATGAATAAGGAACAACTTTACGACCTGCTGAAAAAGGCTCAGGAACCAAAGGGCTATTTCTTTAATAACGACTCCGAAAGGGTCTCTGACCTTTTGCAATCCCTGCTTTTTAATAAAGAGCGCTACGGGTATATGTCCTGCCCGTGCCGTCTTTCTTCCGGTGATTATGAAAAAGACAAGGACATCATCTGCCCCTGCGCATACCGTGAAGCGGATGTAAAGGAATTTGGAAGCTGCTACTGCGGTCTTTATGTTTCACCGGACTGGAATAAGGGAAATATAAAGTCATCATATATACCGGAACGGAGACCAAAGGAAAAATCTCCTTTTTAGTAAAATCAAATCAGAATTCATTGGAGCATGTCAACTTATCCTGTCAAGGTAAAGCATGTCGAAGCCGTCAATCGTTGTCGCGTAAAAAAAGCCTGTCTATGAAATATCTTCTTCCAGTATCCGGCACTGAAGGGAAAAAAGCCTGTAATATGACGGATTGACTTCCATCATCCCCCGCAACCCGTCAGACACCCAGTGAGAATCTTCCTCAAGATTATAGAAATATGAATCAATTCCAAAAAAGCCATCAACAAAATGGGTAATGGAATGAAGCATCTTTGACTGATATCCCTGTTGTATTTTATCTATTTCTTTCAATATGGTTATGCCTTCTTGTTCAAGTTCTGCTATAAGTTTATTAAGTATTCTCCGGTTAGTTGCAACTGCCTGTGCCAGACGGGAATTGAAAAGCGCGTCAGAAGCCGGAATGCTTTTGCCTTCAAGGATATCTATCCGGGAGTACTTTACCAATTTATATCTCTCGAAAAAATGAAGAACTTTTCTCCTGCATGCCTCAGGATTTTCTCCTCCAGCCAATATTTCATGGTAATATTTCATTATTCCTTAAAGCTTCAGTATCCCCATGCCTTTGCCGGGATAATAAGCCCCCTGAATGGCACCTGTAATAAACTCCTTTGCCCCCATGACTGCTTCAAGCGTTGAACTCCCTTGTGCGAGGAGAGCGGTTATGGCAGCTGAAAAGGCGCATCCGGTTCCATGATACATCCCCTTCATCTTGCTGCCCTCCAATGCATAGAGAGTCCCGTCATAAAAAAGATCAAGGGCGATATCTTCAAGATGCCCACCTGTAATGACAACGGATTCCACGCCGGTATCAAGAAGAATCCGCGCAGCGGTTTCCATATCCTTTCTGTCTTCGATGGAGACACCTGAAAGAAGTGAGGCTTCATAGATATTGGGGGTGATAATCCGCGCAACAGGGAAAAGTTTTTCTTTTATTCCATCCAGTATGCCATCCTCAATCAGGCTGATGCCTGTGGATGATACAGTCACCGGATCAATTACAAGATTTTTCAGAGAATACCCGCGAAACATGTTCGCAACAAGTTCAGCTGCCCATATGCTGTAAAGCATACCTGTCTTGACAGCATCAGGCGTTATGTCCTGCAGAAGAACACGGAGCTGCTGTTCAACGCATTCCCTGCTGACAGGCAGGAATGAGTCCACGGATCTGGTATTCTGCGCGGTTACAGCAGTTACAACCGATGTTCCGTGGACATGAAATGCCCTGAAGACCTTAAGGTCCGCCTGTAATCCTGCCCCGCCGGTCGGGTCAGAACCGGCAATCGTCAAAGCAGTTTTCATCTGTCTTTTCTCAACGCGCGTTCAACCGTCCGGATTGCGCATAACTCACCGCACATCGAGCATACCTCATTTTCCGAAGGAGGAACTTCCGCCCGGTATCTCCGGACTTTTTCAGGATCAAAACTCATGGAGATTTGTCCTTCCCAGTCAAGGTTCTTTCTGTATCTTGCCATTTTTTTGTCCCGCTCCATGGCGCCAGGGACACCCTTGGCAATGTCAGCGGCATGACCCGCTATCTTTGAAGCTATTATGCCTTCCCTTACATCTTCAAGGTTAGGAAGCCGTATATGCTCGGCCGGCGTAACATAACACAGGAAATCGGCGCCTGCCGCCCCGGCTATCGCACCGCCAATGGCAGCGGAAATATGATCATAGCCCATCGCGAGGTCAGTTACAAGCGGGCCGAGAACATAAAAAGGAGCACCCTTGCAAATCTCCTTCTGAATCTTTATGTTCATCTCAACCTGATTAAGCGGAACGTGCCCGGGTCCTTCGATTATTGCCTGAATACCGGATGCCAGTGCCTTGTCTCTCAGCTCGCCGATTGTCAGCAGTTCTTCCATCTGACTTCTGTCAGTCGCATCCTCAAGGCATCCGGGACGAAGCCCGTCTCCAAGACTCAGGGTAACATCTTTTTCCCTGACTATCTCCAGCAGCCTGTCATAGTACTCATAGAAAGGATTCTCTTTGTCGTTGTAAATCATCCATTCCAGAAGAAGAGCCCCTCCCCTGCTTACTATGTCAAGCACCCTTCCTTCTTCCTTGAGGCGCTCCACAGCCCTTCGCGTAAGTCCGCAATGGACCGTAATGAAATCAACTCCGTCATCCACATGATCAGCGATGACCCGGAACATGTCATCAGGCGTCATCTTTGATATGGAGCCGTATGATTCAGCTGCCTTTACAGCAGCTTCATAGATCGGGACAGTACCAACAGATATGGTTGATTTGCTGGCAAGCATCTTTCTGAGGTCTCTGATGGGGCCGCCTGTTGACAGGTCCATGACCGCATCAGCGCCATACTTTATCGATATATCGAGTTTCTCCATCTCCTCGTCAAAGGATACCTTGTCCTTTGATGTGCCGATGTTAACGTTGATCTTTGTGCTCAGCCCCCTGCCAATTCCCAGCGGTTTAATATCACGCTGTATATTCCTCGTAATTACGGTTAACCCTGACGCGATATCACCGACAAGAGCATCCACAGATATCCCCTCGGATTTCGCTAAGTTTCTGAATTCATCAGTAATAATGCCCTGCCTTGCCATTTCAATTCGTGTCATGTGACTCCCCTACACTCCTTTTGCGCCCCTTATAATTATGGGGCAGGTGTTTTACTGCAAAACCCTCAGGATTGCTTCCGTTGCCTTCCTGATATTCACGGATGCAAGAATTCCGGTAATCAGCGCAAGTCCATCCGCACCGGAATCCATTACTTCCTTTGCGTTATCCGGTTTGATGCCGCCGATTGCCAATAAAGGAATTGCGCCCACGGATTTCACTTCCTTCACCATATTCAGTCCGACGGGATCCCCATACTTCAGTTTGGAAGGCGTGGCATAGACCGGGCCAAGAGTGATAAAATCCGCACCCTCCTCTTCAGCCTCACGCGCCTCCTGGACACTGTGCGATGAAACACCGATAATCATTGATTCGCCAACCAGCTTTCTGACTGCGTGTACAGGCATGCTGCTTCTCCCCAAATGCACACCGTCAGCACCTGAGGCAATTGCAACATCCACCCTGTCGTTGATAAACAGACGCGCTCCATGTTCTTTTGTCAATTCCCTCAGCCATACTGCCATATGAAACAGCTCCCTCACCGAAAGGTCCTTCTCCCTCAGCTGGACCGTTTTCACTCCTGCCTCAAGTGCATCCTCCATTGCAAGATACATCGAACACTGCGTGCTAAAAAGTTTTCTGTCAGTAATAAGATAAAGTTTAAGTCCCGCTGATAATTCCTGATCCACTCTTAATCCGTAATTGTCTTACAGCATTCCCTCAAACGGGCTGCTTGCTGTCGCATAGAGTTTTTTCAGTATCCTTCCCGCCTTATAGGCATATCTTCCCGCGATAACAGCGTGTTTCATTGCCGCTGCCATCGCTATCGGGTCTTTTGCCCCGGCTATGCCTGTATTTATCAGCACTGCGTCACAACCAAGTTCCATCGCAATGGTTGCATCCGATGCAGTCCCAACCCCGGCGTCAACAATTACAGGGATACGAACAGTTTCAAGTATTATCTTTATGTTATATGGATTCCTTATGCCAAGACCTGACCCTATCGGAGCGCCAAGCGGCATTACAGCAGCAGCTCCGGCATCCACAAGCCTTTTTGCCATGACGGGGTCGTCAGTTGAATACGGCAGGACAATGAAGCCTTCTTTCGCTAATATCTCCGTTGCCGCGAGTAACCCGCATACATCAGGGAACAGGGTTTTTTCATCACCAATGACCTCGAGCTTTATAAGGTCTGATATCCCGGCCTCCCTCCCAAGCCGCGCGTATCTCAGGGCATCCTCCACGGTATAGCATCCGGCCGTGTTTGGAAGAATCTTGTACTTCTTCGGGTCAATATAATCGAGGAGATTCTCAGACTTCCTGTCAATGATATTCACCCTTCTCACGGCAACTGTAACAACATCTGCTCCTGAAGCCTCAACCGCCCTGCGGGTCTCGTCAAAATCCTGGTATTTCCCAGTGCCTACCCAGAGCCTTGATTTGAATTCAACCCCTTTAATAATCAATGAGTCTTCCATACTATCCACCTCTTATCGTGTTTTCGATTTATCCGCCGCCCACAAAATTCACAATTTCAATCTTATCCCCGTCATTCAGCATGAACACTGTATATTCAGTCTTTTTTATAATCGACATATTCACCTCAACAGCAATGCGTGAAGGTTCAATCCGCATCTCATTAAGCAGATCCTGCACGGTCAGGACATTGCCTGTCTCCATGGATTCACCATTTATTATCAGTTTCATCTTTAACCTGCCTCAAAAACAAAAAACCGCATCCCTGAAGGATACGGCCTCTCTTCCCATTCCCTACGCCGGCATTATCCGTATCAGGTGCTCGGGGTCTTCTCCTTTTTTACCGGAGAACTCTCAGGCTCAATCAGCCTCCCCCAGGGGATATCTTGCTTTCAGTATATGGCAGGTCAAAAGAGAATGTCAATCATGGACATTGATTGGGAAAAACAGCATATTTTACTGTCTACTCCGGGTCTGTCAGCAAACAACAGCCCATATCACACTGAGCATGTCCAATAGTTTAAACGTTGTTGATTTGATGTTATAGCTCGAACAGCTCAGTACAACTTGTATTTTATATCAGCAATTCCCTGACTTTCACCTTAATCTTTCTATTGCCTGCTGCCTATTGCTCAACAAGTTCCACGCGCCTGTTTTTTGCCTTTCCTTCTTCGGTTTTATTTGAAGCCACAGGGTTCAGTGAACTTACGCCATAGGCCTTAAGCCGTGATGAGGCTATGCCGTGTCTTGATACAAGCAAATTTGTCACGGCGACAGCGCGTTCGTTTGAGAGCTTCATATTTGCGTCAAAAGATCCCGTATTGTCAGTATGGCCAACGACATAGACTTTAAGATCTGAACTGCTCTTAAGTAGTTTCCCAATTTCATCTATTGCCGCATCTGATTCAGCCTTTATCTCGGCCTTACCGGTGTCGAAGTATATGCCGTATATGGAAACATGACCCGTCGTATTGATGTCGTTGCCCATCGCCTCGGCGTTTGCCTCGATTTCCTGTTTCATGACTTCTTTTTCAACAATGGTAAGTCTGTACATGTTATTGTAAGTTCTGACTTCTACCCACGTCTCTTTTCCATCTCTTTGTACCACGATAGTGGAAAGTTTGTTAAAGTTATCGTCGAAGATAACTCTTGCTCCAATCTTCCTGAGGGCGTCCTGGATATTTCTGCGAATCTTTAATTCTCCGGGCTCCGTCTCACCTTTGTTCAACCGGTATTCAATATAGTACTTGTGTCCCTCGACGCTGACATGCTTTTTGTCGGGGCCGATAAATCTATGATTGTTGAATTCGGTGTCCTTATATTCAGATATACGGAAGTTGGGCATCCTTGTCAGCAGGGGATGGTCTTTGCTCCCTTCCCTATCCTGCTCCGCGATAGAAAAGTCAGCGTTGACCAGAACAAATATCATGCAAAAAATCATTGTCAAAAACCTGTTCATTACAATTCCTCCTCAATAGATTTTAGTAATAAAAGGGACTCTTCCGGTATTACCAATAAGACCATAAGCAAGGTCATATTATCTATAAAATCCCTCCTGACCTCCCTTTGCCAAAGGGAGGCAATATTCCCCTCTTTGACAAAGAGGGGAAAGGGGAGATTTTACAGTCCATGTGCTTTTATTAACAGTCTTATAATAGTATTTACAGGATTTCGTTTTTTATCCGTCATGCCCGGGGCCTGCCCTCGAAGTCTGTAATTGGGGGTCCTTGGTCGGGCATCCAGAGTCCTGTAACTAATGGATTCCCGCCAAAGACCTGCGGGAATGATAACATAAGAATATATAAACTATTATGCACTCCTTAGTATCTTATGCAATGCTGGAATTGCCCAAGGCCGCTATAGGATATTTATTTTATGTGCAAGACATCCCGCGCCAAAACCGTTGTCAATATTCATTACAGCGATGCCGGGAACGCAGGAATTAAGCATCGCAAAGAGAGCTGTTATCCCGCCGAGGCTTACGCCATATCCCACTGATGTCGGCACCGCGATTATCGGCATATCAACCATCCCTCCGACAACCGATGGGAGCGCTCCTTCCATCCCAGCTACAACAACAGCCACCCGGGCATCCTGAAGGGATTTTTTGTGATCCATAAGCCTGTGGAGACCGGCGACTCCGACATCATGAACAGACTCAACCCTGCTTCCGAAAAAAGAGGCTGTCACTGCGGCTTCCTCGGCAATGGGTATATCTGACGTCCCTGCCGCGATGACAAGGATATGTCCTTTCTTTTTCTTTTCTTCACCAGCTGAGATTATGCCGGATGCCTGATGAAAGACCGCCTGCCCGATTCCAACGTTTTTAAATATCTCATGGGTTGCTTTTGTGATAAGCAGTTTTTTGCTGGACTTATATATCGTACGGGCGATTCTGACTATATCGTCCAGCCTTTTCCCCTGTGCAAATACAACTTCCGGGATGCCCTGCCTGATATGTCTGTGGTGGTCAATTCTCGCAAAAGAAAGGTCTTCATACGGCAGATGTTTCAGTCTTTTCATGGCTGCTTCAACAGGCATCTTTCCTGACTTCACCTTGTCAAGAATGTCCTGAATCTGAATGCTATCCATAGAATTCCGGTTTCAAAGGTCTTGTCATCAGTTCAGTGACTGCAGCAGCCGGGTCCTTTTCCAAGTAAATAACCTGATATACCTGTTCAATGATAGGCACCTCTATTCCATGTTTTTGAGCAAGCTGAAACGCGGATTCAGCAGTCGCGACTCCTTCCGCAACCATTTTGGTTTGAGACAGGATGTCGTTGAGCTTTAGACCCTGCCCAAGTCTTGTACCAACCGTATAATTTCTTGATAATGGTCCTGTACAAGTGAGTACAAGATCGCCAAGCCCGCTGAGCCCGGACAGGGTATCCTGCTTTGCGCCCATTGTCATGCCAAGCCTCTTTATTTCAATAAGTCCGCGCGTAATCAAAGCAGCCCGTGCGCTGTGTCCGAGACCAAGCCCATCGCAGATTCCGGAGGCAATCGCTATTACATTCTTCAGGGCACCTCCTATTTCTACTCCTATGATGTCGTCATGGGTATAAACCCTGAAATTATTTGTATTGAATACCTCCTGAATCAAAAGTCCCGTGCTCTTGTCCGATATTGCCAGGGTAACTGCAGTAGGCATCTTCTTTATTACTTCCTTCGCAAAGCTTGGTCCGGACAGCACGGAATAAGGAAGGTCGGTTACTTCTCTGATGATTGCGGAGACTGTCATGAGAGTGCCTCTTTCAATACCTTTTGAGGCATTGATTATAGTTGTTCCAGCCGAGATATGCGGAGCGATATTCCTGAATGTATGCCGAACATATTGTGTTGGAACAACGTTAAGCACAAACCTTGCCTTTTCAACGGCTTCACCGGCATGGTGCGTCACCCTGATATTCTGGGGAAGGCTGACATCGGGAAGATATACAGAGTTTATTCTCGTTTTTTCCATCTCCTGGGCGAGGTCTTCTTCATTGACCCACAGAGAAATGTCATATCCCTTTGAAGACAAATGATACGCAAGGGTTGTCCCCCAGCTTCCGGCTCCGATAACTGCAATATAGCTCATACCTTATCCTTTTTCTGTGATTTTTCAATTTTTGCCCATGTATCGCGAAGGGTCACGGTCCTGTTAAAAACAGGCTTATCTGATGAGGAATCCGTGTCAACAGAGAAATAGCCGAGTCTTTCAAACTGAAAATGCTCCCTGGCCTGAGCATTCCTAAGCCCGGGCTCCAACATGCATGACAGCAATACCTTCAGGGACTCAGTATTGATGCATTCCCTAAAATCAATTTCCTCCCAGGGATGTTCTTTTGTAAAAAGGTGATCATATAATCTCACCTCGGCCTCGCAAGCATGCTGAGCGGAAACCCAGTGAAGAGTAGCCTTAACCTTTCGTCCATCAGGAGAATCGCCTCCCCTTGTCGCAGGATCATAGGTGCAGCGAAGTTCTGTGATTTCACCTGTTTTCTCATCCCTGATCACATTTTCGCATCTTATAAAATAAGCGTAACGGAGACGCACCTCGCGTCCTGGAGACAAACGGTAAAACTGCTTGGGAGGATCTTCCCTAAAGTCGTCGCGCTCAATATAGATAACCCGTGAAAACGGTATTTTTCTACTGCCCATGGAAGGGTCTTCCGGATTATTGACAGCATCGAATTCTTCAATCATTCCTTCAGGATAATTATCAATAACAACCCTTAGGGGCTGCAGCACTCCCAAAACACGCGGAGCACTTTTGTTCAGATCTTCACGTACGCAATACTCAAGAAGCGCAATATCCACAACGCTGTCTCTCTTTGCCACTCCTATACGATCACAGAAGGCACGGATTGATTCATTTGTATATCCGCGCCTGCGCAAGCCGGAGATGGTCGGCATCCTTGGATCGTCCCACCCTGAAACAAATCCGCCCTCTACGAGCGCAATCAGTTTTCTCTTGCTCAGTACCGTATAGCTGAGATTCAGCCGGGCAAATTCAATCTGCTTAGGATGGTATACTTCCAGTTCATCAAGAAACCAGTCGTACAGAGGGCGGTGGTCCTCGAATTCCAGCGTGCAGATCGAATGGGTAATCCCCTCAAGTGAATCAGAAACACAATGGGCATAATCATACATCGGATAGATGCACCAACTGTCTTCCGTTCTGTGATGATGAGCCTTCATGATGCGGTACATGACAGGATCACGCATGTTGATATTCCCTGACGACATATCAATCTTTGCCCTCAGGGTCCTGGAACCTTCGTCAAATTCCCCGGCTCTCATACGATTGAAAAGGTCAAGGTTTTCTTCCACTGAACGGCTGCGGTATGGGCTTTCCCTGCCCGGTTCAGTAAGCGTGCCGCGGCGCTCCCTCACCTCATTCGCGCTGAGATCACAGACGTATGCCCTTCCCTTTTTAATAAGCCGGACAGCATTTTGATACAATTGCTCGAAATAATCCGAGGCGTAGAAAAGCCTGTCTTCCCAGTCAAATCCAAGCCATCTTACGTCTTCCTTGATCGATTCAACGTATTCAACTTCTTCCTTGGACGGATTTGTATCATCAAACCTGAGATTGCACAATCCGCCAAACTCCGAAGCAAGCCCGAAATTGAGACAGATGGACTTTGCGTGACCGATATGCAGATATCCGTTCGGTTCGGGAGGAAACCTTGTATGAACCCTCCCCTCATTTATCCTGGCTTCGATATCGTCCTTTACAATATTCCGTATAAAATGAGATGGTGTGTTTTCAGGTATTTCGTTCATAAGGAACCCTCTGCAATTCTGATAGCTTTTTCTATTCTTTTCACCGTTTTCTCACTGCCGATTATCTCCAGCACCTCAAATATCCCGGGGCTTTCCGCCTTACCCGTGACAGCCACCCTTACCGGCTGTGCAAGATTACCCATCTTGATATTGCGGGTTTCCGTTATTGTTTTAAAGATACCCTCAATGGCATTCGCGGAAAAAACGTCAAGGGCTTTTAATGAATCGTTTACCTCTATCAGCAAATCCCTGCTCTTTTCATTCAGAAACTTTCCTTTTGCCTTTTCGTCGTATTCCATATCTTCTGCAATGTAAATCCGAAGGGAAGTCGCAAGCTCCGCTAGAGTCTTCGATCGTTCTTTCAAAGTGTCTATGGCCTTTGCCAGCCAAACCGTGTTAATTTCCACGGGTTCCGTGAAAATACCCTGACTGCTAAGGAAAGGACTGACCAGATTGACAAGCTCTGAAGAAGGTGTATCCTTCAGATACTGACTGTTCAGCCAGAGCAGTTTTTCAGGATTAAACACTGCAGATGATTTTCCGACATGTTCAAAGGTGAAGTGCCTGATTAATTCATCCCTGTCAAATATCTCCTGATCTCCATAAGACCATCCGAGCCGCACCAGATAATTGACAAGGGCAGCCGGAAGATATCCCATCTCTTTATATGCCATAACTGACGTTGCGCCGTGCCGTTTGCTCAATCTCGCCTTGTCTGCGCCAAGTATCATGGGCAGATGGGCAAAATCCGGAACCGTATATCCGAGCGCGTTGTAAATATGCACCTGCTTCGGAGTATTATTCAGGTGATCGTCCCCACGTATTACATGTGTAATTGCCATATCAACATCGTCCACAACAACCGTGAAGTTATATGTTGGAGAACCATCAGACCTCATGATAATAAGATCATCAAGCTGCGCATTGTCAAAGGTAATTGTTCCGCGTATTACATCATTGATAACCGTCTCTCCTTCCTGCGGCATCCTGAAACGGACAGCGGGGGTTATCCCTTCCACAGAACTCTTTAGGTCTCTGCATTTTCCATCGTACTTCGGAGACCTGCCCTGTGCCATCGCCTCTTTTCTCCTCTGCTCCAGGTCCTCAGGCGGGCAGTAGCAGTAATAGGCCTTGCCTTCCGCTATCAGTCTGTCGACATACAGCTTATAAACATCAAAACGGTCAGTCTGCCTGAACGGGCCTTCATCCCATTCAAGCCCGAGCCATCTCATGCCTTCTATGATTGCCTCAATATATTCATCTGTTGACCGTGTTCTGTCGGTATCCTCGATTCTGAGGATAAATTTCCCGTTATTGTGGCGGGCGTAAAGATAATTGAACAACGCGGTCCTTGCTCCGCCAATATGCAGGTGACCAGTCGGACTTGGCGCAAAACGTACACGTATCATTCTATTGTTATCGAACCTCCAGAGTTTCCTTGCGGTATTGCGACTCTATAACTATACCATATACATCAGAAAATTCAGAAATGGTAAATCCTCAAGGAAATATACGCTAACATCACATGAATGAGTAATAAAAGTTCAAATGTTTAACCTACTAGGTCAAGCCTTTCCAGGTGAAAACATTGAAGCGGCATACGAAAACTTCAGCAGCTAATTTGCAGAACAATACTGTGTATGGAAATGCTGCAAACTTCACTCTGCGACAATCAATCTCTAATGGAGAATCTTACGGGGATGTACCAAGTAGAATATGTTGAGTAATTGTCTGCAGTGCAAGTGTATATGTTATTTAACTACCGGGTAACCGGCTTCTTCCCAGACCTTCAGACCACCAATCATATTAACCGCTTTTTTATACCCGAGGTCATTTAATGATTTAGTAGCCAACGGGCTTCTCAGGTCTAGACCGCAATAGACGATAATTTTCCTGTTTTTATCAGGGATAATTAAATGAACTTTAAAATCCAGACTCCCACGAGATATATTGATTGCCCCTTGAAGATGCCCTGTTTCGTATTCTTCTCTGTCTCTCACATCAAGTAGTATTATTTCTTCCCTGTTCTCCATCATTTTTTTAACTTCATCAATAGACACTTCATTTATTGCAGCTTTTGCTTCCTGAACAATTTGCTTTGGAGTTTTATCGACAGCACGTGCAACAGACGCAGAATAAAGCACAAAAAAAGTAACCACTAAAAATATGCCTGTTTTTGTTTTCACAGTTTCCCCTTTCTTATTTTACCCTATTAAGCACCCCATTTTTTTACATTAGCACCTGTGATATCTCGGGTAAGGCCTTATTCCACTTACAAGTGTTGCTTTTCAATGATTGGCTTCAGCCGCAACATTTCTTCATCTTATGTGCACAGTCGTGTTCCTGCCTCAGTGATAAAGTTTCTACCAGAAAGAGACAGTCTGCGACGCAAGATAGAATGAAGATTGCCTCTCCAACTCTTTACACGTAAGGAGACCGTATCAACACATCATCTTCCTTCCCCCCTAGGGCGAGGACGCCAAGAGGAGGGCCGCGAAGCGCAAGGGGATGGGGCGGGTAGGCTGCGGATAGTTCTGTCGCCCTGGAATTCTATTTTATGGCTTTTCCTTGGCCTTCAGTGCCCTTTGCATCTTCTCGATGGCTGGCTTTATTGCGGTCAGTTTCTCGGTTGCGACTTGCCAAACGATCATATAGTCTATGCCAAAGCAGAAATGCGCGATCTTATTCCTTATCCTTGCCATGAATTTCCAGGGCAGATCTCCATAATCATCTCTAACCGGCTTGGGGATTTTCTTCGTAGCCTCGCCGATAACCTGGATCTTCCAGACAACAGCGCTCTTCGTTTTTTCGTCTTTCAGAAAATCCTTGTAATTGAGCTGTCCAACAAATTTCTCAATCGCCTTGATTGCATCAAGGATGTCTTTCACAAAGAGCGTATATTCGCAGGTCATACGTAGACGGCCCTTAGAATCCGTTTTTTGAGTTCTGGGCGGATCGCTTCCTTACGCACGAGATCAACTTTCTTACGAAGGAGCTTTCTAAGGTAATCTTCGAGTTCCATATACCGGAAGACATCGGGTATGCCGGCGAAAGTGACGAGAATATCGACATCGCTCCGCCGTCTCTGTTCACCGCGGACAAAGGAGCCGAAGATTCCTATCTCGCGCACTCGGTATTTCTGCATCACTTCGGCCTTATGATCCTTCAGGATTGCTTTTATTTCTTCAACGCTCTTTACTGCTTGCTTCATGTCCCTATTTTATCAGTTTTGTTTTGCATTTGCTGAGAACTTTCTTATAAGCCTGTGGACAAGCCAGAGTCCATGGAATGATATTTCGCGCCGGGACACTTGAGTACCCATGTCCAGGCAGAAAATTTCAGATTTTTCTCTCTAAATAGTGGTTGTATACTATTCTGTCTCAGCTACCCACTTTCGAATGGGCTGCGGCTTTAGAAAGGTATGAGCACAAAGTTTCGAACTGTAAGAAGCGGGTAAGCCGTATAAGCTTCATTCGCAAAGAGTGAAAATCGGAAAGTCATAAAGATACACAACTACTTCATCCTATACGTGCATCTTGGGCAGTTTCCATGGGGATAAAGGTATAATCGCAAAGTAGCAGAAATGTTCATGTCATAAATTGATAATTTCCAGTTGAAAGATAGCACAAAACAGATAAGGTAAAATTGAGTATGGTGTCTCCGGAATTCCTTGCACCTGGGTAGTTGCATATTTGCAAGCCTAACACCATTAGTATTCATTCGCTTTGTAGAGTTTTGGAAAAATATGGGCTGTTTCATAAAAATCTTACGTTAAGATAAAATAAAAAAATAGGGAAATATTAGCTATCTTCATTTCGATGGAAGGTCTTCAAAAGTGCTTCCCTTAGATAGATAGTTTCATCTCTTGCTGACATAACTGAGAAACCTTCCTTTTCGTAGACTCTTCGTTTTTTTACGTTATTCACAAGATCGAGACAAGCTTGCACCAAATCCTTATAATCGACCAGTACCAATGCGTTTAACAAATCATCTTCGATGGATGTGCTCTTCTCAGAATATTCAGATACAACGGCTTTCGAATTTGCAAGCAGATAAGAAACTCTGACAATCTCGAATGTATTTTTAAGAGAACCCCAATACATACTCTGACCCGGATGAATATTTAACACTACTTTTGCTCTTGCAATATATTGATCTCTTTCGAGTCCGAAGAGATTTTGTAATACTTCAACTTTTAATCCCGCATTCTTGAGATCTTCCAATATCTTGCCGCGCCTCTCAGTGACTCCTCCATAAAAAAGCACATCTATGTCTTGCTCTATAGCAGGGCTGATACGGCTCATTTCCGGCATATAACCTATTGGTACATAATAAACAGTTGAGCCCCAATATCTTTGCCGGATTAAATCACAATTTTCTATGTTGTAATCCCATATTGGCACTCTCGATTTAGCCGCTAATAAAATAGACGGTAAGATACCAGGCAAGTCAGGGATTTTTTCGAGGTTATAAAAAATTGTGGATTCAGAAAGCATAGAATACCTTGCCGGGTCTGACTGCTGCCAAAATTGCCAACCAAATACTATGTTCACACTATTGTCCATGAGTTTATCATCAGAGATGATGGCATTATAGCCAAGTGCTTGAAGGCCATATTTAACAGTCTCTGCAACTTCTCTATATGCTTCAAAAGCAGGAATAGGCCCCGGAAAACGAACTATGCATATATTGAAGTTAAATAAATTCATTATCGGATACGGTTCAGAAATCGTCACTTGTTGTCTGCTCCAGCTCTTGCAATTTCAGTATTTATATGGAGACTTCCAATATTATTTCTTGCCCTGAATAATGAATTCTGAAGCTTTTTACGAATAGGGTTATCATCTGCCCGGTTGCCGACATATTCCGGCAGCCGGGAAGATAATATTACTCAGTTTACAAACAAACTCTATTTAATATTTTTTATAAACTCGGCAATGGGTATTGCTGACAGGGTCAGAAGCTGCACGGAGCCTCTTGCACCGAGTTCCACAGACATCTTCATGATAGCATTATTATCTGGCGCTTCAACGATATTTACGAAATCATACGGTCCGAGGACAGCAAACTGGTGCTTTACCTTAATTCCCATCTTTGCAAGTTCCTTGTTAACCTCAAGTATCCTTTGCGGGTTTTCCTTGATCGTTTTTCTTCCTTCATCAGTCAATGTACTTAACACAACATAATTAGCCATCTTTCCCTCCTTTTACGGTTATTTTGCTACTCATGCTTTTACAGGCATATTTAATTGCACTTATCCGGAAATAAAATGATAATTACCCAGCAACTCACTACCCCCGAGCCCTGTTCAGCTTCAATCAATTATATCAGGTTAATGAACATATTTCTGCCCGACAAGAAACATTTCTGAAGTTTTTTGCAGGGTGTCTGATAATGACAAAAAAGCAAATGCCCCGGAGGGAGGAATGACCGGGAATGCGCTCAAATTCTTTAAGCCCGGTTGATTCATGAATAATATGGGTTAGAATATCCTCAGAATGCTGATGAAATAATAACCCTGGATAGCTTTATTGTAATATATAAGAAAGAGCCTTGATAAAACTGAACGTCTTATTCTGAAGGCCATCGAATTCAATCCCTCAAGGCGCGACGTCCTTAGGGATACATTCCGGAATTAAAAGACTAAAGGATTTTTTTAATAGTTTTAAATCTGTTGTTGTCTGTAACCATTTAAAATGATTAACAAAACAAATCTTAAATCACTGTCAAAAGATGAACTCGCCGCATTCGTTGGAGCGATGGGATTGCCCAGGTATCGGGCTCAACAGCTGTTCCATTGGATATATGAAAGGCATGCCTCTTCAACAGACGAGATTACAGAGTTTTCCATGGAGCTGAGAAATACCCTCAGGGACGTTGCTTACATCAGCAACCTTGCCCTCGTAAAGAAATTAACATCACAGGACAGGACGGAAAAGTTCCTTTTTGCCCTTGAGGACGGCAACACTATTGAGTGCGTCCTAATCCATGATGAGGAACGCATTACCCTGTGCATTTCTTCACAGGTCGGTTGTGCCATGGGTTGCAGCTTCTGCCTTACCGGAAAAAGTGGATTCGTCCGAAACCTCAAATCATTTGAAATAGTTGACCAGATTACCGCTGTTAACAAACTCATACGTCCGGAAAGGATATCAAATATCGTACTAATGGGAATGGGTGAGCCCTTGATGAATTTTGATGAGGTTGTTGACGCCCTCTGGAGAATCGTCGATTTCATTGGTGTATCCAAAAGAAAAATCACCATCTCGACAGCAGGGATTGTTTCAAAGCTTCGTCTTTTTGCCGAAAAAGCACCTGAAGTCAATCTTGCCATTTCACTGAACGCGACGACTGATGAAACAAGGAACGAATTAATGCCTGTCAATAAAACGTATCCGATATCCTCTCTTATTGCAGCATGCAAGAAATATCCTCTCCAGCCAACTCGAAAAATAACTTTTGAATATGTCCTGATCGAGGGAATAAATGATTCTGTTGAAGACGCCGCAAGGCTCGTTCATCTGTTAAAAGGCCTTCGATGCAAAGTCAATCTCATCCCTTTGAATGTTGATATGGAAAACGGCCTGAGAAGATCTTTGGACAGCAAGATACTCGCATTTCAGAATATTCTTCAGAACAACAGAATAAGGGCTCTTATACGCGAGAGCAAGGGGCAGGATATCCTCGCAGCCTGCGGGCAATTGAGGGCAGGATAAAAAGAAATCGTCCCCTCCTGTGGAATGAGCGGTGGAGTTGATCTTCGTCTGCTGGAGTGAATCAGTTATCAGTTAGTCAACTTTACATTTCCCCTCTAAACTTCCAACAAACATTTTTACACCATCAAGTGGCCCATATCCACTTGCAGTTTTTGTATAAAAAGCTTTTCGTTTTTCAATATTTATAGACCATGTCTCAACAACACCTCTTTCTATACCGACGATAGCATATGGAGTTACCTCGATAAATTTAATATTACTGCTAATCACAGAACTATTTTTGCCATCTATGTTTACAATGAATTTTTGTCCCGAAATCCCGTCTTTTTGTATTTCAAAGTTGTTATATCCGGTAGCACCATATCCTTTAAGTTCGGAAACAATCCAACACTCAGCAAACACAAAATTGCTCATCATGAGCAGTATAAAAAAGAAGCACAATGCAAATCTCATTCTATTCATATTTCCCTCCCATGATAATTATTAAACCGGCAAGCAAATACTGCAATATTGTCATTCTGAGCTATGCGAAGAATCTCGCCTTTTCATGCGGTTACGATATCCTTCACTCCGTTCAGGATGACAACTTTGCTTGCCGGGTTAATAGTACATCTGCGGCTTGTCCGCAAAATGTTTTTGTTGGGTCATTTTCCCTAAAAAGCCCCTTTTGCCCCTTGAAATGGCTCATTTAAAGCAAAATATGACCCATTTAACATGTCTTTCATACGTCAAATCAGGCAGTTGCATTGCCAAGAACCCGCCTCACGCCTCAGCGCCTCCCCTTTGTGGTTATTGCCTCTCAGCCGCCTTTAACCAATCACCTAGGGAAGTTACCCCCAATGACAACAGCAAATCTTGCACTAGTACCACGCGTGAAAGCATCGCACCGTGGTCAGCTTCTTCCCTTTCCTCTGCCTCGGCAAAAAGCCGGGTCATTAGCTGAACAAGCAGATTTTCATGGTCGTAAAAATACGGCTTGGCACGACTGACATAGGCCAGGTAATTTTCGGTTGCGGATAAGGCGAGCTCTGGGTCGCGCTGCGAAGTAGCGTTGAGCCATTCGTCAAATCCGAATAAACGGTGACGTTTGTTGTCGCTATCGTTTGCGAACACGCTAAAACAGAGGCGAATTAATTCTATCGGGATGGAGATGGGCGGCGTATTATCCCTGAAGATATTATCTACACGTCGAGCGACAGCACTTGCATGGTGACTGTCTGCTTTTAGTCCTGCCTCGATCCCTGCAAGGCATTGCTCGCGATGCTTCTTGATGTTTCTAGGGTGAGTCCAAACACTCGTTGCCCCCTGCCACGCTTCGGTAATATCCAGGGCGTTCAATTCACCAAGCAAATTGGCAAAGTCGACTTGCCCAGTCAGGGCAGACAGGGCCGAAATTCGCCCCCAAGTTTCCATATCTTCCTTACTGCCGTCGCGACGTATGCGCTCAAGCAAGTGCGCAACCTTTTCGAAATGATCGTGATATGCGTAATACAGGCAACGTTCAGCGGACTGCCAAAGCCCTACAGCTTCCTGTATGGCAAGGTGAAATAGTTCCCAACCCAACTCGGGATTCTTGCTTTGGAAGTAAGGCAACCGCCTCAAAATCAGGGCTCGGATTGCAGGGTGTTCGTTGCTGGCAAATCGACGTAATGTGGGTGGCAACAATTCGGGGAATACAATGCCGCGCTCTTGAAGATTGTCGGATAAAATCATCAAGGCTTCGGCAACCTTTCCACTCATCATATTGATGCCGGTCGTAATCAAATCAACCGAATTCCCTTGTATGGATCTTTCCTCTTTGAGGGCTGAAAAACCTATTGCAAAAAAAACTAGCCGTGCAGCATCTTGTGCATCCTGGATAACATGTGCGCAGGCTTCCAGAGCCCTGGCTGCGGAGCGATTGAGCTGCCAGTGGGAGGGATGTCTCTCCAGTTCGTTAAGGATTTGATTCGCCAAGGCGGGAGCATCGGGCTCTTCGATGGGTACCCAAGTACCATTGATTTGCAGGTTACCATAACGATGTGCGAGGTAGGTGGCGATGCCGTCCATGATGTCATCGCGAAAACTTGCTGAAATGTCGTTCCAATATGCGACCAGCAAACTCAAGAATCGCGATGGGTGACGAGAGGAACCCTCGCGCAGTTGCCAACCGACTTCTCGCTCCCCTCCTACCAAAAGGTCATCGAATGAATTCCTGTTATATCCATCGTAGTGCGCCAGCAAACGAATTACGCCGACATCGCTGGCATTCAGAAAAACATCATATGAAAATGGGGCGGCTACCGTGCCGCCCCAGCTGCCTATGTGCGGCTGTCGAATAAATGTCCCATATATTTTTTCGTAAGTATCTATTATTGCTTGGGCTTCCGCTGAGCGCAGATGACATGGGATGGCGGAAATATATTCGGCTCGATGCCTCAATATCCAAAGACTTGTCTCATCATTCGGCTCCCGGTCCTCCCATAAGGTTTGCAATGTTGTCATTACTGCATCTTGTGTGTATCTATCCAGGTAAATGAATGCAGTTCTGATCAATGTGCCTAGTTCGTAAGAGAGATCGAATTCCAGAAAATTCCTGTCACATAGCAGACGACCGATCGAGTCAATATTGGGCTGAGGAGAATTTGTAAAAGCGAGGACGGCGAAGTAACACAATGCACCTTCGTGGTTAAAGCACAGGCGTTGTCGATTCTGCTGCCACCAGTCGGAGTGTTTCTGGGCGTGGTCGAGAATTGCTGCCTCAATAGCATCAAAAAGCATCCTCTCTCCATCCACGTGTCGATGATCGTGTTGAGAGTGAACATCATCGTATGAGGTATTGCCTAGGTATCCACGGCGATAGCCTATTCTGGTCTCTCCGTAGTGAGCTGACTTGATTTGGCTCCATTGCTCAATGGTTGCCAATGATAAATCGAGTAAGGTAGTGGATTGCACCATCCGCTGTTTCAGGAAGTTCTCGTTCTTGTCTCCAAACTCATGGGGTTGGCAATGAAGTTTGTTGTCAAAATGAAATTTCATCACTTCGTCTTCACTGATGTTGCCAGCGATATAGCGCCAAAGCATTATGTCATCAACAGCGCCAGCGGCGATGCAGCGTGCAACGATATGACCTAGAAAACTATGCTCTGGTTTCGGCATACTAAGCAGCCGTTCCAGCAAGGGAGCAACCAGTGACAAATTTTCTGTCTTGAAATCAGATAAAGAAAAATCCAATTGCTCTGCGATTCTGTTGCCATCCAACCAATCCAGCTCCAGCGTCTCCATCCAGAAGGCCAATACCCCGGCAGCATCATCATTTTTCCACTGCGCCACCCGATGAACATGGGCCGTCATCCCCTCGGCATCGCGCAGTTCCTTCAATGCAGGCACCAAATGAGAAAACCAGAAGTGGTGCCACTCAACCAAAGATGCTTGGGCGTAAATCACCTGAAACACCTCGCGATGCTTCTCTCGTAAGTCTCGTATTAGCGGCCAGTCATCATCCTGCGGTATTTGCTGGGCAAACGACTCTGCAATCAGGCGGCGTATGTGAAAGGCCGTGTTGCCGGTCAATACCGCTCGTATTTGCTTCCTGAACTCACGACGATCTCCAGCCGCTAACTGTGCCACAAAGCTTCGTATGCTCGGTCGAACGAAGGGCACGGGCGGCAAGCCTTGGATGAAATCATTGAGCGAGACCCTGCGGCGCACAGCACCGCATATTACGAGCACATCCAGCAGGGTTTGATGGCCAAACGTCAATTTTCCATCATGGGTATCTTGCAGCACATTGAGACTATGCAGCCGACGCAGGATATCCTGTGAAGCATTGAAACGCTGACGAGGAATTGACAAGGTGCGTGACTGCAGCATTGCATTAGCGATGGATTCAATCGCTTGCATTGCTGTGTCCCCCAGTGTGGGATCGGCCTGCACGATGGTATCGAGGTAGCGCTGTGCCAGTGCTTGGCTGGTAACCACGTTGAAGCTGCCTTCATGCTTTGCCAGTTCGACAAAGAGGGCTAGTTCGCGAGGATTTTGGATCAGTTCACGTGTGACGTGGTCAATAGTAGTCGAATCGATTCTGAGCTTTTCGAGCAACGGTGCAATCTCGATCTCCCAGTCCAACGGCATACACTTAAACTCGCAGTCCCACTGCCGTGCGGCAATGCGGCGGTCATATTTGCGGTCGAAGTCGCGGCAAGCTGTGATAACTGTGATATTAGGGATCAGTAGCAGCTGGTCGATTTGTGCAAGGAAGTACGTCAATACGCTGTGCTCCCGGGCGATGGACAAAACATCAAGTGAGTCGATTACAACAACCACATGTGCGTCTTCTGCTAACCTGGCAGCCTGTTCAACCCACTTCACCGGCAGTCCTTGTGCCTGGCGCTCCTGCGCTGTCGCAAGGTCGGCGAATTCGCGCGACTGTATAAAGAGCGGCACTATATCCGCTCGGGTTTGTGTACGTCTCTCCAGTGCTTCTTGCAAATCCAGCATCACACAGGTTTTTCCGGAACCCGGCAGCCCCGTAAGCAGGAGACTACGTTTGCCTGCATCGATAGCAGCCAGGAGCTCGTTCACGACTGAGCTCGAAATCCGCAGCCCAGCAATGTCCCGAAGCCACGACCTGCCGATGGCTGAGGTGCTGGAAAACAATGTCCGCACCTGTGCGGTGGACATGATCGGAACAAGCATTGCTCCTGCGCGATGGAGAATGGCTTTGAGATCGTCCTTGGTCAGGCGATGCTGAGTGGAAACGGATAGATTGCCGTCCGACATACGTCCACCAAGTTTGTCCAGGCTTATCCAGAGGGCATTAAAGGCAGCATCTGAGTTGCTCGCCATTTGGCGCAAACGTTCACGCAGCAAAGTCTCCATGCGATCAAAATCTGGACTGATCTCGAAGGAAGTGCGGCGCAGGAATTCATAGGCCGAAAGACCAGGCGCATGCGCGGCTATGCGAGCCGCCAAATCGGTATCTGTTATTATATGACCTTGGGTCAAGTTAGCATGATAATCGGCCTCATTGCCATACAGGGTGCTGTATTCGTGTAGTTTAGCGAGTGCGCCAAATTCGCTACGCGAATAGAAGTGGACTTTGACTTGTTGATTTCTTGCTAAGGCCAGAGAAGCCTTGTCGAGCTCACCCGCAAGATCGGCTATCGACCATGCATTGAAATCGGTCTGGTTCTTCTTGCACTGACAGCAAATCAGGGTGCCATCGGATTTGCCAATTACGACATCATCTACCAGATAGATCGTCGAATCTATTTCAAGCCACTGAAATTCGGGATCAGACAAGACAGTCAATGCCCAGTTGAAGGCGTAAGCTTCCCTGTCAAGTAGACAGTTGTAAAGTAGAGTTTTCAGCATATTCTGCTGGGGTCAATGACCCCAGTGAATCATGCGGCCGCTCCTCATTGTATGAGATTCGCCACCAGTAAGTTACT
>Ga0233425_10002281_pt1 | contig 38552 bp, 27 predicted proteins | sample Watercolumn_Towu_2_FD_181712 | JGI IMG/M metagenome (GOLD analysis project Ga0233425, IMG submission 181712) | Freshwater microbial communities from Lake Towuti, South Sulawesi, Indonesia - Watercolumn_Towuti2014_140_MG | ecosystem: Environmental > Aquatic > Freshwater > Lake | place... | reverse complement strand
CGTCGGGTAACGTTTGGTTTTCTTCTCAATGGCGGCCATCTTGGCGCGATTCGCTCGGGTCCACATCCCGAGCTTGAATCACGACCCTCACTCCGTCGCAACCATTCTCAAACGGTCACTAAGGCCTCGCCGCGAAGCTTCGCGACAGGTTCGTTCGTCACGAGCATGATCCGCGCTGGCGCTTCGAGCAGCAGAATTTCAGTCGCGCCAGTTCTACTCTGCGCTGCGTTCGGACGTGACTTTCCTGGTGAACCGAGATAACCGGTCGAGCTCGTTCACCGAGCGAAGATGACGCATCGCGCCGGTTCGAGCGGGTCGTCCTGTCGGGAGCGGAGCAGGTGACCGCTGGTGCATCACCCTGTTTATCTGGAGTCTTTCACATGAAATCCGATCTTAATGAAGCCCTCGCGGTAGATGTCGATAGCGTCCGTGAGCGGGTCGCATCGCGGAACTACGTGATCGGCATAATGGGAATGGGGTATGTTGGCCTGCCCCTCGCGCTGGTCGCGCTGAAGGCCGGCTTCACCGTCGTCGGCTTCGACATTGATCCGGGACGTGTCGAGTTCTTGAGAAACGGCCACAGCGGCATCAAGCATATTCCGAGCGAACCGATCGCCGAGGGCATTGCGTCCGGGAGATTCCGGGCGACCGCCGATCTTGGCGAGTTGAGCGGGCCGGATGCGATCTTGATCACCGTGCCGACGCCCCTGTCGAAGCAGCGCGAGCCCGACCTGTCATGTGTCGAGAACAGCACGCGCGCGATCGCGGCGTCGCTCCGGCGCGGGCAGCTCATCGTGCTGGAGTCGACCACTTGGCCGGGCACGACCCGGGAGGTCATGGAGCCGATCCTGGAGGCGAACGGGTTGAAGGCTGGTCGCGACTTCTTCCTGGCTTACTCGCCGGAACGCGAGGATCCCGGCAACACAAGCTTCGACACCGCAATGATCCCGAAGGTGGTCGGGGCAGACGATGCCGCCTCCCTGCAGATCGCCTACGCCGTTTACAATTCCTTCATCTCAAACACTGTTCCGGTCTCGACGGCCGCGACCGCGGAGGCGGTCAAGCTCACCGAGAACATTTTCCGGGCGGTGAACATCGCGCTCGTGAACGAACTCAAGGTCATCTACCAGAAGATGGGCATCGATGTCTGGGAGGTGATCGAGGCGGCCAAGACCAAGCCGTTTGGCTTCATGCCCTTCTATCCGGGTCCCGGGCTCGGCGGGCATTGTATTCCGATCGACCCGTTCTACCTGACTTGGAAGGCGCGCGAGTTCGACGTGACGACGCGCTTCATCGAGTTGGCCGGGCAGATCAACACGGCGATGCCGCATTACGTCGTCCACCGCCTCACCGAAGCGGTCGACCGCGCGGCCGGCAAGGGCCTCAGCCGGGCGCGGGTTCTGCTGATCGGAATCGCCTACAAAAAAAATGTTGACGACATGCGAGAGAGCCCGTCGTTGCGGCTGATCGAGATGCTCGAGGAGCGCGGCGCCATCGTCGATTATCACGACCCATTCGTCCCAATGATCCCGCCGACCCGAGAGCACTCCCGGCTGGCCGGGCGGCGATCGGTCGCCATGACCGGCGAAGCTCTCGCGCAATACGACGCGGTGCTAATCGCGACCGACCACGACTCGATCGACTACAAGGCGCTGGTTGCTGGGTCGAAGCTCGTGGTCGATACTCGAAATGTCTGCGCGCGGACTGGAGCGACTGGTCCTAACGTTGTAAAGGCGTGAAGCGAGGTAATGGCGGGAGTTATCATGACGACATTCGCGTTGATCGGGGTAGCCGGCTACATCGCGCCACGCCACATGAAGGCTATGAAGATGTTGAACGGCGACCTTCGCGTGGCGCTTGATCCGAACGACTCGGTCGGCGTCATCGACAGCTATTTCCCAGATGCGAACTTCTTCACTGAGTTCGAGCGCTTCGATCGTCATGTCGACAAGCTGCGCCGGCGCGGCGAGCGCATCGACTGCGTCAGCATCTGTTCGCCCAACTACCTGCACGATGCACATATTCGGTTCGGTCTGCGCTCCGGCTGCGACGTGATCTGCGAGAAGCCGCTCGTCCTCAATCCCTGGAACATCGACGGACTTGCCGAAATCGAGCACGACAGCGGGAAGAAGGTGAATACCATTTTGCAACTGCGGCTGCATCCAGCGATCCAGGCTTTGAAGGAGAAGGTGGCGAGCTCCAACAAACGCCACGCGGTGGATCTGACCTACATCACCTCGCGAGGGCGCTGGTATCACGTCTCATGGAAGGGCGTCGAGGCGAAGTCCGGCGGTGTGGCGACCAATATCGGCGTCCATTTCTTCGACATGCTAGCGCATGTCTTCGGCCCTCTGCAAAGTCAGTCGGCGCATCTGCGTGAGCCGGCACGCGCGGCCGGCTTTTTCTCCTTCGAAAGGGCCGATGTCCGCTGGTTCCTCTCGGTCGATCGCGAGGATCTCCCGCACGCCATCAAGGAGAAGAAGACCACCTATCGCTCACTTACCTTGGACGGCGAGGAGATCGAGTTTTCCGACGGCTTTACCGACCTGCACACGCGTTCCTACGAGGAGATCATGGCGGGGCGTGGCTACGGCCTTGGCGACGTGCGCGCCTCGATCGAGCTGGTCTCGGCCTTCCGGACCATGCCGCTTGCCGCCGATGGAGAGTGCCACCCGTATGCGGCCGCACGGCGGAACGGTTGAGCATGGCGGCCGCGGCGCAGATGCGAGAGGATCCGCGCTTTCCGGGTGTGCTGGTGCATGAGAGCGCTTATGTCGATGATGGGGTAATGATCGGTCCAGGCACACGGGTCTGGCATTTCGTTCACCTCCTGCCTGGCGTGCAGGTCGGGCGCGATTGCGTAATCGGCCAGAGCGTGATGATCGGCCCGCGGGTGAAAGTCGGGAACGGCTGTAAGATCCAGAACAACGTCGCGCTCTATGAGGGCGTTGAACTGGAAGACGGCGTTTTCTGCGGCCCGTCGTGCGTTTTCACCAATGTCGACAATCCGCGCGCCTTTATCAACCGCAAGGCGGAGTTTCGCCCGACCCTGGTGCAAACCGGGGCGACCATCGGCGCCAATGCCACGATTGTGTGCGGCACGACGCTCGGTGCCTTTTGTTTTGTCGCGGCTGGTGCGGTAGTGACCAAGGACGTGCAGAACTTCGCGCTGATGGTCGGTGTGCCGGCCAAGCGGATCGGCTGGATGAGCAGGGCGGCTGTCCGTCTTCGAGCAGACATGATCTGCCCCATATCCGGGGCTCGATACCGCGAGACACCGGCGGGAACCCTCGAGGAGTACCAGTCGCCATCCGAAACTCGCCTGCCTGTGTGAGTGGTCGCGGTCAGGACTGGCCCAATGCGACATCCAGTGGTCGGGGCGGTTCCCACGGTGGAGATGAGGCAGGACTTGCGCCATGCCTGCGCCGGCGCGTGCTCGCTCGGCTGCGATCTCCCCTGGCGGGCGAGATTATGTTGGCGTCACATCACCTCGATACGAGCAAGGAGCCAGCGCGCTTGGAAGCGACTCCCAGCCACCGAAAGGTGATCTGCGTCGGCATACAACAATAGCCTGTCCTCGTCCGTCACCCGGCACTGACCCTGAGAACAGAAGGCCGGAATGCTGTCGATAACCGTCACATTTCTGAGCCCCGCGATGATGTCGCGATAGATAGCTTGGCGCGCCAGTACAGTGTCAAGGGAGGGCTGGCAGCTCTTCGGCACCGACCTGAACGGCCGCGGGATACAGGCATCGGGCTTGCGATCGAGCTCGGGGTTCTCGGTCACCAAATTAACCGACTTTCCCCAATCGGCGAGCCGATCGATCGTGCGCTGAAGTCCCGAAGCAAAATGGTTCGCCGCGAGTGTCGCGCCGAACATGACGTCGCGATCGCCAGTCACCGGTTCCGTCCCGGTGATGTAGATCATGCCTCGGGTGAACATGATCACGGTTTTGATTTCCGGGCGGCGGCGAAGAACGTCCAGAAGCTGTTCGACCCGGGCCGCACAGGCGTCAATTTCTTTCGCACTCGATCCGATCGGAGCGCCGACAAGGGGCGGACAGCTGCTATTGGCAATCATCAGCGTATTGATGCCACGCGCCTCGAGCTGCTCAGCAATTCCTGGATAGGCCACATGAGCATGGCTGTCCCCGATCACGGCGATCGTCTTGTCGGAACCCGCATCGGTAAACCTGCAGTAGTGGAACAGCGGCTTGGCGACGCCGATGAATGCAAGGCAGCCTTCATCGGTCGCCGGCGTACGGACCAGCTCCTGTTTGTTGAGCTGGAGGCCCACAACGCCGGGGCGCGTCGCGTGCCCTTCGTGCACGTACGCGTCGAACCCCAGCGCAGCGACGACTGCCATAGCCGCGAGCAGCACCAGCGTCTTGGCACCCCCATGAGAGCCGAACCGCAGCGGCCGCTCGATCGCATAGTGGGTAAGCCAAGCGAGCAGCACCGATGCGGCGACAGCAAGGTTACGACTGGTCAAACCCGGCATCTCGCCTTCGATGATACGAGCGAACGACAGCAGCGGCCAGTGCCACAGATAGAGGGGATAGCTGATCAGTCCTACCCAGACCATGAACGGCTGCGAGAGAATAAAGCGGTTGATAGAGGTTGCCGGCCCGGCGGTGATGAGGCACACCGCAGCGAGCGAGGGCGGAGCGGCCCATAACCCCCGGAAGCTCTTGCTGTCGTGCAGCCCAAAGAACGAGAAGAGCACGAGACTCATGCCCAGCACCGACAGCACCTCGGAAATCCACCGGAGCCGCGATGCAGTAAGTAGCGCCGTTATTCGCCGCACCGCGCCGACATAGCCAAAGCTAGTGGCAGCGAGGGCTCCGGCAAGGCCGCCCCGCCTCCTAGTTGCCAAAACGAGCTGAGCCAGCAGCGCGCCGAAAAGCAGCTCCCAGGCGCGGGTGAGCGGAGAGAAAAAGGTTCCGACCGTGTCGCTATGAACTCCGATGACATTCAGCGTGAAGGAGGCGGCGATCAAACTGAAAATCAGCGCGGCCAAGAATCGCCGGGCGGCCCAGAACACCAGGACGATTGACGGCCAGAAGATATAGAATTGCTCCTCGATGGCAAGGCTCCATAGGTGGAGCAGCGGTTTGGTTTCGGCGGAGTTGTCGAAATAGCCCGCCTCAAGTGAAAGCACGAAATTCAACACGAAAGCTGCACCTGCGGCCATATGCTTGCCGAGCTGCATGAACTCATCGCCCAGCAGAGCCAACCAACCGAATGCCCAGGAGGAGAGCATCACAACGACGAGCGCCGGAAAGATTCGCTGAACCCGACGCTGATAGAATGCGAGGAAACTGAAGGTTCCGTTCGCCAAGCTCTCCAGGATGATAGTTGAGATCAGAAAACCGGAAATGACGAAGAATATGTCGACCCCAGTAAAACCGCCGCGCACAGAACTCGGGAAGGCGTGAAACGCGACCACGGCGGTGACGGCCAGCCCCCTCAGTCCGTCTATGTCCGGACGATAGACCGGATGCTCGAGGCCAGCAACGGCGCGTGACTCACCACGCAACCTCGCCGCCGCGCCGCGCCCTTTTATCGTGCCCTCGGCGCTTTCTGTCACTGAAGCGCCTCTAGGCGGGACCGAGCATACGTCATCCTTTCCTCGAACAACTTCTTCTGATCGTAACCCGATAACGTCCAGCCGAACCTCCCCAGCCGACTTACCTCCTTCAGTGCGGCGTCGAGGCGCTGCTCGGCATCGGCCCGCGTGACGCGATTCCGGTCTGGCGCCGCAACGGCGTCAGCAATCGTGGCAATCGCTTCATAAATCGCGCGGGCGTGACTGACCCAGAGCAGGTCCCGCTCGAGCCGAGCCTTCCGATCACCCGTGGCATCAGCCAGAATGGTGTTCAGGTGCCGCTCGGCCGAACGCAGAAGATCGAGCGATGCGGTCAGCCCACGGAACTCACTTTCAAGTGGCGAAAAATACGTGTCCCGGACCAGCGGAAGCCTATGTTGTCCGCCGCGCCGATAAATGCCGACGGCTTGGGGAACTTCGGCCTCGGGGAAGGCCGGCTTCGCCCACATCTTGTGTTGGCCGAGCATGTTCAAGAGGCTGCTTGTCCCACCTAAGATTTCTGCGATGTTCGACAAGGCTTCGTCGACGTCATGGAACGCGGCCATAATCTCGGTCGAGCCAAACATGCGCTGAAAATAGTCCTCCACCACCGCCCTGGCGGGCTCGGCCCCCCGCCAGAACAGGCGTGAGCGCAGTGCTTCCAGCAGCCGCTGCGGACTTGCATCCGGCTGGAGTGGATGCATGTAGTTCATGAACGAGACGGACCGGCGATCATAGGTCTCGAAGTCAGGTTCTATGACATGCTGAAAAACCGCCGGCATGGAGTAGTAGGCGCTGTAACCGTAGTATTCGCAGATGCCGATACCGATACCGAGCGGCACCAAAGCCCTGGACCACGCCGCAATCGCCTTTTCGATCCTTGCGTTCGTGCCGACCTGGGCCGCCGCGATCGGCTCGGCATAAGAACGCTCGTTGACGTAGAGAACCTGCATGAAGCCGACGTTCGGCCGGGGTACCAACTGGGCCAATGAGGCCGCAGGCGCCAATTTCCACGTGTCATAGTAACTGATCCCGGCGATTGTCACCTTCCGGTCGGGTTTGCGGCGCGCGATCTCAGATTGGAGGATATCCATCACCCCGGAATAGAAACGTATAAGGTGCTCGATCGGCTTGGCGTCGCGCAGCTGAGCGAGGCAGGAGGCGGGCAGATTGAGAGCGGTGCGGTCGCTGGGCCAAAGATGCAGAAAGGAGACGTCCTTGAGGTCTCCGTCGATGAGGCGCGAGGCCAGTTCGATGCCGAAAAACGCGATCAGCCCCTGATTGGCGAAGCAGGGATTCTCGTAAGTCTCGGACTTGTATGGAATGGAATCCGTGCGGGTGCCCGCTGACGGGCCCTGCAGACCGTACCAATCAGGATGCGCGTCGATGAGCGTCTTTCCCTCAACGACCCGCGACGAATGGATGATCGTCGATATGACGTGATGGCCGCCATCGTCCAGATGAATGCCAAGGGCCCGCGCCACCGTAGCATCGACCCCAGAGCTGCCGATCAAATTCTGTCGGTTTCGAGCCATCCAAAGCAGGTGATTATCGGGAACGGTTGCGTCGAAGGTGACGGCGCCGCGAAGGAGGAAGCGCGGCTCATATGTCAACGCGGCCGTTAGCTCGGGTACTCGAACCGGACCCGTCGGCGCACTCGCCCATAGGTCGCTCTGTCCATACCAGCGGAAACCCATGATATACAGGGCTTCGTAGGCGCCATAGAGCAATCCGATTGGTGAGCCAGCCGTGACGATCAGGTTGCCTTCAAACGTCTGCAACTGGAAGCTTTGCGCGCCGGGCGGAGCGGAAGGCGTCAGCGAGAGCAGAACCGCTTGCTCGCATCGCGTCGGCGTGCCCGCCTTGACCACGATCGGCACGGTCGACAACTTTCCGATGTGAGCGCGAAGCTCGCTCGCTGCGATCGCGATCGTCGCGCTCGAATCGCTCCTAGCGATGTCGATGGCCGACGATGCCGCAAGCTGAGCCAAGCGATCGTCCCGCGCTGAGCCTGCGACGCGGATGCTTCTGATCTCGCCAGCTCGACTCCGGCAGTCGGTTGCGAAGGCAACCTGGGGGGCCAGCGTGGTCGCGACCATCAGTGCGGCGAAGCGAAATAAACCCAACGCGCTACGTGAAGGCTGACCGGAGCCGCCGCATGCTTCGGGGCACTGAAAACACCTAAGCCTCTGCCAAACTGATGCTGCAATGTTCATCAGGCTTTGCCTCCGGGTTGATAAAAACGGCGGCGCTAACCGTCGGAAAAAGGCGTTCTGTGAAGGAACATGCGACAACACCAACAACGAGAGTCGCCGATACGAGATGCATCAGAAGAGCTCTCTGATTAGGATGGTCGGGGTCAAGCTGCTCGTTTCCGCGGGTCGCTGGTGGGTGGGCAGGACATCCTGAACGGAGCAGCCGCCTCGCCCCAGCCGAGCCCCCCAATCACCCCACCGTTTGGAAACTTGGCCGGAAGCTGTGTCGCGGCGCAAAACTGTGTTTTTAAGGTCGCTAAGGACGCGCATAACTGATGAGCACCGCACGGTACGTTCCCTTGAACACGAACATGCTGCCGGCCGCTGCTCCCACCGTTCCGACGGCCTCAATCAGATCCGCCATGTCTTTCGTGCTGCCTGCGCCGCCGACGAACGATAACGGCGTTGTCACCGCGGCCCGGATCGACCTCGCGAGCTTGAGATCGTAGCCCTGCATCATTCCATCGCGATCGATGCTGTTGATCATGATCTCCCCGGCGCCGAGCCTCCCGGCCTCCGCTACAAAATCGAGAAGCTTTACGGTCCATTTCTTCCGACCATTGTGCGAGTACACGCCGTATGATCCAAGCAAGCCTTCCTTGCGCACGTCGATCGTCACGACAACGCTCTGCGCACCTACGCGATGGGCCATCTCGCTGATCAATGCAGGACGGGCCAGCGCGGCGGCACTAATGGACACCTTCTCGAAACCGAGCGCGATGATCTGCGCGGCCTGGCTCGCGTCGGTGATTCCGCCCCCGTAGCACAGCGGCATCCGGCTCTCCACGGCGATCTTGCGCAGCTGATCGTAATCGGGGACGTGCCCCTTAACCGTGGCATCGATGTCCAGAAGCGCAAGCTCGTCTACCTCCTTCTCATTGAATATCTTCACCGCGTTTATCGGGTCGCCCACGTACTTGTCATCCTTGAACTGTCGCGTCTTGACGAGACCCTTATCCCGCATGAGAAGCACCGGAATAATGCGCGACTGCAGCATCAGGCAAGCTCCGCATAGTTGAGCAGGAAACGCATGCCGTTCGAATGGCTCTTCTCGGGATGGAATTGCGCCCCGAACACGTTCCCGTTTTCGACCGCGCACGGCATGTCCGAGCCGTAGCTCACATAGGCGGACACATTCTCGCTGGAAGCCACGTCGAAGTAGTAGCTGTGCAGGAAATAGAAGCCGCGCTGCACGTCGATGCCGGCGAAAAGCGTCGCCTTGTTGGCCACACGCACCGCGTTCCAGCCCATATGTGGCAGCAAGGGGGGCCGTTTCAGGCCGCTCGCGTCGATCCTGCGGACCCGTCCCTTGATCCATCCGAGCCCGGGCCTCTCCCCCTCCTCGCTCGATTCAGCGAGGAGCTGCATTCCGACGCAGATGCCGAGCACTCGCTTGCCTTTGCCGATAACAGCATCGCTCAACACGTCGAGCACTCCCGACCGCGTCAGTGTCTCCATGGTCGGATCGAAGGCGCCTACGCCGGGGAGCAAATAGCAGCTTGCGCCGGCAAGCTCGCGCGGATCGCCGGAAACGAAGTGGGGCACCCTGCGCTGCTTGAAAATGTTTGTCAGCGCGGCGATGTTGCCTGAGCCATAATTGATGATGGCAAGCATCGTGCAATCTATCTCTTGATCGCTCGCTCGGCGCCGATTGCTTTCAAAGCCTTGGCGCCCACGTCGAACATCCAATGCTGGTTCTTATAGTCGTGGTAGGACTTCAGCGGCATGCGATGGTAGCGCCTGAGTTCGTCGACCGTGATCCCTAGCTTGGTCGCGATATACTCGAACTCCTCGTCGATCGTCTCAGGATCGTAGGCCGGCATTTTGAGCTTCTGAAGCGCCGCATCGCGCGTCATCTGGCCGGTCAGGATCAGCGAGGAGAACTGCACCCGCCGTGTGTCGTAGCCGAATCTCGTCGGCAGCCAATAACCCTCGTAGAACTTCGTGAAGCGGCTTTCGAAGTGCTTCTGCGGATAGGCCTTCCATCCATAGATGCTCGACAGCGTCCCGATGGCAATCTCCTTCGTGTAGGGCATCATGTTGAGCGGCTTCACGACCTTGATTCCCTTCATGTACTGAAGATACGCCTTGTGGAAAAGAACCGGGCTGAACGGGAAGTGTTTTAGTGGGCGCGTGCAGAATTGTCGGCGAATGTCGTTGATCTGGGCCATGTCCGTCCCATAGTACAGCCAATCCAGCGGATTGCGGACGCACTCAGTCGCGTAATTGCCACCGTTCATGATGTACTTGATGCCGTGCTTGTTGGCGAATCGATAGAGCGTGGCGATGAAGGCATGGTCCTGCGGAACGTCGAGATGCGGCACGCCCGACTTGAAGAAGGCGAGCTGAAAATCCCGCATGTCCTCCCAGTTGATTACCTCGGTGTAGAGATCGAGCCCGAGCTTCTCGACCAGCATTTGTATGTTGTTGACGGCGATGTCCGTATTCCAGCCGCCGTCGACGTGGAAGGCGAGCGGCCGTAAGCCGAACTCGGTCACGATCAAATGCAGCATAAAGGAGCTGTCTAGCCCGCCGCTGAGCCCGAGGATGCAATCGAAGTCGCGGCCCTTGCCGCTGGCCTTGATAGCCTCGACGATGCGCGCCAGCTTCTGCCGGCCGCGCTCATCGGTGTGCCAGTTCGGCAATACGTCGCGCTTGAAGCTGTTGCAATGGTCGCACACGCCGTCAGCATCGAAGGTGATGGCTGCATCGCTCGTATCCATCACGCAGTTGGTGCAGATCTGATAGGCTCTGTTGCTCATTGCGTCCCTTGGAGTGCCTGGGGGTCAATTCGTCCCGATGGAGAATTCGATTGGCCAGTTGAGCATAGTCGAGCAGGCGCGTTGCGATCCCGAACGACCGTTCCTGCATCTCGGCAAGATCGGCGAGCGTGATCCCGGCTAGAGCGCTCTCGAGCGGCACGCGATCATTGATCAGCCAGCCGTTGCCGTCGATGTAAGCGCGGTGGGACGGAACATCGTCAATGATGACCGCGCAACGACAGCACAGGCTGTGCTGCATGGTCGCAGACTGAGTACCAGGCTGCAGGTAGACGTCGGCGGCACAGAGGAGGTTTGTCAGCTCCTCGGCGCTGCGCCAGCCGAGGAATTCCACTCCGGGCGTCGCCTCTATGAGCCGCGCGGCTTCCTCCCGGATGTTCTCGTCTAGCGTGCCGGCGATCAAAAGCCGGGCGTTCGCGGGCGCCGCAGCCGCAAACGCCCGCAGCGTCTGGAGAAGCTTCTTGCGCCGCGTCTGCTTGCCGGATTGGACCAGAAGGATTTCGCCATCCGCTATGCCGAGTCGGTCGCGGCCGGCGCTGCGTCGAGCTGCGTACTCGTCCGAGGGGATCGGCCTGCCTCCGAGCGGGAAGAACTCGAGCTTTTCGTGTGGTACTCTGTAGGTCGCCTCGACGAAATCCATGGTTTCGGTCGAGACGCAGAGCACCTTGCAAGCCGTTGGCCAAGCGCGAGCGAGACAGAAGCGATAGTAGAGCTTGTGGAGCACCTCGCGCGAGAGAAAGGTTCGCGCGCTGTTGTACTGGTCCTCGTGGCTGTCAATATAGAAGAGGACCTCACGGTTGTCCCGGGCATATCGGGCCGCGGTCATGATCTCCCAGCCGCAGGTGCCATGGAAGAGAATGGAGTCGGGGCGGAACTCCTCGAGCAACGCATAAACGCCAGTGTGAACGCGCAATTTCCGGGCAAGCGGAGACGGCCAGAGGCGGTAATCGAGCCGTATCACCCTCGCGCCCTCAGGCCCTACGAACTCAACGGGCGTGGTGTAGGCGAGCTTGCCGGCCCGATGCGTCTCCGTCGATGCGATGACCAGAACCTCGTGACCGTCCCGCACATGCTGTCGGATGAGTTCATTCTCCTGGTAGTACACGCCCTCAATATACCAGTTTGACAAGCATAGATGTGCGATTCGCATACTTACCTCGTAAGGCTACACGCTTGTCTGCTCCGGCCTCATGCGTCTAGTGCACGCGCGCTTCCTGCCAAACGTTTCCGCGCCCGCACGCGCATCGTTCGATAGGGTGAGCTATACGGCAGCTTCAGGATCACGTTCCGGCCGATCGCTTTCTTTACCATATTCTTGACAGTGTAGAGGTAGCCGTCGATCGGTGCTCGGTGGATCGAGACGATGTCGAAGCCGTTGCGGTTCAGGAAGCCCACCAGGTGCTTACTCCCAGCGAACGCAACATGGTCAGGCGAGCCGAGCTCACCCGGAAAATCATCCCGCGAGGCGAGATCGCTAACGTCCCCCGTCTCCATGAAGAACTCTCCGCCCTCTTCGAGCACGCCCGCGACATCCCGGAGAAATGCGTCGAAGTCGTTGATGTGGGAGAAGACATTAATCAGCGATGCGAATTGGCAGCAAGGCGTATCGGGGCCGATGAATGAGGGGATGACATCGAGGCCGCGCTTCTGAGCCGCGCTTGCCTTGACCACCATCGGCTCGAGGCCCCTCACCCAGCTGCCCTGCGGAGCGAGGCTGGCGACCGCCTCCACGACCTCACCGTAGCCCGCGCCTATGTCGAGCCAGCTGACCGGCGTCTCGCGCTTCCATACATCGGCAAAGCACTCCTGGAGGACGGCGCGATAATGCGCCACCTTCTTGGGCGAATGGTGCTCTTTAATGTCCATGTCTTCGGCCGCACTATGAACGCCGAGCTGAGTCGCCTTGTGGCGCGACGCCGCATTCGGCCGCGGATTGAGATACAGGAATCCGCAGTCGGAACACTTGACGGTGGTGAAGCCGCGCTCCTCGGCCCACGGCGCATGGTTGCTGCTCTGGCAGTACGGACAGGGGCAGTGATCGAGATCGGTGTCGGTCATAAGCGCCATTTCCCGGGGTATTCGCAGCAAACCTATCTCGCCGGCCGTAACCGCGTGTTATGCCCGCCGGCAAAGCGTGCGCAGGCGACGATGTAAAGCACATACATTGCTGCATAGGATGCGGCAAAGGTCTTCAGTGTCGTCGCGAGGCCCCCGAACGAGGTGAGGGTAAAGGCGGCGACGACGAGGAGCGCGGACTGCCAGTAAAGGTCGAAGTCCTCGCGCTCGACGATATAGACCAGATAGGTCAGCGGGGAGGCAATGATGCCGACGATGAACATCGGCAGCAGCCACCGCGCCATCTCGCCCGAGGCGCGCCACGCCTTGCCGAACACCAGGACGAACAACGGTTCGCTCAGGGGAAGCATGGCGAGGCCGAAGCCCACCGCGACGACGGCAAGGACGGCGAAGGAGCTCCAGAACTCGCGCGCGCACTCGCTGCGCGCCCGGAAGGCGACAGAGGCATAGCGCTTAAAGACGTCGCGCACGGCGACCCCGACCAGCGATAGCGGTACGCCGAGCACGCGCTGGGCAAGGGCAAGGTGGCCCGCCGCCTCCTGGCCGAACCGCCAGTTGACGGCGAGCTGCGGCAGGTTACCGGCCAGCGTGCCGATGAATAGCGCCGGCAGGACGTAGATAAAGCAGCGCCGCCGTTCGGCCATGAGGCGTGCGATGCCGGCAAGGTTTGGGTGCGCCAGGGCCGTTCGCGGAAAGACGGTCAGCCAGGCGACGATCACCATTAACAGGCCCGTCGTGTGGCCCCAGACGAGCAGGTCCGACGAGCGCCCAAGGACGCTCAGCGCCAGCGGGAGGAACATGATGAGGCTCGACTGCGCAATGCGCAGTAACGTCAGCGGCCGAAAAAGCCCTTCCGCTGCCGCCCAGGACTGGAAGATGAGGATCGTCGCCATGGCAAACGCCGCGATTCCGATGGTGGCGACGGTCGCAGGGCGGTTGCCGGGCAGGAGGTGCGGAAATGCGACGAGGCCGAGCCCGCAAAGTGCGGCAAACAGCGCAGCGCCGAGAAAGGCGGTCCAGACCATGCAGGCCGCCGAATCCCGCCGCCCGGCCCCGTCGCTGTCACGCACGAGCGAGGTCTCGAGCGCCCCTGTGCTGACGACGCTGCCGATGGTCACGATCGCGAGCCAGGACGCGTAGATACCAAATTCCGGCGGCCGGTAGACCCAGGTGAGTAGAAGGAAGCCGAAAATGGCGATGAGCTGGCCGAGGATGACGCCGCCGGAGACGTGTATGACGCTCCGTAAATGGTCCCAGTTCAACGTTCTTTACTCCGCAGCAGGCCTCACCGGCAGGGCCACGCCAATTAATAGAATCAGCTATAGCTCTTAACCTTCGATCCGAGTATTCGCTGTATGCGCGTCTGGGTCGCCTTGAGCCTGTTGTACTGTCGGTCCCAGTTCGGAAGCTCGTGATAGTAGCGCTTCGGCAGGACGATGTAGCTCTCGAGCTCCTCGACGGTGATGCCGAGCTTCAGCGCGACGTATTCGCGGTCCTTGTGCAGCTCTTCCCTGTCGTAGAGCGGCTCCTCGAGCTGGCCGAGCGACTCCTCCCGGCCGATCTGCCCGCTTAGGATCATGCTGGCGAGGTGCGGCCGGCGCTTGTCGTAGCCGAAGCGCTTCGGGAGGTAGTAGTTCTGGAAAAACTTGGTGAACACGGATTCGCCGTGCTTGCGGCCGTAGTCCTTGTAGCCGATTGTTGCCTTTAGATACTGGAGCGCCGCGGCCTTGTTGTAGGGCATGAAGTTGAGCGGCCGGACAACCTCCATGCCGAGGATCAGCGGATAGTAAATGTAGTACTCGAAGAAACTGATCGTCTTGTAATCCTTCAGCGGCACGCTGCCGAACCGGTTATGGATCGCCTTCAGATTGATGGCATCCATCGCCGCATGGTGCCAGGACTTCGGAAAAACGCTCTCGGTCGCGATGTTCCCGCCGTTCAGCACGAACTTGATCTTCTCCTTGATGGCGAAATGGTAAAGCGTCGCGAAGAAGCCGTGATCCTGCACCACGTCGAGATTGGCGACGCCCGACTTCAGGTACGCGAGCTGAAGGTCGCGCACGTCGTTCCAGTTGAGCACGTGCGTGTAGAGATCAAAGCCGCAATGCTCGATGATCCGCTCGATGTTGTGGACGGCGAGCTCTTCGTTCCAGCCAGCGTCGACATGGACGACCAGCGGACGCAGCCCGAACTCCTTCACCTTGAGGGCGAGGTAGGAGCTGTCGACGCCACCGCTGAGGCCCATGATGCAGTCAAAGGGCTTGCCGCGGCCAGCCGCTTTCATCTGGTCTATCTTGGCGGCGAGAAGCTCTGCACCGTGCTCGTCGGGATGCCAATGCGGCCTGATCTCGCTGTCGAAGCGCCGGCAGTGGGAGCACACGCCGTGCTCGTCGAACGTGATTTCGGGATCCGTCGTGTCCAGAACGCACCTGGAGCAGATTTGATAGCCACGTGTCACGCGTGTCTCACCTGTCTGACCGGGTTGACCCCGCCTTCACTACCAGCCGGGCGACGGACGGATTACATCGCCCGGCCCTACTCAGATCCTTGCGCCGCGGGAACCCATGCGGCGCGCCCGCCTCGTCCGAAGCCGGACCGGCGCAGTGCCAGTCGCGAGGACCTGCCGCGCCTTTGCCATGCACGCGCGCGCCCGCGGCAGAAGCCGTTGCTGCATAAACCGCAAGGTGGCCCGCGCACAAGCGGTTCCAGCTCACATAGCGCCCTCTCTCCCGCCGGACGGACAGGGTTCTCCGCGGTGCCGGGGCGCTCTCGCGGTTCGCGGGCTGCGAATTGCGCAATGCGATGCGATCAGGCCCATCACGAATGGCACGATGAAGTAGTCGCCGGCTTTGGTCAGTAAGAGGAGCACGGCGCAGAACCACCACAGGGCGACGGCGACGACGGTCTTGCGCTCACGCAGCGCTGCCGGCGCCCCGAGTAGCAACGCCCAGATCGACACGAACAGGAGCACCGAATAGAGCACGATGCCGACAAGGCCGAAATCGACCCACACCGACAGGATGTTGTGCGCATAGAAGCCGGCCGGATAGCTCGCGAAATCGCCGGTCAGCGGGTACCGAGCGATCGTCGCCAGCGCCTCCCGGCTGGCGTCGAACCGGCTGCTGATCGCGCTCGCCGCGCCCTCGTCCACCAGATTGACCAGTCTGTTCCAGCCGGTGCTCGTCAGGGCTATGAAGGCAGCGACGAGCGCCGCGCCGGCGCCGATATGCAGGATCAGCTTGGACGCGCTGATCCGCCGTAGGTTAACGACGACGAGAATGGCGAGGAGCGCCGCCACCATTTCCGAGCGCGAGCCGAGGATGGCGAAGAGGATGACCGCCGACACCGCGATGATCCAGAACAGGACAGCGCGCTTCACCTCATAGAGGAGGACGAAGCTCACGATTGCGACGACGAGGGCATAGGCCTGGTAGGTGGCATAGGTGTCAGGGCTCTGGGCGGGCGTGAAGGCGCCGTTCTCGGTATTGGCCACTGTTAGCACGACCATGCCGGCAAGCACGACCCAGGCAAGGCTCGTCAAGCCCTTGCTGTAGACCGGCACGCTGCGCCCAAGCATGAACAGCATGATCCACGAGATGATGCTTCCGACGTAGTTCCGGAACTCGCCCGGATGGCGGGCCGGCGCACCGACGACGAGCATCCAGACGAAGAAATAGCCGAGCATCAGCCAGATCAGGACGTCGATCATGCGTCGCGAGCCGGGATGGCGCACCACCTTGAGGTAGGGCAGCCCAACGAGCGGGATGCAGGCCGCGGCGCCAAGCACGAGGAAGCCGCGCATGAAGGCCGGCATGCCGTGGTAGACGAGCACGGAATATAGGTAGAATCCGCCCGTGTAGAACAGGAACGCCGCCTGCAGGCCGAGTGAGCGAGCACGGGTCGGGAGCGCGATAGGCAGCGCTTCTCCGCCATGGTCCAGCGTCGCGGCCATGCCGGCGGCTACCGCACGGGAACCAGCCGCAGGGGAGCAGCCACCGTCGCGGTCGCCTTTCCGTCGCTGCTCTCGGCTGCCGTCGCCGTAAGGGAGGCGCGCCAGGTGCCGCGCGTGTCGACGCAGACACCGTGCGGCGGCGGCAGCGCCCGGAAAGCCTTGTGGTCGACAAGCATGACGTGGATGTCGGCAATGCGGGCGTCCCCTGCGGTCACCAGGCGCGCCGCGCCGAGCCCGTCCGGCAGCGACCCGATGTGCGGCTCGACGACGAGCAGCGGCCCCACGTGCCGTTTGCCGAGCTCGCGCACGATCTCGAGTGCCGGGCTTTCGCGTAGGTCGTCGATGTCGGGCTTGAACGCCAGCCCGTAACTTGCGATGGCGACCTGGTCGGCCGCCTTGCCGGGATTGTCCATCAGGTAGCGGCCGAGCGCCGCTTCGATCTTCTCGACCACCCAGTGCGGCTTCGCATCATTCACGGCGCGCGCCGCACGGATGAGGCGCGCCTCGTCTGGCGCCGAGGCGACGATGAACCACGGGTCGATGGCGATGCAATGGCCGCCGACGCCGGGTCCGGGCTGCAGGACGTTCACCCGCGGATGGCGGTTGGCGAGCCGGATTAGCTCCCAGACGTCGATGCCGAGCCGGTCGCAGATCAGCGAGAGCTCGTTCGCGAAGGCGATATTGACGTCACGGAAGCTGTTCTCCGTGAGCTTGGCCATCTCGGCGACGCGCGGGGTTGAGGCGACGGCGCAGTCACCAGTGACGAAGGTGCCGTAGAGCTCGGCGGCGACGATCGAGCAGCGCGGCGTCATGCCGCCGATCACCCGATCGTTGGTGATGAGCTCCTGCATCACCCGGCCGGGCAAAACGCGCTCCGGGCAGTGGGCGATGCGGATGTCGGACGACTCGCCATGGGTTTGCGGGAAGGTGAGGTCGGGGCGCTCCGCCGCCAACCAACGGGCCATCGTCTCGGTCGCGCCGACCGGCGAGGTCGATTCGAGGATGATGAGATTGCGGGGAGCAAGGACGGGCGCGATGGTCCGAGCCGCCGCCTCGATGTAGCTGAGGTCGGGCTCGTGCTCGTTACCCTTGAACGGCGTCGGCACGGCTATCAGAAAGGCGTCGGCTGGCTCCGGCCGGGTGGTGGCGCGCAGATAGCCCTGGCTGACTGCCGCCCGCACGACAATGTCAAGATCGGGCTCGACAATGTGAATGTCGCCGCGGTTGATCGTATCGACCGCGCGCTGGCTGATGTCTACGCCGACCACGTGGATCTTGCGCGAGGCGAACATGGCTGCTGTCGGCAGCCCGATATAGCCGAGGCCGATGACCGAGATCTTACGGAAGCCGTTCTGTCGCATCATGCTCTCACTTGCAAGGCACGGTCCGCAAATGCGCGGATCGCGGCGACCATGCGCTCTGCGGCCCTACCGTCGCCATAGGGGTTATGAGCGAAGCTCATCGCTTCGTAAGCGGCGCGGTCATCGAGCAACCGTTCCGTTTCGCGGACAATTGTCGCCGTGTCGGTGCCGACTAGCCGCACCGTTCCCGCCTCGATCGCCTCCGGGCGCTCGGTCGTCTCACGCATAACCAGCACCGGCTTACCAAGCGAGGGGGCCTCTTCCTGGACGCCGCCCGAATCGGTGAGGATGACGTCGGCGCGAGACATAAGATGCACAAAGGGCAGATAGTCCTGCGGCGGGGCCAAGATGACATTGCCGAGGCCGCCCAGCCGCTCCTCCACAGGCCTCTTCACATTAGGGTTGAGATGCACCGGATAGATTATCTGAAGATCATCTCGGCGCGCCAGTTCAAACAGCGCGTCGCAGATGCGCTCAAAACCATCGCCGAAGCTTTCCCGCCGATGGCCGGTCACCAGGATCATGCGCTTGTCGGGACGCAGCCCGAGCGAGTCGGCGAGACCCGCGACCAGGGAGGGCTCAGCCTTGATCTTGCCGACCACGTCCAGCAGTGCATCGATCACGGTGTTGCCGGTGACGAAAATGTGTTGCGGGTTGACGCTCTCGGCAAGGAGGTTTCGTCTTGCTCGCTCAGTCGGAGCGAAATGCAGCCGCGCAATCGTGCTGGTAACCTTGCGATTGATCTCCTCGGGCCATGGCCGATAGATGTCGTGGGTGCGCAAGCCCGCTTCCACGTGTCCCACGGGCACTTTCTTATAGAACGCCGCCAAGGATGCAGAAAGAGTCGTCGTCGTGTCGCCCTGCACGAGGACGAGGTCCGGCCGGAAGTCCTCTAGAACGGGTTTCAAGCCCAGCAGAACCCCGGCGGTGACATCTTGCAGGCTCTGACCCGGCCTCATCAGATCAAGATCATAGTGGGGGATGATGTCGAATAGCGCAAGAACCTGATCGAGCATCTGGCGGTGCTGCGCGGTAACACAAGTGCGCGCCGTGATGCCCGGAGCCGCCGCCAAGCCGCGCACGACCGGAGCCATCTTGATCGCCTCCGGACGGGTTCCGAAGATGCAAAGAACTCCAAATCCGTCGCTTTTGGTGCTGTGGTGGCTGATCATATCGTGCGGCCGATATACACATTACCTCATACAGTGCAAGCAGTTTGGAGCACACGAGCTAACTGCTCGCAGCAGCGAGACCTCGAACAGCTTCTCCGTCACGATCGGGGCGCGCCGGTTTCCCTCCGTCTCCCCCGAACTCAAAGTCGAGCGCGCATTCCCCTCGTCCACGATCCGACGGAGCTCAGGCAGAGGAAGCTTCGCCGCGATTGCTCCTCGAACGCCAGAAATCGAACTGCACGCATCTGTCGGAAGGCACCAATTTCCGCAGCCTGCGCTAGTCCCCTTGGCCCGCGCTACAGTTCGTCATCGAGGAGCCGCCTGAAGGCCAGCATCATCGAGCGACGCATCACGAGGACCAGCCAAAGCATCAGGCCCACCGCCATGGCGCCAAGCAAAACGGCCCAGCGCGGCGGTGTGGCGGTCGGTCGCGTGACCAAAACCTCTGAGTCAGTTGGAACGCGAGGCCAGTGCGCTTCAATGTCCGTCAGCGCGACATTAACGGCGGCGCGGGCGCGATCGAGAGCAAACCTATCGATCGGATCACCCCCCGGCACCTGCCCCATGATCCGCTCTTTGATCTCCTCGCTTACGCTCTGCGGAGATTGACCGGCCCCGAGCTTGGGGATGAACTCATCGGCGATCTTTGTCAAATGTGTCAAGTAGGCAGCCCTCAGACGGTCCATTTGGACATCCGCGATGCCCTTTATGCGACCGACCTCGAGCCCGATGATCTGTCGTGCCGGGGTAAGAAACTCCGATGAAAGAAGCACTTCCACGTTGCTTTGCGGTGCGGCTCCAACCGGCTGCATGTCCTTATAACGTTCGCCCAACTCCCTCATCGATGTGATTTTTTGATCGGTCTGGTAGAGTAAAGCCTCGCTTGTCGCGAGCTGCTCGGTAATTTTTGCCAGCTCGTTCCGGCCATTCAGTCCCCACTGCAGGAGATGTTCGCGCAGAGCGCCGACATGGATGACGTGACGAAGGTAGTCCATGGCGAACTGCGCTAGCCGGGCTGCGGTCTCGCCGTCCCGGCCTTTGGCGGTCACGACGGCGTCGAGAAACTTCCCATCTTTGACGACCGGAGCGCGCGTTCCGCTCACTTTGCTGTCTTCCATGGTAGCCATCATTTGTCTGAGCATTAGATCGGGCATGTCGCGCCAATCGCGCTTATTCAAGTGTTGGACGCTCCCGAACGTGACGACATTCTCGGCGTTGAGCAGCTGCCTCTCCAGGAGCTTGAACTCGGGTGACTGGAGTTTGCCGACCGCCGCAGCGAACCTCCTTAACTCCGCGGGCGAGTCGATTGCCGTCTCCGCCGAGCGATAGCTGATCGGGTCGACCGGCAACGAGACCTCGGCCGTGAAGCTGCTCCAGGAGCTGGCGGTGGAAAGGAACCCGATCGTTCCGCCGCCAACCACCAGAGCGAGGAGAAGGATCAGCCTCAGGTTACGCCACATGTGCATCCCTCATCCCTCCTTGGAACGGATCGGCGCGTTCCCTCGCATGAGGGTGAGAACGGCGCAAGGGGTGGTGCGCCAACTGAGCCGTGGCCGATCGGTCTCCCTTAGCGTCCGGACAGTGCTCTTAAGCCCTCGCCTCGCCGACCGCCTCGGTCGCCCCTGGCGGGTTTGCGTTGCCGCGCTTCACCAGACAATAATCCGAAACTCAGTTTGAGTCGGGAAGTAGCTAAACCAAGACCGGCCGTCCGTGAGGCGCATCCACCGCGCCGCGGAAAGAGTGTCTTGCGTCCTACCGCCAACGCGGTAAGAAGATGCGACCAGGAAGCCCAACCCCTACTTGCACATGCGTCAGATTTTACAGGATCTTTCGAAAGGCACGACCTATCTTGCCGAGACTCCGGCCCCGATAACGGGTCGCGGCGACCTGCTGATCGAGACGAGCGTGAGTCTAATCTCGGCAGGAACCGAGCGGATGCTGGTCGAGTTCGGTCGCGCATCGTTGCTCGCGAAAGCACGACAGCAACCGGACCGCATAAAGGCCGTGCTCGACAAGGCCAAGACCGACGGTCTTCTCAACACCATTGACGCGGTGCGTTCTAAGCTCGGCCAACCGATCCCGCTCGGATACAGCAATGTAGGGGTGGTCAGGGAGGTCGGGGCCGGCGTTGAAGGCTTCAAGGTGGGCGATCGCGTCGTTTCGAATGGATCGCACGCCGAAGTTGTCCACGTTCCGCAGAACCTGTGCGCGACGATTCCCGATGGCGTGGACGACAACGACGCGGCGTTCACTGTCGTCGCGTCCATCGGACTTCAGGGAATTCGGCTCGCCGCCCCGTCGCTCGGCGAAGCGTTCGTCGTCACCGGCGCGGGGTTGATCGGCCTGCTCACGATTCAGTTGCTGCGGGCGCATGGGTGCCGCGTACTTGCCATCGACGTCGACGCCGACAAGCTCGCCCTGGCGGCCCGCTTCGGGGCCGAGACCTGCAATCTCGCCCTCGGCGGCGATGCGGTGGCGGCCGGCCTGGCGATCAGCGGCGGCCGCGGGGTCGACGGGGTGCTCATCACGGCGTCGACCACCTCGAACGACCCGGTCACGCAGGCGGCCCGGATGTGCCGCAAGCGCGGCAGGATCGTTCTCGTCGGGGTCGCCGGCCTGGAGCTCGAGCGGGCCGACTTCTACGAGAAAGAACTGAGCTTCCAGGTTTCGTGCTCGTATGGACCTGGCCGCTACGATCCCGCTTACGAGCAGGGCGGGCACGACTATCCGTTCGGCTTCGTGCGCTTCACCGCGCAACGGAATTTCGAGGCGATCCTCGCCATGATGGCGGAGCGTCGGATCGACGTCGTGCCGCTGATCAGCCGGCGGATTGCCTTCGCCGAGGCTCCGACCGCCTATGACATTCTCTCGTCCGACAAGACCGCATTGGGGCTACTTCTGGAGTACCGCACCGATGGCCAAACCGCAACCTTCGCCCGCGAGGTGACGCTCGGCCCGGCCCATGTCGCGGCTCCGAACCGGCCGGTTCTAGGCTTCGTGGGAGCCGGCAACTATGCGTCGCGAATGCTGATTCCGGCGTTCCGCAAGGCGGGTGCCCGGCTCGGCACGGTGGTCACCACGGGCGGCCTCAGCGGCGTGATCCATGGCAAGCCGGCGGGCTTTGCCAAGGCTTCCACCAACCTGAATGCGATGCTGGCCGATCCCGCCATCGACACGGCCGTCATCGTCACCCGTCACAACTCGCACGCCGATCTTGTCGTCAAGGCCCTCCGGGCCGGCAAGCACGTCTTCGTCGAGAAGCCACTTGCGATCACGCTCGACGAGCTCGACCGCGTTCGGCAGGCCTACGAGGTCACCGACCGCCTGCTAATGGTCGGGTTCAACCGTCGCTTCGCTCCGCAGGTGCGCAGGATGAAGCGGCTCCTCGATGGCGTGGTGGAGCCGAAGAGCTTCGTAGTCACCATGAATGCTGGAGCGATCCCGGTCTCCCATTGGACCCAGGACCCCGCGGTCGGCGGCGGTCGGATCATTGGCGAAGCGTGCCACATGATCGATCTCGTGCGGCATCTCGCCGGCTTCCCCATCGTCTCGGTCCAGGCGCGGCGGATCGGCCCCACGCCGACCCTTCAGGTCACCGAGGACAAGGCTGCGATCTTGCTCGGCTTTGCCGATGGGTCGTTAGCCGCTATCCATTATCTCGCCAACGGCGCCGCGAGCTTTCCCAAGGAGCGGGTGGAGGTCTTCTGCGCCGGCCGCGTCCTACAGCTCGACAATTTCCGCAAGCTCCGTGGCTTCGGCTGGCCGAAGTTCGGCGGCATGAATCTATGGCGTCAGGACAAGGGCCAGAACGACTGCGCCGCGGCCTTTCTGGCGGCGCTCGCAGAAGGACGCGCTTCGCCGATCGCGCCGAACGAGTTGTTCGAGGTCGCCCGCGTCAGCATCGAGATCGCCGGGATGCTACGGACGCAGTTATGAATGCCCTGACTAGGATCCGAACGATCCTGTCTCTTGGCCCGCGCAGCGTCGCCCGTGTTGCGAAATACCGACTCGCAGTCGGCCTCGGCATCAGCTCAGCGCGACGGGTAAGCGGGCCGGCCGTTGAAGGACCGTTCTTCAGGGCCAAAACACCCTCGGGGCCGGCCCCGGCCCCGGACTGGCACGGCGACTCGTGCTATTTCGGCTGGCATCGGGTTCCGCTTTGGGGGGCGTGTCCGGACTGGTTCCTGAACCCGTTTTCCAGTCGGCGTGCGACCGGCTCCGAAAACCCGTGGTGGCTTGTTCCAGATTTCGACCCGGAGGTCGGGGATATTAAGGTCATCTGGGAACTTTCGCGGTTCGACTGGGTCCTGGCTTTCGCGCAGCAGGCGCGCGCCGGCCGGGCCGAGGCGGTGCCGACGCTGGAGCATTGGCTGACCGACTGGTGCCGGTCGAATCCGCCGTATTGGGGCCCGAACTGGAAGTGCGGCCAGGAGGCCTCGATCCGGGTCTTGCATCTCGCCCTGGCGGCAGCGATTCTCGTGCAGGATCGCGACCCCGCGCGCGGGCTGACTGACCTCATCTCCGTTCATCTGGCGCGAATCGCGCCGACCATCGACTATGCGATCGGTCAAGACAATAATCACGGCACGTCGGAGGCGGCAGCGCTGTTCGTCGGGGGGACGTGGCTGCGGGAAGAGGGCGATGCGCGGGGCGCGAGATGGGCTGCGACGGGCCGTCGCTGGCTGGAGGATCGCGTTGCCCGGCTCGTCGCGGACGACGGCAGCTTCAGCCAGCATTCCGTGAACTATCACCGGATGCTGCTGGATACGCTCTGTCTCGCTGAGGCATGGCGCCGGCATCGGACCGAACCGGGCTTCTCGCCCGGATTCACCGCGAAAGCGGCCGCGGCCGCCCGCTGGCTCCACGGCCTCGTCGATCCGCGGACTGGCGATGCGCCTAATTTGGGGGCCAATGATGGTGCCAGATTGATGCCTCTGACCGACAGCGAATATCGCGACTACCGGCCGAGCGTGCAGACCGCCATGGCGCTGTTCGCTGGCGAACGCGCATACGCTCCGGCCGGGAGCTACGACCATCCCCTCGCATGGTTAGGAATTCCCCTACCGTCACACGTAGCCGCCCCGGCGGAGAGCCGGCTCCACGACGACGGTGGGTATGCGGTGCTGTGCCGCGACGGCACGATGGCCCTGATGCGGTACCCACGCTTTCGGTTTCGGCCGAGCCATGCGGATGCGCTGCACGTCGATCTGTGGCGGGAGGGACGCGGATTGTTACGCGACGGCGGAACCTTCAGCTATGCGGCCTCGCCAGAGGACCTCGCCTATTTCGCCGGGACAGCAGGTCACAACACCGTTCAGTTCGACGACCGGGACCAGATGCCGTGGCTCGGCCGCTTCCTGTTCGGCGACTGGATCGATACCGAGGCGGTTTCGTTGTCCACGGATCCGGTCCCCTCGGCCCGCGCTGCCTATCACGACGCCAAGGGAGCGCGACACGAGCGCGAGATCTCCTTGCTGCCGGACCGGCTGATCGTGCGCGATCGCCTCAGCGGACAATTTCACAAGGCCGTGCTACGATGGCGTCTTTCTCCCGGCGCTTGGACGCTCGACGGGATGTCGGTCGCCAACGGCCGAGATCGCCTCGTCCTCGCGGTTGACACCGGCATTGCGCGCATAGAGTTGATCGATGGATATGAATCGCTGTACTACCTGCGCAAAACTAAGTGTCCTGTCGTTGAGCTCGAGATTCGGCAACCTGGCGGCATCACGACCGAGTACATCTGGATGCCATGAGGGTTCTCTATTTTCACCAGCACTTCTCGACGCCGGACGGGGCCGTGGGGACTCGGTCGTTCGAGATGGCACGACGTATGACCGAGCGCGGTCACCACGTCACGATGGTTTGCGGTAAGTATCGCGGCGGCATCACCGGTCTGTCGGGAGCTTTCGATCAGGGGCGTCGACGCGGGACGATCGCTGGCATCGACATCATCGAGCACGATCTCGATTACGCGAACGCAGATGGCTTTGCGAAGCGGATCGCCACCTTCGCGAGCTTTGCGATCCGCAGTCTCGGCCCGTTGTTCACCGAGCGCTACGACCTTATCTTCGCGACGACCACTCCCTTGACCGCGGCGATTCCCGGCATCGTCGGCCGGTGGTTGCGCGGCAAGCCTTTCGTGTTCGAGGTGCGCGATCTGTGGCCGGAGCTGCCGCGGGCGATGGGGGTCATTCGCAACCCGGTGGCGGTCGGCGTACTTTCAGCTCTGGAGTGGCTCGCTTACCGTTCGGCGCAAAGACTGGTCGGGCTGTCGCCCGGCATCGTAGAGGGTATCGCCCGACGCGGCGTCGCGCGCGAGAAAATCACGATGGTGCCTAACGGGTGCGACCTGACGATTTTCGGCTCCGAGGTCGAACCGTGGCGTCCTGCGGGGATCGCAACGACCGACCTGCTCGCAGTGTTTGCCGGAACGCACGGGACGGCCAATGGGCTCGGCGCTATTCTCAATGCGGCCGCCGAGTTGCAGCGGCGCGGCCGGACCGAGATCAAGCTGCTACTCGTCGGCCAGGGAAAGCTCAAGCCTGCGTTGGTAGGACGGGCGCGCCGCGAGGGGCTGGACAACGTCGTCTTTCTCGATCCGATCAACAAGAAACAATTAGCCGGACTGATGGCGTCGACCGACGTAGGATTGCAGATTCTGAGCAATGTTCCGGCCTTTTATTACGGGACGTCGCCAAACAAGTTTTTTGACTACATCGCCGCGGGCGTACCGGTACTAAACAATTACCCCGGCTGGCTAGCTGACATGATTGCGGAGCACCGGTGTGGATTCGCGGTTCCCCCGGACGACCCGAGCGCGTTCGCGGACGCGCTCGAGCGCGCCGCCGCCAACAGGACGGCGCTGCGCGAGATGGGGCGCCGCGGGCGGACGCTTGCTGAGAAAGCCTTCGATCGCGCCAAACTGGCGGACCGGCTGGTCGATTGGCTGGAAGAGGCGGTGAAATGATGAAGCGTCTTGTCGACATCGTGGGATCGGCAATCGGACTCGTTGTGATCACACCGGCGCTCTTGGTGATTGCCATTTTTATTCGCTGGAAGCTCGGTGCGCCGGTGCTGTTTCAACAGACCCGCCCGGGCCTGAACGGCCTCCCTTTCGAAATGGTAAAGTTTCGGACCATGCGCGAGGCGGAGGGGCCGGATGGCCGTCCCCTGCCCGATGCGGAACGCCTGACGCCGCTCGGCCGAACATTGCGGTCGACGAGCCTCGATGAATTGCCGGAGCTATGGAACGTGCTAAAGGGCGATATGAGCTTGGTCGGGCCGCGGCCGCTGCTGATGGAGTACCTCCCGCTCTACACACCCGAACAGGCCCGCCGGCACGAGGTCCGCCCGGGCATCACGGGGTGGGCCCAGGTGAACGGTCGCAATGCGCTGAGCTGGGAGGAAAAGTTCGCACTTGACATATGGTATGTAAACAATTGGAGCTTTTGGCTCGATATGCGGATTCTGCTCCTGACCCTTCGGAAGGTCGCCCTGCGCGAAGGCATCAGTGCCGTGTACGAGGCGACTATGCCGCGATTTACGGGATCGCCCGCAAGGGATCGGACGTGAAGCAACTGTTCGCGGTCTACGGCGCAGCTGGATGCGGTCGAGGCGTGATGCCTTTGGCGCGAGACCAACTACGTCTGCAAGGCGTGGCATCGGATCGGCTCGTATTTATTGACGAAAAACCCCCGGCGCCCGTCGTGAATGACCAACGCGTGCTCACCTACGAGGAGTTCCTCGCGGAGCCGGCGAGCCAACGCCACGTGGTTTTCGCCATCAGCAACAGCGCCACACGCGAGCGGCTGGCGGTCCGCGCCGACGCCGATGGCGTTCTCGCCTGGACCGTCGTCGCGGCGAACGTTGTTGTGCTGGACGACGTCACGATCGGGGAGGGGGCGATCCTTTGCCCGTTCACGACGATGACGTCCAACATTCGGATTGGCCGTCACTTCCATGCGAACCTCTACAGTTATGTCGAGCATGATTGCGTAATCGGCGATTTCGTCACTTTCGCGCCCGGCGCGAAGTGCAACGGCAACATCGTGATCGAGGATTACGCCTATATTGGAGCCGGCGCAGTGATCCGCCAAGGTCGACCGGGCGCGCCGCTGGTGATCGGAAAGAGTGCGGTCGTGGGCATGGGTGCCGTCGTTACCCGGAGTGTCGCGGCGGGAACAACCGTGGTCGGAAATCCCGCGAGACCGATGTCGAAAGGCGAACCCCTGTGCTGAAAGTGCCGCTCTCGCCCTGGCCCAGTTTCACCGAGGAAGAGGCCGACGCTGTGCGCGCCGTCCTCCTCTCCAACAAGGTCAATTACTGGACGGGCCAGGAGTGTCGCCAGTTGGAGACCGAGTTTGCCGCTTGGTGCGGCTCCCGCTACGCGGTCGCAACAGCTAATGGCACGGTGGCGCTCGATGTCGCCCTCAAGGCTCTCGGCATCGGTCCGGGCGACGACGTGATTGTGTCGCCCCGAACCTTCATCGCATCGGTTTCGTGCGTCGTGAATGCCGGCGCGGTCCCGGTCTTCGCGGATGTCGAACCAGACAGCGGCAACCTGTCGGCACGGACCATCGCGCCGGTGCTGACCGAGCGAACCAAGGCCGTAGTGTGTGTGCATCTCGGCGGCTGGCCCTGCGATATGGACCCGATTATGGCGCTCGCCGAGCAGCACGGGCTGAAGGTGGTGGAGGATTGCGCCCAGGCGCACGGCGCGCGCTACAAGGGGCGCGGCGTCGGAACCTTAGGCCACGTCGGCGCGTGGTCCTTCTGCCAGGACAAGATCATGACCGCCGGCGGGGAAGGCGGCATGGTGACGACTGATGATTACGCCCTGTGGTCCGCCATGTGGTCCTACAAGGATCATGGCAAGAGCTACGAAGCCGTCTACAAACGCCAACACCCGCCTGGTTTCCGCTGGCTGCACGAGAGCTTTGGAACCAACTGGCGGATGCTCGAGGTACAGGCCGCGATCGCCCGAATTCAGCTCCGCCGCATGCCGGAATGGACCGAGCGCCGCAACGCCAATTCTCGGGCGTTTCGGGAAGCCTGCTCGGGGCGGCGTGTGGTCCAAGTTCCTGCCCCGGAGGCCGCCTCGGTTCACGCCGGCTACCGTCTCTACGGTTATGTTCAGCCGGACCATCTGGCGCCGTCCTGGAGTCGAGACCGAATCGTCGCGGAGCTGAGTGCGCGGGGTGTCCCTTGCTTCCATGGGTCCTGCTCCGAGGTATATCTGGAGAAGGCGTTCGATTCGACCGGCTGGCGCCCGGCGGAACGCCTGCCAACCGCGCGCATGTTGGGGGAAACGGCCTTCGCCCTGCTGGTTCATCCGACGCTGCGCGAAACCGAGATCACCGCCTTCTGCGATGCGATGTCGGACGTCCTCGACGCAGCAACGGGGCGGTAGCATCGATATTCGGCGAAGCGTTCGGCTAGCGAGGCCTTCGGACACCGACTCGGCGGATGTCACGCTCCTGTTCGCGCGCGGAGAGCCGTGGATGGAGATTGCGCCTCGGTTTTTTTCTGCGATGGCCCATTTCGCGACCGCGAGGCAGTGCTCGGCATTCTACGCGCGCCACCCCGACCTCAACGCCGCCGCCGCGCCTCCGGGGTTGCCTGCGAAGATCGAAGTATTGCGCCCTAAATTGACGAAGAAGCCACCTGCTGCAGTACCAGCCGGTCTTCATCGAGCTTAAACGGCTGTTGTGCGCGCTTGTACTGGGCCGTCTCCATTACGTCTACTCGAACCGGCTGAATCTCGGGAAGATCAGGTGCGAAGAAGACCCCATATGGTCGTTTGCACAGGATGACATTTCAATGATCCTGTCGCTTTTCGGTGCCGAGCCCTCTAAGTGTCGATGCCGTCGCCTCCTTACCACCTGCATTGGGAAATTGCCGACGTCACGATGATACATCTGGGTGTTGCCAGCAGCGGGGGCGCGCACGTATTCCTATCCTGGCTGCACCCCTCCAAGGAGCAGAAGCTGGCGCTCGTCGGAAGCGATGCGATGGCGTTGTTCGACGACAGCGGGCCGTGGGGCTTCAAGCTCCGCTGTACCAGCCACAAGGTGTCTTGGAAGAACAACACGCCAATGCCCAACAAGGCCGACTCGGTGCCGGTTGCGGTGGAGGAGACAGAGCCATTTAAGCAGGAGTGCCAGCACTTCCTCGACCGCGCACCGATGGCTGCGAGGGCGTGGGCATGCTGCGCGTGTTTGCTAAGGCAACCGAGGCATTGCGTTACGAGCGCAAGGAAAGCCGGGGTGCGGCGGCAACTTCAAGCACAACCGCAACGGGAGCGGGTGGTGCGGCCGCCGGCTCCCCTGTCGCCGGCAGGTATCCCGGCGTTGATTCCGGCGTGACGATCGGGGAAGGCACGCGCATCTGGCACTTCTCCCATATACTTGGCAAGGTGTCGATCGGCCGCGACTACTGGGTCGGCCAGAAGGTCGTCATTAGCCCATGCGTCAAGGTCGGAGCCAAGGTTAAGATCAGAACAATGTCGCCGTCTACGAGGGCGTCATTTTCGAGGATGTGTGTTGTGCGGGCCCTCGTGCGTCTTTACTAATGTCAATTGCGCGCGGAATCGAGGGGAAGATCGAATTTCGTCAGAAGTCGTCAAACGCAGCGCGACCATCGTCACCAACAACGACGATCGTGTGCGGGCATATGCACGGCCAATATGCTTCATCCCCCTGCCGGTTGTTCCTGCCTACGCCCCTATGGCAGTCTCCACACAGCGCATTGGCTGGGCAAGCAAGGCGTGCGCCATGCGCCGCCACGATCTCGTCTGTCCTACAAGGGAAACCGGTGATGATCAGTTCGTCCGCTGAACAGGTTCGTGAAGCCGGGCCGGAGGTGCCGCTCCCGTTCATCGATCTCGCAGCCCAACAGGACCGCATCCGCCCGGCGGTCGATGCCGCCATCCGAAAGGTGCTGGATCATGGCCGCTACATCATGGGGCCCGAGGTAGAAGTTCTCGAGGATAAACTCGCCGCGTTCTGCGGCGCCAAGCACGCGGTGTCTTGCTCAAGCGGAACTGATGCGCTTTTGATGGTGCTGATGGCTAAGGGCATCGGGCGCGGCGATGCAGTGCTCTGTCCGGCCTTCACGTTCACGGCGACGCCCGAGGTGGTGGCGCTCCTCGGCGCGACCCCGGTCTTCACCGACGTACAAGAGGATACCTTCAATGTCGACGTCAACGCACTGCCCGCGGCCCTCGACGCCGCCCGCAATGCCGGCCTCAAGCCCAAGGCGCTAATCGCAATCGATCTTTTTGGCCAGCCCGCTGACTACGACGCGATCGAGGCGTTCGCGGCAAGACACGGGCTCTGGATTTTGGCCGATGCCGCCCAGGCCTACGGCGCCACCTATAAAGGTCGTAAAGTCGGCATGATGGGCCTTGCCACGGCAACAAGCTTCTTCCCTGCCAAACCGCTGGGTTGCTACGGCGACGGCGGCGCAATCTTCGTCAATGATGAGGAGATGGCTGTCGTCCTCGATAGCATCCGCGTGCACGGAAAGGGCGAACACAAGTACGACAACGTCCGAATCGGCATCAACGGGCGACTTGACACGATTCAGGCCGCGATATTGATCGAGAAGCTCAAAATTTTCGCAGACGAGATCGACGCTCGCGACCGGGTAGCGCGTAGCTATGCCGACGCGCTCTCCGGAATCCCCGGGATTGCGGTACCGGTGGTACCAGAGGGGTATCGTTCGGTCTGGGCACAGTACACGCTGCGGGTGCCGGCCGCAAAGCGCGAAGCAATGGCCCAGGGCCTGAAGCAACTCGGCATCCCGACCGCAGTCTACTATCCTCGTGCCCTGCATCACCAGACAGCCTACCGTAGCTATCCCATCCCGGCGACGGGACTTCCCATATCCGAGCGGCTCGCGACGCAGGTTCTGAGCTTGCCCATGCACCCGTACATGAGCGAAGCGGATATCGCGCGGGTTGCGAAGGCCGTTGCAGCCAGCGTGGGATGAGCCAGCCATGATCCGTTTCCACTTGGGGCATTCGCTCGGGCGTCGCAGCGGTGATTGCGTCACGCCGTTCGAAATATTCCCACCCTCGCCAGTGCGTCGGCAGTGATCGTGACATCCAATAGCGCGGCTGTTATGGCACCGCCGGTAGCTGACCTTGCCGTGCCTTGAGATGTCTTGGTGGCAGATACTGCAAGTATGGCTTCGCAGGACTTGTGTCGCTGAATGGGGAATGCGTACCGGCGATCGAGTGGCGACTCAGGCCATGAGCAGGGTACTTGCGCATAGCAGCCCCGACGCCGCCGTGCATGCGACGAATGGTACCGCCATCACCTATAACGGGGAAAATTACAATTACACCCCGCGCCAGGAGTTGAATGCCGGATGGAAACTCCGCTTGACGAGCGACGGCCGGGCCGGCGATCGTCGCCCATGTGCTCGTCGGTAAATATTGCGATCACTTGCCTTGCATCGCCAGTCCGACATTTACGCACGCGAGGGCGTAGCGACCGACCGCTCGGTTACGGCGGGCTGGGTCGGCCATATGGCGGCGCTGCTGGGAGCCCCTTGCCGACCGCATGGCGCGTCATGTGCGAGCCAGCACGGCCCTTCCATGCCGACGACACGCCGGGTTCCCATGCTCCATCCCGGGCGTGGCCGGACGAAGACCGCCCGATTATGGTCGGCGGTGCGCGACGAGCGGCCCTACGGATCGACGGTGCCTTCGGCGGCTCTCTATCTCTGCTAGCTGGACCGCAAAGCGAGCACGCTGATGCCTTGCTCGAAGGTTGTCGCAGCCATCTCCATGCTGATGTTCGCGCTCGAAGCTGAAGTCAAAGGCAAGGCCCGGCCGAGCGCGTCGCCGAACTTCGTGAGTAGGCGGCCGCCGGGCTGAAGCTGGCTTTCGCGGCACCGATGGTGGCGAGGTCCAACTTCTAAAGGCTCATCTGGCGGTCGGTGACATGGCGGCCGGCAACGAATCGGTCGTCCAACAGGAAAACCGAACGTTCACCCGCCGCGGCGATCAATAGATAGACGCTGGACTCGCACTTTGATTGTCGTGTGGCAACGTCCGCGCTATTCGCTCGATGAAGCCGCGTTGCGGCACCCGCCCGTCTATGCCGGCGCGACGGATCCCGTCGCGCGATGGCGCTGCGACCACTTCATCGCGACGAATTCGCAACAGTGAACCGCGACGCCACAGGCCGGCAGCTTTCGCTTGCGGAACTGGCCGACAACTGGCGCGCTGTCGAAGATCATTAGAAAGAGGTCGAGCCACTGGCTGGCGGACTACATCCCAGCCAGCCCCTCAAGTCAGATTCCAAGGTAAACGGCCAATGCCCGTTTACCTACAAGGCGCTCTCCATGGCCGCAACCCGCGCTTGGTTCTGTTCAAGAAGACCGGCGTTCTCTACATTATTTTGGGTTGTCCCTTTCTGTTGGTGACAAGCTTCCCTCGCAGCCGAATGATCCCAGATAAGATCTACGACTTCATGCGACGGATCGTAGTCCGTCGGAGCGCTACGCAGAAGTGTGCGAAGGTCAAGGACCGAATGTCCCTCGCATGCGTGTCCCATTCGATCGAGCAGAAGCGCGAGTTCGTCCCAGTGCAACATCGGCTCTTTCGCGGTGAGAATGCGTGGATGTGTCGTTTGTACGGCGTTCTCTACGTTCAAGAGCTCCTCGAAGAGTTTCTCGCCAGGACGCAACTGGGAAAACGTAATTTGAATGTCGCCCTCATCTTCGTCGTGGCTGGAATCATTCGTCTTGTTAGGATCGACGATGACAGGCTTCAATCCGCTTAACTTACCCATTCGTTCGGCGAGGTCAATAATGCGAACCGGCTCGCCCATGTCGAGCACGAACAGATCGCCACCTTGCGCCATCGCACCCGCTTGAATAACAAGCTGCGCGGCTTCCGGAATAAGCATAAAGTAGCGCGTTACGTCCCGATGAGTGACCGTTATTGGGCCGCCAGCTTCAATCTGGCGACGAAACAGTGGAATAACGGAGCCTGACGACCCCAACACGTTTCCGAAACGTACCATCGAGAATACCGTGCTCGACGATCGCTCAGCTAGAGCTTGGCAGATAAGCTCCGCCATACGTTTCGTAGCGCCCATCACATTGGTCGGACGCACCGCTTTGTCAGTCGAAACGAGGATAAATGAACGCACCCGAGTCTCGATCGCCGCTTTCGCCATGGCCAGTGTGCCAAAGACATTGTTGCGAACCCCTTCTACGACGTTGTATTCGACCATCGGTACATGTTTGTATGCGGCGGCGTGGTAAATCGTGTCCACATGGAAGCATCGTAGTGCGGCCTCGACTCGCCTTTGGTCCTGAACCGATCCCAGGAGCGGAATAACTTCAGCTTCGATTCCCTCGCAGCGCCGGATATCGAGCAATTCTTGCTCGATAGTATAAAGCGCGAATTCAGACAATTCGAAAAGAACAATACTCTTTGGCTTTTGACGGATGATCTGCCGGCAAAGTTCGCTTCCAATCGAGCCGCCAGCGCCGCTAACCAACACGCGCTTGTTGCTGATATTGGCGGCCATGAGGATGTGATCAGGCTCTATGGGATCACGGCCGAGCAGATCTTCCACAGCAACATCACGAATTTCGCTGTAAGTTGCACGTCCTGAGACGAGGTCGGCGATGCCTGGGATAGTTTGCACACGAACGCCGAAAGGCTCCAGCCGATCGATGATGGCCTTGCGTTGCGCACGCGTCGCGCTGGGTATCGCAAGGAGCACCGCTGTAACCTCGTCTTCCTCGATCAATTCTCCAAGGGCGGACGGCGCATATACATCGCAACCAGAGATCACCCGATTCTGCAAATCGGGCGAGTCATCAAGGAACGCGACCGGATCATATTCGGTCCCTTGGCGTAGCGAGAGCAGCAGCTGTCGTCCCGAAGCTCCCGCGCCATAGATCAACACGCGCTTCTTGAGGCGATAGTGATGCCGCCGATAGATGGAACGCAGGAGGAATCGCGCGCCCCCGCATGAAAGGAAAGCGAGCGGCATGTAAATGAGTGGAACCGACCGAGGAATGTAGAGACCCGAAACTTGGGACGTCAAATAAAGTAGGACCGCCGAAACAATAACCCCTTCTGAAAGAATGCGTAAAATATCAGCGTCGACGTAACGGACGAGGGCTCGATAGAGGCCGAGCTTCGCCTGCGCGGCGATCGTAACCGGTAATACGAACAAAAACGCAATCCAGTTATTGAAATCTTCCGCGAACTGGAAACTCTCTAGTCGCAGGGCCATCGCAAGGGCGAAACTCACCCAAAGCAGGGCAGCGTCGGTCACAATCTGAATGATCTGCTTATGATGACGATCAAGATCAAACAATGCGCCTTGCATCTTCCGCCACATTATGCGACCTCCAAGGGCTTAGAAAAATCTAGATGCCCACGACCGGTTGTGGGTTTACGCGCACTCGGATTTGAGCAACCCAGGTGGTCGCCACGAGATTTCTCCGGAATGGTATCATCAGAACCAAGGTTCTTATTCAGTTCGTTGACAACCGATGCTACGCCCCCACTACAGCGGTTCCGTTTTTAGTTGAACAGAACGAGATTTTCAAATCAGTTGGAATCTGAATTAAGCTGAGTGCTGGAGACGGAGGCCAGCACTCGACTCTGCTCGCTTGATCCTAATGGAGCGTTTCGTAGCGTCAGTTGAGGCCGGCACGTCCTGCTGGTCGGCTGCGGACGTCCTTGGTGCCGGAGAAGAAATATAGTTGATTTGATTCTGGATATGGCGCTCAATTTGAGACTCATTGGGCCATTTTTTGACCTTTTTGCGTGCGTTTCGAGCAACTTCTCCTCGCCAGAGCCTCCAGACCGGCCCTCCCGAGGAGGCGGGCATAGCCCCGGGACGGCCTGGTAACCCCGTCGAACGGCGGGCAGCGAACGCCCTCCTCCCTGCCAGTTTTGATCATCGTGACGATGTCACGCCTGATGATCGTGATCCTTTCGCGCAGTAACGCGATGGCGCGGTTCTCGGCACGCACTTCTTCGTGAGATTTTAGATCTCGGCCGCGCGTGCGATCAGCGGCGTCCGATCGAAGCCGAAGGCCTCTGCGATCTCGCCATCCCCTCTCCTGGCTAAGCGTTTACCCTTGGGCAAGTCGCGCCGAACGATCAACCCTCTTGGACGAGCGAGGCGAGATTACGACGCAGCGTCGCCGGGGCCATGCCGTCTGCGCGAACCAAGAGTTCCCTGTTCGACGGAAACAACACCATAATCCCTCGCGGGGGCGAATCACTTATCACCTCACCGACTTCGACTCGGAAAGCATCAGCGCCGTTTCCTGATGGAAAGTCAACAATGCGAGCAGGACCCAAAGCGCCCGGTCAGCGCCGCCGAGTGGCCCCTTGGCTTCCGCAAGTGCGAAACAGCCGCTACTTATGGACAACCGTCTCCGATGCATCGAGTTTCGCCGTGAATTCCCGCATGGCCACCTGCGCCGCCACAATGGCGAGCGGTAGCAGTCGCCGCCCAAAGGGTGTCGTTGGATGTGTTCGTATGATCCTTTGCCTCGTTCCGGCAAAAGAAATCAGCTCGCCGAAACGGTACCGACTGTTGACAGCGATTCGCGGAAGTGTGATCTCTCAGTCGCAACACATAGAGAAGCGCTTTTGGGCGGAGACTTTTCGGGGCCTTTTTCTTTCGCTAGGTCTTTTCTTTCCAGATTTTCCGTCTAAAACAACAGCAGCGGCGATCCGCCGATATTGTCGCGCCTGTCAAACAACGCAGGAGCGCGACAATGGAATTCTTCGGCGGACTGGACGCGTCGATCGACGAGACAACAGTTTGCGTGGTCGACGACGACAAGGGCGCGGTGCATCTTCAGACATCGGTTTCAACTGATGCGGCGGCGATCATGAAAGCACTGAAGCCCTTTTTTTGTCGCGGCTGGGGCGCGTAGGCCACGAAGCCGGTTCCTTGTCGCTTGGCTGCATCCAGAACTCACGACGCTCGGGGTTGCCGGCGGCGTGTCTTGACACGCGCCATGTGCACGCAGCGATGTCCGCGCAGCGCAACAAAACGGATGCAACAGTACGCGCTCGGCATCGCTCATATTGTGCGCACCGGCTGGTTCAAGGCCACTTTCATCAAGAGCGAGCCTTGCTATCGCATGCGGCTTCTCTTAACGCAGCGGCGCAATCTCAAACGCAAATTCCTCGACATCGAGAACACGATCCACCTCAGTGAGCTGATGGAAGCCATACTGTCGGCGCGCGCGGCGCTGTGGAAACAACATTGCAAGCTGCACGATTTGGTCGTGAAGTTCGTCTCTCGAAGCGAACTCTGCCGGCCCGGTGACGGCGATCGACGATCCGTCGCGATTCCGGCGATCGCGCGGCGTCGTCGCCTATCTTGGCTTGACGTCGAAATGGCGTCAGTCGGGCGCGACTGATTGACCTTCAGGGCCGCATCAGCAAGGCCGGAGATCCCGAGATCCGACGCGCGCTTTACGAAGCAGCCGGCGTGATGCTGACGCGCGTCAAGGGCAAAGACAAGCTCAAAGCCTGGGGTCTGATGTTGGCGAAGCGCGGGCGACGAAATAATGCGCTCCCTGCTGTCGATTCCCGGCGTCGGCGTCATCAACGCCACGGCAATCGGCGCCGCCATTGGCGATGGGTCGGCGTTCGCGAAAGGGCCGCGACTTCGCTGCATGGCTCGGGCTCGTCCCCCGTCAAGTGACGACTGGAGGAAAGCCCGGGCTCGTCGGAATTACGAAACGAGGGAGTAGCTATTTGCGTATCTTACTGATGCATGGCGCCCGCTCCGCATTGCCGGGTCTGGCCAAGAGCAAGACCCGTCTCGGAACCTGGTTTCGCGCGCTCCTCGAACGGTCGAAACGTTACGTCGTTGTTGTCTCTCTGGCGAACAAACTGGCTCGGATCGTATGGGCCGTTACGCGGTCAGGGAACGCTTTCGACGTCCGTGTGGTAGCGGTGTGACGGCTGAAAGAATGACAGTGGAAATGCCGCCAAGGTGCATTCCGACGGCAAGAAATCTGCGGGGGGCGTGAACAAAGATGGCCCAACAATTGATTGGCGTTCGTTAAACCTGTCATCAGGCAAGGGCCCATCCGAGGCCGAGTATCTACTCAGGAACCGGGCGCGCGACTCTCCAACTTGGCCGGACATTCCATGTCGAGGCCGGATACGTTGATGCAGATTGTGAGGTCCATTTTGAACACAACGCTTGCAGTCGGGGCAGGCCATACGTTGCCTGTGGCCGTTCACCCGGACCACGCCGAAATGCCTATGACGCTGCCCCGTGAATCCGATGGCAATATGCGCCGCGACGGATCCGATGTCGTTTGGCTGTTGCAGCCGAGCGACGAAAAGTCAGCCGTCGATGAGCGCGGAAGAGTGCACGGCGCGCCAGAACTCTCGCCTGTCAAAGAGCTGCTTGCTGCTAAAAAGTTTAGAGTGGATTATCGCGCAAGATCGGAGAAACGACGATGTCGAAGCAGTCGACGAAAATGCACCCTATTAAGAGGGCAAGATAAAAGCAACGATGTTGCTGCGGTCGAAGTTGCACATTTCACGTTGTTTTCATGAAGACATTGGACAGGCTGCGACGGCACTGCGCGAGGTGCGCCTGAGCCATTGCAACAGCTAAAGAGTTCACACCAAATGCTTTTCTGCGTGCCTGCCGCACGCCGCCCGCTTTTACAGTATATCGATGCGCGCACTCAGGACGCACCGATCGAGCAAGCCGGAATGAGGAAGTGCCTGGGCGCACCGATCAAAATACTTGCCGCGTTGGACCCTCGGAGGCTTTTTCGGCGCGCGTCTTTCGGAGCGCCGCAATAGAGCCGATGCTGCCCCTTGTTACTCCCGGACGAGTGCAACTTCTTGCGAGCAGGAGCCGATCTGGAGGCGGAAGTTGGAACTCATTCGGCATTCGCAAATGCCGTCGGTTTTGGATCTCCCAGAAGGATACTCCCACGCGCAGATAGACTGTTCGGCCATGAATAGAAATAAGCAACATTGCGGCATGACCCGTTCACAGACATCTCGTCCCCCGCGTGTTGAACACATCGGCCTCGCGCCTGTCGATCTCTACGGCGAAGCCGCCGCGACATTCGCCGAGCCGGCCGCGGTAATAATCCGACGACGTAGATCGTCACTGACGAACCGGTACCCGTGAGCGCAGGCGAGGCCGATGTGTTCAAGGCCCCCGGTTTGCGATCTGTTCGACGAGCTGTTTCCGAGCGGCCACTGAGAGTCCGTTTGAGAATGTCGTTCAATGAGCGATCCTTCGCAAGATGAGGCCGCCCATTGCGACGTGGATCATGGCTTTTGAGACGTCGATGCGCTTTTCATAGTCTCGCACGAGGCGCCGCCA
>Ga0233425_10002280_pt1 | contig 38565 bp, 33 predicted proteins | sample Watercolumn_Towu_2_FD_181712 | JGI IMG/M metagenome (GOLD analysis project Ga0233425, IMG submission 181712) | Freshwater microbial communities from Lake Towuti, South Sulawesi, Indonesia - Watercolumn_Towuti2014_140_MG | ecosystem: Environmental > Aquatic > Freshwater > Lake | place... | reverse complement strand
AACGATCGGTTCGTCCGCCGGCGGCACCTGCACAGGAGCGAGGGCGGGCGGCACCGGCGTTTATTATACGGCGCGCGCGGGCGCCACGGGATGGGACCGTTTCACAGTATCCGCCAGGCTCGCCGGCGGCCAGACCGCGACGCGCACCTTCGAGGTGCAAATCGCCGAATAGCGACCGCGCCACTGGTAGAGAGACGCCGGCGATGCCATATAGCCCGTTTCGCTCGGTCTCGGCCTCAACTCCCACCAGGACTTTGATCGTGACGCCAACTCTTCCCGCCTCGATCCGCACACCCGCCTACGTCCTCGACGTGAGCGCGCTGAAGCACAATATGGCCGTCGTCGCGCGGCTCAAGAAGGAGGCGGGCTGCAAGGTGCTGCTCGCCACCAAGGCGTGGGCCATGCCGGTCGCGTTTCCACTGATGCGCGACACCCTCGACGGAACGACGGCCTCCGGCGAGTACGAGGCCCGTCTCGGTCGCGAGGAGTTCGGCAAGGAGGTGCACGTCTACGCGCCGGCCTATGCGCCGGGCGAGGTCGAGCGGCTCACAAAGCTCGCCGACCACATCTACTTCAACTCGCCCGAGCAGATTGCGCGCTGGCTGCCTGTCGCCAGAGAGGCCCGCCGGCACGTGGGTATCCGCGTCAATCCCGGCTATTCGCATGTCACTGTCGGAGGAGGGCTTTACGATCCCTGCGCACCCTATTCCCGGTTCGGCACCTTGAGGAGCGATCTCGACGCGCTGCCTTGGGGCGACATCGATACGCTTCACGCGCACGCCCTCTGCGAGAGCTTCCACGACGGATCGGTGGGGCTCATTTCGCACATCGGCCGCGCGTTTGCGCCCTACCTGCACAAGGTCAGTGCCGTCAACTTCGGCGGCGGACATTTCATCAACCGGCCGGGCTATGACGTCGAGGTGCTGATCGCCGCGCTCCGCGCCTTCCGCGCCGAGTTCGGATTGGAGGTCTATCTCGAGCCCGGCGGAGGCCTCGTCGCGAATGCCGGCTATCTGGTGGCGACGGTCATCGGTCTGCACCGGAACGAGAAGGACATCGCCATCCTCGACACGTCCGCATCGGCCCACATGCCCGATGCGCTCGAGGCGGGCTACACGCCGCCGTTGATCGGCTCGGGAAAACCTGGCGAGCTCCCGCACGGCTACATCCTCGGCGGCAAGACATGCATGACCGGCGACGTCATCGGCGAGTATTCGTTCAGCAAGCCACTCGAGGTCGGCGACCGCCTCGTATTCAGCGACCAGATGCACTACTCGTTCGTGAAGAACACGACCTTCAACGGCACGCCGCTTCCCGATCTCGGCATCCTCGACGAGGATGGCTCCTATCGCGTGGTCAGCGCCTTCGGCTACGAGGACTTCCGCCGGCGCCTCGGATAAGGCCAAATTGGGCAGTCGGGCGCGATCCCGCCCGGGAGCGGCCACACTTTGGTAATACTTTCCGTCAATCCTTTATCAACCCCAAGTGCGTTTCGAATCGCGGTCCCACGCCGGCCGCCGCCCGCGCACGATCGAGGACGAGATTGATCATGACCTTGCGAGCATTGGCGTATGCCGCCGCGATTGCGGGCCTGGGCTACGCAGGATTTGCCGTCACTTCAGCTTGCGCAGAGGAGCCGCTCCCTTGGCGGGACCGGGCTCGACAGGCTGACCCCTACCAATCCGGCGGCGCGGCCGAGGACGATGTCTACGATCCTAACCGGACGGGAGGCTACGGTTCCTCCGGCGGATATGGCCGCGACGCCTATAGTGATTCAGGCGATGCCTATCGTCCGCCTGCGGGGCAGGGCTCGCGCTATGACAGCCGCTCGGAGAGCTACAACGGCGAGCCGAACTCCGATCCGGGCTACGGCGAGCCCTACTCGCCCCCTCCGCGAGGGCCAGACTACGATCAGCGCGAGGCCGGTGGCCCGCCGCCGGACCAGGGCGGCGGCTACGAGCAGGGCGAGATCATCGCGGCCGGCCATCGCTTCTTCGGGTCGATCAGCCAGGGGCTCGCCAGCGCGGTCGAGTATGCCTTCCAGAGCCAGGGCCGGCCCAACGGCTACATCCTCGGCGAGGACGCGGGCGGCGCCATCGTGCTCGGCCTGCGCTATGGAGAAGGCACTCTCTACACCAAGGACGCCGGCAGCCACAAAGTGTTCTGGCAGGGCCCGTCGCTCGGCTACGATGCCGGGGCGGAGGGCTCGAAAACCATGGTCCTGGTCTATAACTTGCGCGACCCTGCCGAGATCTACGACCGATTCGCCGGCGTCCAGGGCGCAGCCTATCTGGTGGGGGGCGTCAGCGTCCAGTTCCAGAGGACGGGTGATGTGACCCTGGCTGTCATCCGCTCCGGGGTGGGCGTTCGCCTGGGGGCAAACATCGGATATTTGAAGTACACGCGAACCCCGACTTGGAACCCGCTCTGAGTGGTGGCAATGTCCCCTTTCCGAAACCCCCGGGTGTGTGCGATGAGACCGCCCGGGCCTTGGGATTCGTGCCGCTAGGCGGAGCCGCCGGCCGGATCGCCCTGTGCGCACCCCGGGTGCGCCGGTCCAGGGAGCGAGACGTGGAGCTGCGGTTGGGGATGAGCCGGTGATCACCATTCAATCGGCGATGCTGGTGGCTCTCGGCGTGTTCCTCGCGGGGCTCGTCACGTTCCTCGTGCTGCCCTTCTACGGACGGCGTGCCGCCCGGCTCGCGACCGACGCGCTTCGCCGCTCGATGCCGCTCACCGAGGCCGAGATCCGCGCCGACAAGGACCGGCTGCGCGCCGAGCACGCCATTCTGTTGCAGCGGCTCGAGACCAAGCTCGAGGACGCCCGCCTCTCGGGCGCCCGCCAGCTCGTCGAGATCAACCGCCGGGACGCCGCCATCAGCACCCTCGAGGGCGAGGTGGCAGAGATGAAGACGTTGATCGAGGAAAACGAGAACGCGCGCCGGGTGCTCGAGCTCACCATCATGGACCGCTTGCCGCGCGTCGAGGAACGGCTGGCGGAAGCCAAGAAGCTCCTCTTTCAGCGCGACCGCGAGATCGCCACTCTCACGCAGACGTCGGCCAAGCAGGTCCTGGCCCTCGACGAGGCAACTCAGATCAATACCCAGCAGCGCGACGAGATCCACCGTCTCAACGCCACCCTCACGACGCGGGCTGCCAGAAACCGCGATCCCATTCTGGCGGACTCGCGCTTCGATGAGGAGGTGGCGCTGCGCGCCGAGCTCGAAGCCTTACGCGCCAAGACGCGCGATCAGGCCCAGCTCATCAGCCGCCTGCAGGAGGGCGTCGCGAAGGGGAGGTCCGACGGGGCGCACTTGCCGGCGGTCGCCAACGGCGCAACCCAGCACGATCTCGCGGCAGAGGCGAGCGGCGAGCCCACACGGCTTCGCAACGACCTGATCGAGGCCGAGATCGCCCTGAAATCTGCGCGCGATGCGGCCGAGGCGGGTCAAGCCGGCCAGGCCGTGCTCATGGCCGAGCTGCGCACCATGCGTACCCAGAACCAGGATCTCGCGGCGGAGGTCGCGCGCTTGAGGGCGGCACTCAAGACCTACGAATCGGAGGATGCGGACGACAAGGCCGTCAAGGAGAGCAAGATCGCCATGAAGGCGCGCTTGAGTGCGCTCGAGGCACAGGCGGCCGAGCACTCCGCAACCATTCACAGCCTGCGCGCGGAGGTCGCCGCCGCCAACGAGAAGCTCGCGCGCCAGGCCGCCCACTACGTCGCGGAGATGCGCCGTCTCGGAGCCGGCACGCTGCCCGCCTCGGGGGCTCCCCGCCGCGCAACGGAGGACGTTGCCGGGAAGCGCACGCTCTCGGAGCGGATCGCCGAGCCGAGAGGATCTCGGCGAGAGAGCACAGCCGGTCGCGGCGCCGATGCTCAACCGAAACCAGCCGCCACACCCGAGGAAGCCCAGCGTGTGAATGGGTTCCTGCGCGCGCTCGACGGGGCGTCGAAATCCGCTGGCGACGAGGAGAGCGGAGCTGGCGCTCCTCCCTCGGCGGAAGGCACGAAGCAGCCGCAGGCCGAGGCTGCGAAGCCCGCGGGACGGCGTCCGGGGCTGATCGAGAGGCTGACGGGCGCCGACAAGCCGGCCGCGTCACGCTGACGAAGCGGGCCTGCGCGCCGTCTCTTGGTGGAAGCTCCTTCTTGCTTGCTGCTGCAAGGCGGTTGCCGCCCGCTTGCCCCAAAGACATGACAGGTTAAAATTGTCCTAACGCCTCCCCGGCGCGTTTACTCTTTTTTAACCGTCGAGGTTTAGACTTTTTTAACCTCGGGGGATTCTGAGTTGGTGACGTTGGGGTAGCGCATGGATCCCTGGCATCTCTACGAAGTTACTGAAAGTTGCGTTCAATGGTTCTGCGTCGTCGTGCGAGCCCGGCTCTGGCCAGGGATCGAATCCTGGTTGGAGATTGTCTCGACAAGCTCCGTGAGCTTCCTCCTGGATCAGTAGATCTGGTCTTTGCCGATCCGCCCTATAACCTTCAGCTCGACGGCGAGCTCCTGCGCCCGAACAACACGCGCGTCGACGGAGTCGACGATCACTGGGACAAGTTCGCGAGCCTTGCCGACTACGATTCCTTCACGCGCGCGTGGCTCTCCGAATGCCGCCGCGTTCTCAAGCCCGATGGCGCGATCTGGGTGATCGGCTCCTACCACAACATCTTCCGGCTCGGCGCGAAGCTGCAGGATCTCGGCTTCTGGGTCTTGAACGACATCATCTGGCGCAAGGTGAACCCTATGCCGAACTTCCGCGGCAAGCGCTTCACCAACGCGCACGAGACGCTGATCTGGGCGAGCCGCGATCAGAAGTCGCGACCCTGTTTCAACTACGAGAGCCTCAAGACGTCGAACGACGACCTGCAGATGCGCTCCGATTGGCTGTTTCCGATCTGCTCGGGGCCGGAGCGGCTCAAGGACGATGGCGGGCGCAAGGCCCATCCCACGCAAAAGCCCGAGGCGCTCCTCCACCGCATTCTCCTGGCCACGACCAAGCCCGGCGATCTCGTGCTCGACCCCTTTTTCGGAACCGGAACGACGGGCGCGGTTGCGCGCCAGCTCGGCCGCCACTTCGTCGGCATCGAGCGTGACGCCGATTACGCGCGAGCCGCCGAGCAGCGGATCGCAAGGATCACACCCCTCGCAGCCCGCACGCTCGACACGATCCCTTCGAAGCGCACCGAGCCGCGTGTGCCGTTCGGCACCATCATCGAGCTCGGCATCTTGAAAGCCGGCAGCCCCCTCTTCGACGAGCGCCGCCGCGTGCGCGCCGAGGTCAAGGCCGATGGCTCGCTGGCCGTCCCCGGGATGCAGGGCTCGATCCACCGCGTCGGCGCCGAGGTGCAGGGAAAGGCCGCCTGCAACGGCTGGACGTTCTGGCACTTCGAGGCGGAGGGGAAGCTCAAGCCCATCGATCACCTGCGCGAGCGCGCCAAGCGCGAGCTGGGCCTCGTTGCGCCACGAGCGCGAGGCGTTGCAGAGACCAGCGCAGAGTAGATCCGGCAGAGGATGGACCGCCGCACCCCGTGTTGCGGTCCGTTCACGCCGTCTTAACCAAACGCTTACCTTTGCGGGAGAAGCTCGGCGCTGTTCCAGAACCGCCGAGACATTTCCCGTGCGCTCCCTCATCGTCCCGCTTTGCCTTTGTCTGGCCGCCGCACCGGCCGTCGCGGCCGGGAAGGCGCCCGATCTCGCCGCCGCAACAGTGGACTGCGCGGCATCCGAGCCCGAACGCGTCCTCGAGGGCTGCGCAACGATCATTGCCAGCAAGAAGGCATCGCCCCAGGCGCGCGGCGCTGCGCACCTCAACCGTGCCATGTCGCTGCTCTTTTCAGGTGAGCACGGAAAAGCGCTCCCGGATGCCGAGGCCGCCGTAAGGCTCCTAAAGGACAGCCCGGATGCCTACTACGTCCGCGCCTCCGTGCTGCGCCATCTCGCGCAGCACGGACGCGCGCTCGCCGACTATGCGCATGCTCTGGCGCTGAGGCCCAATTTTCCCGACCTTCTCAACGATCGCGCCTTAATCTACATAGAATTCAAGGACCATGCCGGCGCGCTTGCCGATCTCGACCGCGCCATCTTTCTCGCCCCGCGCCATATCATCGCCCATCAGAACCGCGCACGCGTTCTGAAAGCGCTCGGTGCCACCTCCAAAGCCATCGAGGATCTCGATCGCGTGCTGGACGAGCGCCCCAACGACGCGCGGCTCCTCAACACGAGGGCCGACTTTCACGAGGACGTTGGCGCGCTCGACAAGGCGCGCCGCGACATCGACCGCGCGATCGAGCTCGAGCCCTCCGAGCCGCAGCACTGGATCCTGAGCGCACGCCTCTACGGCCGCCAGCAGGAGAAGCACCTCGCGCTCGATGCCTTCGACCGGGCCAGCGCGCTCGATCCGGCCTCGAGCCAGCCCTTCGCCGGAAAGGCTCTCGTGCATTGGCTGGACCACGACCAGGAGCAAGCCCTCGCGAGTCTGGGGCAGGCGCTCGCCCGCAACCCCAGAGATCGCTACGCCCTCATGCTGCGGGCCGAGATCGAAAGGGAAAACGGCAGGCTCGACGAAGCTCTCGCAGATCTCGATGCCGCCATCACCCATCACCCGGGCGTGCCCGCCGCATGGCTCGACCGGGGCATCGTTCTCAAGGCCAATGGCAAGCTCACGGCTGCCATCGACAGCTATACCCAGGCGCTTGCCCTCGACGGCGGGTTCGCCGCCGCCTTCTACAATCGCGGCCTCGCCCATCTGGCGGCCAGGGCTTTCGACAAAGCCGTTTCCGATCTCGACAGGGTCGTCGACTTGGAGCCGAGCAATGGCGACGCCCTGCTCGCGCGCGGCGTCGCTCACGAGGAAGGGAATGAGCCCGAGAAGGCGCTCGCCGACTACAGCCGTGTGATCGAGCTGCATCCGGACTCCGCCCCGGCGCTGCGCAACCGCGGCTTCCTGCGCTTCAGGCGCAAGGACATAGAGGGCGCTTGCCGCGATCTCGAGCGCGCGCTCGACCTCGACCCCAAGCACGCCAACGCGCTCTGGTATCGGGGCCGCTGCCGGGAAGCGCGCGGCGAGCGCTCGCGAGCCCTCGCCGACTTCGAAGCCGCCGTCGCCCTCGACCCGAGCCTCCGTCCCTACCTCGACAAGGTGAAGACGGCCGGCACGCCAGCCCCGTGAGCCGCCGGTTATCATCGAGTCGAGCGAACGGGAAAAACGGGGACACGATAGTAGCAGATCGTGCACCGCTGACACCTTTCCATATCGTGTCCCTGTGTTCTCCCGGGTCGGAAGGCTCAGCACGCGCGCAGCGCGATCTCTTCGGCGTCGAACATGTGACCGCTGAGCTGGCGGCCTTTGCGGCTCGCGAGGTGGAGCGCGAGCGAGGCGATCTCCGGGCCGGAGGAGAGACAGGCTCCGGCCGCTTCCGAGGCGGCCGTCGAGCGCGGGCCGATGGCATTGATGCGCACGGCGCGCTCGGCTGCCGCCTTCGCCTCGCCTTTGGTCATGGCTGCAAGGGCGGTGCGCGCAAAGCCGGAAAGCGCCGCCTCGCGCGCCGTCGCCGGCTGAGGCATGAGCACGACGTTCAAGATCGATCCCTCGGTCCAGGTGAGGCTCATGCGGTTCGCCGCGACACGCGTGACGTCGAGGACGGGCGCGAGCTTTGCCGCCACGTAGTCCTCGATCTCTCTCTTCGTCTCACGGCCCTCGAGGTCGGCGACGGAGAGAGTGACGAAGTTCACGACCGCATCGAGGCCGCTGAAGGCCTGCACGGCATTCTGCGTGAGGCGGATCGGATCGGCCCCCATGGGATCCTGAAAGAGGCGGATCTCGGAGGCTTCCTGCGCCAGATGCGAGACAAGCTCGGTCATGGCCGGAGAGGTGTCGGTGGTGGCGAGAACGAGCCGCGTCTTGTGATCGGCAAAGGCGCGCCCGGTATCGACGCCGGCTGTGGACGACAGCCCTGTGATCAGGACACGCGCACCAGCGAGCTCCGGATAGACGGCAACGCCGGGGACCGGGGCAACGACACTCATGAACATCGGGCTCAGCTCCTAAGACTACGCCGGACAACGAAGGCGGCCCGGTCGCGACGATAGCACGCCGATTCGCCTAACGACACCTAAACGGCGCTTCGATTCGGGTGGCTGCGGGGCCCGTTCGTGGCGGAATACCGACTGTCCACCGGCGACATCGGGGCAATCCCGCCGACATGATCTTAGCATGTTGAATCGGCCGCACTTTTCAAGATCGTTCGTGTACTGCGCTCTGCCCGTCGCCCCGGCTTCCCTCCCGGCGTCTCAATGGCATTTCGTGCCTTGCCGGCCGCCCAGAAGGCAACCTCGATGCGATGCAGGGCGGCAACGCTCGAACCCAAGAGTGCGCCGCGCCCTGTGGAAAGATGGTGAGAATCGCCGCCCTGTCGTTGAGTTCCCGCGCCTCACCCGAAAAACTTTCAACACATGATTCGAAGTATGCCGGACCGGCGAGGAACAGAAATCGATGACCGAGCAGGACACCCTTCGCCAACAGCGGGTCTCGTCGGGAGGTCCTCACGCCGGGAGCGCCTTGGCAGACCTCTTCGTCATCGTGGCGATGGCCATCGTGTGCCTCGCCTTGGCGGCGGGTCTCGTCGTTCAGGCTCAAGTCCCCCTTTGGTCCGCGACCGCTGCAGCACTGGTCGCGTTCGGCCTCGCCGCCGCCGGCCATGCCCTCTTGAGAATGCCTGAGCCGCGGCGCATCAAGCGGCGTCGCACCACACCCCGCCCAGAGAGCAGCAGCAGCGCCAGCCCGGGCTCGGCCGAGGTCATGGCAGAAAAGGCTCTTTCCGGCGGCACGGACAGCTCTGCAGAGGACCTAGCAACGGCTTCGCGTCCCGCCTCCTCTGCCACAGCGGAGCCATTGAGCCCTCATGAAACCGAAGCTCCTGAGCGTGGCGCAGCAGAGCACGGTCTCGGAGCTGAGCCGGTGGCCGGAGGCTACGCCGTGGCAGAGAGCCGGGATTTCAGCGCACGAGACCGTGCCCCGGAGCTCAATCCGCCGCCGCAGCCTGAGACCATGCAGGCCTATTGGTCCTACGCCCCGGGCATGCCGCGCTTCGAGCCGGCGGGCGATCAAGAGAGTGCTCGGGCCTCCGACGCACTGTCTCTCAACACGGGCCGGGCTCGGGCTGGCACCGTTGAGCCGCCGCCGCTCGACGAGCCGGCTCACGCTCCGCTGACCGGCATGACCGCAGAGCTCGACGATGTGCGCGGGGCCGGCGCCATGTCCCCGCGCGAAGCCGACGTGGAGCTCATTCAGAGCCTCATCAAGAAGCTGGCCGACGAGGTCAATGCGGCCGAGGCCGCCGCAGAGCAGAGCGAGGCCCCCGTTCAGCACCCGAGGGCTCATTACGCCGCTCATGGCAGAGCCGCAGACGATTGCAACACGCTCGAGGCTCAGGTGCGGCCTGGCGTCGAGGCCGCGGTCGAGGCGTCCGTCGAAGCCTTGCGCGTGACCGCCGCCTCCATGCGCGCCGCAATGCCAGAGCGCGAGATGGCGCCGGACCTGTCGCTCGAGGAGGCGAGCGCTCGCAGCAAGTTCTCGCCGGCCCTCTCTGCCATGCCGCCGCCGATTCCGCCTCCGCTGCCTCAACAGGCGGCCCGCGATCGCATGGCTGCGCTCAGAGAAGCGGTCGCGCGTGGACGCATGGACGTTCTTCTCGAGCCGATCCTCGGTCTCAACGACCAGCGCGCGCGCCACTACGAGGTGACGCTTCGGTTGCGAGCCGGCAGCGGGGAGGTATTGAGCCTCGAGGACGACAAGAGCGAGATCAGAGGCACGGGGCTTCTGCCCCTCGTCGATGCGGCGCGCTTCGCCCGCACCGCCGGCGTCGCGGCGCGCCTCGGAGAGCGCGGCAAGGCCGGCTCGGTGTTCTCCTCCTATAGCGGTGAATCGCTGACCGACGGCGGGTTCCTGTCCGATATTGCCGCCCTCCTGCGCCAGCGCCCCGGCTCGGCCGGACAGCTTGTTCTGACGTTCTCGCAGGAGGACGTCCGCGCCTTCCGCGGAGCGGAGGGTGCGGCTCTTGCCGATCTGGCTCGTCTCGGTTTCCGGTTTGCCCTCGCAGGGGTCACGGACCTCGACATGGACTTCGAGGCGCTCGTGCGGGCCGGCTTCCTGTTCGCGAAGCTCGACGCCGATGTGTTCCTGGAGGGGCTCCACTCGCCGGCCGGTCTCATCCCCGCTTCCGATATCTGCCGCCACCTCGCGGGCCTGGGGCTCACCCTGGTGGTCGATCGCATCGACGACGAGCTCAAGCTTGCACGCATCTTCGGCTTCGGTGCCCTCTATGGCCAGGGTCAGCTTTTCGGCGTGCCGCGCCCCGTCAAGGCCGACGCCATCGCGGGGCATCGCGACGCGGCTGCTTGATCGCGGCGGTGCCGGCCGCTAGTCAGAGGCATGCAGAATGCATCCCTTTGCCGGCCCGCCGCCATTCCCATCGTACCGTCGATCGCCCCCCTCGCCGCAGGCCGGGAGGCCTGGCTCACCGACATCTGGGGCGTGATGCACGATGGCGTCGCGCCTTATCTTGCCGCCGCCGAGGCCTGCACGCGCTTCCGCGCGACCGGCGGCATCGTGCTCCTCCTCTCGAATGCGCCCCGCCCGGCGGAAAGCGTCGCAGCGCAGCTCGATCGCATCGGCGTGCCGCGCTCGGCCTGGGACAGGATCATCTCCTCGGGTGATGCGGCGCGAGCCCTGATCGCGGCCCTCGATCGTGGGCCGCTTTTCCATCTGGGGCCGGAGCGGGATCTCGCGATCTACGGCGGGCTCCCCCTGCGGCTCACGTCGGCCGGCGAGGCGGCGGCCGTGGTCTGCACCGGCCTTTTCGACGACGAGACGGAGACGCCTGAGGATTACGCTGCCCTGCTCGCAGATTGCGCGCACCGCACCCTGCCGATGGTCTGTGCCAATCCCGACCTCACGGTCGAGCGCGGCGGGCGGATCGTCTACTGTGCCGGCGCCCTGGCACAGCTCTACGAGTCGATGGGCGGCAAGGTCGCTTACGCAGGAAAGCCCTACCTTCCCATTTACGACCTGGCGTTCTCGGCTCTCAGTGAGATCAAGGGGCGGCCCGTGCCGCGCGAGGCCGCGCTCGCGATCGGCGACGGCATCGCGACGGACATCGCGGGCGCTGCAGCGGCTGGAGTTGCCTCCGTCTATGTTGCGAGCGGCGTGCACGTTGCCGGCGGCACCGGCCTCGATCGGGCCACACTCGACGCGCTGTTTCCCGATCCGGCCCTGCGCCCGGCGGCAGCCATGACGGCGCTCGCCTGGTAAGAGCCATTGCAGACCGGCAGGGACTGGACGCGTGAGCATGCTGGAATCGAGAAGCGGGCCGGCGGCGGATGCGGGAGGGCCTGACACCCGCCACGCCCTTCTCTTGATTGCCGGTATCGCTCTCCTTCGCGTTGTCGCCCTCAAGCTCAACAGCACCGATCTCTTTTTTGACGAGTCGCAGTACTGGGCCTGGAGCCGCGAGCCGGCCTTCGGCTACTATTCGAAGCCGCCGCTCATCGCCTGGATCATCGCGGCCTCGACGAGCCTGTGCGGGAACGGCGAGGTCTGTGTCCGCCTGCCGGCGGTTCTCATCCATGCGGGCACGGCCTTCGCCGTGTTTCTCCTCGGCCGCGCGCTCTATTCCGGGCGCATCGGACTCCTGTCGGCGGCCGTTTACGCCACACTGCCCGGCGTCTCGCTCTCCTCGGGCATCATCTCGACGGATGTGCCGCTGCTTCTCGCCTGGGCGCTGGCGCTCCTCGCGTTTCACAGGCTCCTCAAGGCGCCCGATTGGCGGGCTGTCCCGCTCCTGGGTCTCGCCTTCGGCACCGGGCTCAATGCGAAATACGCGATGGCCTATTTCGTGCTCTGCGCCGCCGTCTTCCTCTGGCTCGTCCCCGAGAGGCGCGAGGCCGCTAAGCGCCCGCATCTCTGGGTCGCCCTCGCATTGGGGCTCGCGCTGATCGTCCCGAACCTCGTCTGGAACGCCCGTCACGGCTTCGCGACGTTTGCGCACACGGCCGACAATGCGAAGTGGGGCGGCAGCCTTCTGCATCCCTTGAAGGCGCTCGAGTTCCTGGGAGCGCAGTTCGGCGTGTTCGGCCCCATACTCTTTGCCGCGCTACTCGTCATCCTGTGGCGGGTCCAACGGGGCAAAGCGCGTTTCGAGGCGCGCGAGAAGATGCTCCTCGCGTTCTCGGTTCCCGTGATCGGGATCGTGACGGGGCAGGCGTTCCTGTCGCGTGCTCATCCCAACTGGGCCGCCGTCGCCTACGTGCCCGCGACGCTGCTGGTCACAGCCTACATGCTGCGCGAGGGCGAGGAGCGATGGTTCCGACGCTCGCTTGCGCTCAATGCCTCAGTTGCCGTTGTCATCGCTGCTGCCACCTGGCAGGCCGGGAAGATGGCGCTGCCGGGCGTCGGCGATCCGTTCGCACGCACGCTCGGCAATCGTGAGCTCGCGGCCGAGACCCGGCGCATTCTCGAAGAGGCCCGCAGAGGCGGAAAGCCGTTCGGAGCCATCATCTCCGACGAGCGCGAGCTGACGGCGAGCCTCCTCTACTACGGACGCGAAGTGGAGACCCCGCTCTTTGCGTGGCGCGCCGGTCCAAGGCCAGCGGATCACTTCGAGATGCAGCGTCCCTATCTTGCCGGCGCTCCTGAGCCTGTGCTGCTCGTCACCCGCAAGGCCGATCCAGCGGGCGTGACCGGCGCCTTCGCACGCGCCGAGCCGCTCCTGGCGAGAGCCCTTCCGGCCGGGCGCTTCAGCACGCGCACGATCCACTATTTCGCGCTTTCCGGTTACCGTACCCCCTGATCGGCCCGCCGTGTCCGGACGTGGCGGTGGAACTCGCCATTCCCCTGAGCTAGAAGCATCGTGTTCCCTGCCAACGAGCCCCTGATCCGCATGAGCCCGCGCACGCCCTCCGTCTCCGTCGTCATTCCGGCCTTGAACGAAGCGGGCAACATCGGCCGGCTGGTCGAGGAGACGTTTGCGGCCGTTCCCGCCGCCCTCCTGCGCGAGGTGATCGTCGTCGACGACGGCAGCACGGACGCGACGGCGGACGAGATCAAGGCGCTCATTGCCGCCCATCCAGGGCTGCGGCTCATCCGGCACGACCGTCCGAACGGGCAGAGCGCCGCCATGCGCACCGGCATTCTAGCCGCGACCGGCGACGTCATCGCCACCATGGATGGCGACGGCCAGAACGACCCCACGGACATTCCCCGCCTCGTCGCCAAAATCGCGCTTGCGGGAAGGGATGGTCCGGCGCTCGCCGGGGGCGTGCGCACCAGCCGCAAGGCCGGGAGCTCGAAGCGTTGGGCCTCGAAGTTCGCCAACTGGCTGCGCGACGCGCTCCTTAAGGACGACTGCCCGGACACCGGCTGCGGCATCAAGGCGTACCGGCGCGATGCCTATCTCCTGCTGCCGTTCTTTCACGGCCAGCACCGCTATCTGCCGGCACTCTTCCTGTCCTACGGGCACAAGGTGACCTATGAGCCGGTCAACGACCGCCCCCGCACCGCGGGCGTCTCGAAGTACACGAACCTCGGCCGGGCGCTCATTGGAATCTACGATCTCTTCGGCGTCCGCTGGATCAGAAACCGCACACGCCGGCCGGTCATCGTCGAAACAGCCGGCGCGTCGAAGCCGCCCCTCGACAAGAGCGCCTGAGGCGGGCAGTACTGGCGCGCAATTGGCCCTCGAGAACCGGGCCTCTGGAGATCGGAACTTGCTAGAGAACATCCAGAACTGGTGGGCCAGCCATTCCCCCACCGACATCGTCTGGCTCACCATCGGCCTCATCGGGCAGGCGATGTTCTCGGTGAGATGGATCGCTCAATGGATCGCGTCCGAGAAAATGAAGCAGTCGACGGTGCCGGAAAGCTTCTGGTATCTGAGCTTCACGGGCGGGCTCATGGTCCTCTGCTATGGCATCTACAAGATCGATCCCGTCATCATCCTCGGGCAGTTCGGGCTCTTCATCTATGCCCGCAACCTCTTGTTCATCATGAAGTCGAAGCAGGACAAGCGCCCGCCTTTTGCATAGCCCGATGGGTTGCGCAGGGTGCAATGGGCGCCAGCCGTATCGCACCGCCCCACAGCCCCTCAAAGACCGATCAGCGCGAGAATCTGATCGACGGCGAGGCTCGGCAACAGGCGGCCGTTGCGGACGTCGTCCTCGAGTCGGGGAAGGCGCGCCGCCACTTTCGGATTGGCCTTGAGGGAAGCCATCAGCCGGTCCCCCAGCATGTCCCGCATCCACTCGACAGCCTGCCTCTGCCGGCGCGCCGCGCGCTCGCCACTGGCGCTCATGAGATCACGGTGCTCCTCGATCCTCTGCCAGAGCTGATCGAGGCCCCGGTTGTCGCGGCCCGAGATGGTGAGCACGGGAGGCACCCAGGGTGCCCCCTTAGGCGTGAAGATCGCGATGGCGTTCCGGTAGTCGCTGGCCGAGCGCTCGGCGCGCGCGACGTTGTCGCCGTCCGCCTTGTTGATGGCGATCATGTCGGCCAGCTCGATGATGCCCTTCTTGATGCCCTGCAGGTCGTCGCCGCCCCCTGCCAGCAGGAGCACGAGGAAAAAATCGACCATGTCCGCGACGGCGACCTCGCTCTGCCCGACGCCCACCGTCTCGACGATGATCACGTCGAAACCGGCCGCCTCGACCAGCGCCATGGTCTCCCGCGTCTTCCTGGTGACGCCGCCGAGCGTGCCCGACGTGGGCGAGGGGCGAATGAAAGCCTGCAGCGACTGCGCGAGATCGTTCATGCGTGTCTTGTCGCCGAGGATCGAGCCGCCGGTGCGCTTCGACGTCGGATCGACGGCCAGCACCGCAACCTTGTGACCCTTCTTCACGAGGTTCATGCCGAGCTGGTCGATGGTCGTCGACTTGCCGACGCCCGGCACACCCGTGATGCCGAGGCGCAGCGCGCGCCCGGCCTCGGGCAGGAGCAGCTGCAGGAGCTCCTGCGCCCGATACGTGTGCTCCGCCTTCGTGCTCTCGACGAGTGTGATGGCGCGCGCCAGCACCGCGCGATCGCCCCCCCGGATGCCCTCCGCGAGGCCGGCGACGGTGGAAAGTGGGCGGGACGGTGGCTTGGTCGGCATCTCGCCTCGGTGTAGGACATGTGGCGTGAAAAACGCCGCCGACCTTGGTCAGGATTTTCGCACCCTGCAAGAGGCCATTTGCTGCATCACACCGCCACGCCGGAGGTTTATAGTGGACGGCAACGAATAGCCCGGTCATCGATGAGCCGGTGCATCTCGAGGAGAGGGACATGCCGACAGCAACCCGCCATCTCAACCCCGCTCGCGGCCTCCGCCCGTCGCTCGTGTTTCTGCCGCTCGTTCTCTCGGCCGCGATCCTCGCCGGCTGCGGGCAGGACCAGAGCCCTGACAAGAAAACCGAATCGCCGCCCCCTCTCGCATCGGGCGGTGCAGAGCCCCAAGCCGAGGCCCCGCCCAAGAAGGCGGAGAAGCCCGAGCCGCGCTCCGCGGACGGTGACAAGAGCGCAGAAGTGAAGTCTGGCGAGCCGCAAGAGCTGCAATCGGCAGCCCCGAAGGAGGAGGAGCACGCCGGCACGCGCGGCCTCGGCGATGATGAGGCCCCGGTTGAGGCCGGGCAGCCGCCAGCTGCAGCGGAAGGCGAGGCATGGGACGTGGTACCGGTCCTCTACGGCACGGATCGCGCGCGGCTCGAGAATCCGAAGCGGCTCGATTATGGCGACGAGCGCGGCCGGCGCCTCGAGTTGGGACGCGCGCTGGTCACGGTTCCCAAGTCGCACACCGTGCCGCAGATCGAGCGCCCCTGGACCATGCGCATTCCACTCGTAGGCGTCGAGATCGGCGAGTCCGAGGACCCCAAGGAGCACTTCACGATGAAGGAGCTCACGTTCCTCACCGAGGCCGAGTTCCTGGCCGAGGCCGGCGCCCGCCTCGCGGCCTCGTCGCGCTACAAGAAGCACGCGCTCGTATTCGTGCACGGCTTCAACACGACATTCGACTTCGCCATCTACCGGACCGCGCAGATCGCCTACGATTTGAAGTTCGACGGCGTTCCCTTCGCCTACAGCTGGCCGTCCGGAGGAGGCATTTTGAACTACACCTACGACCGGGAAAGCTCGGGTCAGGCGGAGCCGTTCCTCAAGGACTTCATGAAGATCGTGCTCGAGCGGAGCGGAGCCGAGGCCGTGAGCCTCGTCGCCCACAGCATGGGCAACCAGCCCGTGCTCCAGGTCTTGAAGGACTTGAAGGCCGCCAAACCCGACGGCGTCGTGCTCAATCAGATCATCCTCGCGGCCCCCGACGTCGATCGCGACAACTTCGAGAACATCGCCAAGGAGATCAAAGGTCTCGCCAAGGGCATCACGCTCTACGCCGCGGCCAACGACAAGGCGCTCGCCATCTCGCGCAACGTCAACGGCGGGGTGCCGCGCGCGGGCGACGTGCCCGAGACGGGGCCGCTCGTGATCGAGGGCGTGGATACGGTCGATGTCACGCGCGTCTCCACCGACAGCCTCGGCCTCAACCACTCGGGCTATGCAGAGAACAACGATCTTCTCCAGGACGTCCGAGTTCTGATTGAAACCGGGGTGCGCCCCCCCGAGAAGCGGATCGCCACGACCAAGGTGGTCGAGGGCGCCAAGGGGATGTACTGGGAGTTCGAGCCGGCTCCGCGGTAAACGAAGTGTCAACGAGTGTCCCGTAGTGTGACGGAGAGGTGGAGCAGCCGTCCGGACGCCGTTACATGACCAGTCGAACCATCGCCCTCGTCGCAGCCATGGGCTCCCTCGCTGCAGCGGGCACCGCCCGCGCCGAAGAGGTCTACCTCTGCGAGGCAGGGCGGCTCGTCCATGTCGAGCCCGGAGCGCTCGAAACGCTGAAAAAGACCGATCCCTGCATCGCCGGCTATTTCGGCCTCAAGGTCGAGCAGTCCGCTGCCGCACCGGCCGCAGCGCCTGCCCCTGCCAAAAACGAGGCCGGCTCAGCTCCCCGGCGAGCCAAGCTCAGAGGGGCGCAGGCGCCCGAGCCGGTCAAGGTTCAGGCGGCCGGAAAGAGGGCGGAGCTCAATGTCGCGCAGAAATCGGCCGCGCCTCAGGCGGCGGCGAAGTCGGCCGCCCCGGCCGTGGCCGTCCAAGCACCGGGGCTCGGGTATCGCGAGGTCGTAATCCTCAATCCCGGCAGGGGCGACAGCGTCGTCTATCGTCACGAGCGCTGAGACCTTCATCGCCTTGAACCACTGGAATCGGGCCGAAGCTCAAGACTTCGTTTACCCGCCTTTGCCACAGTCGGTTTCGGTTTACGAAATCTTGTCGCGTTGCGAGCTCCCACATGTCCCTCCTCAGCGTCGCTCTTCGCTCACGTCTCATCGCCTTCTTCGCCCTCGTGGTCGCCGCCGTTGCCGCGCCATCGGCCGGCCTGCGCGCCGAGGATGCTGGCGAGGAGACGGCACCTCCTGAGAGCGAGGAGCAAGCCTCCCCTGACCGTGCATCGTCCGTTGAGCCCGCCGGCGCGGGCAATGAGAATTCCGCCGAGGCCGCGGCCTCGGCGGAAGGCGATCGACAAGGCGCTGCTGCAGTCGAGGACACGGCAGCACGAGAGGAAACAGACAAGGGCTCGAGAGGCGAGCCCGTCTCGACCCGAGAGGCGGCTTCCGCTTCAGCGGGAGCGCGCAAGGAGGGGACCGGCAATGCCAGCGGGGCAAATGACATGCCCGCTCCGGAGGACGACTACTACGCCAAGCGCGCCAAGGAGATGCTGAAAGCGGACGAGGCCGCCGCCGACTCGACCCCGCATCCGCTCGCGGCCGCCTATCCCGGCCATTACGTCGTCGTTTGCGAGGGTGGCTGCGGCGGCAAGAAGGGCGCGGAGATCGTCTACATGGCCCCGCGCCAGGCCGTCGTCGCGTCGACCGAGACGTCGATGACGACGACCGACTCCTCGCTAAGGCAAGCGTCCACCTCGCTGGACGGCGAGGCCATCGTCTGCATCGCCGGCTGCTACGATACCCCCAAGACCTATGGCGGCCGCCTCGGTGCGGGAAATCTGGCCGCGGGCGCCGGTGCGGAGTACGGCTCGAGCTGGCTCACGACCGTGTCCGGCAACGAGGAAGCGCCCCCCGCGGCGCCGGCCCAAGCCAAAGGCGCTGCCAAGTCGGGCAGCGGCTCCGGCGACTGGATGGCACGCATCAACAAGGACCGTCAGCAGGCGGCCGGCATCAAGGCGCCCGATTCGTCTGCCAAGGCGGAGAAAACCGCTGCCGCGGGCCTTGACATGTTAACCGGCAAGAGCGCCAGGAACGCCGGCGGTAGCGATGCAGAGGCCGTCGCATTGAAGGACGCCGCCGCCCCGGCCGGCGCACCTCAACCTGAGGCCGCCGCCAAGGCGCTCGATATCAAGCCGGTTGGCAACGAGTGGATCGGGGAGAGAGCAGCGGCCCAAGGCCTGGAGCACGCCGCAGCCGCCGCCCAATCCGCGGCATCGCAAGACCCGTCCAACGACGGCAAGAGCGCCGACGATGTTGCGACTCCGGATCAGGCTGCCCAGCCGGAGTTCGAAGTGGCGGCCGCGGGCGAGGCCGGCAAGCCCCAGGCCGAGGCCGGATCGATGCCGGCTGGCGGTGAGACCGAGACCGGCGACAAATCATCCGGCCTGCCCCAGCCGCCGGATATGAAACTGGCCGCCGCGGAAGCCAAGGTGCGGGAGGGCGCAGCCGCCCGGGAGGACAATGCGTCCCTCGATCAAGTCGCAGACGTCGCCAAGGGCGCCAACGAGGAGCACCCGCAGCTTGGCGCCAAGGATATGGCCGACAAGGATTTGGCCGAGGCGTCGCTGCGTACCGCTCCGGCCAGGGCCGCCACGCCACGCGACCAGGTCATCTCGGTCGCCAGCGACGACGCGGAGATGAACGCCGCCATCGAGAAGGCCAGAGCCGGCCTCGCGGAATTCTGGTCGGCCCTCGACAAGCCCCCTTCTGGCGTCAAAGACTTTGCCCTCAAGGTCGCCATCAGCGGCAATGGGGCTGTCGAGCACTTCTGGCTCACCGAGATCACCCGCAAGGACGGCAAGCTTTCCGGCACCATCAACAATGAGCCGGAATCGGTCAGCACCGTGAAGCTCGGCCAGCGCTACGAATTCGGCGAGGCTCAGATCTCGGACTGGCTCTACAAGCGCAATGGAAAAATGGTCGGCAACGAGACCATGCGCCCGCTCTTGAAGCGCATGACGGCGGACGAGGCCGCGCCCTATTGGGCGATGTACGAGACGCCCTGAGCGATCGGGTCAAGCCCGTTCAGCAATTTCGGGGCGGGGCATGGCGTCTCAGCCGAGTGCCGCCTTGAGCTTTTCTGCGTTCGCTCTCAGCACCTCCGGCTTCTCCATCGTGCCCGTGTGCGGCCTGAGCGCGACGCCCTCATGGCGCGGAATGACATGGACGTGCAGGTGGAACACCGTCTGTCCAGCCGCGGGCTCGTTGAACTGAATGACGGTGACGCCATCCGCGGCAAATGCCGTCTTGGCGGCGCGCGCCACCTTCTGCACGATCTGATAAAGGCGCGAGAGCACGGCCGGATCGGCATCGAGAAGGTTGCGGGACGGCACCTTGGGAACCACCAGCGTGTGGCCGACGGCCTGAGGCATGACGTCCATGAACGCGATTGCGTCCTCGTCCTCGTAAACCTTGTGGCACGGGATCTCGCCACGCAGGATCTTGCCGAAGATGTTGCTCGGATCGTAGGTCATGGGCGCCTCCGGTAGTGCCGGGCGTCAGCCCCTTCAATGACTGGCCGGCCTTCTCCGGCAGCGGTCTTACGGGCCTTGGACGGCCAGCGTCAAGCGATGCGCAGGGGACCATTGGGGACCCCGATCAGCCCCCGCTGGCGTCGCGCCGATAGGGGCCTTGCCCGGTAAGGGCACGGCACGCCTCGGTCATCTCGGAGCGCTCACGCTCGAGATACTCGCCGACCGCCCGATGAAGGCGCCGGTCGGCGAGCCAGTGGAGCGAGTAGGTCGGCACCGGCGCATAGCCGCGCATGAGCTTGTGCTCGCCTTGGGCTCCCGCCTCGACCCGCGCGAGCCCGTGCGCAATCGCGTAGTCGATGGCCTGATAGTAGCAGACCTCGAAGTGCAGGAAGGGCACCTCCTCGATGGCGCCCCAGTAGCGGCCATAGAGACAGTCCCCGCCCCTCATGTTGAACGCGCCTGCGATTGCGCGGTCGTTACGCTTGGCGAGCACGAGCAGGCAGCGCTCGGGCATGGCTGCGCCAATGAGCGAGAAGAAGCGGCGGTTCAGATACGGCCGGCCCCACTTGCGGCTCCCCGTATCCATGTAGAATCCGAAAAAGGCGTCCCAATGCGCCTCGGTGATGGCACGGCCGGCAACAAGCTCGATCTCGAAGCCGCCGGCGAGCGCCGCTTCCCGCTCGCGGCGGATCATCTTGCGCTTGCGCGAGGAGAGCGTGGCCAGAAAATCCTCGAAGCACCCGTATCCGGCGTTGGGCCAGTGATACTGCACGCCCATGCGCTGAAGAAGACCCGCCTCTGCCAAGCGCCGCCATTCCCCCTCGGAGCAGAACGTGATGTGCAGCGACGAGCCGCCGAGGCGGCGGCAGAGCTCGAGCGCGCCTTCGGCGAGGCTCCGCTCGACCTCGTCCGCGCCAGGCCCCGGTCTCACGAGCAGGCGCCGGCCCGGCACCGGTGTGAACGGCACAGCCGCCTGCAGCTTCGGATAATACCGCCCTCCGATCCGGTGCAGCGCGTCCGCCCAGCCCTGATCGAACACGAACTCGCCCTGGCTGTTGGTCTTGATGTAGAGCGGCAGCGCCGCCCTGATACCCTCCCCCGGGCGTCCCATGAGCAGATGGTGCGGGATCCAGCCGGCCTCCTCCCCTGTCGCTCCTGCCGTCTCGAGCGCGGTGAGAAAGTCGTATGAGACGAAGGGATCGAAACGCCCCGGATCGGGGTTGGCGCATTGGTCCCAGGCGTCCCTTTCGACGTCCGCCATGCTGGAGGCGACCCGCAACACCATCGACCCGTGCTCAGCCATAGAGGCCATACCTCGAACGTTCTGGCTCAGCAGTTCTCTTGCGAGCGCCGGGAATGTCAACGAGTTGCAGCGCAACCTCGCGGCGCCCGCCTCAGAGCCGCGGCGCAATCACGCTGCGGCCCCACGCTACGAAGTGGGGGTTGAGGAATCCCGAGCCGGATTTCCCATAGCGAAGCGGCGCTCCGTCGAGCATGACCACGGTCCCGCCCGCGGCCTCGAGGATTGCCTGTCCGGCCGCCGTATCCCATTCAGAGGTCTCGCCGAGACGCGGATAGAAGTCGGCCTCGCCCTTGGCGATGAGGCAGAACTTCAGCGAGGAACCGCAGCGTCTGCTGTCCTGGACGGCAAACCTGGCGAGATAGGCTTCCGTCTTGGCGTTGCGGTGGGACCGGCTTTCGACCGCGACCAGCGCCGCGGCGTCCGGGATGCGCGCCAAAAGTGGTCGCAAGGTGTAGTCCGTCAAGGCGCGAGCCGGCGCGTCCGGCGCCACCTCCGTCATCACCGCCCGGCCCGGCCCGATGGTCGCAAAGAGCTCCCCCAGCGCCGGCGCATATACGAGCCCGAACACCGGCCGGCCGGCCTCAATCAGCCCGACATTGATGGTGAACTCGCCACACTTGTTGATGAACTCGCGCGTGCCGTCGAGCGGATCGACGAGGAAGAACGCGTCCCCGACCATCGGAATGGAGCCAGACGCGACGCTTTCCTCGGCCACAACCGGAATTCCTGGAGCGGCCTTGGCGAGCGCTTCGATGAGGATCGCCTCGCTCTCCCGATCGGCCGCCGTGACAGGAGAGGAATCGGCCTTCCGGTCGACGTCGAGGGCTCCACCGTAATAGGCCATCTCGACACGCCCCGCCGCCAGCACCGGCTGGAACAGCGCCTCGGCAAGACCTCGCGGCTCCAAGCCTGTCATGGGATTCGCTATCTCCGCCCCGATCCGCCCCCGGCTTGGTCTCCATGCCAGCGGCTGAGAACCGGCCTGATTCGGCCCCTCGCGCAACGCCGCACGCCGTGACAACCCCGGCTGCGTGGCTTCCAAGACTCAATTCGCCGTCAAAAATCAATACCCTCGTTGCCAGGCTCCCGGCAGGGCTTTGCAACTGCCCCGCGGCGCGTGTATCAGTGCAAGACGTATAAGTCATGCGGTCCCTGTTTGCTCGCGTGGGCATCTAGCATCCCGTCGGGTGCGCCTGAGCCGCCGCTACGTCCGCATCGCCGGACCAGACATGGGGACACCTCGATGAGCCAGCCAGCCGCCGCACCGACCGACCTCGAGATCGCCGCTCTGATCTCGAGCAAGATCTGCCACGATGTGATCGGCCCTGTCGGCGCCATCTACAACGGCCTCGAGATCCTCGACGAGGACGACGACGCCGATGCAAAAAACTACGCGCTCGGCGTCATCCGCAATGTGACGGAGCAGGCCTCCGCCAAGCTCCAGTTCGCCCGCTTCGCGTTCGGGGCCGCGGGCTCTGCCGGCGCGCTCATCGACCTCAACATGGCCGAGCAGATTTCGCGCGGTTTCCTCGGGCAGGGCAAGCACAAGCTCGTCTGGCATATCCAGCCTGGCCTGCTCGGTAAGGACAGGGTGAAGCTGCTCCTCAATCTCGTTGCGAGCGCGGTGACGGCGCTCCCGCGCGGCGGCGAGATCGAGGTCTCGATGGCCGGCAGCACCGAGGCGCCGAGCTTCCTCATCCGCTGCAGGGGAACCGGAGCCCGCCCGCCCCAGCACCTCTCCGAGTTCATCGCCGGGGAGAACCCTCCTCCCCTCGATGCCATGACCATCCAGGCCTATTACACCTGCCGCCTGGCCGGCAGCGCGGGCATGCGCCTCGAGATCCTCAGAAACGGCGAGGAGATCCTGCTCGCCGCCAAGCAACTGTCCTGACGACGAATGGCGCTCCTCTTTGCACCGCTGCGAAACACTTGATTAACCGATTGCCCTCAGAGTGAGAGGCCATGTCGCGGCAAGGCTCGTGCCTCGCGACAGGGTCTTCTTTTTCTCGCTCCGGGATTGTTGCCGATGAAACGGTGTCTGATCGCCGACGACTCGAACGTCATCCGAAAAGTCGCCCGGCATATTCTGGAAAGCCAGAAGTACGAGGTCTCGGAGGCCGAGAACGGCCAGGAGGCCCTCGATCGGTGCAAGCATCAGGTTCCGGACGTGGTGCTGCTCGATTGGCAGATGCCGGTCTTGAGCGCGATGGAGTTTCTTGCCGCGCTTCGCGTAACGCTGAGCGGGCGGCGCCCCTTCATCATCTACTGTACGACCGAGAACGATCCGGCTGAGATTTCGCGCGCGCTCGCGGCGGGCGCAGACGACTTCATGATGAAGCCGTTCGACCGTGCCGCTCTCCTCGGCAAGATGAACGAGATCGCCCTCGCGGCCTGATCCGACCCGGAGCGCTTTCCACCCGCTTCGGTCCGCCTGCGTCCCCCCTGCACTGGCACGCGCGCGCCGGCCTTGCTAAGCCTCGGAGCCATCGCTCGTCCTCAATCGAGGCTCGCCCCGTGCTGCGCGTGGAAAACCTCAAAATCGGCTCTCTGCCGCCCCTGTCGTTCGAGGTGGCCGGTGCAGAATGTCTCGCGGTCGAAGGCCCGTCGGGAGCCGGCAAGTCGCGCCTCCTTCGCGCCATCGCCGATCTCGACCCCGTGCGCGGGCACATCAGCGTCGATGGCGCGAGCCAGCGGGAAATGCCGGCCGCAAGCTGGCGCAGGCTCGTCCGCTATGCCGCTGCCGAGCCGGTGTGGTGGACCGATACCGTGCGCCAGGGGCTCCCGGGTGGGCCGGCGGGCGCAGCGCGCATCCAGCGCATGATGGCGGCCCTCAATCTCGATCCGCGTCTCCTCGATGCGCCCCTCGCTCTACTCTCCACCGGAGAGCGCCAGCGTTTCGCCCTCATTCGCGCCCTCGTCGACGAGCCGCGCGTCCTCCTCCTCGACGAGCCGACCGCCGCTCTCGATCCCGCCAATGCCGCCCTCGTCGAGGAGATGATCCGCTATCAGCTTCTTGCCGGGAAGAGCGTGCTCATCGCGAGCCACGACAGAGGCCTCCTCGCCCGCCTTGCGCACCAGCGGCTCCAGCTCGCGCGACCCGTTCTGCCGGCCCGCGGAGGGCGCGCCGCATGACCTACCTGCCGCTCGAGCTTCCCGGACTGGCGCTCGCTTCGGCGCTGCTCGTCGTCAGCGGCGCCATCTCCGTTGCGTTCCGTCTCGGCCTCGAGAAGAGCATTTCCATGGCCGCGCTCCGGATGGTCATCCAGCTCGCCATCGTGGCGCTCGTCCTGAAGTTCATCTTCGAGGTCGATGCCCCGGTCTGGACCGGGCTCTTCGCCATCGCGATGCTGGCGGCGGTGGCCTACGAGGTGACCTCGCGCCAGGACCGGCGCATTCGCGGCTGGCAGGCCTTTCTGGTCGGGGCCGGTGCGCCCTTCGTCGCCGGCCTCGCGGCAACCCTGTTCGCCACCATGGCGGTCATCGGCAACGAGCCCTGGTATGCGCCGCGCTATCTCCTGCCCATCCTCGGCATGATGCTCGGCAATGCGCTCTCGGGTGTCGCGCTGGTGCTCGACACCATCACCGAGGGCGCGGCACGCGAGCGAGCCGTCATCGAGACGCGCCTGGCGCTCGGCGAGCCGCGCTTCGAGGCGATGGGCGGGGTGCTCGGACGCGGCCTCAAGACGGGGCTGATGCCTATACTCACAGCCATGGCGGCCACGGGCATCGTGTCGCTGCCCGGCATGATGACGGGCCAGATCCTCGCCGGCGTCAGCCCTGTGCAGGCGGCGAAGTATCAGGTGATGATCCTGTTCCTGATCTCGGGAGCGACCGCGCTCGCCGTGCTGATGGCCGGCCTCGGCGCGATCCTACTCCTCTCCGACGACCGCCACCGCCTGCGCCTCGAGCGCCTCACGGCACCACGCACGACTGCGTAGTGTCGTCCCTTCCTCTTTCCGTCAGCGGGACTCCAAGCAGGATTCGCAGTCCGGCCAACGGAATGTTTCGCCTCCACCACGGCGGGGCCTCGCCGCCAAGCGCCGGTGAGGCGGCATCGATTTTGGCCCCGAGCAGAAGTCGCGACCGCTGATCGCCTACCCCTCGAAGGGGGAGGCGGTCTCCTTGGCCCATCGCGCCACCCGCCAAGGTTCGGCTGTCGGGGTGAGGCGGGGGCTCGAGACACGCTGAATGTCGGGAAGCCGCGCAACTCTGCTCAACGGTCGCCGCGCGGCTGATCGGGGGCCGCGACATCGCGCAGCACGTAGGGCGGATTAGCGAAGCGTAATCCGCCACTTTGGCCGATCTCGGAGAAGCGGCGGATTACGGCGCGAAGGCGCGCCTAACCTGCCCTACGGGCTACCGCGTCTTTCGCGTGTGGAAGCGCGTAGGGCGGATTAGCGAAGCGTAATCCGCCACTTTGGCCGATCTCGGAGAAGCGGCGGATTACGGCGCGAAGGCGCGCCTAATCCGCCCTACGGGCTACCGCGTCTTTCGCGTGTGGAAGCACGTAGGGCGGATTAGCGAAGCGTAATCCGCCACTTTGGCCGATCTCGGAGAAGCGGCGGATTACGGCGCGAAGGCGCGCCTAATCCGCCCTACGGGCTACCGCGTCTTTCGCGTGTGGAAGCACGTAGGGCGGATTAGCGAAGCGTAATCCGCCACTTTGGCCGATCTCGGAGAAGCGGCGGATTACGGCGCGAAGGCGCGCCTAATCCGCCCTACGGGCTATTGGCCCCCTCCCGTCGCCCGGCAGGGTTCGGGTTTCAGGGTGAGGCGGGGGCTCGAGACACGCTGAATGTCGGGAAGCCGCGCAACTCTGCTCAGCGGTCGCCGCGCGGCTGATCGGGGGCCGCGACATCGCGCAGGCCCGCGCCCGACGACCCCTGCAGGAAGCCGCGCGGCTGGCGCTGCGGCGTCTCGGCGATAGCCCCGCCGTCCTCACCCGGCGCGAACTCACCCTTGATCGGGCCCACGGTCTCGCCGTTCTGACAGGTTCTTAGGGGCGCCGCGTTGAGCTGATCGAGATCGGAGCGGTCGCGCTCGTCCGGCTTGCGCCCATACCGATTGCCCCATCCGGCGACGATGCCGCTCGCCTGCCTGCGGATACCGTCTCCTGCGCCGCAGAAGATGTTCTGATAGATGTCCTCGATCCAAAGCCGCTCGTTGGACGGCGCATTCTCGACGGCAATCGAGATCAGCGCCAGCGCGCGCGGCTGATCGGGCGCCATGTACTTCCCGCGCCACAACAGATCCGCGAGAAACGCCTGAGCGCCGGCGTGCCCGCGCTGTGTCAGGACCGAGAGCCAGTGCTTGGCCTTGGGCACGTCCTCCGCCACACCCTCACCCGTGAGCTGCAGCTTCGCGAGCTCGAACTGCGCGTCCTCGTCGTTGAAGATCACGGACGCATTGTGAAGATACTCGATAGCCCGCTCCAGATTGGCGGCGAGGCCGATCTCGGGAAGACCGCGGCGGGTGTAGTTGGCGAGCGCGGTCAGCGACCGGCCGACCAGGGGCGCACGCTCGTCCTCGTCGGGATCGAGGTCGGCATACTCGTCGACGATGCGCTTGAAGAGCTGATACGCCTTGGCGTGCGCCGTATGCGCCCCCGAGTTGTCGGAATAGATGCGGGCCAGATAGTAGAGCGCCATGAACTCGCCGTCCTCCGCCGCGCTCTCGAGCGCCGGAATGGCCTGATCGAAATAGCCGCCCTGATAGGCCCCGAGCCCCTGCTTCAGAGCCTCCCGAGGGGACGCAAACGTCGCCGCCGCGCCGGCTCCGCCGGGAGCCAGCACGAGCGCGCAAACACAGACGAGGATCAGCCTAGATGTCCGCATAGCAAACCACTTCCGCTTTTCCGCCAGGATGGGTGACGGCGCCCTTGTGCGCCGGCCCGACCTGATCTGCAAATTTCCGCAAGGCGCCGCTCTGGTAGGGATTGGGGGGCGCCTTCCACGTCTTCCTGCGCCGGTCGAGCTCGGCCGCATCGACCTCGAGGTCGAGCGTGCCCTTCTCGGCGTCGATGGCAATCACGTCGCCGTCCCGGATGAGACCGATCGGGCCTCCGGATGCGGCTTCCGGGCCGACGTGCCCGATGCAGAAGCCGCGCGTCGCGCCCGAGAAGCGCCCGTCCGTGATGAGCGCGACCTTGTCGCCCGCGCCCTGGCCGTAGAGCGCCGCCGTCGTCGACAGCATCTCGCGCATGCCGGGCCCGCCTCTGGGTCCCTCGTAGCGAATGACGATGACCTCGCCGTCCTTGTAGTCGCGCCTCGAGACGGCCGCGAAGGCATCCTCCTCGCAGTCGAAGACGCGCGCGGGCCCGCGGAACTGAAGCTTCTTCATGCCCGCGACCTTGACGATGGCTCCGTCCGGCGCCAGCGAGCCCTTGAGACCCACGACACCGCCGGTCGGCGAGAGGGGGTTTGAGACCGGGTAGACGACCTTCTGGTCCTTGTTAAAGGTGACCTTCTCGAGGTTCTCGGCCATCGTGCGGCCGGTGACGGTCAGGCAATCGCCGTTGAGATGGCCGCCTTCGAGAAGCGCCTTCAGGATCTGCGGCACGCCGCCGATCTCGAACACGTCCTTGGCCACGTACTTGCCGCCGGGCTTCAGGTCGGCGATATAGGGCGTGCGCTTGAAGATTTCGGCCACATCGAACAGATCGAAGTCGAGCCCCACCTCGTGCGCCATCGCAGGCAGGTGGAGCGCGGCATTGGTCGAGCCGCCGGTGGCGGCGACGACGACGGCGGCATTCTCGAACGCCTTCCTCGTGCAAATGTCGCGCGGGCGAATGCCGTCAGCGAGGAGGCGCATCACGGCGCGTCCGCTGGCGACCGCATACTCGTCGCGACTCTCGTAGGGGGCCGGCGCTCCCGCAGAACCCGGCAGCGCAAGGCCGATCGCCTCGGAGACGCAAGCCATCGTGTTGGCGGTGAACTGACCGCCGCAGGCGCCCGCCGAAGGACAGGCGACGCACTCGAGCTCGTGCAGCTCAGAATCGGACATCTTGCCGGCCGAATGCATGCCGACACCCTCGAAGACGTCGACCACCGTGACGTCGCGCCCCTTGTAGGTGCCGGGCAGGATCGAGCCGCCGTACATGAAGACCGAAGGCACGTTGAGGCGCAGCATGGCCATCATGGTGCCGGGAAGCGACTTGTCACATCCGGCGATGCCGACGAGCGCGTCGTAGCAGTGCCCGCGCATCGTCACCTCGATGCTGTCGGCGATGATCTCGCGCGAGACGAGCGACGACTTCATGCCCTGGTGACCCATCGCGATGCCGTCCGTGACCGTGATGGTGCAGAACTCGCGCGGCGTGCCTCCGCTCTCGCTGACGCCCTTCTTGGCCGACTGCGCCTGGCGCATCAGCGCGATGTTGCAGGGCGCGGCCTCGTTCCAGCATGAGACGACGCCGACGAACGGGCGCGCGATCTCGTCCTCGGTGAGCCCCATCGCATAGTAATAGGACCGGTGCGGCGCACGCGACGGCCCTTGCGTCACGTGCCGGCTCGGCAGTTTCGATTTGTCGAACGTTCTTGCGTCCATTGTTCTCGTTGTCTCAATTAACCGAATGCCCGTCGCCGCCTCTTCCGGGGTCTGCGCCGGAGGAGCGTCCTCTCAAAGCCTAGACCCCGATGGAGAGCGAATAAGTTCAAGCCCGCACTCCGGACGCTGCCCGGTATCGCGATACGGCCGGCCTGACCTCGCGGAATCTTTCATCATGGTGCGCAGCGTTTGTGGCCCAATAGAGGCGTTTTCGATCAGAATTCGTTGCCTCAAAGCCACAACCAACAAGCTGAGCCGCTGAAATGATTAGGGAACGAGTCGCTCGTTGCACTTGGGCCACAAGACCGCGCTAAGGAGGGGCCGCACCATGACGGTAATCGGAGACTTCGGCGCCTCGAGGGCCCGAAAAGGACCGACTGATGGCCTTTGCGTCAGTGACCGTGGTGCCGGTCTCCCGATAGAGTGTTCATGCGGCGCATTCTAGAAAGGATTGCCGATGCAGCTCGACTCCAAGCCTCGGAGCGATCGTCAAGCCCCGGACGAGCAAAGTCGACGCGTGCCGATACGGCTTTCCTGGCTCCATCCGAACGGCCTCGTCTCGCTGTCGCTCGCCAATTTCTGCCTCCGCCTCCTGACGCTCGGCCTCTACCACTTCTGGGGCAAGACCGAGACCCGCCGGCACATCTGGTCGGCCGTCCGCATCGAAGGCGAGCCCCTCGTCTACGCGGGCACCGGGCGCGAGCTCTTTCTCGGCTTTCTCATCGTGTTCGCCGTAGTGCTGGCTCCGGTGCTGGTGAGCTCCGTCGTCGTCGTCACCCTGTTCGGAGAAACGGGCCTCGACATCTTTCAAGTCGTGCTGGCCGTGGCGTTCTTCTACCTGACCGGCGTCGCGGTCTATCGCGCGAAGCGCTACCGCCTGTCGCGAACCCACTGGCGCGGCATCCGCGGCAGTCTCGAAGGCAACTCGTGGCGCTTCGGCTGGCTTTATCTCTGGACGGTCGTGATCCCGGGACTTCTGGCCCTCGTCATCCCGTCCTTCTACTTCTACGCCTCGCGCCGCGGCGACCCGGACGCCGTCATAGAGAGCCTGCCCTACATGGCCGCCTCGGCCATCATGTGCCTGCTGGTCGCCTCCTGGATCGTGCCCTGGCGCTCGATCAAGCTGCAGGAGCGGCTCGCCGGCGACATGCGCTTCGGCAACCGGCCGTTCCGCTTTTCAGCTCCTGCGGCTCCCTTGTACGTCCGGTTCGCGGGCTTCTGGCTCGGCACAGCGCTGCTCGTCACCTCTGTGCTCGCCGTAGCGGCCCAGATCATCAGCATCGATCAACTGGTCGAGGCCGGAGCCGACCCCTCGCCAGCTTCGGCACTCAACCTCGCGAAAGCCGCCGCCCTGATCTACCTGCTCTTCGGGCTGGCCTTTCTTGTCTACTATCTGCTTTCGGCGTTCTACCGGGCTTTCCAATTCAACCACTTCGCTGCCTACACCCATTTCGATGGCGCGACGTTCCGCGGGACAGCGACCGGCCCGGGCCTTGCGTGGATTGCGCTCGGCAACTTCGTCCTCTGGCTGGTGGGGGCATTGATCGGCCTCGTGGTCATGATCGCGGCCTTGGTGCTCGTCCGGTTCGTGCTCGAGCTCCCGCTCGCGGGCATCGCGTCGCAAGCCTTGCTGACGGCCGCCCTCATCGTGCTCTTGTCCTCGAGCGGGCTCTTTCGCCCGGTGATGGAGGCGCGTACAGTCGGCTACCTCGCACGCAATCTCTCGATCGACGGGCTGATCGATCTCTCCGCGATCGAGCAAGGGCGTGACCAGGGCATCACCCGCGGCGAAGGTTTGGCACAGGCGTTCGATGTCGATGCATTCTGACGGGTCGGGCCCGCTCTTTTACGCCCGCTTCAGCGACGGCAGGACGGCGAGCTCGATCGATGTGGACGTGCGCCTCGGGGCCAAGGGCGTCGAGATCCTGCGCCGCGGCTCGACCACCCTCTTTTGGCCCTATGAGACGATCGCCGCAGCCGAGCCGTTGACCGACCACGCCATCGATGCGCTGCTCTCGAGCCCGGCGACGCCCGGCGCAGCGCTGTTCGTGGGCGAAGGCACATTTGCCCGCCGCCTCGCCAGGCTCGCTCCGCATCTCTCGGCACGCGCCCAGCGCTGGCGCCACGCCCGCCCCTGGCTCGCCGGGACGGCGCTCCTCGTCCTCGTCGCTGGCTCTGTCTGGGCCCTCGATCTCTCCCCATCCCGGGCCATTGCGAGCTTCTTGCCCGACAAGGCCCGCGCGCTCCTCGGAGAGCAGGTGATCGAGGACATGACCTCCGGCTTGAGGACCTGCGACGCACCGGACGGCCGCGCGGCCCTCGACCGGCTCATCGCCCGCCTGTCCCGGGCCGCAGGCGGGGGCACCACGTTCAAGGTCGTCGTCAGCGACTGGGGCCTGCTCAATGCCTTCGCGGCGCCGGGCGAGCAGATCGTGCTGACACGCGGCCTCATCGAGAAAGCCCAATCCGGCGACGAGATTGCAGGCGTGCTGGCGCACGAGATGGGACACGGCCTCGAGCGTCATCCGGAAACGGCGATCGTGCGCGCGCTCGGCCTGACGGCAGGCCTCGAGCTGATGATGGGGGGCTCGGGCGGCACACTCGCGAATGCCGGCCTCCTGCTTGCCCAGCTCTCGTATTCCAGGGAAGCCGAGCGCGAGGCGGACGGCCATGCGCTCGCCATTCTCAAGTCTGCGGGAATTGCGCACAAGGGCCTCGCCGACTTCTTCCGCCGCATCATGAAGATCGAAGGCGAGACCAAGCTCGGCGAGGCGCTCTCCAAGATCGAGGTGCTTCGAACGCACCCCGATACTGCCGGGCGCATGGCCGCCGTGGAGCACGCGCCGACCTATGCCGCCACTGCCGCCATGTCCTCCTCCGACTGGGAGGCGCTGAAGGACATCTGCAAGAGCGCGAAGCCGCGAGCCGGCGGCAAGGACGGCGAGGGCGGAAGGTCCCGGCCATCGCCAGATGACAGCGAGAAAGACATCTGATCGCCGTCGCAGGCCCTTTGCGCCAGCTCGCCGCGCCGAACACATGGGGAAGCCCGAACTTGGCCTCAATCGGCTGGCTCCCTATATCCGCTAAGGCTCGGTTTGCTGGCCTATGCTCCGTCGCCCAGGGAAGACATGAGAAAACTCGTTTCGATCGCTCTACTGTTCGGTCTTCTGGCCCTTTCGGCAGCCTACGTCGCCTTTCCATTCTGGACGGCCTGGTCGATCCGCGAGGCGGTGAGATCGGGCAACTCGGACTATCTCGCCCGTAAGATCGAATGGGAGAGCGTCCGCAGGACTCTGCGCGCCTCGATGGCCGGCATCGCCTTCGACATGCCCGACACCACATCCCAAGAGCCGGCCGAAAGACCCGGCTTCTGGAAACGGGTCAAGGCCTATGTCGGCGGCGGAGCGGTGAACAAATTCGTCGACACCTACGTCACCCCGGAAGGACTGCCGAAGCTCTTCGAGTACCGGCAGATGTACCGTCGCGCCGTGTCGAGCGTCTCGACCGTCCCCGACGAGGCGGCACTCACGCGCTTCGAGCGCTTCAAGAGTTTCTGGTCTCGCCTGGTCAGGGCCGAGTTCAAGTCTCTGACCGCCTTCGAGGTCGAGCTCGAGGATCGCCACGAGCCGACGCGCCATCATGTCGGTCTCCTCGAGCTCAAGGACTACGAATGGAAGCTCACCGAGCTTCGGTTGCGCCTCGTCGGCAACGATGCAACCGAGATCCTGGCGACGGATCGCTAACCCAAAGTGAAACCAGGGGCCTTTCGGGCCCCTGGATCTTTCGTTCGCATGGCAACGGAAAAATGCATCGCCGCCCGGATCAAGCGGCGACCTCGCCTTCCTCGCCCGGATTGCGCAGCACGTAGCCGCGGCCCCACACCGTCTCGATGTAATGCTTGCCGCCGGTGGCGGTCTGCAGCTTCTTCCTGAGCTTGCAGATGAACACGTCGATGATCTTGAGCTCGGGCTCGTCCATGCCGCCGTAGAGATGATTGAGGAACATCTCCTTGGTGAGCGTGGTGCCCTTCCTCAGCGAGAGGAGCTCCAGCATCTGGTACTCCTTGCCGGTCAGGTGCACGCGCTGGCCGTTGACCTCGACGGTCTTGGTATCGAGGTTGACCCTCAAGTCGCCTGTCTCGATGACTGACTGTGCGTGCCCTTTCGAGCGGCGCACGATGGCGTGAATTCTTGCGACGAGCTCGTCCTTGTGGAACGGCTTCGTCATGTAGTCGTCGGCGCCGAAACCGAGGCCGCGGACCTTGTCCTCGATCTGGGCGAGACCGGAGAGGATCAGGATCGGCGTCTGCACCTTGGCGACGCGAAGCGTTTTCAGGACCTCGTAGCCGCTCATGTCCGGCAGATTGAGATCCAGAAGGATGATGTCGTAGTCGTAGAGCTTGCCGAGGTCGACACCTTCCTCGCCAAGATCAGTCGTGTAGACGTTGAAGCCTTCGGATTGGAGCATCAGCTCGATGCTCTGTGCCGTCGCGCTATCGTCCTCGATCAGGAGAACACGCATTGTTCCGTTTCCTCTCGTCCCTGCCCCGTCGCCAGGCCCGCTGCCGCGATATCTTGAAGAGAACGCTACCTCTGCCCGGGCAATTCGGCCGCCCGGACTAAGCCATCGTTAGGAAGTTACCGAACAGAGGTTAACAAACCCTAATTTTGTCTTGCGCAGGCCGGAGGACGCAGAAACCTTGTCAACCTGAGCAAGACCCGACACCACGCCGCCCACTGAGACACGACCGATTGCGCTACCGCTCACAGACCCATCCTATCCGCTCGCGATCCCGCAGCACGCCGGCCCCTCGCGACCGATCGGCACGACAGCGCTCCGCTCGCCCGGGACCACTCCCGGGCGCCGACCCTCGCTTCAGTTGTGTTGAAAAGTAACCTCGACCCCCAGGGCGTCCTATCCCGACAGATGTGCGGACCAGCGGCGGGGAGTCCCATTGCCGGACACCGCAGAGCACCCCGGTGTCCCGTTCCCCGACAGTCCGATTCGCGCCCTGCCAAGCCTCGAACGCCACGAATCAACACCTATCAGAATTCGCGGCTATTCCCTAGGGGGCGCGCATGCCGTGCCGGATGGCAAAACTCAATTTTAACAAACTTGCCTAGTTCGTTGCTTTACCGCAACTTAATTGGCATATGCCACACTCACTCCTCGTGGGCCGAAGAGCGCAAACAGGCGTCGCGGACACACTGGGGGCGAACCGGACCGGCCAACGCTCGTGAGCACCGGTCCCGCCGACAGGGAGGACCAGGTCTTGGCACACTTTTTGGTTAGCCAGACAGGGCAGGTTCGAACATGTCAGGGGTATCGAACAATGAAGGCACGCGAGTCCGCTCTAAAGCTCAAGCGCTTCGAGGCCGATGAGAAGGCCCGGAAGGTCGCCGATCTCGAGCAGATGATCCACGAGTTCGAGACGATGGCGCACGATCTCGATCGCCAGATCCAGGCCGAGGAGGACCGGACCGGCATCAAGGACCCGACGCATTTCGCCTATTCCACGTTCGCCAAGTCCGCCGGCCAGCGCCGCGACAACCTGCGCGCCTCGATCGGTGAGCTGAAGGGCCGGCTGGAAGTGGCCCAGAAGGAGCGCGATGAGGCAATTGAGCAGCTGGCACGCGTTTCGGCTCCCGAGCAGCGCGACGAGAACCCGCGTCACCGCCGGGCGGAGGCGACCCGCACGGCCGTACTTCGCTAAAGTCCTTCCAGCCCCATCTTAGGCGACGCAGGACGGGCTGCGGGGTGATCACCCACCCGAGACGTCGAGGACGCCGTCCGGCCGTTCGGCACGCGGCGTTTCGCGCGTGCCCCATCCACTTCCTCTGTGAGCGCCTGTCGCTTCCGCCTTGGCAAAGCCGGCTTCCCGTGACAATCAGCGACGGGCCACACGCCGCTGGCCCCCGGCGGCGCACGGCGCTGCTCACACGGCAAAGTTGCAACGACCTCGGACCACGTGGGGATGCCCTGGCGGACGAACGGCAGGTAGAATCGCAGAGATGAAGCATTGCACACGAGCCGCCGTCTTGGCCGCTGCTCTTCCGGGCCTCGCGCTTGCGGGATGCTCGAGCGCCGGCACGCCCGAGCTCGGCAGCCTTCCCAAGCTCGACGACCTACCAAAGCTTCCCGAGCTTTCTGATCTCGTCGGAGCCGACCGGATCACGGGCTCTCCGACCGAGGTCTATACGCGCGTAGCGCGCGGCGTGCTGACCTGCTGGTTCGGCGCCGAGGGCCCCTTGAAGGGACCCTATATCTACCACGCGGACGCGGATCCTCCGTCGAAGGGCGGACGCTCGGAAATCGTCATCCACAACCGGGACAATTCGGTGCCCGATTCGAGGAGCGTCCGCGCCTTCCGGATCGGCATATCTCCGGGCGCAGAGCGGACCATCGTCGAGGTCGAGAACTCCTCCGTTCCCGAGCCGCTCGCGACCCGGCTCAAGGCCGATGCCATCCGCTGGGCCAGCAACGAGGAAGGCTGCGCCGACAAGCCGATGTCCGCCGGCTGGAGCGCCGAGGAGGCCGCAAAGGCCGCGGCAGATCGGAAGCTGCCCAAGAAGGCAGATAAGGCGGTAAAGTCTGAGGCAGCCGAAAACGCAGCGAAAAAGCCGTGAGGGCTCGCCCCTACGGCTTTTCAATCACGCTGGCTGCAGAGACGCTCGGCTGGGAGGAAGAGCTGCTGGCCGCGAGGGACGAATCTGATCCTCCCGCGCCCGGCCGTTAGCCTCGATAGTCCTGGATGCGCGTCGCGCGCAGGCCCGGCAGTCCATGCTTGTCGATGGATCGCTGCCACGACAAGAACTCGTCCACGGTCAGCCTGTATCGTTCACAGGCCTCCTCGATGGAGATGAGCCCCCCGCGTACGGCCGCGACGACCTCTGCCTTGCGGCGAATGACCCACCGCTTGGTATCCTTAGGCGGCAGGTCGGCCACCGTCAGCGGACTCCCATCGGGCCCGATCACGTAGCGGACGCGCGCTCTCATTTGTTGTTCGGCCATGTTACTCGATACACCTTCTGACCAGTCCCGGATGGTAAGCGATCGCCCTTAAAGGCGGCCTAAGCCATTGAGTAAACGTAACATAAAGCGCTGTTGCGATTCGCGTTCGCCGCCTCGATATGGTTGACGCGATGACCGAATTCGAACGCATTTCGGGCCACAACCGGACAGGCGTGAAGACACGCTTCACAGTGATCTGCCCCGGCCTCAATTCAGTCCAGGAGCAGATTGAATGAGCGGATTGACCGGGTGATGGCAGCGACGGGCCGGTCCATGCTATAGAGGGGCGCCGGCCTCGATATGGCCACCACGCTCTCTGATTGGCCTCAAACCCTTAAACCCAGCGTCCATGATCCTTCCCCCCTCCGTCGAAGCTCCGCTCGATGGCCTCGCCGGCAAGCGGGTCGTCGTGGCCATGTCGGGTGGCGTCGATTCCTCGGTTGCGGCGGCGCTCCTGGTCGAGGCGGGATGCGACGTCGTCGGCGTGACGCTGCAGCTCTATGATCATGGCGAGGCCACCGGCCGGAAGGGAAGCTGCTGCGCAGGACAGGACATCGCCGATGCCCGGCGCGTCGCGGCCGGCCTCGGCATTCCCCACTACACGCTCGACTACGAAAAGCGCTTCGCTTCGACTGTGATGGAAGCCTTCGCTGACAGCTATCTCGCCGGCGAGACGCCCATTCCCTGCGTGACGTGCAATCAGACCATCAAGTTCCACGACCTGTTGGAAACGGCCCGCGAGCTCGGCGCAGAAACGCTTGCGACCGGACACTACATCGAGAAGCGGACCGGAGCTGCTGGCCCGGAGCTCTATCGTGCGGCCGATCCCGGGCGCGATCAGAGCTACTTCCTGTTCGCCACCTCGCGCGATCAGCTCGCCCATCTCGCGTTCCCTCTCGGGCCCCTTCAGAAGTCCGAGGTGAGAGCGCTGGCGGCCACTTTCGGGCTCCCCGTCGCCGAAAAGGCGGACAGCCAGGACATCTGCTTCGTACCCAAGGGCCGCTATACGGACGTCATCGAGCGCCTCAAGCCCGGCGCCCTGACACCCGGCGACATCGTACACGTCGACGGCCATCGGCTCGGACGGCACGACGGGGTCATCGGCTTCACCGTCGGCCAGCGCCGGGGCCTCGGAATTCCGAGCACGGAGCCCCTCTTTGTGGTGCGGATCGATGCTGCTGCAAATCAGGTCGTGGTGGGACCACGTGACAGCTTGATGACAACGGGCCTTGTTCTTAAGAACGTCAACTGGTTGGGAGACGAGCCTTTTGCCCCTGCTGCGGTTTCAGGACTTGAGATCGCCGCAAGGGTGAGATCGTCACAGCCCCCGGCCTCGGCCGTGCTTTTTGCCGAGCCGGAGGGCAGGGCGCATGTCGTATTGCGCAACGGAGAAGACGGCGTGTCCGCGGGTCAGGCTTGTGTATTCTATTCGGACCGGTCTGCCGGGGCTCGTGTGTTGGGCGGGGGCTGGATTGCACGCACCCTGAAACCACGCGCGAAAGAGCATTCTGAAGCGGGAGCGGTGTCGGCCGTCGCCCGGAGCCGGACCTCGTATGCAGGCGGCGGCTCGCAAATTGAGAGGAGCACGTAAACGAAATGACACCTGCCCGGCGTCCCGCCAACCGGATTCTGAAGACTGCCCTCCACAAGGACGACGGCAGGATCGTCGCCATCGGCCGCATCGACGAGGACGTCGTCAAGGTCGCCTACCGGCGGTGGGCCCCCGTCTACGACCGCACATTCGGCAAGATCTCGACGGAAGGGCGCAAGAGCGCCGTGCGCCACATCAACTCTCGCAAGGGCAGCGTGCTCGAGGTTGGCGTCGGCACGGGACTCGCCCTTTCCGAATATGCGCCTCATCTCGATATCACCGGCATCGATCTCTCGCCGGATATGCTCGAGAAGGCGCGCGAGCGCGTTGCCGAGGAAGGGCTCACGAACGTCAAAGGCCTTCTGGAGATGGATGCCGGCAATCTCGAATTCGCCAGCGGCGCATTCGCGACCACGGTTGCCATGTACGTGATCACCGTCGTGCCCGAGCCCGAAAAGGTGATGCGCGAGCTTGCCCGCGTCACCAGGCCCGGCGGCGAGGTCATCCTCGTCAATCATTTCAGCCAGACGGAAGGCGTGCGGGGCTGGGTCGAGCGGCGCATGGCACCTTTTGCCGAGCTGATCGGCTGGCGTCCGGTCTTCGACGTCTCGCGCGTGATGGTGTGCGACAACCTCGAGCTCATCGGCAGCGAGCCCCTGAAGCCATGGGGCATCTTCACGATGATGCGCTTCAGAAAGCGGACCGTGTCCTGATCGCAGGGCAGGTCAAAGCCGCTCAACTCGCGCTGAAAGCACGGATTCGATTAAGGCGCGCCGACTTTTCGTTCATCCGGCCCGAAAGACCCGCCAAGGAAGCCCTGTCCTTGACAGTCTCGCGCACCGCTCCTTATAGACACCCCGACTGGCGGGATAGCTCAGGTGGTTAGAGCGAAGGTCTCATAATCCTTAGGTCGGCGGTTCAAGTCCGCCTCCCGCTACCACCATCGTCCTTAACAGAAACCGGTCTCGGACGGCTGCGGCAGACGGGACCTCGGCGATGCCGCTCTATTGGCTGGGGCGGGAGGGTTCGAACCTCCGCATGGCGGAATCAAAATCCGCTGCCTTACCACTTGGCTACGCCCCATCCAGCCGGAGCCTGTCCGGCGTTTCGCGCGGCGCACCATACTGACTTGGGCCGACTGCAGCAATGCCACCGGCGTGCGACAGCCTGGAGGCGTCTCGCGACATTGGCTGCATGGGCAATCACTGCACTGGCAACTGCACTGGCAATCGCTTGCAGGGCCTCACGGGCGCCGCTATAAAGCCGCCTCGCCTCGGCCCTGGCCTTCGCTCAAGGGAATGCCGTAAGCTGTTGCGAGCCCATGGAATACGGTCGGGCGGAGCGT